>Ga0209321_10001630_pt1 | contig 15302 bp, 15 predicted proteins | sample Rifsed16ft4_FD_184012 | JGI IMG/M metagenome (GOLD analysis project Ga0209321, IMG submission 184012) | Soil microbial communities from Rifle, Colorado, USA - sediment 16ft 4 - CSP-I_5_4 (version 2) | ecosystem: Environmental > Terrestrial > Deep subsurface > Rock core/Sediment | place: Rifle... | reverse complement strand
AAGACGGGCGAATCCTACACCAGCGCCCGTGCCAATCTCCTGAAGACTCGGGCGCGGCAAGTCGCTCTGTTGCCGCTCCTGCCGCTTCTCCCGCCCCTGCGGTCTACGCCAAGCTCGCAGGCATGAGCGACGAAGCCGTGAAGGCCAAAACCGGCTGCACCTGGGATAAATGGGTGTGGGCGCTCGACCTGGTGAAGGCCCACCAGTGGCCGCACGGCGCGATCGCCGAGTACGTGTACGAGAAGTACCAGATTGACGGCTGGTGGGCCCAGACCGTCACGGTGGGCTACGAGCGCATTCGGGGCTTACGGGAGCGGGGCCAGCGGCGCTCGGGCGAGTACGAGGCCACCAAGAGCCGCACCGTGCCGGTTTCGCTCACCAAGCTGTTCCGGGCGTTCAGCCTGCCGCGGCTGCGGTCGCAGTGGCTCCCGGACGTGACGGTCACGGTCCGGAAGGCCACGCCCAACAAGTCCATCCGGATCACTTGGGAAGACGGCACTTCGGTGGAGGGGTGGTTCACTTCCAAGGAGCGATTCAAGGCCCAGGTGCAGGTCCAGCATCGGAAGCTGCCCAGCAGAGAGGCGGCCAACCGGATGAAGCAGTACTGGACCGAGCGGCTGGATGCGCTGGCGGAGATGCTGGCGCCCGGCGGAAACGGCCGGCCGTAACCGGCGACGCCGCGTGGCGATCTTCGCCAAAAGGGGGCCGCGGGCGATTCGCCTGCGGCCCTTGACCGTTCACGGCACCTGACGGCGCTGGCCTGCCTGCGCTAACCTGTCCCCATGTACGCCGCGTCCCCTCCACGTCTCACCAAGTCCCGCTTCGTGGCCGGTTGCCAGTGCCACAAGCTCCTGTGGTGGACGGTGCACGAGCCCCAAGCGCCAGAGCTCCAGCCGGACAAGGTGCTCCAGGACCGGTTCGACCAGGGCCGTCAGGTCACCACGCTGGCCCGAACCCGTTTCCCCGGCGCCACGCTCATTCACGTTGGACCGGACGGGGGCCGCATCGAGGCCACTCGGTTGGCGCTCGACTTCGGCGCGCCGTGCATCCTGGAAGGCGCGTTCAGCGCGGACGGGGTTTTCGTCGCGGCGGACGTGTTGCTCAAAGAGGGCGAGGGGTACACGCTGATCGAGGTCAAGTCGTCCTCGCATCTCAAGGACGATCACGTCCCGGACGCCGCGATCCAGACCCACGTGCTCCGCCGCTGTGGCGTGGATATCCGCCAAGTCGAGATCATGCATTTGAACCCGGAGTTCCGGCACCCGGATCAGGGCGAGCTGTTCGTCCGGGAGGACGTCACGGAGCCGGTAGAGGCGTTCTTGCCTCAAGTGCCCAAGATGATCGCTGAGCACGCCGCGGCGCTCGCGGGAGCGCTGCCGCAGGTCGCCATTGGGCTCCATTGCTTCGAGCCGCGGGAGTGTGCCTTTCAACACCGCTGCTGGCCGGCCGACCCCGATCACATCTCCACGCTCTACAACAACGGCCCCAAGCGAACCTGCGCGTTCATGACCCAGGGCGTCCACTCGGTGTGGGATATTCCGCCGACCGAGAAGCTGCCCGACGCCGCCAAGCGCCAGCTCAAGGCGCTGAAACAAGGGAAGATGATCGTGGAGCCCGGCCTCCAAGCCGCGCTGGACGAGGCGCTCGGCACAGGCCGTCTGGGGTATCTCGATTTCGAGACCATCAGCCGCGCGGTGCCGGTGTGGGATGGCCTGGCTCCGTGGCAGCAGACGGTGGTGCAGTTCAGCTACCACCAACGGCGGTCATCGGTTGTCGGTTCACGGTTGTCGGATGATTACACCCACTCAGCGTACCTCGCGGAAGGCCCGCACGATCCCAGGCCCGAGATGGTGGAGCGGATGCTCGAGGCCACCGCCCGGGCGGAGCGGATCGTGATGTACTCGACCTTTGAGCGGAGCCGGATCAACGAGCTAGCCGAGCAGGTGCCGGCGTTCGCGGACGACTTGAAGGGGCTGGCCGCCAAGCTGGTGGACCTGTTGCCCATCGTCCGGAACCACCTCTATCACCCGGACTTCCAGGGGAGCTTCTCGCTCAAGTACATCCTGACCCCGCTGGTGCCGGATCTCACGTATAGCGATCTCGCGATCGTGGACGGGCAGGTGGCGAGCGTGGAGATCGCGCGGCTCTTGTTCGTGGCGCATCTCGTCGAGGATCGCGATCAGCTGCGCCGGGACCTGCTGGCGTACTGCGAGCGCGACACCTGGGCCATGGTGCGATTAGTAGACCGCCTGAGGGAGTTGGCGCGAGCGGACTTACGCCAGCTCTAGCAACAGCACGGTTTTCAACTTCTCCGGCTTGGTGCGCCGAGGATCGCTCAGGTATACCTCGGAGTGCGCATTCCCTGCGACCAGGCTGGCGGCCTTCAGCATCTCCGCGATGCGCGCGAAGCTTTCGGTTTCCGCCCCGTACGGCCCCACGTGCAGCACGCGCCCGTACCGGGTCGCGGGTAGCACGCTCAGCCTCACCCGCGCCACTTCCGGGTTGCCCTCGAGTTTGCCGCCCTTCTTCTTCATCACGTCCTCGATAGTCCGGGCCAGCTCCGCGACGCTTGCGTCCTTGGGGCAAGCGATCCGGAGCTGCCACCGCCAGGCCTCCCGCGGCACGTCCGGGAGCCGGCGGCCCGGCTCATCGGTCCACCAGCGGGCTTCCAGCGGGCCGATCTTGAAGTCCCGCCCGCCGGCTTTCTTGCGGGCGAACTTGAGCGTGTAGGCGATGCCGTAGATGGCCACGATGCTGCGCGGGAAGGTTTCGCCCTCCGGGGCTCCTTGCCCATCCAGGGACAGCACCGTCCGGGACGGGACCGTGACGGTGTCCGGTGTGGTGGTCGCATTCCAGAGCACGTCTGGCATGGGAAGTGGCGCCGGTCCACTTTTGGCCTTAGCCGTACGAGCGCGCTGTGGGCGCGTGGTAACGCGTGGCATCGTATCCCTTGATCGGCTCGATCCGAGGGCCAATTTGATGAAGCCCGGCACAACCGGCCGTGAAGCCGAGGTGCAGGAGGCTTCAAGAGGAGCGCGCTTATGATTCGAGGAATCTTCGCCCTCGCACTGGCCATCGCGTGCCAGGTGAGCGACGCCCTGAGCGTCCAGCAGCGGCGGCTCACGGTTTACATCTCGGCGGACATGGAAGGGATCGCCGGCATAAGCTCCACGGACGATCCGCTGGGCCCCAGGTTCATGACGCGGGAAGTGAACGCGGCCATCGCGGGCGCGTTCAACGCCGGTGCTACCCGGGTGGTGGTGAACGACGCGCACGGGTCCCATACGAACCTGTTGCAGGATCAACTGGACCCGCGCGTCACGCTGATCCGCGGCTCCCTCAAGCCCTACGGGATGATGGAGGGCCTCGACAGCTCGTTCAGCGCCGTGCTGTTCGTGGGCTTTCACGCCAAGGCTCGGAGCCTGGGCGGATTCGCGGCCCACACCGGATCCGGCATCGTGGCCGACCTCAGGATCAACGGCGTGTCCGTGGGCGAGGGCGGCATGAACGCGTTGTACGCCGCCTGGTACGGCGTCCCGGTGGCGTTCATCAGTGGAGACACGTTGGCGGTGACGCAGCTAGGTGCCCTGGTGCCCGGCGTGGTGGGCGTGGCGGTCAAGACCGGCATCTGGGATCGGGCCGTCACCACCATGCTGCCCGACTCCGCCCAGGCAGCGATTCAGCGAGGAGTGGAGCGGGCGCTCCAGGGCGCGCTGCCGCGACCGCCCGCGGTCACCCGTCCCGTTTCAGTGGAGCTAGAGTACTCGACCGCGATCTACGCCGAGGTGGCGGAGGGAATCCCGGGCGTTCGGCGCCAGGGATACTCAACGGTGAGATTCAGCACACCGGACTATCCGGCGGCGTATCGGATGATCCGGATCCTGTACCGGCACCTGCAGCCCTAGCCTCGGCCGCCCGGGAGGGAAGGCCAGCGCGTTCACCCTCAATGTCGCCGCGTGCGGGGCCGCTCGATCATGGCTTTGAGCAGGGTCCGATGGCAGTGGGCTTCGTCCTCACAGCCGCAGAGCAGCGTCAACCGCTCCTTCCGGGCTCGCCGGGCCAGTTCTTTCAAGGACGCCTGGGCGACCGGGTCGCCGGCCATCTGGGCCTTGAACCGGCGGGCCAACTCCAGCCAGCTGATCCGCCGAGCCTTCCAGGCCTTGATGAGCGGCAGCGCGGTGCCCAGCTCCTTGCGCCATTCGTGGAACGACTGCCGCCGGATGCCGCGGGGATAGAGGCGCATGACGAGGATCCGAGTGCCGTCATCCTCTGAGGCCGGGTCGTAAATGCGCTTGGTGCGGACGGACATTTGCTTCATCCCTCCCAGGTGAACCCCGGCCGCCCAAAATGCCCGTAATTGGTGGTCCGGGCATAGATCGGCCGGCGCAGGTTGAGCCGCTCAATGATGGCCGCGGGCCGAAAGTCGAATTCCCGCACGAACCGCTCCGCCGCCCGGTCGTCCCCGGTGCCAAAGGTGTTGACGCTCACGTGCATGGGCTCGGCCAGCCCAATGGCGTAGGCCACGGAGACCTCGGCACGCTTGGCGAGCCCCGCGGTCACGACCGAGCGGGCCACGTAGCGGCAGAAGTAGGCGCCGCTTCGGTCCACCTTGGTGGGGTCCTTGCCGCTGAAGGCTCCGCCGCCGTGCCGTGCCAGGCCGCCGTAGGTATCCACGATGATCTTCCGGCCGGTGACGCCGCAGTCGGCCGAGGGTCCGCCGTGGGTGAAGCTGCCGGAGGGATTGGCGGCGATCACTAAGTCCTTGGTGAACCAGTCGCCCAAGGCGCGCGGCACCAGCGATTCCCTGACGTACGGCTCCACCTGGGCCCTGGCTTCGGCCGAGTGCTGGGTGGAGACCACGACGCGGGTGACGCGTTTTGGCGTGCCGTTCTGGTAGGCGACGGTGACCTGGGTCTTGCCGTCCGGCTTGAGCCACGGAACGGCGCCGTCCTTGCGATCGCAGGCGAGGGTGTTGCTCAGGCGGTGGGCCAGGAGGATGGGCAGGGGCATCAGCTCGGGCGTCTCGTTGGTGGCGTAGCCCATCATCATGCCCTGATCCCCGGCGCCGAGCTGGCCTTGTGTCTCGCCGGCGCCGCCCACGGCCCTTGAGATCTCGCCGGACTGGGCGCTGATCAGGTTGGTGATCGCCACGGTGCTGGCAGCGAACGGCTCGTTTTCGTCCACGTAGCCAACGCGGGCGATGGCCAGCCGGGCTGTGGCTTCGCTGTCCACCTTGGCGCTCGAGGTAATCTCTCCGGCCAGGACGACGTGGGATCCCTTGCACAGGACCTCGCAGGCCACGTGGGCGTGGGGGTCGTCCTTCAGGTGGGCGTCGAGGATCGAGTCGGCGATGAGATCGCAGACTTTGTCCGGGTGGCCCTCGGTGACGGATTCCGAGGTATAGATGAATGAGGGTGTGCGGGGCACGACGGTGTCCTTTCGTTGGGGCATCCGCCTCATTCGCGCATGGATCCGGGCCGCCCTGAGCGGTCCAGCCGGTTGAGCCACCGTGGGACCACGGTTGGCGGCGGGTCATTGAGCCGGTGCTCTACCCGCGCTCTCCATGCCGGCAGCCGAAGGCGGAGGCTGCCGAATTCCAAGAAACAACCAAGGCTCCCGACGGGTGCGTCGCGGAGCCTCATGCAACCGCGACTTAGATGGTGGGCCAGTGGCCCACGAACATCGCGCGGCCCATCAAGTCGGGGAAATCGCCGCGCAAGGAGGATGGTAGGCGGAGGCCGGCCCCGCGTCAAGACGCGACTCAGTGGTCGCGGGCTGGCTGAGTGCCGTGGCGCTCGACCTCGGCGTCCTGGAGGACTCGATACACCTTCCAGCGCTCCAGGCTGACCGGGTAGTCGCCGGTCTCGGGGCATACCACAAAACGAGCGGGCTCAATCATCCGAATAGCGGATCATCCGAACGACCCTACTGGCTGAGGGGTCTCGCGTGCAGGATTTCGCCAGCGGCCAAGGGTCGGACGTCTGCGTCCGACAGCGTGAGCACGGCGACGGTATCGCCACCGCCGGCAACAAATTCCACCTCGTAGCCGCCCGGAGGATACCGGTGGACGATGGCGCCGATGTCACCCGTTCGGAGGTGGACACTCGGCAGATCGTGCGTCAAAACCACGGTGTCGAATTCTTCCATGGCGCTGTTCATTGGCTCCCTTTCGCCGGTCGCTGCGGGAATGCGCTAACGAAGCGCGGGTCCGTACCGCCCGACTCGATGATCCACACCGTGCGTAGGCTGGCGGTCGTGCCGTTAGGCGCCTCGAAGGTCCCGTCCACAATATGCCGGACACCAAACCGCGTAGGGACCTCCTGGACGAGGATGCCGGTACGCGCTATCGAGCGAAGCGCGTCTCCGACCGCTGATCTTCCTGGGGTCGATGAACGCCCGCTCGCCATTGGGCAAGGGCATGGGCGAGCATAGCGGTGCCAGTGTTGCGGAGCGTCATCAAATCAGCGCAAGGATGTGGCCGATTTATGCCGGTAGCTCGCCCTAACACGGATAGAGGTTGAGCTGTACGCCGCGCCGAGCCCCGGGGACGACTGCCCCGGGGCATCGACGCTCTGTTCGCATCAGAACCCGAATCCCACCCCCGCGCTCACTGTGTGACCGTAGCAGAACTGCGCGGTCAGGTTGTCCGAGCTGGCGTCTTCCCGGCGAGCGAGATCGAATAATCGGGATTGACCACGAAATCGAGCGCCGGCTGTTCGTGCGGAACCAGGGTCTGTTGATCGGGGAACAGCTTCTGCAGCCTGCCTTCGTCCTCCTCGGCCCTCTCCGACGGACGGGTGGTGAGGTTCAGGTACACGGGGATCCGCGTCAATCCGGTGAACTCAACGGTGAAGACGGGCCACCGGTGGGACCTCCATCTGCCCGACCGGCCGACGGCGCGACTGGTGTCCTTATACTGACGCTCCTCATAATGCCGCCGCACCACCGTTCCCGTGATGGTGTCCCCCGGCGACACATGCTGCAACAGCGCGTATCGCAGCTCGTCTTGCTGGGACACGTACCGGCCCTTGTACTGATGGACCAGCACTCTCACGGAGACCATGCCCGACGCCATGCCGAGCGCATAGACGGCAAGGACGATCCCAAGCGCTTTCACTGGCGAGAGGCCGGTGACCTCGTGAAAGCGCGAGGCCATCAGCTGATGGGACAGGGTGATCTCAGGGCCGTTTGCCTTGACATATTCAGCGGCCAGCGTGTACAGACCCAGATACACGATACCCAGCGACACGGCCGCCACCAGCAGGCTCGTCAGGTAGAAACCCGCGCCCAGCAAGCTGGTGTCCCGGTATTGGTCGGAGGATGGCCGATACTTATAGAACAAGACCACATCGAATGCCTTGGTGAACGTCCTGGCGGCCGGCAGAGGGGTGAAGTTCTTGTACTCGACATAGGCGCTCCGGTCGGGATCGTACACGTGGACCTTCCACCCGTCCCGGTACCCCAGCAGCCCGCCCGCGTGATAGCCCTTCAACTGGAGGATCTGCGCCGGCGTTTCCAGGAACACGAAGACCGCGAAAAACAGAAAGGGATAGAACAGGATCACCATCACGAGCAGCAGCCGGACGGGGAATCCCTTTCCGATCGATGCGCCGGTCCCAAGACCCCATGCGATGGCGGAAAACGTGTTGATGCCCGCCAGCGTGCCGAAGAAATGCGCGAGAAAATAGCCGGATACGACCAGCAGGATCAGGAATAACTTCCACCGAAAGGTGTAGTAGGTCATTCCCTTCACCCCTTTGAGATGGTGCGATAGGAACTCGGATGCGCGATGGTGAAGGGAGGGAACACGCCGCATGAAGGTCTCTTGTGGTCCCGATCCCGCTTTGCCGTGGTGGGTCCCCCTTGCTGCGCGACGACTTCAGTTCTTCGCCGGAAGACGGTAGCATCCGGGCAACGAGCACCGGTGACGTTATGCCGACGTATATCTACGAGACGATTCCGGACGACCCGCGCGCTTTGCCCCGCCGGTTCGAGGTGCGGCAGGCGATAGACGAGCCACCGCTGGCGGCCGATCCCGAGACCGGCACCCCGGTGCGCCGGGTGATCAGCGGTGGCCTCACGACCTTGACGAAGAGGAACGACGCGGGCGCGCCCGAGCCGGGGGCGGCGTGCGGCCCGGACACGTGCGGCTGCGGGCGGTTCGACTAGAGCGTGGAGCAGCCCGGCGGTTTTTCGCTCCTCCTCGCAAGGGATTGATGCCACATCGCTCGGTGCCGGGCGCGAGATTGGCCCGTGCCATCTTGCGCCACCCTCACCGCCGAGCCGATCATATGCACATGGCAGCGCCGGTTTACTACACCGCCGACATGGTGCGCGCGCTCCCCGACGACGGGAACCGCTACGAGACGGTGCACGGGGAGCTGCTGGTGACCCCGGCACCGGTTGCCCCACATCAGTACGTCATCCGCGAGCTGCTGGTTCGCCTGCACGCCTACCTCAAGCGGCACCCGGTTGGCCAGGTGTTCAGCTCGCCCGCCGACATCTCGTGGGCGTCCGACGTCCTGGTGCAGCCCGACGTGTTCGTCGTGGCGATGGACGAGGCCAGGACCCTCGAGTGGACGCGAATGAAGACCCTGCTCCTGGCGATCGAGGTCCTGAGCCCCTCCACTCGGCGCTCCGATCGGTTCACCAAGCGCCGCGTGTACCAGGAGTTCGGCGTTCTCTGCTACTGGATGGTGGATCTCGAGGAGCGCGTGGTAGAAGTCTGGACGCCGGGGGCGACGATTCCCGCCATCGAGCGCGAACGGCTCCGGTGGCAACCGGCCGGAGCGCCGGAGCCGCTGGTCATGCCGGTTTCGGAGATCCTGCCGCCCCTGAAATGACGCCGGCGGGCCAGCCCCGCGCCCCCAATGCCGTTTCTGAAGAACGGGCTCCTCGGCCAGCCGGATCGGGAGGGCCATCCGCGAGTAAGCACCACCCGAGGCGAGAGGCCCTAACCCCTTGCATTAACCGCGCTTGCGGGCGCGAACGGGCGATTTACATCCCTCGCCCTGCTGGTGAAGGAGGGCCACGGCGTCACGAGGGCGTACCTGTTCCTGGGGTTCCTCCCCGAACAGCACCGGCTGTACTCCAGGCTGGAGCGGAACGGGTCCCTGCTGGTCTTCAAGCGCGTCACCCGCACGGCGGAGCGTAAGACCAAGGGGGTGCGGCGTGTCAGTACGGCGCGCGGGCGGAGTCACCCCACCCGGCGGCGGGCGACCCCAACAACCTGCCGGACGTGGTGCATCGCAGGCAGTCATGTGCGCGGCGGGGCAAGGCCTGGCTGGTGGCGTCCTCGTCGAGCCGCTCCCTGCACGGCCGAACGCCCACGGAAAAGGAGCAGGACGTCGAGCGGCGGCTTCAGGAGAAGCTGGACTTGCTGGAGGCGGTGCTGGACAAGCTCAGCGGCGCGGGGAAACGCCGTTCCAAGCACCAGCAGACCAAGAGCTGGGGCGGAGCATCAGCGTAGAGAGTGCGGTCGATCCTGATCCAGTCGGTTGCGTCCACGCCGCGGCGGTATCGGCTGGCCGCGCTCGAGGGGAACGCGCAAGCGAGCTTGATCCAACGGTTCTGTTCTCGCGCCACGAGGCGAATCGCCTGGGCGACCTCAGAGAGCCCGTGGCGCCCGCTTTTCTAGTCTCGGACCTGCACCGGCAGCTGGAATCTGAGGGGTTGGCGCACCAGCACGCGTACCCGCTGGCCCTGCACCCGCCCCGGCCGAAACAGCGCGCGCCGCAGCGCCTCCCGGCCCACCGCATCGAACCCGTGGTTGGTCGAGCTTACGACCTTGATGGAGCCCGGTTCGGGGTTCCCCAACGTGTCGATGACGGCTTCGAGGACCACCGAGCCCTCGATCCGAGCTTCCAGCAGCATGCGCGGGTACTCGGGGGGCGGGAAGGAAATGGGCGCCGGCGGTTCGTCCACCGCCGCCACCAGGAACACCTCAGTCAGATGCATCGGCGCCTCCACGCCTTGGAGCGGTCCCACCTCGGTGCCGATGCCGCTGTACATCCCTAGGTCGAACACCTGGTGCAAGTCGATCGGTGGAATGGACGTGGGGATGGTGGCCGGCGCTACCAGCGTCCGGAACACCCTGGCCACGGTTGGCGCGACGGGCTCCGGGAGCGTTTGCGTTGGCGACTCGAAATAGACGATGGCCGCCTCCCTGGGGGCGTCCGACGTGGCCGCTCCGTCGAAGGCGGTGGCCATCGCCGCGGCGTAGACGACCATTGCATGGATCACAAACGAGCAGGTGGTGCCGGCTAGCTCGCGGTGCCACGCCCCCTTGGTCTGTGGCCTGGAGACGATCAACGTGTTGAACATGGCGCTCCTCCACGTCAGGGATCGCGACGTTCCACGACCCCAGCATAGGCCGACCGCCACGCGACTGCTTTGCGGAATGGTTGGCGAATCATTACAAGGCGATGAGAGTCCAGTGACGGGTCTCGGCGTCGCGGCGCTGAGGAAGCAAGACAGGCCCCGGTCCGCGCGACGACTTCAGTTCTTCGCCGGAGGGCGGTAGAATTCGGGCAACAAGCACCGGTGGCGTTCATGCTGACGTACATCTACGAGACCATTCCGGACGACCCGCGCACTTTGCCCCGCCGGTTCGAGGTGCGGCAAGCGATGGACGAGCCACCGCTGGCGGCCGATCCCGAGACCGGCGCCCCGGTGCGCCGGGTGATCAGCGGCGGCCTCACGACCCTGGCGAAAAAGGGCGGCGCGGGCATGCCCGAGCCGGCGCCGGGGTGCGGCCCGGACACCTGTAGCTGCGGGCGGTTCAACTAGAGCGGCCCTCCGGCTGGCAGGCTTACGTGGTATTACCGGCCCGCAGGCCAGCCGCCGTGAGCTTGACCCATTTCACCAGTCGCTCCGTTTCCTCCGCCGGCAGCCGCAAGCTCTGGAGACGAGCCCGCAGGACTCGCTCCTTGACCAACCGCTCCTTGAGCAGCACCCGGACGAAATCGCGGTCCTTTTCACGAAACGCGGCCAGCTTGCTGGCGGCGAGATCATGCGCCTCGACGCACAGGCCGGTCTTGCCCCTGGTCCCAACGTCGTCCCTGACCGGAATGACTCGCTTCTTCCATCCAGCGGGTAGCTTCGCGGCCTCGAGGGATAGGCCGTGCACATAGAAGCCGAACTCCTGGTGGAATCGAGATAGCTCGCCAAGGGCGCCGTCGATGTGGTCCACTCGGTCCACCCTGGTCCGTGGGGAGACGTCCACCTCCACGGATTGGCGCAGATCAGCCGGGGCATCGGGGAACTGTCCTAGAATCGCCTGCGAACCGAAGACGTACACCGCGTCGTCACCGGCGACGTCGCAAGCCGCCCGGATGGCGTGCTCCAGCTCGCCGCGAGTCATCGCCCACGGCCGGCGGCCTCAAAGAGCGCGCGCCGTTGTGCTTGAGATAGCGCGTGAAGGAACGGAGAGGACTGCCGAAGGCGCATGGCCCGCGCGTCATCCTGAACCAGGAATCGCCGAAGCCTCGGGACCGACATGCTGGTCAGGAGGTTCTGCCACTCCTGAAGCTCCAGTCGTTCGCCCGCCGAGGCACTCGGCAACCGCCGGTCGATGTACCGCTTCGCGTCTTCGACGATGGACGGATCGCGGGCGATGCGATCGGCCACCAGGCGCGCGATGTCCTTGGAGCGGAGGTCCAGGTGCTGGTGCAGTCGCTTCGAGGAACGCGATGTGCCTCGTGGTTTTTGGGGGATCCCAATCAGGTCGAGCGGGAGCGGCCCCATGAGGGGCCGGGCATGCTCCAGCTCCGCCAGCCGCTGCTGGTCGGCGGTCTCGAGATCGGCGTTGGTCACCACCCGGATCTCGATCGCGACGTCGTGGTTGGATTCAACGGACAACAGGGCCTGCCCCAGCTCCACCTTGGTGGAATCGACGGCCGAGGGTTCCACCAGGATGCCCACGACCACCGGGTCGCCGGGGCGGTCCGTCCCAAGCGCCACCGGGCCCTCGATCCACGCGGACTTGGCCCACGGCGCTCGGGCTGGTACCGCGGCCTTCAGCTCCTGCATCACGCCCAACGCCCGCTGGTGCTCCCGGCTGAACAGGTCCACCAGGGGCCCTCTCAGGGCGAATCGCGCGGAACGGCGGTATTGGCGGTTCCGCGGGCCCCGACCCACGGCCTCGATCACCCCCAGGTCCCCGAGGCGGGCGCACACGCGGGCTACCCCGCTCGGCTGCAGCTCGGCCAGGCGCGCGATCTCGGACACGCCGATGGGGATGTCAGACAGGAGGATCACCCGCAGCACCCGCACGTTGGCTTCGGTGCCCAGCATGTGATTGAGGGGGCAGCGCAGGGCGCTCTGGAGACGGGATATTGGCCGCATGCGTCAATGTAGCAATACAATATTATAGTGTCAATGCAGCTACTATAATATCATATACATCACTATTATAGCGGCGACCTTCTTGATGGAGAGACATCCGAGCCTCGAACTGGGCCTCCGACACGGCGAGGCGAGCTTCCAGCCGGTCGCCGAAGCGGGCGAAATAGAGCTCTGCCAGCTCGCGGAGTTCCGCTCGATTCACGGGTTTCTTTGAGCTTCTCCAACAGCCTCGTGCTCGCCGGCATGTGGGACTCCAGGTGGATCGGCTGGCGACCTGGTACAATCTAGGTGCCCTCGCCGAAGAACCGAAACAGCGCGTGGCGCTGAGAATCCGGGAGCAGCCGTTCGCGGTGACGAACGGGGGCGGCTACCGCCGCACGGCCCGGCTCACCACTGCTGGAGGGACCTGACCGGGTCGCGCGTGGTCGCCCGCCGGGCCGGGAGATAGCAGGCCAGGCCCGCCGCGGTCGCGAGCAGCATGGCGACCGCCACCAGGGTGGCCGGATCGTGGGGCGCCACGCCGTACAGCACGGTGCCGAGGGCCCGCGCGGCGATCAGCGAGACGACGAGCCCGGCGCCCAGCCCCAGGCCCACCATGGCCAACGAGCGGCGCAGCATGAGCCGGACCACCTGCGGGCCCGCGGCGCCCAGGGCCACGCGAATCCCGATCTCGCGCGTGCGTTGCCGCGCCGCCTGCGCCGCGACACCGTAGACGCCCACGGCCGCCAGCAGCAGGGCCACGCCGCCGAATGCCGTCAGCAGGGTCAGGATGAACTCCTCCCGCGCCATGGAGTCCCGCCAGACGTCCTGGAACGTCCGGACCTGCGCCAGGGGGATCAGGGGATCCAGCTCGCGTAGCGCGCTCTTCACCAGCGGGAGGGCGCTCATGGGCTCCACCCGGGTCCGCAGCACCACCCAGTTGGCGCGGTCCCAGTCCTGGTTCCGGTGCTCGAAGACCTCCGCCCGGGGTGGCTGCGACGGGCTCACCTGGTGCTGATCCCCCACGATGCCGACGATCTCGTACCAGGTGGAGCTGTCGGTCGCGGCCCGGTCGTAGGCGATGCGCTGGCCGACGGGATCCTCGCCCGGGAAGTGCTGGCGCGCGAAGGTCTCGTTGATGAGGACCACGAGCGGGCCGTCGGCGCGGTCTCCCGCGTCGAACAGCCGGCCTCGGATGAGCGGGATGTGCAGCGCCTCGAAATACCCGCGGTCCGCCCGGCGGTGGAGGATCTCGAACCCCACGCGCTCCGGCGGCCAGCCGCGCGCCTGAAACTGGCTGGACCAGTTGGGCCCGGTCAGCGGAAGGCGTCCCACGGTGCCTACACGCTCGATCTCCGGCCGTGATTCCAGCGCCTCCGCCAGGCGGTCGTAGAACGCCAGCACGTTGTCGCGACTCCGGTAGCGCGCCGTCGGCACGGTGAACTGAACCGCCAGCGTGCCGTCCTTCCGGAAGCCGGGATCCACCTGCCGCGTGAGATAGAAGCTGCGCAGCATCAGGCCCGCGCCTACCGCCAGCAGGAGCGCCAGTGCCACTTCCACCGCGACCAGCGTGCCGGCCGTGCGGAGGCCGGCGCCACCGGGCGAGCCGCCGCGGCCGCCTTCGGTCAGGGCGCGGTGCAGCCCGGGGCCGGGGTGTCGCAGGGCGGGCACCAGGCCGAAGACGAGCCCGCTCGCCGCCGACACCGCCAACGCGAACCCGATGACCCGGGCGTCGAGCGCGAGCGACGTGGCGCCCTCGATGCCAAGCGGCGTGAGGCCGGCCACGGCGCGGACGCCGGCCCATCCCAATCCCAGGCCCAGCAGTCCGCCCAGGACCGCCAGCACCAGGCTCTCGGTCAGGACCTGCCGGGCCATGCGCAACGGACCGGCGCCCAGGGCGTGCCGCAGGGCGGTCTCGTGGCTCCGTTCCGCCGCCCGGACCAGGGCCAGGTTGGCAACGTTGGCGCACGCCAACACCAGCAGCAGTCCGACGGCGACCAGCAGGATCATCAACGGCTTCCGGACGTCGCGGATCAGGAACGTCCGGAGCGGCATCATGCCCGCCCCCATCACCTTGTTGGTCTGGGGATAGTCGGCCTGGAGCCGCCGCACCACGGCCTGGAATTGCGCATTGGCTTCGGCGTGCGTCACGCCCGGGGCGAGGCGGGCGATGGGTCGCGCCCAGTGGGCCCGGCGGAAGAACACCGCCTGGCGGTTCTCCGGCGCCCAACCCCACGGGTACCAGAGCTGGGTGTCATGGTTGGGGAACCGAAAGCCCGCCGGCATCACCCCCACGACCGCGACGCTCCGGGCGCCGAACGGCAGGGTCCGGCCCACGATCCCGGGGTCGGCGCCGAAGTGCGTGGTCCAGAGATCGTGGCTCAACACCACGACGTCGTCCCGGCCCTCCCAGGTCTCGTCCCAGGTGAAGGTCCGGCCCAGGGCGGCCCGGGCGCCGAGCACGTCGAAGAAGTTGCCGGAGACGGCGGAGGCGCCGAACAGGACCGGCTCGCCGTCCTCCACGTAGGGGACGCGGTTGACGAAGGACTCGTTGTACATCGCGACGTCCGCGAACGCGTCCACCTGCTCGCGCCAGTCGAGCGCGTTGGCCGGGGCGGCGACCGCGTCGGTCCACCCGAACTCCGGGTTGGTCTCGTACAGCATCACCAGCCGGCTGGCGTCGGCGAACGGCAGGGGTCGGAAGAAGAAGGCGTTGACCGCCGAGAAGATGGCGGTGGTGGCGCCCAGCCCGAGCGCCAGGACCGCGATGGAGGTGGCGGCGTAGCCGGGCTTGCGCCACAGCATGCGGAAGGCGAAGCGGATCTCCTGGGGCAGGCCGGCGCGCAGCCGGGCGACGGCCCACAGCCCTCCCAGCAGCTCGCGCAGCTCCAGGCGCATGGCGGCCATGGGTCCGTCCGCGGCGGCGCGATGGGCCCGGGCCCGGTGGGTGTCCAGCAGCTCGAGCTGCTCGACGGCCT
>Ga0209321_10001621_pt1 | contig 15342 bp, 13 predicted proteins | sample Rifsed16ft4_FD_184012 | JGI IMG/M metagenome (GOLD analysis project Ga0209321, IMG submission 184012) | Soil microbial communities from Rifle, Colorado, USA - sediment 16ft 4 - CSP-I_5_4 (version 2) | ecosystem: Environmental > Terrestrial > Deep subsurface > Rock core/Sediment | place: Rifle... | reverse complement strand
TCCGGACCTGACGGGTCGCGAGAACGTCTTTCTCTACGGGGCGCTCATCGGCGTCCCCAGGCGCGCCATCCGCGAGCGCTTCGACAGCATCGTTGCCTTCTCCGAACTGGAGGAGTTCCTGGACATGCCGGTCCGCCACTACTCCAGCGGGATGAAGATCCGGCTGGGCTTCTCCGTGGCAACGCAGTTCGATCCCGCCGTGCTCCTGGTCGACGAAGTTCTCGCGGTGGGCGATACGGGATTCCAGCGTAAGTCGATTAACCGCATCTTTGACCTGCAGCGTGGAGGAACGACCATCATCTTCGTATCGCACGACCTGGTGATGGTCGAGCGATTGTGCCCCCAGGTCGCGTGGCTCGAGACCGGGACACTTCGTGAGGTCGGCCCGAGCGACCAGGTGATCGCCCGATACCTGCGCACCGTGGACCAGAAATTCCTCAGGCAAATCCACGACGTGACACGTACCAATGGAGCCCTGGAGGTCTCGCGCATCGCCCTGACGGACGCCGTGGGTGCGGAGCGGCAGGACTTTGCGCAGGGGGAGCCCATCGGTATCGACCTGCACTACCGCGTCCGCGAAGGCAGCCTGCCCGTGACCATCTCCTTCAAGATCACTGACGAGCGGCGGCGGACGCTCACGATCGCGCATTCCGTGCCCGGGGTCTCTCCGCTGGAGCTCACCGGCGAAGGCGTCGTCCGGTGCGTCTTCGAGCAGCTGCCGCTGATGCCCCGCCTCTATCATGTCTGGGCGCGCGTGCTCCGAGCCCCCAGTTTCGCCGAGGAACTGGGCTGGCAGCCGGTCGCTGCGTTCGCCGTCCGCGCCGCAGAGCACCGGGAGTACCAGGCGCATGCGCTCGACGGCTCTGACCTCCCGGTGCTCGATCTTCCGACCCGCTGGTCGGTCTCTCCGCTGCGATCGGCCCTCCGAGCCCCCGATGGAAGGTCGCGCTAGGCGTCGATCCGCGTCTCGCCGTGCCCACAATGGATCTATTGCCCAAGCCCAGGGGACTCCGGCAGGCGGCCGGGTTCATCAGGCGCATGCTCAGGAACGACCGCACGACCGGCGACCATGTCCCGTTCAACCTCCCGTTGATGGCGCGGCAACTGGCCGAGCTGTTGTCGACCACCGTCGCGACCCTCGAGGCCCGCCCCCAACCCTGGGGAGCGGGCGGAGCGCTCTACGCGCTCACGTTCGCCGACGTGCAGGGGGCCGCGCGCCGCCTCGTCCTCAAGCAAGTGCCCGACACGGCGGCGTTCGCATTCTACACGGACGTGCTCCGTCCCCTCGACCTCGACTCGCCGCGAATGTACGGAGTCGTCGAAGTCGACGGCCAGCGGTTCCTGGTCATGGAACGTGTCCCGCAACTGAAGGGGATTCCGGTCGAGCAGAAGCTCGAGGACGGGATCCGATGGTTGCTCAAGAAGGACCACGCCATTCGTGCTCGGCTCCGGCAGACCGCCGCGCATCTCAGCGTGACTCCGTCTGCCCGGGACGCGGCGATTCCCGGCTGGGTGGCCGCGGTGGAGCGCGGGCTGGCCCGGCGCCGGGGTCTCCTCATCGCCGGCCGCCTGACCCGGCTGCTGGTCGACCACGGGCATGTTCTTCGCGAGCTCGACCGCGTGCTCGTGACCGAGACTCCGCTGACGGTCAGCCACAACGACTTGCACCCGGACAACCTGCTGGTGTCTGCTTCGCCGCGGGGGCGCCTCTTCGTGGTCGACTGGCTCCCGTCCGTCGACTCGATCCTCATCGACCTCGTCACGCTCGTCCGGGAGGTCAAGGGCAAGACGCGCGAACGGCTGATCGGGCAGTATCGGTCCGAGATGGACTTTCCCGGCTTCGACCGAGCGTTGCGCGCCGCCAGCCTCCTGGGGGCGCTCGAATGGCTCGCCGACTTGCTCTCCGGCGAGATGGGGGAGGGGCACGGGATCTCTCCGGCGCTGGCCCGCCGTGCTGCCCGCGTCTACGACCTGCTCACCGATCTAGGTCAAGAGGCGGTCCGATGACGCTGCACTCAATCCGATGAGACCCACCGTCAGCGTCATCGTGCCGACCCGCAACCGCGCCCACCTGCTCGGCAGGGCGCTCGACTCCGTCTTCGCACAGGAGGGTGCGGGTGAACTCTTCGAGCTGGAGGTCATCGTCGTCAGTGACGGCTCGACCGACGACACGTCCGCCGTGATCTCCCGGTATCCCGTCGCCGGCTACCTTGAGTACACCGCCCCCCGGGGTCCGTCTGCGGCGCGCAACGCCGGGATCGCGGCAAGTGCCGGCGCCTTCGTCGCCTTCCAGGACGACGACGATCTGTGGCTTCCGGCGAAGCTGCGGAGCCTGATCCCGCCGCTGCTCGAGCGGCAGGACGTCGGTGTCGCCTACGGCCAGTACTACAAGTTCGAGAACGGCAGGCGTGAACTCGTCCCGAATCTCGCCCACGCGCCTTCGGGGTGGGTGTTCCGGGCCATGGTCGGCGAGGAGTGGCACTTCAACATCCTCAACGTGGTGATCCGCCGGCGCGCGCTCGAACGCGTGGGCTACTTCGACGAGGGGGTGGCGTTCTCCGAGGACATGGACCTGCTCTTCCGCCTGGCGTTCCAGTTCCCGTTCACCTTTGTCCCTGGTCCGGTGGCGGTCTATCGCCGGTCCAACTCGGGCCTGAGCAGCATCACGGTACGCGAGTACGAGGAAGTCTTCCGGACCGTGCTCGAGCGCGCCGTAGCGCGCCTGTCTGATGGGGAGGCGGATGCGCGTGCGCGCGAGCGGGCCTGGGCGCGTTACGAGGCGGGGCTCGTTTCCCACCTGGCGTGGGCGGGGGCGTTTGGCAGAGCTCACACCCACCTGCGCCACATTCTCGCTCGCCCCGGCGCGGTCAACCCCCGCGTCCTCCTCTCCGCTGTTGGCGCCCTCGCCCGCGGCCTGGCCCGCAAAGGCGAGGAGCCGAGGCTCGCCCTGCAGCACCTATCCCGTGAGGTGGCCGCCGGAACGGCCGGCCCGTCGCTGGCGCGACGGCTCGTGGCCGAAGTCTGGGCGAAGGGGGCGGTCGGGCTGGCCGGCCGGTCGCGCCCGGACCGGGCACTGGTGCTCCAGGCCATCCTGCGAGCGATGCTCCGATACCCGGTCCGGGTATGGTCGAAGGAGATCCTGGCGGCGATCGTCCAGACCGTCCTTCCCCAGCGCCACGGGCCGCTGACATCAGCCCGACGCCTGGACTAGAGACGTTGTTCTTTACCAAGCTGCTACTCGAGCGGACTCTTCGCGACACCATCCACCGACATGTGCTAGAGACATACGATGAGTTCACTGAACTCGAGCGCAAGGAACGTATCGTCCAAACTCTGGACGAGGAGAATCTTGCCGCTGAGCTGCAGAGAGAATATCCTCCCGAGACGGCCGACGACGTTCAGCAGAGGGCATGAGACCACCCACACCCGAGACGGTGATGTGCTCGCGGTGGGTCTAATGGGCGGGGCCCCTGGGTTGTGGCCGGCTCCCCACGCGCACACTCCCTGGGCGATCGGGGTTCAGGATGTGTCCCGGTATTTCGGCGCGAAACGCGCCCTGCACCGTGTTTCGCTGACCGTGCGCGGCGGCGAGGTTCATGCCCTGCTGGGGCCCAACGGCGCGGGAAAGACAACGTTACTGCGGATTCTCGCCGGGCTGACCCGGCCCACGATTGGCAGTGTCCGATTGATGGGTCATGATGTCGCGGCGGGGAATCCGCTGACGCATCGTTTGATCGGAGTGGTTCCAGCGGGTGACCGATCATTCTATTTCCGACTCTCCGGACAGGAGAACCTGATCTTCTTCGCCCGGCTGCACGGCCTGTTGCAGCGGGACGCTGTTGCCCGCTCCCGTGAGGTCCTGGGCGGTGTGGGCTTATTGGACGCCGCGCACCTGCAGGTGGCCAAATACTCTCACGGCATGCAGAAGCGACTTTCGGTGGCGCGCGCCCTGCTGATGGATCCACCGGTACTCCTCGTTGATGAGGCGACGCACGATCTCGACCCGGAGGGCGCGGGCCGGGTGCGTGAACTTGTCCGGGCCGCCGCCGGGCGCGGTGCGGCGGTCATTTGGGCGACGCAACGCATCGACGAGATCAGGGGCTTTGCCGATACAGTCACCCTCCTGTACCAGGGGGAGGCACGGTTTACGGGCACGGTTCCCCAATTGATGGCCTACTCAATCCCGCGCACGTATCTGTTACGGGTGCGCAACGGCGGGCTTCCCGTCCACACCCTGGCGACAGCCCTTGCGCAGGCGATTGGGAGCAGGGGCGTCATCACGGCGGACGCCGGCGGGGATCCCGAACACTGGGTGCTCTCACTCGCCGATGGGGTGGCACTGGGTGATGCCATCGTCGCCCTCGCTGGTGCGCAGTTCCAGGTGCTGGCGTGCCAGGAGGCCCGGTCGCAGATTGAAGAGGCGTTCCTGCGTCTCACGAGAGAGGACACGATATGAATGCCGCGGTGCCCGTGGCACGCCGCGCGGGGGTCTTGCAGGAATTCGGCAAGCTCGGGGCGTTCCTTCGGCGCGATCTCCTGATCGCCTGGAGCTATCGCTCCGCGTTCCTGTCGGATCTGGTTGCGCTCATTGCCCAGGCGGTCCTGTTCTATTTTGTCGGCCTGATGGTCGATCCGACCAAGATGCCCCAGTACGGAGGCACGCGGACCAGCTACATGGCCTTCGTCGTCGTGGGCATTGCCATTACCTCGCTGCTGAACGTCGGCGTCGGCCGCATGATCGCTGTTCTTCGGAATGAACAGTTGATGGGCACTCTGGAGAGTCTATTCCTCACTCCCACGCGTCCGACGACGATCCAGTTGGGGCTGGTGCTCTTCGACCTGGTACACATCCCGATTCGCATGGCCGCTATTCTCGCGCTGTCGGTGGTGGTCTTCGGGGTGGAGTTTCGCCCGGCCGGACTCCTGCCGGCGACCGCCATCGTCGCTGTGTTCATCCCCTTCGTCTGGGGACTGGCCGCGACCAGCGCTGCCGCCGTGCTCGTCTTTCGACGGGTGACCGGTCTGCTGGGTCTAGGGGCGCTGGCTCTGACCGTGGCCTCCGGGACATACTTTCCCCTTGACCTCCTGCCGGGATCGCTGAGGTGGAGTGGTCGGTTCAACCCTGTGGCCATTGCGCTTACGGGGGTGCGGGCGGCTCTCATCGGCGGTGTTGGATGGGAGCATCTTGGCCCCCAGATACTCCTCCTGGCCCCCATGTCCGCGGCGACGCTGGCTGCAGGCGTCTACACGTTCCGTCTCGCGCTGGAGAAGGAACGGCGGGCGGGCACACTGGGCATCTACTGATTGCCTGCGATGGGCGCGGCGGTCGGCCCTCATGTCAAGATCGGCAGGAACCCCAAAGTCGTTGCTCGCGAACTGGGCAGGCGCGACGGGGGGGTACTCTTGCATCTGGAATCCGGTCAGTACCATGGCGTCAATAGTGTGGGCTGGATGATCTGGAGCCTCATTGACGGTACGAAGACACTCTCCGACCTGCTTGCCGAGGTCATCCATCGAGTGGATGACGTCCCGCCTCAGCTCGCGGAGGATGTAACCCAATTCATCTGCGAGTTGTGCGAGCGGAACCTCGTCACCCTGGTCTCCCCGGATACCGTGCCTTCGTAAGGGGACGCGATGGCCGAGGCTGTTTTCCCCGAGGTTATCGCTCCATCGCCCGCCGCCGCCCTTCCAGCTGGCGCGTGCTTCGGGTTTAGGGTGTTCTCCACTCTCTCCTTTCGCTACCTGCGCGATGGAGACGGCGAGCCGTTGTGGGTGGAGGCTCCGTCCGACGAAGAGCCCTCCCCCGGGCGCCTCGTGGCGGAGTGGGTGCCGAGGCCGGACCGCCCATTCCACGCCCGTCTTCATCAGGACGGCTGGCGCTACCAGTTGTGGATCGAGGACGGAGGATGGTATGTTGTCGACCCCGGAGCCCGGCGTATCACCCTGCCCAGGACCGACGACATCGTCCGACGGGAGGAGCGTCTTTGGGGGATTCCGACCGTCCTCTGTTTCCTCCAGCGCGGCGACCTCCCCCTGCACGCCGCCGCCGTGGAAGTCGAGGGAGCGGCTGTCCTCTTGGCCGCGCCCGGACGCTTCGGCAAGACCACCTTGGCCGCGGCGTTGTTCCGCGAGGGGTACCGAGTGCTCTCCGAAGATCTAAGCTGCCTGCGCCTCCGACCCTTCCCCCAGGTCATCCCTGGACCGGCGATGCTGCGGGTTCGGCGTGACGTCGCCGACCGCCTCAAGTTATGCGGCTTGCAGGCTGTGGCCGAGAGCGATAACCGGATCAGTTTCACCATCGACAAGCCGCGCAGAGGCGATTGTCGGCCAGTGCGCCTGCGCGCGATAGTCTTCTTGAAACCCGCCCACGATGGCATCGCGACGGAACGGGTTCGCGCGACCGACGCCATTCCTGACCTCTGGACGCTCAGTTTCCACATGCCCACCGACGAGGATCGGCGGCGCTGCTTCGGCGGCATCGCCGACCTGGCCGGGTCCGTGCCCGTATGGGCCCTACACCGTCCGTTGCGGATTGAGGATCTGCCGGTGACCGTCGAGCACATTCTGGCGATTTGCCGCGGGCATGGCTAGGCTTTCCCGGCGCCTGCGGAGATTCCCCGGGCAAGCAAGGCTCCGTCTCCGCATCTGGCGGCGCTTCTTGCTGGTCCGTCTGAGGATGGGGCTGCGGCCTCTCTCCATGGTCGTGGAGGAGCTTGGCGCCTCGCCGCGGCGGGAGCCGCCCCGATACGAGCTTCCGTCTCGACTGAGCAGGGCCGTGGACAGGACTCTGCGCATTGGGCCGTGGCAGCCTACTTGTCTCCTGAAGTCCCTGGTACTCTTTCGGCTCCTCCGGGAGCAAGGAGACCAGGCCGACCTTGTGATCGGCCTGCCCGCCGGCGCGACTGATCAGCGGGCCCACGCCTGGGTTGAGCTAGCCGGACTGGACATCGGCCCGCCGCCGGGTCGCGGCTCACACCTCACCCTGGCCCGTTTTCGGTGATGCGGCAGGCGGCGCACCTGCAGCAGATCATCCTCTACTGCCTCGCGGAAAGCCGGTGGCCCCAGCCTCCACCGGTGCTGCGGGCGCTGCTGGCGGCCGGTGACTTTGCCGGCCTTCCGGAAGCAGCGGAGGATCACGGGGTTGCGGGGTATGTCTTTCACCGACTCCGGGAACTGCCAGGTATGCATGCGTCGACCCTGGAGGCGCTGAAGACACGATCCCTCCATGCCCTGTCGACGCACCTGCGGGCAGTCGGCGACGTCGCGCTGCTGCGGCAAATCCTCGACGCTGCGCCGCATCCGTGGCTGGTGGTCAACGGGCCGGTGCTCGTAGAGTGTGTTTACCGGCAACCGGAACTGCGCGCATACCAGGAGATCGACGTCGTCGTCCCCCGTCGGGCGCTGGCGCACATCGTCGCAGTCCTGGAAAGGGCGGGATGCGCCGCGGTAGACGATGGCCCCGTCTCAGGCGGGGCGTCCCCTGCCGCCGACCTTCTGCTCTGGTACGGGAGCCGGGCAAAGGTCCACTGGAACGTGGTCGGCGGTGTGCCCACCGGTCGTTCGGTCTCTCGCGCCGACACAATCTTTGCCCGGTCACGCCCGGTCACGCTCAACGGAATACCCGTGGCTACAGCCGGCGAAGTTGACTCATTGATCCACCTAGTGATGTGCGCCTCCCGCGACAAGACGCGACTGGGCTGGCTCAAGGATATTGAGCGGGTGATCCAGGCCGGTCGTCTCGACTGGGATGAGCTGATGGCTTGCGCCGCAGACTGGGGGGTCCTGGAGCGGCTGAAGGCAGAGCTGCGGCGGGCCCAGCAATTGATCGGGGCACCCGTCCCCGCGGACGTGCTGCGATCAGGACGAGTTAGACTCGCCTCCGGGGTCGTCGAGCAGCTCCTCCAGACGGCGCGCTCGGTAACCGGAAACCGGCCAAGCGAATGGTCCGCCGTGGCCGCCGCTGTGCCGTCTCGTGGCCGCCGCTCTCGCCGGGCGGAAGTCGCGCTTCTGCAACTGATCAGGCCGGACACCGAGTCCGTTGTTCGCCTACCACTGCCCTTATGGTGGCGCCTGCTGAGCACTGCCGACCGCGAAGGAATCGCCGCTCTGACCTATCAGGCCATCCACCGGCTCGGCGACGAGGGAACACCACAGGAAGTGGTCCGGGTCCTTTCCCAGAGGTATCAGGAAGCCGCGGTGCACGTCGCGCGCGCCTACACCCAGCTCGGTGAACTGCTTCGGGCGTTGCGCGTCGCCGGGGTGGTGCCGTTGCTCTTGAAAGGTGCCGCCCTGGCGCAGTTCACGTATCCCGATCGCGCCCTCCGCCCTTTCCGGGACCTGGATCTTCTTGTGCCGCCCGATGAAGTCGCACTGGTCCATCGCGTCCTGCGTGACGAGGGCTACAAGCTTGCCGGAGGGTCGCCGACCGAGGCGGACATCGCCTGGCGACATGGTCGCGGGTATTTCGACCCGGACGGTCGGCGACTGCCCGTCGACGTGCACTGGCGTTACGCTGGTTATCCGCATCTCTTCCCCCTCGACTATGCGAGCGTCTTTTCGCTTGCCGGCGAGCACCGCATCGAAGGGGAGTCTGTCCGCACTCCTGGACCGGCGGACATGCTGGTTGCGCTCAGCGTCTCCTTCATCCGAGAGATCTGGTATCGCAAGCCCCGGCTCCGGTATCTCCGCGACGTAGCCGAGGTCGTCCGCCGTGGCCCGGTCGACTGGGACCGCGTCCTGGAGGTCACTGCGCAGAGCCGCCTTCTCCGCTCGCCTCTCGACCTGACGCTGAATGCCGCCCATGAACTCCTCGGAACTGCGATCCCTGACCGGGTGCTGCGGAGCTTGAGGCCACGCCGCTCAGCGGGGGTCGCCCGATACCTCCACCGACGTATCTGCGCGAATATCCTCATCCAGGAGCACGTTGTCGACGGCCTCCTGCAGATTGCGCTGATGCGCTGGCTCGATGACCCTTCCATCTCCGCGATCCTCCACTGGGCGAAGAGCCTTGTGTTCGTGCCACGCCCGCTCGCGGCCAGCCGGCGGCGGTGGCTGCTCGGGCTCCTCGCCCGGAAGTAGGATAGGCAGTTGCTCATTTAGGGGGGAAATGGCCATGCCAAGGGGTCTCCACAAGCCAATTTTGCCCCCTTTCTTCCCGGGGGAGGCCGTTCTGGGCCCCGGGACTCGCTGCCCACGCTTTCTAGGGGCTTCCAGGGGTCATGGGGCGAATTTGATAGTGAGAATTCGGTCGAATGACAGATAGACGACAAGGAGCCAGACGCCTACACTTTCGGTCAGAGGTGGGACATGCGATACGAGCATCCGACCATCGTTGACTTTGGACCCATCGACCGGAATACGTTCGACAATCCGGGGAGGGGGGACAAAGACTGGCGCAGCTGTGCGCCGGACCCCATGTGGGGAGAGCCTTCCTGCCCTGACGGAACGTCTTAGGCACCGGCCCGTTTCTCCCCGAGGATAGCCTCCTGAGGCTCCGGCCCTAGTTGGCCGGGGTCCTTCTGTCTTTCGCCTGGCACAGACAGCCCCGGCGGCCGACGAGTATGCGTGGACGATGAGCGCCATTGTTGCCATCTTGAGACGGGGGGGGCAGGTGGACGCTGCCCTCGCCCACCGGATGCTGGCCGCGGCTCCGCACAGGGGTGGCGCCACGGAGATCGTTGTGCACGGCCGGTCCGTTCTTGGAGTCAGCGGCCGTGCCGGAGCCCAGGAATCCGGCCTGGCCATAGGCGACGAGCTGGCCGTGGCGCTGGCGGGCAAGATCGACAACGTGGACGCGCTCGCGTCTGAGTTTGGCTGGCCATCCGACCCTCCCGCTAACCCGGCCACCGTGGCCCAACTGATCCTGGCTGGCTTCCGGATATTTGGCGAAGACCTGCCGGGGAGACTGCGCGGCACATTCGCCGCCGTCATCAGCGACGGTACTCGCCTGTGGTGTTTCCGGGATCATCTCGGCTTTCGTGCTCTCTTCTATAGGGATGACGCTCACGGCTGTTATGTAGCGTCAGAAGCCAAGCAGGTAGTGGCTGGCGCCGGAATTCGCCGCGAACCCGACCGGGAAGTCGTCGAGCGGATTTTCTACGGAGCGTACGACGATGAGACGCCGTCGGCGCTCAAAGGTGTCCGCCGTCTGGCCAAAGCCACAGTCATGCGGGCCGATGCAGATGGCACCACCCTGCGCCGCTACTGGGCACCGGAGGCACTGCTCGAGACCGCCACCATCTCTCCTGCAGACCTCCTCGAGCGCTTCGACTCCCTGATGCGGCAGGCCGTGGAGCGGACCTTCTCCGGCACTGTTGTGGTTTCGTTAAGCGGAGGGGTGGACTCGCCGGCCATCGCCGCCTTCGCTGCTCCCGTGCACAGGCGGCTGAAAGGAGAGCCTCTCGCCGCCCTCTCAGCCGTCTACCCGCAGCTGCCGTCGGTGGACGAGCGCAGGTACATCGAGGAGATCGCCCGATTCCTGAACCTGCGCCTCCACACCTATGAGAAGCGGGCCAATCCACTGGACCGCCTGCAGGAGTGGGTGCGCCTCCTCGACGGCCCGACCCCAAAGATGCTGATTACCGATGCCGAAGAGCATTATCATCTGGCTCGAGACCTCGGCTTTGACACCATGCTCACCGGGGAACTAGCCGAGTTCTCGGCCGACATGCGGGGATTCCTCATCCCCCATCTGCTCCTGCGGAGACGGTGGCGGGCGCTCTGGCGGCGCCTGCGCGAGCAGCGGGAGAAAGAGGCCTCCTGGACGGGAATCGCCTGGCAACTGCTGCACGCCTTCGTCCCGGGATCACTCGAGACCGCCTATCTGCGTGCCCGCGGGGATCGCGATCAGCAAACTATTCCCATCTGGCTGTCTCGGGCAAAGATCGACGAAGCGGAGGCGGGTTTCCGCGTGCCCGCACGTCGTCGCTGGCGGCAGCTCCAGCTTTCCGCCTTTGTCGGTCCGGGGTTGACCATCGAGGCGAACGAGATCTGCCAGGCGCTCTGCGATGTGCGCGTGCGTATGCCATGGGCCGATGTCGACCTCTGGGAGTTCTTCCTCAGCCTCCCTGCCGAGGTGAAGTTCCCGGACGTCCGCCGGAAGGGGCTGGTCCGGAGGCTGCTCCGGGGCAAGGTGCCCGACGTCGTCCTGGACCGCCACGACAAGACGGTGTTTGATGCCTCGATGATGGCCCGCATCGACTACGGCGCGCTGCGGAAGTGGCTGATCCATACCGAGGTTCGGATCGACGGTGTGGACTATCGAACGCTGCATGAGCACCTGCGCCGTGAAGACTTGCAGCTTGTCGACTTCGTCTGGGCGAAGGATCTGGCGGCCGTCCACGCGTTTCTCGCGTCCTGAGGGGCAGCTCCACAATGATGGGGGGCCGGATGTGAGGCTGCGGATTGTGGCCTTCGGCGCGGGGGCGGTTCTAATGAGCCTGGAGCTCGCCGGGAGCCGGGTGTTGGCTCCGTATTTTGGCTCGTCTGTGTACGTCTGGGGGAGCCTGATCGGCGCTTTCCTGGGAGCACTCAGTGCGGGCTACCATCTCGGCGGGGCGGTCGCGGACCGCTGGCCCAGGCGGGGCGTACTCGCCGCCCTGCTCCTGGCGGCAGGATTCCTCATCCTCCTACTGCCGATCATCTCGCCATTCGTGCTGGCAAAGCTCACCGACTGGGACCTCGGTCCGCGTGGGGGCCCCCTGCTCGCCTCGCTGCTGTTGTTTGCGCCGCCCAGTGTGCTTTTGGGTACCGCTTCCCCGTTTATCGTCAAGCTGGCCACGAATGACCTCGCCGCGGTCGGTCGGGTGACGGGTGCCCTGTACGCGATATCGACCGTGGGGAGCATCGCCGGAACGCTCCTCACGGCGTTCTTCCTCATTCCCGGTCTCGGGATCCGGGCCATCATCCATCTCCTCGGGGTCAGCCTGCCCCTGCTTGCCGGCCTGCTCGTCACGGAGGTGCGCGTGCAGCGCGTCGTGTTCGCCGCGCCGGTCGTTGTCGCCCTGCTTGTGGCTCCGGCCTTGCAGGCGCCGGGCCGGTTCGACGTCCTCTGGGAGACCGAAAGCACGTACCATCGCATTCGCGTGGTTACTCAGGACAGTAATCGCTATCTGGTGTTCAATCGTTCCTTCCAGGGCGGGATGCACGTCGGGGATGTCTTTGAAAGTCCGTATCGATATACCGACTACATGCACCTGGCGTGGATCTTCAACCCGGCGATCAGGCGGCTGCTGGTGATCGGGTTGGGTGCCGGATCGATCCCGAAGCGCTTCTGGCGGGACTACGCCGATGTGACTGTCGACGTCGTCGAGCTGGATCCGGCGGTCGTCGAGGCGGCCAAGCGGTTCTTTGCCGTGGAAGAGGACGCGCGGCTACGCATCACGGTGCAGGATGGTCGGCTCTTCTTACGCCGGAGCGAGGCCAAATACGACCTCATCGTGATGGATGCCTACCTTGCCGAGGGGATTCCCTTCCATCTGGCCACGCGGGAGTTCTTTGAGCTCGCCCGAGCGCATCTCACGCCGCGGGGGCTCATTGCCGCCAACATCGTCGGCATGCTCGAGGGGCCAAACAGCAATCTGTTCCGTGCCCTCTACAGAACCTACGGCGAGGTCTTCCCGGGACTCTACGTCTTCCCCGTCGCTTATCTGCCCCGGCGCAACGCCGAGGAGGTGCGGACGATCGTCCTGATGGCCACCTCCCAGGTGGGCCTGACGCCGAAGCAACTGGCGACAGCGGCGCAGAAGTTGAGGCAGAGCGGCCGGATCAGGTTCCCCCAATACGATGCCTTCGTGGCCGATTATTACGCGCCAGGCGTGCCCACTGCAGACGTCCCTCTTCTCACCGACGACTACGGGCCCGTGGACATTCTGCCTGTCTTCGGCTGGGAGCCGGAACGACGCTAGGCTACTATCGACCGAAGGATACCAGGCGAGGGAAGGAAACCCCTGCGCCGGCCGCGAAACTACGCATTCACCTCCTGAACCCCGGTCTGCCGGAACGATGATTTCTGACTCGCCTTACAAGTTTCGGGACGCCATCCTGAGCCCGGGCCAAGGGATCCTTGGGGGATGCGTGGGCAGTCTGCTCATGCTCGTCCTGCTTGCGATCCTGGAGCCCGTATCCGGCGTGTCGCTGCGTGGCGCACCCGAACAGGTTGGGCAGGTCTGCCCGTGGGGTTGCGGAGGAACGTCGCCGGTTGCGGCAGGACTCGGCGTCCATCTAGCAGGATGCTGAAAAACTCAAGGTTCTTTCAAACTCGTGACGAATTTTCTTCTCAACGTCGCACCTCACTCGCACCTTCACAGGAGCTCACCCATGCGCGGAGACGACTTTCACCAGGCCGGCGTGTTCAGCTACATCTCGCCCGAGGAGCGCGTCCCCCAGGATCATCCCCTGCGGCCGATCCGGGAGATGGTCGACGAGGTCCTGGTCGAGCTCTCGCCGGACTTCGACCGTCTTTACGCCCGCACGGGGCGGCCTTCGGTGCCACCCGAGCAGCTGCTCCGGGCGCTGCTGCTGCAGATCTTCTACACCATCCGCAGTGAGCGGCTGCTCATGGAGCAACTGGAGTACAACCTCCTCTACCGCTGGTTCGTCGGCCTGAACATGGACGATCCGGTCTGGGATGCGACGACGTTCAGCAAGAACCGGCATCGCCTCATCAGCGGGCAGATCGCCCAGCGCTTCTTCGTGCGGGTCCTGGCCCAGGCGCGGGCCCGGGGACTGCTCTCGGACGAGCACTTCACCGTCGACAGCACCCTGGTCGAGGCCTACGCCAGCCTGAAGAGCCTCCGCCGCAAGGACGGGGACGAGGCCCCGCCCCCGGACGATCCCGGCAACCCCACGGTCAACTTCCGGGGCGAGCGGCGGAGCAACGCCACGCATGGCGTCCCGCAGGAACCGGAGGCGCGGCTGGCGCGGCACGGCCCAGGACGGGAGGCCAAGCTCGCCTACCAGGGACACGTCCTGATGGAGAACCGCCATGGCCTGGCCGTGGCCGTCGAGGTGAGCGAGGCGACCGGCACGGCGGAGCGCGACGTCGGGCTGGCCCTGGCGCGCCGGGTGGCCAAGCGGCGGCGGCGCGTGACGCTGGGCGCGGACAAGGCCTATGACAGTGGAGATTTCGTGACGCGGGTCCGTCGCCTCCGGATCACGCCCCACGTGGCCCAGAACACGAGTCGCCGAGCGAGCGCCGTCGATGGGCGCACGACCCGTCATCCGGGATACGAGGTGAGTCAACGGATCCGCAAGCGAGTCGAGGAGATCTTCGGCTGGCTCAAGACGGTGGGCCCTCTGCGGAAGCTCCGCCATCGCGGGACAGCCAAGGCGCGGTGGACCCTCATCTTCGCCACGGCGATCTACAACCTCATTCGGATCAGGACCCTCACAGAGGCGTCGGCATGATGGAGGGTGCCGCCGGCGCAACCCGATCAAGCCGTGAATCGAACGGTCAGCGGCAGACGGTAAGGCTGTCCAGCTCAAAGCTGTAGTGGGTTGGGACCGGATGAGGGGGTTGACTTTCATAGACATCCGATTTTCAGCACCCTGCTAGAGCGACACGGCCCCGATTCGTTCGGAGACTCTCGTGCCCGGCTTACTCGGCATCCTGGCGAAGCGATCGGATCTTGCTCCACCGGAGTTGCGGCGCCTCGGCGAGCGCATGGCCGAGGCTATGCGGCACGCACCCTGGCTCGCGGTCGAGCTCTGGGAAGATCAGGGGTACTGCGGCGGCCGCGTGCATCTGGGCGTTCTCAACCCGGAACGCCAGCCGACGCACGCCGGCGCGAGCGTGGCTTGGTTCGACGGGGACTTCTTTGCGACGGCTACCACGGCGGCGGCCACGACGCCCGACGCCGCGGCGATCCTCGGCCTGATCGGCGACCCGGCGCGCCTGGCTGCGGCAGATGGGACCTTCAACCTGGCCGTGTACGATGCGGCGGCCAGGGAGGTAATCCTGGCAAACGACCGGCTGGGGTTCCGGCCGCTCTACTGGTGTGAGACGGACAGGTGGTTCGCCTACGCGGGTGAGGTGAAGGCGCTCCTCGGCATCCTAGACAGGACGCCTGATCTCGATGAGGTCAGCCTGCGTCAGTTCTTCGGCTTCCACCACCTGCTTGGAGATCGGACGTGGTGGCAGGGGATCCGCGTGCTTCCCCCGGCGAGCGTGTGGCGGGTCACCGCAGGGCACGCCATCAGCCGGCGCAGGTACTGGTCGTTCGCCGACATCCGTCGAACGCAGCGGCCCCGCTCCGAGATCGAGGCCGAGTTATCCCGGCTGTGGCCGCGTGAGGTCCGCAGGCACTCGGCTCCCGGCACCATGCCGTTGTTGCTCAGCGGTGG
>Ga0209321_10001618_pt1 | contig 15364 bp, 18 predicted proteins | sample Rifsed16ft4_FD_184012 | JGI IMG/M metagenome (GOLD analysis project Ga0209321, IMG submission 184012) | Soil microbial communities from Rifle, Colorado, USA - sediment 16ft 4 - CSP-I_5_4 (version 2) | ecosystem: Environmental > Terrestrial > Deep subsurface > Rock core/Sediment | place: Rifle... | reverse complement strand
ATTATTGCATTATTTTCTTTTAGTACTGCTGCACACTTTTGATCTGCGATTTCTAAGAATGAATCAACAAGAATTATTTCATCTATGAACTTGAACCTGCGATATAGTTTTTCACGCTTCTTTTCTGACACAAGAATTGTTTTAAAGCCTTCATCTTTTGCACCTTTTAGGACCTGTAATGCACAGTGAGACCCTAAAGTTGCTATTGCTGTCATTATCCTCCCTGATTTTATGTATGATTGGGCTCTTTATGAAAGTTGCATGGTTTACTCTGATATCTGTGAGAAGACATCGTCGATTAACTCCATTGATATTTCTGATTTCAAATCATCGGGAACAGATTTGAGCACAAAGTCTACTATTGATTGATTTTGAGTTGTGTTGACCTCTTCCATCTTTTTAGAATATAGTGTAATAGCGTTTGTTATCAATACAATCAAGTTTTCTCTGTTTGTTAGTGACATGTTTGGCATTTACACAAGATTAGCTAATTAATTCTTGTTTGATTTTAGTGTGAAGTCTGCCTCAATTAGCTGAAACAGTAATTAATTAAGAAATTAGAGATGAATACTAATAATACCAATCTGCAGCCCTTATGTTCCAAATGATACTCTTTCCATACTCTTATAGGTAGCAGATGCTACCAGAAACGATGTTAGAATCTATTATAAAAAATGAAAATGATTTTTTTCATGACAAATCAATATTAGGTGATGGAGTTGAGTTTATCGGATTAATTAACAAAGAGGGAAGGATGGAAAGCTCCATGTGCAAAAACGAAATCAATCTGACAGAGGACAGAAAAGAGATGTTTTTGATGCAGTTCAGGCTGCAAAGCTCTATGCAAAGAGATTATGATGACGAGTTTGGACCTGTTAGTCATACTATAACAGAAAGAGAAAATTCAATTTTTGTTTCAATACCAATTGTTTCTCATACTGTATTAGCTATAATGAAAAAACACATGAACCCTACTGTAGCGATTAACAAAATTAAGCTAGAAATAAGAAATTTTGAGAATCGTAACAAAGAATTGTCTATACAGGAAAGTGGTCAGACTTGAACGACTATGACATGAAATCAATTCGTTGCTGCAAGTGTGACAAGTTCATAGGAGAACTTGATTATGATGCAGTAGTTACACTTCCAAAATGTGGACGTTGTGCTAACCCCTTACCAGAAGGCGATGATAAAGTCCTATACATAGTAAACAAATACAACAAAAATCCACAAAGTTTAACACCATCGTTGGATAGCACGGTCTAGATCTAAAGATGAATTCAAGCTCATGCAATAAAGAAGACTTCTTGATAGCAAAACAATGTATAAAATGCCACAAAAATGTCCTTATCAGGAAAGAAGAATACCTCTGCGAAACATGCAAGAAAGTTTTAATTCAGATTGGAATGCCAATCTTGCTTAGTAAATCCACAGGTTAACGCCCGGTTGTTAGGAATTTGGATCACTCTATTTAAAATAAAAAGAGAGCAATCAGTCCGCAACATAAATTAACACTAACTAGACCAGATTTGATAAAAGGTTAGATTATGGATACAGAACTTGGAAGTTGGCGCAGAAGCATTTACTCAAACCAGATTGATTCCTCAATGGATGGAAGAGAAGTAACTGTGATGGGGTGGGTTTCAAGTGTCAGGGATCATGGAAACCTAGTGTTTATGATGTTAAATGACAAAGAAGGAGAAATCCAGATTACGGCAAAAGCAGGTTCATGTCCTGATGAAATAAAACAAGCGATTGTGAAATTAAAAGAACAATCCAGCGTTGGAATAAAGGGTGTAATCAAACCATCTCCAAAAGCACCGCATGGAGTAGAGATCGTGCCAAAAGAAATGCGAATCTTTTCACAGGTAGAAAAAATTGCTCCCTTTACATCCCAAACAAAAGTAGTTCCAAACATTGACACTAGACTTGAGATAAGGGCAGTTGATTTACGACGAAGTGTTTTGCAACATGTATTCAAAATACGCAGTCTAGTTCTAAAATCGATTCGAGACTATCTATATGAGAAAGAGTTTGTTGAGGTAAATACTCCAAAAATGATTGCTACTGCAACAGAAGGTGGGGCTGCATTATTTCCTATATTTTACTATAACAAAGAAGCATTTCTTGCGCAGAGTCCTCAGCTTTACAAAGAACAGCTTACCATGAGTTTCGAAAAAGTATTTGAAATTGGGCCAATCTTTAGAGCAGAACCCTCTAGAACAAACAGACACTTGTCAGAAGCAATATCGATAGACTTGGAAGAGGCGTTCGCAGATTATAACGACATCATGAAACACATTGAAAACATTATCAAAAGATCCGTCAAGACAGTAAAAGAATTTCATTCAAAATCAGATTCTGGTTTGGAACTAAATGTTCCCGAAATCCCGGAATCAATCCCGCAGTATGCATATTCTGAATTAGTTGATAAGATGCAAAAAGCTGGAGCAAAAATAGAGTGGGGTGACGATCTCTATCCATCAAATCTAAAAAAAATTAACTTGACTGGATTTTATTTCATAAAAGACTGGCCATTGAGTCCAAAACCATTTTATGTAAAAGCAAAAGCAGGTGATCAAAAAATATCTGAATCATTTGATCTTATGTTTGGAGATTTGGAGCTGTCATCTGGCAGTACAAGAATTGAAAAAAGAAACGAACTTGAGGAAAGAATGAAAAACAAGGGCTTTAAGATTGAAGCATTCGATTATCATCTTAAAGTGTTTGATTATGGCGTTCCGCCTCATGCAGGGTGTGGAATGGGTCTTGAAAGACTAATGATGGCTCTCACAGGTACAGAAAACATCAGAGATGTAACATTTTATCCAAGAGACGTAGATAGGCTGACTCCGTAGGAGAGAAAATGGTAAAAAGAGAAGAAATTGTACACGCTGCAAACCTCATAAAGATTGATCTGGAAGATCACGAAAAATACATTGAACAGGTAGAGAAGATTCTCAATTATTTTGATATTCTGGATAAAGCCAGCGCAGAATCTGAATCATTTGTAACACAAGAAATGTCTCTTGATAAACTAAGAGATGACAAGTATGTGCCATTTGATGAAAACCTAATAACGCAATTAAAAAACTACAAAGGAACTTTTGTTAAAGCTCCAAAGATGGTATAAAATGAATCTTGGAATAACTGCAACTCAGTATCTTGAACAGGTAAAAAATGGAAGTCTTACCGTTGAAGAATTTATGGCAAAAACCATGGAGCGAATAAAAAAAGTAGAAGGCAGTATTCATGCATACATTTCATTAAATGATGATGCAATATCGCAAGCTAAACAGATTGACAAGAAACTAAAAGCAAAAGAAAAAGTTGGTTCATGTTTTGGAATGCCAATCTCGATCAAAGATAACATTTGCACAAAAGGAATGAAAACAACATGCGCATCTAAAATGCTTGAAAACTTTGTAGCACCATATGATGCCACAGTTGTGTCTAATCTAAAGTCACAAGATGCGATAATCACAGGAAAAACAAACCTTGACGAATTTGCTATGGGAATATCTACTGAATTTAGTTATTTTGGACCTAGTAGAAATCCATGGAATACTGATTATGTACCAGGTGGTTCATCAGGTGGAAGTGCTGTCTCAGTCAGTGCGTTAGAATGTATTGCATCACTTGGTTCTGATACAGGAGGTTCTGTGAGAAATCCTGCCAGTTTCTGTTCAGTAGTAGGATTGAAGCCAACGTATGGGTTGGTAAGCAGGTACGGCCTCATTTCGTATGCAAACAGCATAGAACAAGTAGGTCCTATAGCACGAACTGTTGAAGATGCCGCATTTATTTTGAATATAGTTTCAGGAATTGATACACATGATAATACTACAATCGATAAAGGAAAGACGGATTATGCAAAAGATCTTGATGCAGGAATAGATGGAAAACGAATTGGCATAATTTCAGAAATGATTGGAGAAGGAGTAGATAAGCAAGTAGCATCTGCTACAAGTAAAGCAATATCAAAACTCCAAAGTCTTGGAGCAAAATGCAGTGAAGTATCACTTGATTCTATAAAATATTCTGTTGCTACATACTATACCATTGCTGCTACAGAAGCAGGAAGTAACCTTGCAAGATATGACAACATTAGATATGGATTTGACTTTGATGTAGAAGGATACGAGTTTAATGCATACATATCAAAGGCAAGAAAAAACTTTGGACCTGAAGTTACACGAAGGATGATTCTCGGATCTTTTGTACCGTCAGCTGGATATTTAGGAAAATATTTCCTTAAAGCACTAAAGGTAAGGAGCAAGATAAAATCTGAAATTGACCAGGCATTCAAAAAGTTTGATCTTCTTTTTGCACCGACTGTGCCAGTCTTGCCATTTAAGATAGGTGAAAAAATTGATGATCCTTTATCGCTTTACCTCCTTGATATCAACACTATAGTGGCAAATCTCTCAGGGATTCCTGCAATATCAATTCCATATGAAATTGCACAAGGTCTTCCTATAGGAATGCAGTTGTTTGCTAATTCGATGCAAGAAAAAACATTATTACAAGCTGCCCATGCATTGGAAAAAACAACAAACCTTCCAGGAGTGCCGATTTGACAAAGATAGGACTTGAAATTCACTGTCAGTTAACAAAGCTTGAGAGCAAGCTATTCTGTTCATGCAAGGCAGATTATCGAAGCTCTGAAACTAACAGAAACATATGTCCTGTTTGTATTGGACTGCCAGGTTCCTTGCCTTTGCTTAACAAAAAAGCTGTAGAAAAAGCAGCAATGATAGCAATGGCATTAGGATGCAAAACTCCGCAAAAAATTGCATTCTTTAGAAAAAATTACTTTTATCCTGACTTGCCAAAAAATTTTCAGATAACACAATACAATGCATTTGGTCCAACAAGCATTGGACACGATGGCAAAGTGCCCATAGAAGATAAAGAGATCAGAATTAGGCGAATTCAGCTAGAAGAAGATCCTGGAAGACTAGTCTATGAAGGCACTTCTGAAAAAACTCAACTTACACTAGTTGATTATAACAGAGCTGGTACACCACTTGTTGAAATAGTTACAGAGCCTGATTTTGAAACGCCAAAACAAGTAAGGTTGTTTCTAAATGTACTAGCAGACCTTGTTGAAAACCTCGGTGTATCAGACCCTTCACTTGATGGAGCATTGAGAGTTGATGGAAACATCTCTATCGATAAAGGAAACAGAGTTGAAATTAAAAATGTAGGATCGTTTAGAGATATTGAAAAAGCACTACACTTTGAAATCACAAGACAACAAAGTCTTGCTGAACGTGGAATTCCTATTCCTGCAGAAACACGTCACTGGGACGAAGCACGAAAAATTACAGTATCTGCAAGATCAAAAGAGGAAGAACAAGACTATCGTTATTTTCTTGAAGCAGACATCCCTTGGGTACTGATAGAATCTTCAGTTATTGACCGATTAAAAAAGAACATGCCAGAAAATATCAGTTCAAAAAAAGAAAGATACATCAAAAAATACGGCATCCCATTACAGGTGGCAGAAGTATTGTCCTCTGACAAGTTCTATTCTGATTTATTTGAGCAAGCTCACAGCGAGAAAAATGCAAAAGAGATTGCAAATATCATAACAACAGATCTGAAAGGGTTTGCCGATACTAAAGAGCAAAGAGAACAGCTAAAGATCACGCCAAAACATCTCTCTGATTTGGCCGATGCAATAATGAATAACATCATAACAAGAAACTCTGGTAAGCTTGCCTTGCAAGAAATTGTAAAAACCGGGAAACCCCTATCAGAAATCATTTCCAGTCTTGATCTAGGGCATGTTGATGACGAATCATCACTTTCCAAGGTAGTTGATGATGTTTTTAATGAAGAACAACAAGCTGTTTCTGAGGCAAAAAGTAACTCTGATACAATAAACTATCTTGTAGGAAAGGTAATGCAAAAAACAAAAGGCAAAGCAGACCCAGCACTTACACTGGATATTATAAAGAAAAAACTAGATTCCCAATAGCGAAACAGTTTCGCCATCTGTGTCTAAAACAATTGCTCTGCCAGAATACTCTTCTGGGTCTAATGAGTAAATTGCTTTTGGTTTAAACACTATAACATCAGGTGATTTGTTTAGATTTAGCCTCTCAAAAACTTTGGCTGATGTTTTTCCAGTCACTGAACGCGTTATTATGTCAATAATTTTTGCTTTTTCTTTTTGATCTTCAATAAAAGAAACTTTGCCTTTCATTTGAAATCCCTTTAATTTCATTTTATCAAAAACTGCTATACTCACCCACGGTAAAGATTTGAAATTGATATGTGATTTGTGTTTGAAAAAGTCAAGCCAAAATATAGAGTCGTCTGAAAAGTAAAAGGCAGTCCTTGGAGAAATATTGGCAACACCATTTAGATCTACTGAGCCTATAACAATGAATTTCTGCGTACGTAACATTTCCTGAACTTCTTTTGCGATAGCGACCAACAAATCATTTTGTCATACTGATTTAATTAAAGTACCGGGTGATTATCTTCGATGAGAATTACTTGTGAATGTTAAAACTCACTAAAATCTCAGATCTGATAATCAATGAAAATTTGTAAATTATTCACTAATAGTTATGTTCGTCAAACTCTGATCCTAACGCAATACTGGCAATTGTAGTGTTTGGAGTTGTACGACAATTCATGGTAGCTTGAGGTAGGAATTGATGAAAAATGCGTTTTAACAATTGTTCTGTAAAAAGAGACCACCGCATACCCAAATTATGTTGTATTATAAAATGATGAATGCTTCCCTCAATTCTGTGATCTGAAGTCATTCCAGAAGCTCTCATGTAATCTTCTAAAGACTCGATTGCTCGTTTTAGATCATAATTACCTTTCATAAACATGACCCAATCTTTAATCAAAGGAAGGATGGCATCTATGATTTTGTTAATTTCATTACCTTCCATTTCTTCTCCAAGTGTTTTCAGAACGTCTTTTGGAACTGGAATCATACCTATTATATTTGCAAATTTGTCCCACTGGGTGTATTTTTCTAAAATTTGTTTCACTAGTACATTTTGAGAAATTTCTTTTTGTGTAGATTCTGTCTCAAGATTCTCTACTAGTTTAGCTGGAAGTCTATACGTTATACTACGAGTTTTTTCGTGTTTTGGTTCATGTGGCTTTCGATTAACAGAATTTTTCAATGATGCTTTGATGATGATATGATATTTTACTCTACCGTGATTCTTTTTAGATTGCCCTCGAACAAACCACGACCAATGTGTATATCATCAATATGCTTTGAGAGTACTTTCTTGTTTTCAAACTGTGACGAACAATAAGGGCAAAATATTTTATCAGAGACTAATTCTGGTAATGTAAAAGCGTCTTCTCTTACATTTCCACAAACCATCTTTTGTGTGATTAATCCGATAGGCCGTTTATCCATAACCACTAATCTGCGAATGTCATGCTTTTTCATTATTTCAATGGCCTCTCTTACGGTTGCGTCTTTTTGTATGGTGATTAGTGGACTTTTAGTTATTTTTTTAACAGTTGTTTGTTTTGGATCTAACCCTTTTGCCACTACATCATGAAGAATGTCTTTTTCTGTCATGATCCCAATTATCTCACCATGTTCAAAAACAAGTATGCTGTCGACCTTGGAATCTGCCATAGCTTTTGCTGCGTCATGTATGGTCAGATTACTTGCAACAGCCGTCATCTTTGGATTGGTAAATTTTATGACAGGCTCATTAAGTAGATTTAATGCCATGTGTTGATTTTAAAAACAGAAATTCAACTTAAAGGTTGTTAAACAATACCATGTCTGATTCTCATTGTTAATATTTTAAAAAGGCTTATTATTTAATAAAAAAAGATTATAAAAAATGCAACTAAAAAACTCCAGTCTTAATCAGATTATTAAAAGAACAATTATTGTTTCGCCAGATACTCCGCTTTTAGAAGCCAGATCTATATTGCTAAGACACAGGATTAGCAGATTGATAGTAGCCAGAAACGACAAACCTGTGGGAATTATGACAGAAAAAGATCTTGTTCGTGCAATATACTATCTTGCAGGAAAACCACTTGAAGCAATCCGTGTGGGCGACTTCATGTCACGAGAACTTGTTACAATCACCGAAAAAGACACAATCCATGATTGTGCCAAACTAATGCTTTCTCATAAAATTAGTTCCATTATAGTATTAAAAAAAGATGGCACATTAGCTGGAATTATAACTAAAACTGATCTGGCTTCAATCTTTCTAACTCAATCATCTACCCCCCTACTGGTATCAAAAATAATGACAAAGAAAGTAATTACTGTCAAACCTGCTGATTCATTATTATTTGTTGAAAGCGTACTTATCAATAATAAAATTTCAAGAGTGGTAGTAGAAAGAAAAAGGATGCCTGTAGGAATAATAACTCATCGTGATTTTATTCCTGCAAAAATGCCTTTATGGATAAAACAATACGCAGATCCAAAAGAGGTTGAAGATTTTACATCAAGCCTCAGTCCTTATGAATACAAGGCAAATCAACTAAGCTACCTTCTTAATTTCATAGCTGCTGATATTATGACTCCAAATCCGGTTGTTATTGAAGCCACGGATGATGTCTCTGCGGTAGCATTACTTATGATTAGACATGGAATAAGCGGATTACCAGTAGTGAAAAATTCATTATTGGTAGGAATAATCACAAAGACTGATATCGTAAAAGCTATTGCTTCCTGATTTTTAATCAATATTCATAGAATTATAAATTAACTAAAAACATCAGAGTATCTTTTTGCGCAATTTTTTCTGCTACTATTTCAATTTGTAACATTACGAACATCATGATGATCTAACCTTTCCAATGATCATACTCGTCAATCAAACTTTGATACAGATCTTTCTTGTAATCATCAAAATCTTCAAGTATTGAATTCAAGTGTTTTACAAAATCAGTAACTGTTATAATCCCAACAGGTTGATGACCATCTACTACGACCACTCTTCTGATCTTATTTTCTATCATTTTTTGGGCAACCTCGTCTGTTGGAGTACCAGGGGAAACCAATGTGACAGGAGATGACATTATTTCTTCTGCCTTAATCTCAGAAGATCTTTTATCATGTGCGGTAATTTTTGATAAGAGATCTCTTTCTGTTATGATGCCATATGGTTCCTCATTTAACATTAAAACTACACAACTAACGTTGTTTCTATCCATTAGTTTTGCAACCTCTTTTGCAGAAACTGAAGGTTCTATGGAAACTACTTTTTTACTCATTATGTCTCTAGCAGTTGACATACAAAATCTTCTTGATTTTCATATAAAAGCAAGGGAGATAATTATCGAATTAAATTATCAAACTTGATAATAAGATAAAATCAGCACTGATAATTAACATCTAATCTTTATATTTAAAAAACCAGATTTATTCAGATATAAAAATGACAGCAACATTCCTTTATCATGACTTGTATCATAAAGGCAAGAAAAATATTCTGAATTCTACTATAGCTCCACTTGCATGTTATTTATGCAAAAAAGAACTGAATGGAATTTCAATTACTGCTAAAATAATTGACGGTAAAACAGTTTTTCTCTGCTCACATCATTATCAACCTAAACCTTATCAAATTGCATTTAGGAAGTAATTCCGTATGGCAATACCAGCAGAAATAAAGCAAATAATAGAAAAACAGATTGAATTAATGATTGATCAAACAAAAGCATACTTGCCATTTATCAAATTGGCATTTCCAAGAGTAAAAGACTTGTCAGATGCGTGTTTTACACTGATTGTTGGAACTGTGTTACCTACATTTGTAACTCAGTTTGCAATGAGAATGAAATTCCCTACTAAACAAGATTTTGCTGAGTTTGGTACAATTACAGAAAAATACCGAAGTAAAATAAAGGAGATGTTCTGATGATCATACGTAACATTCTGATTCCATATGAGGGTTCATCCCTTTCAAAAAAAGCATTAGAGTTAGGAAAAGAAATAGCGCGTAATTTTAATGCAAATTTGGAACTATTGATGGTAATACCCATGTTTTATCCAATGAGTGAACCATCCATCTACACCGGTGCCACTATGGCTGGTTATGGAAAAATCATCAAAGAATTAAAGACAAAAGGTGAAATAGAAATTAAAAAGGTCACAGAAAAATGTAGAGAAGAAGGAGTAAAGGCATTCTACAAGGTGGTTGAAGGTGATGTTTCATATACGATTTTAAAATATGCAAAGAAAAACAAAACAAATCTCATTATTATGGGTAGCCGACGCATGGAGGGTCTGGCTGCACTTAAAAGGCTAGGAAGTACTGCGAGGTTTATTTCTGAACATGCTACCTGCCCAGTAACTATTGTTCATTGATTTCTAACAAATGAACTAAAGTCTCTCTAAAAGTATGGTTGCCATACTAAAGTATACTATGACAGTTGTTATATCACTGATAATTGTTGCAATTGGTCCTGATGCAGCGGCAGGATCCACATGAAATTTTGTTAATATGATTGATAGATATGTTGCAATGAATGCCTGAGTCAACATGCTTACAAACATGGAAATTCCTATGATCATACCCAAAGAGATAGGCCCCCATCCCAAGATTGTTGCTATGAAAAGTAATATTGCAAAAATAGCTCCAAGACTTGCACCTATCTTGATTTCACGTGTTAGATATCGCTTTAAAGAAAATTTAGGTTCCATTGAAATCATTCTAACAACAAGAGTCTGAGATTGTGTCCCTATTGCATCACTCAAATAAATCATAACTGGCAAAAATGCGGCTAAGACTAGATACGACTTCAAAACTTCCTCAAAACCGCTTACGATGTAAGCAGCTACCAGACCACCTAGTAGTCCAAGAATCAATGATGGTAACCTAGCTTTTATCAGCCTAGAAACAGGCGTCGTGATTTCTTCTATTCCTTTCACTTTATGGCGAATGCCACCTGAACTGAGTATATCTTCACGAAATTCATGATGAAATATATCTAAAATGACATCATGTGGTATGACACCTAAAAGGCGATTTTCTTTATCTACTACAGGTACAGCTTTCAAGTCATTCTTTAACGCAAGTTGAATCACTCTTTCTTGATGGCTATGATATCTTACTGAAGCTACATTTTTTTTCATAATTGTTTCTAACTTTGTTTCATTTGGAGTTTGCAAAAGTTCTCTTAACGAAACTGCTCCTTCCAGTATGTTTTTTTTATCTACGACATAAACATCGTCTATGATTTCGAATTCATTTGTTCTATCCACTATGATTTTCTTAACATTTCCAGCTGTCTCATCTCTTGTAACTGCAAGAAATTTACTAGTACTTTTTAGACCTGCTATATCCGAAGAGTTTTTAGAATTTGTATTTTTTGCAGGCAAAATCACTCAATTCGTATGTTCTTTCCAGTTGCTATTTTGGGCATGTATATACTAAGTATGCCGTTGTTGAACTTTGCAGAAATTTTTTCTTTATCTATTCCTGTGGGAAGCAGAGTAACTTTTTTGAAATAATTAAATTCCGTCATGCAGTTGTGTTTTGAAACACAATATGTTTTTTCTAATTTTGCTGTAACCACAATATGGTTATCAGTAAGGGTGATATCTATACCATCCTTGTTTACCATTGGAAGATCGACTTCTAAAATCCATTTAGAATCTTTCTCTGTAAAATGAGCCAAAGGAGCAAGCTCCTTGTTAGTGTAATCATCCATAGTTCTATCTATGAGAGATATGAAAAACTTTTCAAACTGTGAGAAAGGTTGGCTTGACATGTTCATCACTTGTAAATCTGAGGAGCTGGAACAGCAGGTTTGGCTTTTTCTGGATTAAATATAGTTAATGTATCTTCCATAAGCTGACGGCCCTGTAAACGTAAAAAGTCGATTTGTTTTTTAAATTCAGTAATGTCTATATCTGTTTTCAATATGCGTGATATCGTTTTTATGGTGTGAACTGCAGCTTCTGGATCTGGGAAAAAAAGATTGCATTCTGTATAAAGGACAATGGTAGGAACTGGTGAATTCTTTAGTTTAGTCAGTATTGTCGCATCAGGGCCTGCAATCATACCAGAGAGAAATTTGGGTATTTCATTTTCATATAACACTTTATCTACTTTTTCATCAGTAACAAGACCATATGTCTTGAGGTTTTCCAAATTTCTATCTGCCGTATGTATGCCGCTCAAAAACACGATCACATCAATTTTGTTTTTCTTAGAAAAGTCAATGATTGATTCTGTAAAATCCCCTGCCAATACAGAATCAATTGGAACATCGGAAATAACCGCATGAAACGCATTTTTTTTGTATATTCTTACAGGGCCATAAAGCTCGCCATTATCAATAAAAATAATATTTGACAAATCAGAATGTTCTATCTCTTCTACTATGTCCATTTTGAGTGAATGTATGACATAATTTAATGCAAGTATCCCAATTAGACCAGGGCCTGGAATACCAACAAACAACATAGATGGCAATTTTGCTGTTTTTTCTAGTTTTTTAGGTTTATTATTGTCAGTTTGTAAAATCAATAATCTATGTTATATGATTATTCTAAAAAAGGAATACAGTATTTTCATTATTGATAATCATACGTGGGATTCGTATTCTTATTATAAAAACAAAATTTTACCCATTAAAAGAAATGGCGTCAGTTCACACAACATCAGAAGGGATTCCTGTAATTGTACTAAAAGAGGGATCTAGACAATCGCGAGGACGAGAAGCACAACGAAACAACATTGCTGCAGCTAAATTGATTGCAGAAATAATCAGTACCAGTCTTGGCCCAAGAGGCATGGATAAGATGCTTGTCGATTCTCTTGGTGATATAACAATAACAAGCGACGGTGCAACCATTCTAAAAGAAATAGACGTTCAGCACCCTGCAGCAAAAATGATGGTTGAGGTGGCAAAGGCTACCGACAGTGAGGTTGGTGACGGTACTACCTCAGCTGTAGTTATGGCTGGTGCACTTTTAGAAAAGGCAGAGGTGCTCATAGATAATGATATTCATCCTGTAATAATTGCAAATGGTTACCAAAAGGCGTCCGTAAAGGCAATGTCGATTTTATCAGAGATTGCACAAAAAGTTGACCCCAAAGATAGGAAAACACTTGAGAAAATTGCTACTACGGCACTGCAGACAAAACTTGTTTCAGTTGAAGCTACAGATCTTGCAAAGATTGCTGTGGATGCTGCACTTGCAGTTGTAACACAAAAAGATGAAGGTTATGGAGTTGATCTAAATAACATCAAAGTAGAAAAGAAAGCTGGCGGTTCCATGGTGGATAGTAAACTCATAAACGGAATTGTTCTGGATAAAGAAATTGTTCATAGTGGAATGCCAAAAAAAATTGAAGGAGCTAGAATAGCATTGATTAGTGCGCCACTGGAAATAGAAAAAACTGAATTTGAGGCAAAAATTAACATCAATACTCCTGATCAGATAAGATCATTTATGGCAGAAGAAGATAACATTCTGAAAGGAATGGTTGAAAAGATAAAATCTACAAATGCAAATGTCATTCTCTGCCAGAAAGGCATTGATGATGTTGCTCAACACTATCTTGCAAAAATTGGAATAATTGCAGTAAGAAGAATTAAGGAAAGTGACATGTCAAAGCTTGCCAAAGCTACAGGAGCTCGTATTGTGGGAAGTTTAACTGATCTCACAGAAAAAGACTTGGGCGAAGCGCAAATTGTTGAGGAACGAGCAATAGAAAACGATAACTGGGTCTTTATTGAAGGATGTAAAAATCCAAAAGCAGTGAGCTTGCTACTTAGAGGTGGTTCTCAGAGAGTTATTGATGAAGCCGAAAGATCTATTCATGATGCATTAATGGTCGTAAAAGATGTAATTGAAAAACCCATGATAGTTTATGGTGGAGGTGCTCCTGAAGCATATATTTCGGCAAAATTAAGAACATGGGCACAATCTCTGTCTGGAAGAGAACAACTCGCAGTAGAAAAGTTTGCTGAGGCCATAGAGTCTATTCCAATGGCGCTTGCTAGAAATGCAGGCATGAATCCTATAGATACCATAACCCAGCTTCATGCAAAACAGAATGCGGGAGAAAGATGGACTGGAGTTGATGTAGTAAATGGAATTGTGGGTGACATGCAAAATTCTGGAGTCATGGAGCCACTTAAGGTAAAAGAACAAGTAATAAAATCAGCAACCGAAACTGCAAATATGATACTTAGAATTGATAATGTCGTAGCTTCTTCTAAACCAGTTGGAACAGCTGGAGGACAACCACGTATGCCAGAAATGGGAATGTAATTAAAAAATCTCTTTTTTGTCTATTTTGCGTATTGAAGTTTTCCAGCGTTTTTTACTTCGTTTGGAAAGATTTCTTATAATTCGTCTCCCAAGAGCGTCAAAGGCTTTGGAAAGGTCCCATGCAAGTTCAGTGTAATTGTGCGTCTGATATGGAGTAACTATTCTGACTGAAACCTCAAAGTGTTTTCTTTGACTTGTTGGATTATGTATTGTCTTTATTGAAGTTCTGGCTTCTTCAACTTCAGGATAGACTTTGATTAAATTACTGATTATTTTTTGAAATTTTGTTTTGACAATCTCTGCATTTTTAGCATCGTCTGGCATTCCAATTATATAAAGTGGAACCTCGCTTGGAATTTTTGTCAAAAGTAGACCAAGTATGTCTTTGTAGGTGATTATCCCATGAAGATTATCCCATAAAGTGAGTAGGCAACAAGTGGTATCGGTTTTCAACATTGTATCTATTACTGTACTTATGGAATCATTTGTGTTACATTGAGGAACACGTGTACTACCAACATTACCTATATCTGATTCAAATCTTCTTAACATGTCGATGCCTTTCTGATCACTGCCTATTCTTTGTGGAGGAGTAAGTGCCTGTAGCAAATGCATTGATGTCAAGACTCGTTCCACCTTTCCTTTATGAAGTATTGGGATGTGATCTATTCTCTTTGTCATCATAACACTTCTTGCCTTGGCTAGTGATTCTATGTTGCTTAACACGATTGGATCAGGTGTTAGAATAGAATTTGCTCTAACCCATTTCAAATTCTGTTGAGCTAACAGATTGACTATGCTTTTTGCTGTAACCACACCTATTATCTGATTCTTGTCGACAACCGGAAAAGAACGCATTCTATAATGCGCCATCGCAGTAGCTGCTTTTTCTATGGTGTCATTTTTTGACAATGATCTGATCCTATGTAACAAAGAAGATGCCTTTGTTGTTGATATGTCTCTTATATCTAACATTTCACGTGCATTAGTAGTCAACACTTCGTCATCTTTCATGCAATAAACATCATAAGAATCAGTTTCAGACATCATTCCAATTACTTTGGAAATTGAAAATGATGGATCTATTATTGTAGGAGAGTGAAG
>Ga0209321_10001617_pt1 | contig 15366 bp, 15 predicted proteins | sample Rifsed16ft4_FD_184012 | JGI IMG/M metagenome (GOLD analysis project Ga0209321, IMG submission 184012) | Soil microbial communities from Rifle, Colorado, USA - sediment 16ft 4 - CSP-I_5_4 (version 2) | ecosystem: Environmental > Terrestrial > Deep subsurface > Rock core/Sediment | place: Rifle... | reverse complement strand
CGTCATCCCAGTGACTTTGATCAATGTGTTTGTCTTCGGCGCGCTGCCCACATATGCCGGTACAAGCTGGATATACGCAATAATCCTAAACCAGACAGGCAGCACAATATCAGCAGTAATTGGATCCAGCATTGCAGCGGAGATCCCTGACAAGCTCCTCTCCCTAATCCTAGCGGCAGTCGTAGCGTCGAGAATGCCAGCAAGATACAGCCTGCGACCAGCAACGAAGTAGCAACTTCGAGGACAACACTTGTCTTCGACCGCTCTGAAAATCCTCAGATCAGGGTACGTCCGCGGGAACACGGTCTTTCACCGCCTTGACGGACGTACCAAATTCCTCTTTTTCCTCTGGATTTCAATTTTCAACTACGTCTTCTATGACCTGTACTTCTCACTGGCTTCGTTAGCGATTGTGCTCACGCTTGCCCTACTCTCAAGAATTGGTAAGATAGTTCTAAGCGTGATTTCGATCGTTGCAGGTCCGATCCTAATCCTTGGAATCATTATCTTGGGGGGCCCAGTCGGCTTTCCCCCCAACAGAACGCCGCTGATCGCGACGATAGTCTTCGGGCATCAGATCGGCTTGTTTCTTGAGGGCACTGTGTACGTGTCGATCTGGAGCACCAGACTTGCCGTGACCATAACGGCTGCGTTGTTGGCTTACTTGACCACTCATCCCTCAGACTTGGCGGCTATAATGTTGAAGAGCCGCTTGCCTTACAAGTTTGCATACGCATTCTTAGCTACAGTTCAATTAATCCCGATCTTAACGAATGAGATATCAACAATCTACCAAGCCCAAGTCTCTCGCGGCCTGAACCTTCAAGCGAACCTGATTCAGCGATTGAAAAGCATCGTGGTTTTGATGATACCGCTCACTCTCGGTGCGATTACCCAGACCCAAACGAGGGCGATTGCGTTAGAGTCAAGAGGATTCAGTGCTCCAGTGAAGAAAGTAATGCTGAGTGATCCCAAGTTCAAACCAGGAGACTATCTGACGTTCTTCGCTATGATCGTCTTCACGGCATACTTTGTCTTCCTGATCTACACGCGTGGATTGGTACCCTTCATGCAAGGAATTGAGTATCTTAGACCTGGAGGGTAGCCTTGCCAAGAATGGTTGGCTACACAAAAAGAAATCTATGTCTGCTAGTGTAAACGCATTCGGATCTCTTTGCTCAAGGCCGTTGTGATAGGCGCCATTAACTGGGACATCAACCTATTCATCAGCAATTTTCCCCGCAAAGGGGAAGAGGTAGTTGTCAGGCAAATCACCCGCGTCCCGGGCGGCAAAGCCGGGAATGTCGCCGTGGCTATCGCACGACTGCTTGGCCCCGGACAAACAGCCATCCTGGGGGGACTCGGAAAAGATACTGTCGCAGCAGAGCAAGCTAGAATCTTCGAACAAGAAGGCGTAATCGCCTCGGGCCTCAAGTATAATCCCGAAATGGAATCAGGTCAGGCTTACATTCTAATCGATGAACAAGGGGAGAACGTGATTCACACGTATTTCGGTGCAAATGCGTCATTCATGCCAGAGGATCTAGATGAGCCGAAACGCCAAGAGATGATCTCTGAAGCGAGAGTCATCACTATTATGGACCCGCCATTCGAAACCTCATTGAAGCTCGCCCAACGAGCGAAGCAGATGGGAAAGATAGTGGCGTGGGACCCGGGTGTCAAGTCCGAGCTACGGCTCGACAAGGTCAGTCCGTTATTGAGGAATGTGGACTACGTTGCCGCAAACGAATCCGAAGTCGCGAACCTAACCGGCTCGGATGACCCGAGAATCGGAGCTCGGAAATTGATCGAGATCAACAGCGATCTCAAAGTCGTGACTAAGCTGGGAGCCAAGGGGTCCGAGATGTACCACCGAAACGAAAGAATAGTGTCTCCGCCTCTAGATCTGAAAGCAAAGGGCTTGAAGGTTGTGAATACCGTAGGGTGCGGCGATGCATTTCTCGGTGCATTCGTGGCCGCTCTATCCGAGGGTCGCTCGGATGAAGAGGCTCTCAGGTGGGGAAACTGCGCTGCCGGATTGAAAGCCACTAGACCAGAAACGCGAGGCAGCCCCAACCGAGAGACGTTACTCAAGTACCTCTCATGATACCGGGTTGGACTTGCCGGATCCCTCAACTCACAGAATCGATGAACGCCAAAGCTTCTTTCAACGAGGTTATCCTAGCATCTGGCTCTATTTCAGAATCCGGTACTTGCCTATCGACCCTTGATAGTGCAAATAGCGAGGTTGGCACTCGCTTGAACCCCTCTGGAACTGGATAATCGAAAAGGAGAGCACGCATTCCAAACTGCTTTGCGCCCCAGATGTCTGCTTCCGGATCATCTCCGATGTGAATCGTACGCGCCGGATTTGAGCCAAGTTGTGCAACGGCAGCTTCGAAGATCCGCTTGTCCGGCTTGCGACATCCGACCTCGTCAGAGAAGATTGTCACGTCGAAGAACGGCAGGATTTCATATCTGCCCATTAGTTTGCGAAGAGCTGCACCGGGGCTGCGGCCCGTGTTGCTTATCAGCCCCAGCTTGCGAACCCGACCGCGCATTCCTTCCAGAGTGGCCATTGCTTCATCGTTGAGCTTGGGAGGAAATTTGAAGAGGGGGTCAACGTAGGCATTCTGTAACATGTCGACGGCACTTGGATCCTTGGGGAGATCGACTGCATTTCTCGTTGCCTCCCGTATTATCAGCCGAATCTGGTCTGTCGCTGAGATGCTTTCATTTCGTCGCCAGATGCTCTGAAACTGGTGCGCGCTCTCCTCGTAGGCCCCCCGCAAGTCGTCCAACGGAATCTCGATGTCTAAACTTGAGAGTACTTGGTGGAGTCCCTCGTACCGCATGCGGTCTCGGTCATGGTCTAGTTCATGGCGGTCAATGAAAAGAGTCTCCCACAGGTCGAACGTTACGCAATAATCTCGTTTCACTTGAACGTGGCGACTCCCCAAGTCTCGATAGCTCTCTGAAGCTCTCCGTGGTCGCGGGCATAGTCCTGTAGACTTCCACCGTCCATGCCCACTTCGATAGCCTGTCTCAAGGCACGTGCTCCAGCCTCGCCGCCGTCAGGATGTCCCCAGACCCCGCCGCCTGCCTGTATGATGACGTCTGAACCTACAATCTTCATCAGTTCCGGTACGAGGCCGGGATGAAGACCTCCGGAGCAAGTAGGGAAGACTGGTTTCATTCGACCCCAATCCTGACCCAGAGTCGAAGAATTGACGGCCACTGTTCTTTTCTGGAGGTTGTCTCGCAGGGCAAGGACTTCTTCTTGAGGCGATTCAAGCTTTCCGATCACAGTTCCAATGTGAAGCTGATCAACTCCAATCAACCTCGCTACGTCAGAAACAGCAAGCATGGACATGCCGTGGAGACGATTTCTGGTGAAAGCGGCGTGGAATGCGCGATGCGCATGAATCGCGAGTTTCAGGCGTTCACATTCTTTACGCAACGTCTGGAGCGCCGCCCAGCCGCATGTGAGAATGTCAACCATTACGTATTCGCCACCCGCGTTGGCAACCGCCTTGGCCCGCCGAAGCATTTCGTTGGTCTCAGCGGTTACGTTGATCAGGTAGCTCTTGCGCTCTCCAGTTTCTTTTTCGGCTTTGTCACGAAGTCTGAAACACTCGTGCACTCGCTCTTTGAATTTGTTGAAGGGTTGTGAAGTTAAGTTCTCATCGTCCTTCAGCAGGTCAATTCCTCCCAGCCACGCTTCATAGCCGGCTCTTGCGTGCTCTTTCGCTGTAAGACCGAGCTTGGGTTTAGGAACAGTTGCAGTTAGAGGCCTCTTTTTCTCTCGGAATATTCTTCGTATACCAGATGTCCCAAGGAGCGGCCCCTGAAAGCTTCGGAGCAATTTGCCCGGCCAACGGATGTCTTCCAATCTCACGTTCTGGACTGCTTTCATTCCGAAGATGTTCCCTGCAACCGAGCTGAGTATTTGCGGCATGTTTGCTGGCTCAAAGAGCGCGGGTGGATAGGCAACCTTCACCAGGTTGCCTTGAATATCGTATGCTTTGGCCATCAGTTTTCGTATGCGAGGTTTCATCGTAGTGAGTTCGGTCCATGTGCCAACAGATGATTCCGAGGCTACCCTACCCGCGGCATCTTCAATCGTGAACCCGGAGGCCGGTTCCAAGCGGAAGAGGCAAAGCAAATCATCCGGACCGGGCTTGTAGTTTCGGTCAACAAACTCGTGATACCATTCACTCATTCGAATTCCTCTCTATTGATCAACAGATGAACGTTTGATTCAGACCTAGAGCATCTTGAATATGAAGGTACGGCCGACAGGGGCTAAATCCCGCGAAGCGACTAAGCTTCTTCTTCCAATGAGTAGGTCTGATACTCTCGAAGTTCCTCGGGCGTGACAACTCCGAAGACTTCTTCAAGAATCAGTATGGCACCCACTGGCGGGATGATTCCGCGCTCGGTTATGATGAGGTCGATGAACTCCGGTGGAGTCACATCGAATGATGGATTTAGAACCTTAATTGATCCGATCTGCCTCCGCTGCTCCGGCGAGATCATCTCGGCGGGATCGCGATCCTCTATCTTTACGAGCTCACCGATCATTGTCTCTGGACTGAACTTGTAGGTTTCAGCCGCTACAAAGACTCTGACTCTCGCCTCGTGTGCAGCCAATGCAACCATAGAAGTGCCGATCTTGTTGACAAGTGCCCCATTCGCGGTTATCGCGTCCGCTCCAACAAGGACCTTGTCTACATGCTGCATGAAATACCGAACAGCGTCGTCCAAGATCAATGTGACAGGTATGCCTGCTTTTGCAAGTTCGTGAGCAGTGATGTGTCCTTGAAACCTAGGCCTCGTTTCGGTTACCAGTACCTCAAATTTCCTACCCTGCATCCAGGCGGTCTTCATTACCTCGATAGCAGCGCTGCTATTGCAGTGGGTGAGCAAGACATCGCCGTCCCGTATCCTTCTCGCACCAATCTCGCCGATTCGATGAACCGCGGTCTTCGCATTCTCAATGAAATCTTCAGTAGCTTGGATCGCGACAGAACGAATGCCCTCAACAGTGGCAGCCCGACCCTTCCCTCCGTTGACCCGATGCATCACATACCGTATGCCGTTGGGAAGGGAAACCGCGGTCGGTCTTGTCTGAAGAAGAAATCTAGCAGCCTCAGTAAGCTCCTCGACGAATGCTTCTACGTCTTTGGCTTTGGATTGGCGCGCCACAATCTCGAGTGCTTCAACGGCCGACCGCGCGATTAGGCCGGCACCACGAATCCGCATGCTACGTATTCCATCGGCGATTCTCTCCGCTTCCTCAGGAAGCTTCACCTGAACCCTTCCTTCCTAACCTGTTCGGCGATCAAAGGGGCAACGGAGACGTAGCTTATCGAGCTGGGAACAGTGTCCGTCCCTATCACGTTGCCTGCACCTGTTTCATAGATCTTTGCGAGCGCGCCGCCCGCAAGTATCGGATGCGTGCACGCCACGTCGATCTTTCTTGCTCCTTGTGAGAAGAGTATTTTGAGCGCTTCGACGATCGTGCCGCCCGTGCTTATTATGTCGTCCACTATCAGGACATCCCGATCCTTAGCGTTCGCCTTCCTGGGTCGTATCTGCACGCTCTCAGATCCGAGCCGCTCCTTTTCGAACACATCGTAGTCGGTATGGAGTCTATCCGCTGCCAGCTTGGCCCATTGCTCTGCTTCTGCATCTGGACCTATGATCAGGGGTTTCTGAAGATTGCCCGATCTCTCGACATAATCTGCTAGCAACGGCATTGCAGACAGATTGTGCGAAGGGATCTTGAACACTTCAGACGATTTCAGAACTCGATGCTGATGCATGTCGATTGTGTAGATGGCGTCCGTCCCGACACTTTCGATAAGCTTGCTAACTGTCTTGAAGCTTAGAGCCTCGCCAGGATTGAAACGTTCGTCCTGCCTCGCGTATGCGAAGTAGGGAATGAAACTGACCACCTTCCCCGCACCGAGGTCTTTCAGCGTGTCAACCAGCAAGAGGTATTCGAACAGAAACTCGTCAGGAGTGCGGTTGATCGATTGAATAACCGCAATGTCTTCACCTTTAACATCATCCAGAACACGCAAGTACTTCTCTCCGTCCGGGAACTTCTTAATCTCAAGTTTTCCCGACTTCACGCCAAGCTCGCGGGCAACCTTTGTGGCAAGTGCATCGGATGCTGACCCGCCGATTATCTTCAAGTGAACGTCCTCGTGTTGATGGCCTACTGCAGGTCAGATAAAACTTGTTTTGACTGGTACCAGAATGTTAAGCCGCGAACATCATGGGACCCTTCTGCTCTCTGACTATCATTATGGCGGCTTGCGGTGGGATGACTCCGCGTTCTGTTATGATTAGGTCGATGTCCTGTGGGGAGGTAACGTCGAATGCGGGATTCCGTACACTCATGTTGGATAGTTTTCTCATCTCAGGGTCGTCTAACACGAAAATGGGATCCCTTTCCTCGATTTCGATCAGTTCGCCGAGCATTGTCTCAGGGCTGAACTTGTATGTGCTCGCAGCCGCGTAGACACGGACTCGTGCACTGTGGGCGACAGCTGCAATTGTCGCGGTTCCAATCTTGTTTACGATTGCGCCGTTAGCCGCGACAGCCTCCGCGCCGACCAGAACCTTGTCTGATTTCTCAATGAAATGAGACACAGCCGAGTCAATGATTAGCGTCGTATCGATTCCTTCAGCAGCTAGTTCGCGTGCGACGTCGCGGCCTTCCAGTTCGGGGCGAGTCTCCGTTACGAAAACTCTAAGCCGTTTACCCTGCTCATGCGCTTTCTTCAGGATAGCTATGACCGAGCTGCTGTAACTATGTGTCATGATCACATCTCCGTCTTTGAGTCGGCGAGCGCCTATTTCGGCGATCTCTTTGATCGATTCCTCCAATTTTCTGTCGAAGGTTGTCGCTGCTTCTGAAACAACTTGTTTCAATTCCTGAACATTCGCCCCTCGTTCCATCGACTTCTGAACTTCCGAGACAACGTAACGAATTCCATTGGCAAGTGGGATGGAGGAGGCTCGGATCTTGGTAAGATAGATCGTGTTCTCTTCGAGCTCTGTATAAAATTCCTTGGAGGATGATGCTTTCGATTTGAGCGCCGCGGACCGGAGGGCCATTAGGGCCGCATGTGTGACGATCGTTCCGCCTCTCATTTGCCGAATTCGCACGTCTTCAACGGCCTTCAAAACATCCTCGTGAGCCATAATACAAACCCTGGGTAAGATGAGCGGTGTAGGAATTAAAGCTGAATCCGCACTTCAGCACACTATTGACGACTTCACCGGTGATGTGATACGTTGTCTCTGATTGATTCCACTACATCTTGGAAGTCAGTTATCTCTCTGAAAGAGATACCTCCCATCTTGCAGAGTTCGGCTAACCTCGATCCTTCAATCGCGAATGCGAGATCAGCAATTTTGGCAGCAGGGAAGTCGCCAAAGCCGTTGCCTACGTACGCCACTTTCTGTCCTCGATTCCTGTAATACTTGGCCAAATCATCTTTGAAATTCGTGGATGCCTGATCGAAAAGGTCAGGGAAAGTGACCGATACACCTTCCTCAGTACACTGCGCTTTCGGCCCGTAGATTTCCAGGTCCTCTAGCCATCCCTTGAGGCCTAGGAAATGTCGTAGGGAAAACTCTAAGCCCCCACTTACTACAATGAGCGGGAAATGATTCTCTTTGCAATATTGAATCATCATCTCGAAATTCGGTCTGAAGTGAGTTACAGGTTCAAGCGCTTCCAGCATCGCTTTTTCGGGAACCTTGAGCATCGCAAATTCCCTTTCTAAGGACGCTTCGAAAGTTATCTCTCCTCTCTCAAGCTGCACGTCGATAGCTCGCCAATCTTCCTTCACGAACTTGTCCAAGACGTATTCGGCGGTATCAATAGTGACGATGGTTCCATCAAAATCGCACAGAACAACGAAACTCATCGGTCCCACCATGCCATCGTCATTCCTCGGTGCATTGTTCATGATTAGGGGAAGTTTAAAGCGTTCCGCGAAACACGATGAGAAGATTCGAAATGAAGAAACGCCTTCTGATCGCCGGCTGCATTATTGCCATTGGACTAATCTTGATTGCATCTTCAATAACCGCGTCGATATTGCGTGATACACTCCCCCTCGGAAGCTCACTTCTGGTAGGCATAGGTGTCCTTCTCCTCATCGTCGGTTTGTTGCTCCTCATAAGCGAGATCTTTGAGTCGTTGCTTACTCGAGGTCAAACGATGTTGGTCGACGGCCTGCAAGCCGGATGAGTATCACGGGACGGTGGCGACTGATTGAGCATCGAAGCAAAACTTCTGGACCTGGCGCAACTTGCGGCAGAGGACGCGGGAAAGAGGCTTCTGAAACTTTTTTGCGGGAACAAGCTCTCGGTCCGTAGGAAATATGACTATCCAGGCAGCATAGTGACAAACGCCGACTGGGAAGCTGAGAAACTTATCTTGGCAAGGATCCGGAAAAGTCGAATCAAATGTACAGTGAACTCAGAAGAAGCTGGCAGACTCAACTTTGGCTCAAGCCGCCTGTTGTGGGCAATAGATCCACTCGACGGGACTCTCAACTACTCAAAACGTATCCCATACTTCGCGGTCTCAATCGGTGTTCTGAAAGAACGTAAAACGATTCTCGGCGCCATCTACAACCCGATCCTAGATGAAATGTTCACGGCCGTTCGAGGCCGCGGTGCCCGCTTAAATGGAAAGAGAATTCACGTCTCGGACGCCCGTTCGCTCCGTAATTCTTCATTGATTTTCGATTGGTGGACCACAGAACCTTCTATTCCCGACCCATTGCTTTTGGCGAAACAGATCTACGCATACACGCGGACCTTGAGGTCGCCGGGAAGCGTCGCGCTCAACTTATGCTCGGTCGCAGCAGGGAGGTTCGATGGACTGATCACTGTCTATCGGAAGGCTCCAGTTTTCGAAACCGCAGCCGGATGCTTGATTGCCGAAGAAGCGGGTGCAAGGGTAACAAATTCGACTGAGGAAAGTTGGGAAGGGTTCTCACGATCCGTCATCGCTGGTGGTGAGTGGATTCATCGTCAACTTATGGCGTTGATTCGCCAACGTGCTTCGTGAGACTATAGCCCTTCACGTAGAAGTTGTTCGACGAGTTCACGTTGACGAGCCGTTAACCGCGTTGGGGTTTTCACCTGCACTACTACGAGCTCGTCGCCTCGTCCACTTTCGCGAAGCAGGGGCATGCCTTTCTTCCTCAACCTAAATGTGGCTCCACTCTGAGTTCCCGGCGGGACCATAATCTTTGCTGGACCATCGAGCGTCGGGACTTCCAATTCGCCGCCGAGTGCAGCCTTCGAGAACCCCAGGTCTACGCGGCAAATCAGGTCACTCCCTTCTCTCTGAAAGATGTCATGGGGCCGAACGTGCACGACAACGTAGAGATCACCTCTTCGCCCGTCGCCATTCGGCGCATCTCCTTCCCCCCGCATAACGAGTTGCGAGCCAGTGTCAACACCCGCAGGTATCTTCAGGTTAATGCGGCGGGCCCGTCCAACTATACCATTTCCATGACAGACTGGACAGGGCTTCTCAATTACTATGCCTCGGCCACGGCACTTTCGACAAGGCTCGATACGAGCAAAATGCATGAACCCGGAAACCTGCACATGCTGTATCTGACCTGTCCCACGACAATCTGGACATTTCTTGGGAGATGTACCGGGTTTCGCTCCTGTACCGTTGCACTCGGAACATCGCTCGCTTCTTGGAACTTCAATTTCTGTGGCTAGCCCTGAAGAGGCCTGTTCTAGTGAGATCTCCAAGTCATACCTCAGGTCTTGTCCTTGTGTAGGTCCATGCGCGCGCCCTCTGCCTCCCAAGAACAGGTCGAAGATTGAGCCGAAGCCGCCGCCAAATCCGAATCCGATGTCTCTCAGAATCTCATCGAAATCCACGCCGCGGAATATGTCCTCTGCGGAATATCTCGAATCTATGCCTGCGTGTCCGAAACGGTCGTACTGGACTCGCTTGTCATCGTCTGATAGAATCGCGTAGGCTTCTGAGATCTCTTTGAAACGTTCCTCTGCGTCGGGTGATTTGTTTCGGTCCGGATGGTACTTGAGCGCTAGTTTTCGGTACTGATTCTTGACTTCCTCCTTAGCTGCATTTCGCGGCACGCCCAGTATGTCGTAGTAGTCACGCTTTGACAATGTTGATCTGCCGCATTCTCAAGTCTGCTTCTTGTCGTCCACGACCTTGTAGTCAACATCAACCGCGTCTTTCTTGTCACCCTGAGGAGCGGCCCCTGCAGAGGGGCCAGCGGCCTGCTGTTGGGCAACATTTTGGTAGGCTGCGGTCCCGATCTCTTGAAGTACTTTCTGGAGAGCCTCCAGCCTTTGCTTAGTCAGAGAGGAATCCTTGCCTTCTAGAGCCTCGCGGAGTTCTGAAATGCCCTTGGTAACCTGCTCGGATTGCTCCTTGGAAATCTTCGCTGCTAGTTCCTTTGTGAGTCTCTCTGCACTGTAGATCATGTTGTCAGCTTGATTGCGGAGCTCAGCCTCTTCCTTGCGTTTCTGATCTTCTGAAGCAAACTGTTCCGCTTGCTTCACCATCCTATCGATCTCTTCTTTCGCTAGTTTCTTCGAGGCCGTGATCGTGATCTTCTGCTCCTTGCTGGTCGCCAAGTCTTTTGCTGATACATTCAAAATGCCATTCGTATCAATGTCAAACGCCACCTCAATCTGAGGTACTCCTCGGGGTGCCGGCGGAATCCCTGTGAGGTTAAACATACCCAAGGAAACATTGTCAGCAGCCATCGGCCTCTCTCCTTGGAGCACATGTATTGTGACGGTGGTTTGGAAGTCCGCCGCTGTTGAGAAGACTTGGCTTCGACGAGCTGGGATTGTGGTATTTCTTTCGATTACCTTCGTCAGGACACCGCCGAGAGTCTCGACGCCCAGTGAGAGCGGGGTCACATCTAAGAGTAAGAGGTCATGGACTTCGCCCGCGATCACTCCCGCTTGTATCGCCGCGCCCATGGCAACGCACTCCATGGGATCGACACCTCTCTCTGCCTCCTTGCCCATGAATTCCTCTACGAATTTTCTGACGATCGGCATGCGTGTCGGTCCGCCGACAAGAATGATCCTATCGACATCCTTCGGCGCGAGCTTTGCATCTTCGACGGCTCGTTCCAAGGGGCCTCTGCAGCGATCTATCGTCGGTCTCACGAGATCATCAAGTTTAGCCCGCGTTAGACTCATGCCCAGATGCTTCGCTCCTGATGCATCTGCCGTAATGAAGGGCAGGTTGATGTCGGTTGTCGGAACAGTTGAGAGTTCGATCTTTGCTTTCTCTGCAGCTTCGCGGACACGCTGGATAGCCATTTTGTCGTTGCGCAAGTCGATACCGTTACTCGCCTTGAATTCCTGCGCGATGTAGTCGATGAGTGCGTTGTCCATGTCAGTCCCGCCGAGCTGAGTGTCTCCATTCGTAGATAGAACTTCGAAGACTGGGGGCTCCTTGGGACCCGGCCGTCCCACATCCATCATCGTCACATCGAGCGTTCCTCCGCCCAAGTCGAATACCATGATCTTCAACTCCTTCTCGGCTCTATCAAGCCCGTATGCCAGAGCCGCGGCTGTCGGTTCGTTGATTATCCTGGCAACTTCCAATCCGGCGATTGCCCCTGCATCTTTGGTGGCCTGTCGCTGATTGTCATTGAAATACGCAGGCACCGTTATCACTGCTTTCTCGACTTTATCTCCGAGAAAGGCTTCTGCATCTCGTTTTATTTTCTGAAGTATGAAGGCTGAAATCTGCTGTGGGGTGTACTCTTTTCCGAATATGTTGACCTTGTAATCTGTACCCATCTTTCGTTTTATTGCTAGAACGGTGCCTTCGGGATTCGAAACAGCTTGACGTCGCGCAGGCTCGCCGACGAGCAGTTGTCCGTCCTTTGTGAAGGCCACGTACGATGGGAACGCTTTGCCGCCCACCGAAGTGCCTTCTGCGCTGGGAACTATCGTTGGACGACCCCCGATAACAGCGGCTGCTGCTGAATTACTTGTCCCCAAATCGATTCCGATGATTTTCGGCATGAACAACACTCCCTAGAGTCTCACTAATAGGATAACTCAGGGATTAGGGATGAGTTGAAAAACATTATGGGTTGTCAGTCTGCTTGAGTCTTCTCAAGCTCCTGATCTTTCGACATTTTACGCTTGCTAACTATAACGAGACTAGGTCGTATGACCTTGCCCCTCAAAGCGTATCCCCCACGGACCTCTTCCACCACAGTGTTCTCGGGCACATTGTCAGTCTCTATGTAACTGACAACCTCATGCCTCTCAGGGTCCAGAGGCTGTCCGACGGCGGGTATCTCTTCGAGTCCTTCCGTTTTCAACACATCCATCAGTTGATTGAGAAGCATCCTAAGTCCCACCGAGATCTCTTCGGACGAAAACGAATCGCTTGAATGAGTGACTTTGCCTGCCTGTTGTAGTGCATCGACAATCGGTAGCAGTTTGACGAGAAGGTTCTCGGAAGCCTGTTTCGTGACACTTTCGATCTGACGCTTTGTGATTTTCTGGAGGTTTTCCATGTCCGCCTGCAAGCGCTTCAGTTTGTCAAGGTATTCGGCTGCTTTTTTCTCAATTTGCTCTTTTTCTCTTGAAAGTTCATCAACCTGACTACGAAACTGCTCAATAAAATCCAGAGGCCCCTCTGTTTTCATAGCCTCAGCCTTCTTGTCAGGTCCAGGGGACAATCGACTATTCACTAAGAGGGCTCTGAAGTTTCACTAGTTGGTTTTAAGGATGCTATTTTCGGCACATATTGGCAACGTAAAGACGCATAAAGTAGGCTTTGGCAGTAATCCGATTCCATCTTTCTTGGGGGCAACAAGAGGGTGAGTCCGCTGATATTCATGCTGGCCCCTGTTGCATGCCAAGAACTGTCTTGTCTTTCAACCTGTCAAACGCATATTGCGGAACGAATGTGCCTACGGAGACTGTGGCCTCCTGAGTTTTGCGGAAATACTGGTGAGCCAGTAGCGTTTCTGTCTTGGAGATTCCTTGAACTCCCTCGAACTGGTTGACCGCTGTTTCCAAGATCTCTTCGACGCGCTTGCTGTGCAAGATTGCGAGCAGGTCCCAATCGCCGGGAATTATATGGCCTTCAACTACATGCCTTAGATTCTTAAGCTGGGTTAGGACTGTGGGCGGTGGCGCTTCCGTTCGCAATAGAGTAATCGCTAGTGCGTCGTTCTCGTCAACAACGTAATCTTTTGTGAATCCTTCGAATGGTATGTGGGTGCTGGTTGATCGAATTCCCGGCATTGCCCTTATCTGTGATACAGTGCGGTAGAGGTCGGAGCGATCGTAGTGTTCAACTCTCACGAGCAAGTCGAATCTGCCGATTAGCAACGCCCCTTCTTCGACTTGCTCAAACTCCTTCACGGCCTTTACAACATCTGCTATTTGTCCCCGTTCCATGACCGCAAGAATGTAGGATGATGACTTCAAGAGCGAACTCATAGTGGACCCCCCTTCACGCAGCATTTGACGCAACACACCTTCCTGCGATCTCTTGGCAAGGCAAATGAAGTGTTGTACTTAAACCAGTTCAATTGCATCCATCGTAATTCGACATAGGGAGGATGGACCAGATGGTTTTGGTTGATTGGATGAGCCGTGATGGGAAGCTTGTCCTCGTCGAGAAATCTGTTCGAACTGTTCCCTATGGATTTCTCGGGATCCTTTACGGAGTGTACTTACCCGCACTTGGTTTCGACGCTATTCAAATCGGCGCTATACTTACCTTGACGATTTTCACGAGCGCCTTCTACACGTTTGCAGTGAGCTTTCTTGCCGACAGGTTCGGACGTAGGCGAACGCTAATCTTCTTCGCCCTAATGGACTTCCTAGCAGGAAGCGTGCTCTTCCTCTCTGCAGCATGGTGGGCACCAGTGATAGCCGGGATCATTGGCAACATGACTGTGGGATCTGGTGAGGTAGGTCCGTTCCTCTCCATTGAACAGGCGATTCTTCCTAAGACATGCGACTCGAAACACAGAACCTTGGCTTTCAGCATTTACAATTTGATCGGTTACGGATCCTCATCTGTGGGCGCCTTGATGGCTGCAGTTCCGCAGTATTTTGGTTCTGGCCTCTGCGCCTATCGACCTTTGTTCGCTGGCTATCTCGTATCAGGTTTGGTTGGGAGTTTGCTCTATGCTAGATTATCTGGGAGGATTGAAGTCCGTGCAGACCAGAAACAACAACGGGTTCAAATCTTGTCCGAGCAGTCGAAACCTATCGTCAGGAAACTGGCTGCTCTATTTGCGGTGGACTCATTTGGCGGGGGTTTCATCGCTCAATCCATCCTTTCCTACTATTTCTTCACGCGCTTCGCTCTTCAGCTATCATCACTCGGCCTTATTTTCTCGGCGACACAAATAATGACCGCGATATCTTTCCTTGCTGCAGAACGAATCGCTAGAAAGATAGGCCTACTGCGAACGATGGTTTTCAGTCATTTTCCTTCAAACATTTTCTTAACGGCAATTGCCTTCGCTCCCTCAGCGCCTTTGGCTGTGGCGCTGCTTCTATGTCGCCATTCCCTCTCCCAAATGGATGTGCCAACGCGCCAATCCTACGTGATGGCTGTTGTTCAAGAGTCGGATAGGACGGCTGCCGCTGGGTTGACAAACGTGTCTAGAACTGTAGCTCAATCATTGAGTCCTTCACTTGCAGGGTATGCGATATCAACCCTGGGGCTTGGCGCACCCTTCATCGCTGCAGGCAGCCTGAAAATTGCTTACGATCTGATGATCTACCGCAGCTTCCGCAAAATCAAACCTCCAGAAGAGAGTGCGGCTAAGCGATAGCGGGTTTTACGAGCGCAATTTCGCGATGCTCATATTCCAGTGCAAGGATACGTCATGGTTTCCGAACTAGCTAGGAAGAGGGCAAGATGCTGGGTGAAGAAGGGCCAAAACCACTTGTAAAAAGGAGGAGACTTCATCGAGTAGTCGTAGATCCTTCTTTAACGGTCCGTCCGGAAATTCAGGTCCCTCAACCTCATTTCGGTTCACTCAAGAACATAACGCCGTTTACGGCTGGCTTCTTTCATCATCCGCCAACGCTGAATCCAGAGATTGCGAAGAATGAATATCGTGAGGCCGGGTACAGAATCGAGTATTCAGCTCAGGCTTTGAAGCTTATTCGCGAGCATCGAACTGTTGAGTTCGAGTATGATCCAGATGGATTCGTATGGGTCATGTCTGCCAAAGATGACTCTTTGAAGGATCTTGTTGAGGATCATACTCTGAAGACCTATCTCATGTGGAGCCCCTATTATGATGCGTATCGGCTTCGCCA
>Ga0209321_10001613_pt1 | contig 15385 bp, 14 predicted proteins | sample Rifsed16ft4_FD_184012 | JGI IMG/M metagenome (GOLD analysis project Ga0209321, IMG submission 184012) | Soil microbial communities from Rifle, Colorado, USA - sediment 16ft 4 - CSP-I_5_4 (version 2) | ecosystem: Environmental > Terrestrial > Deep subsurface > Rock core/Sediment | place: Rifle... | reverse complement strand
GGTTCCAGGCGATTGAGCTCCACGATGGGCGTCGCGCCGTCGGCGTCGGCGAAGAGGCGAAACGCCCCCCGGGCGTTCACCATTCCGACCCGGACCGCATGGCCCTTCCCGCGATTCTGGGGAAGCGCGATCAGCCGGAGGCGTGGGCAGGCCGCCTCCAGCTCCCGCACCTGCTCCCGTGTGGCGTCGCGACTCCCGTCGTCCACCACGATGACCTCGTAGGGCTCCCTCCGCTCCTCGAAAAAGGCGACGACCTCCCGCAGGTAGGCCGGGAGGCGCTCGGCCTCGTTGTACGCCGGAATGACCACCGACCAGACGATCGATCCGTCCATCAGAAGGACGCCGGGATCTCGACGCGGCGGCGGCGCAGGGCCACGCCGGTCTGCTGGGCGGCGCGGGCGACCGCCCGCGCCACGGCCGGCACGACCTTCTTGTTGAAGACGCTCGGGATGATGTACTCGGGCGTCAGCTCGTCCGGCCGCACGCACTCGGCGATGGCCCGCGCCGCGGCGATCTTCATCTCGTCGTTGACGAGCCGCGCCCGGCAGTCGAGCAGGCCGCGGAATAAGCCCGGGAAGCACAGCACGTTGTTGATCTGGTTCGGATAGTCCGACCGGCCGGTGGCCATGACCGCCACGTGCCTCCCGGCGGCCTCGGGCTGGATCTCCGGCACCGGGTTGGCCATGGCGAACACGATGGGGCGCTTGGCCATGCTCCGGACGTCCTTCACCGTCAGCACGCCCGGGACCGAGAGGCCGATGAAGACGTCCGCCCCCTGCACGGCATCCGACAGCTTCCCCCGGAGATTCCGCGGGTTCGTCGCACCGGCCACCCAGCGCTTCATGAAGTCCATCCCGACCCCGCGCCCGCGGTAGAGCGTGCCGTGCTCGTCCACGCCGATGATCTGCCGCACTCCGACGGAGAGCAGGATCTTGATCGTGGCCGTCCCCGCCGCCCCGACGCCGCAGACGACCACCCGGACCCTCTTCGGATGTTTCTTGACGAGGCGGAGGGCGTTCAGGAGCGCGGCCAGGACGACCACCGCCGTCCCGTGCTGGTCGTCGTGGAACACGGGCAGGTCCAGCTCCTTCCGGAGCCGCTCCTCCACCTCGAAGCAGCGGGGCGCGGAAATGTCCTCCAGGTTGATCCCGCCGAAGGTGGGCGCGATGAGCTTCACGGTCTCCACGATTTTGTCGGGGTCCTTGGTCGCCAGGCAGATGGGGAATGCGTCCACCCCGGCGAGCTCCTTGAACAGCATCGCCTTGCCTTCCATCACGGGCAGGGCGGCCTCCGGGCCGATGTCGCCCAGCCCGAGCACCGCGCTCCCGTCCGTGACCACCGCGACCGAGTTCTGCTTGATGGTCAGCGTGAAGGCCCGCTGGCGGTCCTCCCGGATGGCGAGGCAGACGCGGGCCACCCCGGGCGTGTACGCCATCGAGAGGTCGTCGCGCGTCCGGATGGGAACCTTGTTGCGCACCTCGATCTTGCCCCCCAGGTGCATCAGAAAGGTCCGGTCCGAGACGTTGACCACCCGCACGCCGGCGACGCCGCGCAAGCGCGTGACGATCTCGTGACCGTGGTCACTGTCGCGGCAGTTGATCGTGAGGTCGCGGATCACCCGGTCGTGGGTCGTCTCGACGAGGTCCACGGCCCCGATGTCGCCCCCGGCGGCGCCGATGGCGGAGGTGACGCGGCCGAGCATCCCCGGGCGCTGCCGGATCTCCAGGCGGACCGTCAGGCTGTAGCTGGCGCTCGGCGCGGTCGGCACGGCTGCTATCTGCGGCCCCGCCACTGGACCGCCCCCTTCCCCTCCTGGGCCTCCTGGTAGCGGGCCAGGACGAAGAGGAGATCCGCCAGGCGGTTAAGGTACTTCAGGACCTCCGCATTGTCGAGGAGCCCCGCCTCCCGCAGCTCGACGACGCGCCGCTCGGCGCGCCGCAGCACGGCCCGGGCCCAGTCGAGGAGGGCGGGAATGTAGGAAGAGGAGCCGGGGATGATGAAGGCCCGCGGCAGCTCGATCTTTGCCAGGCGCTCGTCGATCAACGATTCCAGCCGGGCGGTGTGCGCCGGCGTGATCTGCGCGACCGACAGCCGCGGGCGGTCCTCCGGCGCCGTCGCCAGCTCCGCCCCCAGCAGGAACAGATCCTCCTGGATCGAGTGGATGACGGCCTGGAGGTCGGGGTTGTCCGCCGCAGCGCGAGCCACGCCCAGGATCGCGCAGACCTCGTCCAGCGTGCCGAAGGCCTCCGGCCGCGGGTCGGACTTCGAGATCCGCTGGCCGCCAAACAGGCTGGTCTGCCCTTCGTCGCCCTTCTTCGTGTAAATCTTCACCATATGAGGCATTTTGACGATAAATCCCCGTCTCCGTCACTGTCAACCAGATTCGCCCCGTTGACCGCGTCCGGCCCGCGTGGTATCAGGGGGACGCGCCATGGTCCCGGGCATCCTGCTTTTCGTCCTCCTCCTCGTTCCGACCAGCGCCGATGGGGAGCCGAAATCGTACGCTGTCGTCGCCGGAAAAAGCCGGGCGACGTTCGACGCGACCTATCCTCTCGGCGATTTCTCGGGCGCCACCGAGGCGGTCACGGGACAGCTCCGGCTGGATCCCGCCAACATCCCCCTCGGCGTTGCCGGCAGTGTGACGGCCAACCCCACCGGGCTCCGGACGGACAACGCCCGACGCGACAGCGACCTCAGGAAGACGCTCGAAACTGATCGGTATGGCGAGATCCGCTTCAGCGCCGAGGAGGTGAAGAGCTCCTTCCCCTCCCTGGCCGAGCATGCCGACGTCATCCTCCGGATCAGCGGAGTGCTGCGCATTCGCGGCGTCGAGCGCCCCACGACGTGGACGGCGCGCGCGCGCCTCGAGGGGGGAATGATCTGGGTGCGTGGCGAGACCGATCTCAAGCTGACCGACTTCGGGATCACGCCTCCGAAGCGGTTCTTCCTGGCGGTGGGCGACGGGGTACGGGCCGGCTTCGACCTGCGGCTCGCCCCCGCGGAGTGACGGCGGCGGCCTCAGGCGAACTGACTCAGGGCCCGACGCAGCAGGTCCAGGGTCAGCGTGGCCGTCCGGATTTTCATCGAGGGGAGGTCCCCTCCGAAGCGGTACTCCCGGCTCTCGAAGCGCCCATCGAACGCCACGGCCAGCCCGACCACGGTGACCGGGGGCTCGGAGCCGGGGTCGTCCTGGAACACGGTCGCGGCGCCGATCCGGACGCCGTGCCACTCCCTCACCCGCACGGCGAGAAGCCGCGCCCTGGCCTCCGGACCGGAATCGTTCGGGAAGTCGGCGCCCAACCGGGCGGCGCCGTCCGCGCCCCCCAGGACGACCCCGCCGGCAAACCCCTCACCGATCCCCGCGGCCAGGCGCTCGGCGACCACCCCTCCGCTCCCCGACTCGGCCACCGCCACGCGGGCCCCCACGCGCCGCGCCTGGGCGGAGATGACGCTCTCCAGCGTCTCGCTGTCAGCCCCGAAGATCAGATCCACGAGCCGCTCCCTGATCTGCGCCTCCACGGGCTCGATCAGCCGCCGGGCGGTCTCGGCGTCGGATCCCTTGGCGGCGATCCGGACATCCACCTGACCCAGGTGGGCCAGGGTGCCGATGGTCGGGTTCCGTCCCTTCTCCATGAAGTCCGCCAGGAGCTCGCCGATCCGGCTCTCCCCCAGCCCGACCACCTTCAGCACCCTGAGGCGGATCTCGCCCTTGAGCCCGTAGCGCTCGCGGAGGTAGGGCAGGACGCGCGTCACGAGCAGATGCTCCATCTCCCGGGGAACTCCCGGCAGGGTGATGACGCACCGCTCCCCGACTTCGACGACGAAGGCCGGCGCGGTGCCCACGGGATTCTCGATGGGGATGGCCCCGCGCGGGATGAAGGCCTGGCGGCGGTTGGAGGGGGAAAGTTTGAAGCCCCGGGCCCGGAAGAAGGCCTCGATCTGCGCCATGAGGTGCTCGGAGAATTCGAGCTCCCGGCCGGTCGCCGCCGCCACGGCCTCGCGGGTCACGTCGTCGGCGGTCGGGCCGATGCCCCCCGTCGTGATGACGACCTCGGAGCGCGCCAGGGCCTGGCAGAGCACGGCGGTGAGGCGGTTCAGGTTATCCCCGACCGTGGTCTTGTAATAGAGATCGAGCCCGATGGCGGCCAAGTGGCGGCCGATGACCGCGGAGTTGGTGTCCACGATCTGGCCGAGCAGGAGCTCCGACCCGACGCTGACGATTTCAGCCTGCATGGACGCCCCATTATAGACCACCTGTGAATACCCAGGGGGATCCCGGCGTCATTAGCATAAGGAACGGATAGCCGGGCCAAACTGTTTCCCTGATTGAGGGGGAGTACTGAATCCCCAGAGGCCGAAAAACCCTCTAAATATCGGGTTCCCAGCCACCATGACTTTCAGAGAATCGATTGAAGAGAACGTGGGCACTGCCTTCGCCCCTGGGGCCGAGGCTCCCCCTCCCCGGCTCGCCTCGGAGCCGGAGGAAGCGGGGGTGACCGCGGGCGAGGAGGCAGCGCCGGCCCATATCGCGGATCCGGTCCGCCTGTACCTCAAGGAAATCGGCAAGGTCCGTCTTCTAACCTCCCAGCAGGAAGTCGAAATCGGTCAGCGGATCGAGAGGGGGCAGACCCATCTGCGAAGGGCCCTTGCGGGGATCCCGTGGGCGGTCCGGGCGCTCCTCGATCTGGCGGACCGCGTGCGGCGGCAGCAGGTGCCTGTCGAGGCGCTGATCCTGCTGCCCGAGGGAGGCGAGCCCAGCCCGGACGAGGTCAAGCCGCTCCTGACCGCCTTCGCCAGGATCCGGCGGCTCGAGCGGGAGACGGCTCGGCTCGACGCCTCGCTCAGAGATCGCCGCCGCTCCAAGAGCACCCGAGCTACCTACCGGCGCTGGATCGCTCACAACCGGGAGCAGATCCAGCGAATCGTCGGCGGGCTGCCCCTCAAGCCGTCCGTCGCGGACAACCTGGTGGCCGAGCTCCGCAAGCATACGGCCCGCACCCCCGGCAGCACGACGGCGCTGGGGCTGCCGCGTCGCGAGCTGCTCGGGCGGATGCGCGAGGTCGCCGAGCACGACCGGGTCGTCCGCCAGGCCAAGCGCGAGCTGATGGAGGCCAACCTCCGCCTCGTCGTCTCGGTGGCCAAGCGCTATCTGGGAAGCGACCTCTCCCTGCTGGACCTGATCCAGGAGGGCAACCTGGGTCTGATGAAGGCGGTGGATCGCTTCCAGTACCGCCGCGGGTTCAAGTTCTCCACCTATGCGACCTGGTGGATCCGCCAGACCATCAGCCGCGCGATCGCCGACCATTCGCGCACGATCCGGATCCCGGTCCACATGGTGGAGGCGCTGAACCGGATCTCTCGGGTGGGGCGGAACCTGGCCAGCGAGCTGGGCCGCGAGCCCACGCCCGAGGAACTGGCCCGGCGGGCCGGGGTCCCGGCCCGGAAGGTGCGGCTCATCCTGGAGTCCTCGCGGAAGCCGCTGTCGCTCGAGACGCCCATCGGCGAGGACTCCCAGCTCGGGGACTTCCTGGAGGACAAGACCGAAGCCTCGCCCAACGAGTCGCTCCTGACCCGGGACCTCGAGGTCCAGGTAGAGCGGGCGCTGGCCATGCTCTCCCCGAAGGAGCGGGAGATCCTGCGGCTCCGCTTCGGGATCGGCGCCGACGGCGAGCACACGCTGGAGGAAGTGGGCGAGCGCTTCAGGGTAACGCGCGAGCGCATCCGCCAGATCGAGGCCAAGGCGCTCCGGAAGCTACGACACCCGCTGCGCGGGCGGGTGCTCAAGACCTTCGTCGACAACTAAAGGCCGGGGCCCGGGCAGAAAAATGCCCCGGGGCTCGGAATGCTTCTCGACATCCGCCGGCCGTCAACCTTTCGAGATCGTTCACCGGGGGGCCTGGCCTCCCAGACCCGCCCTCCCAACCTCGACCGACCGTTGGCCAGCCTCTGCCGGCAACCCCGAGCTTCCCCAGGGCACTTCCCACGCTATGCCGGGGCCCAACCCCTGTCAAGCCCCCAAAACGCCCCCCTCCAGATGGACTACACGGGCATCACCCCGTGCTTCTTCCAGGGGCGCTCGATCTTCTTGGTCTGCGCCATCTCCAGGGCCCGGATCACGACCGGCCGGGTCTCGCGCGGGTCGATGATGTCGTCGACGAACGCCCCGCCCGCGGCGACGTAGGGGTTGATGAGCTTCCTGAACTCCTCCACGCGGCGCGCCCGCTCCTCGTCGGGGGACGGCGCGGCGGCGATCTCCTTGCGGAAGATGATGTTGGTCCCACCCTCGGGCCCCATGACGCTGATCTCCGCCGTCGGCCAGGCGACGATCAGGTCGGGCTCGTAGGCCTTCCCGCACATCACGAAGTACCCCGCCCCGTACGCCTTGCGGACGACCACCGTGACCTTGGGCACGGTGGCCTCGCTGACGGCATAGAGCATCTTCGCGCCGTGGCGGATGATCCCCTCCTTCTCGACCTTCGACCCCACCAGGAAGCCGGGAACGTCCTGGAGGAAGACGAGGGGGATGTTGAAGGCGTCGCAGAGCATGATGAAGCGCGCCGCCTTGTCGGCCGAGTTGATGTCCAGCGCGCCGCCGAGCACCATGGGCTGGTTCGCGAGGATCCCCACCGACCGGCCGCCCATCCGGGCGAGCCCCACGATCAGGTTCTTCGCCCACCCCGGCTTGAGCTCAAAGAAGCGGCCGCCGTCCACGATGTGATGGATGACCTTCTTCATGTCGTAGGCCCGGCGGGGGCTGTCGGGGACGAGGGTCAGCAGCTCCTCGTCCATCCGGTCCTCGGGGTCCTCCGACGCCACGAGCGGCGGCTTTTCGAGGTTGGACTGGGGAAAGTACGACAGGTAGTCCTTGATGACCTGGATGCACGCCTTGTCGTCCGCCACCTCGAGATCCGCCACTCCCGAGATCTCGCAGTGGATCTTGGAGCCCCCCAGCTCCTCGGGCGTGATGTCCTCGCCCACCACGGCCTTGACGAGCGGCGGCCCACCGAGGGCCATGTGGCTCGTCCCCTTCACCATCGGCACGAAGTCGGCGAGCGCCGGAATATACGCGGTCCCCGCGGCCCCGGGGCCCATCATCGCCGACACCATCGGCACCACGCCGGACATGATCGACTCCTCCCGGAAGAGGAACCCCGACTGGGCGAAGGTGGAGCCGATCGCCTCCTGGATGCGCGCCCCCGCCGAGTCGATGAGCCAGACCATCGGGATCCGCTTGGTCAGCGCGATCTCGCGGGCCCGGTTGCACTTGATCTCAGCCGTGCGCCCCATCGACCCCGCCATGACCGTGAAGTCATAGGCGATGACCGAGGCCAGGCGGCCGTTGATCTTGCCAAAGCCCGTCACCACGCCGTCGGCGGGCGTCTCCTTGCCCCGCATGGCGGGCGAGACGTTGGCGTGCGTGGCGAGGACCCCGAGTTCGGTGAACGTCCCCCCGTCGAACAGGAGGTCGAGCCTCTCGCGGACGGTCAGCTTGCCTTCCGCGTGCTGCTTGGCCACGGCCTCGGCGCCGCCCATTTCCAGCGCCTTCCGCCGGAGCGCCCTCAGTTCTTCGACCAGCTCTTTCATTCCCATGGGATCTCCCCCGCCCGTCAGGACATCTGCCCCGTTTTGACGAGGTGGTAGGTCACGAGGTCGGTGGACGGCGGCGAGCCGCTGATCATCGTGAGCATCGTCGCGACCTCGCTCCGGTGGTGCGTGGCGTGGTTCGCCACGTGCTGGAGGAGCGGCCCCAGGGGCAGGCGGAACGGCTTGCCCTCGAGGTTCCTGTAATCCACGATCCGGTCGAGGTCGGCCGGCACCAGGGACTCGATGAGGGCCCGCTGCTCCTCCTCCACCGCATCCCACTTCTCCCGCAGGGCCGCGAGGCTCTCGATCTCGCCACCGGGGAGCTTCGTGGGCGACGTGCCTTTCCAGCGCATGAGCCAGACCCAGTCGGCACCGTAGATGTGGGCGAGCATCCGCCGCACCGTCGGAAAGCTGAACTGCTTTCCCACTTCCCGGCCGGCGGCGTCCTCCCCCAGCGCCGCCGCGGCATCGAAAAGCCGCCGGTTGGCCCAGCGGTGATAGGCATAGAGGCCGCGGATCGGTTCCTGGGCCAGCTTCTCTCCCATCGTCGACTCCCTTGTCTGACTCGGGCCTCGCCTCGCGGCTCGCCTCGCACCCGCCTCGGCGGCAGCCGCTCGGCTCGAACTCCTACTCCAGGAGGGCCACCGTGTCGCCCTCCTGAACCGTCTCTCCCTCCTTGGCCTTGACCGCGGTCACCGTCCCCGCGCGGGGGGCCTCCACGGGGATCTCCATCTTCATCGACTCCAGCACGATGATGGGGTCCCCGGCCCCCACCTTGTCGCCCGGCTTGGCCAGCACCTGGAAGACCACGCCGGTGATGTGAGCTTTCACTTCTTCAGGCATTAAAGGCTCCTTGCTCGACCAGCTGGGTGTGAACGGTCCCGCGCGTGAACGGCTCGCTGAAGACCACCGCCCGCAGGAACGGGAGCGTGGTCTTGCGGCATTCAGCGAGTGTAGCCAATGGACTCTGCGAAGGCAACCGGCTTCGCCGCGAGGCTCGTCGTCGTGTTCCGCCGGGGGGAGACTCGAGGGGACTAGACGCGCTCTTTAAACTCGTGGCCCAGGAGGCCCTCCGGCCGGACCAGAAGCACCACGATGATGATGACGAACGCCAGCGTGTTCTTGAAGTGAATGGTGAGAAAGCCGCCCGTGAGGCTCTCCGCGACGCCCAGGATCAGCCCGCCGACAATCGCCCCCGGTAGGCTGTTCAGTCCTCCAAGAACGGCCGCCGCGAAGCCCTTGAGGAAGGGGTCGAGCATGAAGAATGGGTCCAGGAACAGGGCCGCGGCCAGGAACACCCCGGCCACGACTCCCAGGACCGAGGCGATGGCCCAGGACACCGAGAGCACCATGCGGGTCGGAATCCCGAGGGTCTGGGCGGCCTGCAGGTTCTCCGAGGTGGCCCGCATGGCGAGGCCGAGCCTGGTCTTCTGCACGAGCAAATAGAGGAGGACGCTGCCGACGAGGCCGGCGGCGAGAGTCCCCAGCGAGAGCTCGCTGATGAAGACCGGGCCCAGCTTCCAGGTCTTGCTGTCCGAGAGCGGGAACGGCAGGCGGTCGGGCTCTGCGCCCCACTGGTAGACGATCAGGCCTTGGAAGACCAGCGCCAGGCCGAGGGTGAGGATGACCTGCCCCAGGAGGTTGGCGCCCTGCCGTTGGGCCGGGATCAGCACCCCGAAATAAAAGGCGACGGAAAGGGCCGCGCCCACGAGGACGGCCACGGCAAAGGCAACGGAGAAGGAGTAGCCCTGCGAGACCAGGGCGAAGGCAACGAAGGTGCCGAGGGTCGCCACGTCGCCGTGGGCGAAGTTAAGGACCCGCGTGGACCGGTAGATCAGGACGATCCCGAGCGCCACCAGGGCGTAGAGGCTGCCCGCCGACAGCCCGGTCAATGCGTACTGGAGGAAGCGCGCCATATGGTCACCGGAAGGGCCAGAGCTGGAAGTAGAGCCGCGTCTTGATCCATAGGCCGGCCAGGCCAAGCGGCTGAAAGACGAGGATCACGAGAATCGTGAGGCCGTAGAGCACCGGGACAAGCCAACGGGACGCGCTGAAGAACGTGGGGACGAGGATCACGAACACGGCCCCCAGGATGGACCCCTCCACCGAGGCGAGCCCTCCCACGATGACGGCTACGAAAAGGGTGAGGGACTCGGCGATGTTGAAGGTCTGGGGCTCAAGATGCCCCAGAAATTGCGCGAACAGCCCGCCGTGAACGCCCGTGTAGAACGACGAGATGGCGAAGGCCAGCAGCTTGTACCGGGTCAGGTTCACCCCCATGACCTCGGCGGCAATGTCGCTGTCCCGGATCGCGACGAAGGCCCGCCCCACGTAGGACGAGATGAGGTTGTAGGTGACCACGGTGGAGACCACCAGGAGCCCCAGGTAGATGTAGTAGACGTACACCTCGCGGGAGAGACCGAAGGCCGGCTGGAGCTTGGGAACGGGGAGCCCGGAGCGCCCTCCCGAGAGCAGTTCCCAGTTGGCGAAGATCTGATAGACCGCCACCCCGAATCCCAGCGTGGCAATGGCCAGGTACGGCCCCTTGAGCCTCAGCGAGGGGAAACCCACCAGCACCCCGGCGAGCCCGGCGGCGAGCCCGGCGGCGCCCAGGGCCAGGAGGAACGGCACGCCCAGGGTCTTCAGGTGGGCGAAAGAGTAGGCGCCGATCGCGAGAAAGCCCGCCTGGCCGAACGAGATCTGTCCCGTGTAGCCGATCAGGATGTTCTGCCCCATGATCCCGATGGCGTAGAGGCAGATCACGCTGGCCCGGACCAGCCAGGAGGAGTCGGCGTACCCGGGGAGCGCCAGGAGGGCGGCGAGGAGCGCCCCGAGCAGGAGCCACGTGAGGGGCTTCCGAGCGAATCTCAGATCCTCACGGTAGCTCTCGACGAGGTCCAATCGCTACCCCTTGTAGAGCGACGCGATCAGGTCGGCGTAGCGCTCCTCGATGTGGCGGCGCTTCACCTTCTTCGTGGGGGTCACGTCCCCCTCCTCCTCGTAGAAGCGCCGGGGCAGGAGGGCAAACTTCTTGATGGACTCCACCTGGGAGACGGTCTTGTTGACCTTGTCGATCTCGCCCTGGATCAGGCGGCGGATCTCCGGGTTCTGGGTGAGGTCGGCGAACGTGGCGAACGGGATCCGGTGGTCCTGGGCGAACTTGGTCACGTTGTCCTCGTCGATCAGGATGAGGGCGACGAGATACTTCCGCTGGTCGCCGACGACCACGGAGTCCTGGATGTACGGGCTGAACTTGAGCTTGTTCTCGATGAAGGCGGGGGTGATGCCCTTGCCCCCCGCCGTCTTGATGATGTCCTTCTTCCGGTCGAGGATCTTGAGATACCCGTCCTCCCAGGCGCCGACGTCCCCCGTGTGGAGCCAGCCGTCCTTGTCGATGGTCTGGGCGGTGAGCTCAGGATCCTTGAAGTAGCCCTTGAAGACGTGGGGGCCCCGCGTCAGGATCTCGCCGTCGTCCGCCAGCGCCACCTCGATCCCCCGGATCGGCTCCCCCACCGTCCCCACCCGGGAGCGCTCGAGCCGGTTGGCCGAGATGACCCCCGTGGACTCGGTCTGGCCGTACACCTCCAGGAGCGGGATCCCCAGCGCGTGGAAGAACTCGAAGAGCTCGGGAGCCGCCGGCGCCGCCGCCGACACCGCCACCCTGATCCGCTCGAACCCCAGCCGGCGCTTGAGGGGATAGAGGATGGTCGCGTAGCAGAGGATGTACGCCAGGCGGAGGAAGGGGTTCGCGCGGCCGGCTTGCGCCGCGCGCGCGTGGGCCCGCCCGACAGCGACCGCCAGGCGGTACAGGGTCCGCTTGAGGAGGGTCGAGTCGGCCATCCTGAGCTCGACCGTGGACGCCAGCTTCTCCCAGATCCGCGGCGGCCCGGCGAAGTAGGTCGGCGAGACTTCCCGGAGGTTCTGGGCGAGGGTGTCGGCGCTCTCGACGAAGTTGACGACGTAGCCCAGGCGGATCGGGTTGTACACGGAGGTGAAGTTCTCGAAGATGTGGGCGAAGGGCAGGTACGAGACCACCTCGTCCTCCGGGGACCACGGAATGGCTTCCAGCGCGGACTCCAGGGTCCACAGGATGCTCTTGTGGGCGAGCATGGCGCCCTTGGGAGGCCCGGTGGTCCCCGAGGTGTAGATGATCATGGCCGTGTCGTCGGGCTGGATCGCCGCCACGCTGTCCTCGACGCACCGGCGATGGCTCTCGAGGTAACGAATGCCCTGCTTCAGGAAGTTGTCGAAGAACACCACCCGCTCGTCGGCGAAGCCCCACAGCCCCTTGGCATCCCAGACCACGACCCGCTCCACCCCCGTGTCGGCGACCACCTGAAGCGCCTTCTCGATCTGCTCCTCGTTTTCGAGGAAGAGGATCCGCGCCTCGGAGTGGTTCAGCAGGTACTTGATCTGCTCGGGCGCCGAGGTCGCGTAGATGCCGCACGTGGCGCCCCCCGCCGACATGATCCCCAGGTGGCAGTAGAGCCACTCCGGGCGGTTGTCACCGAGGATGCAGACGTTCTCCCCGCGACGGAGGCCGAAGGCGAGCAGGGCGGCCGCCACCTTCCCCACCTCGACCGCGTACTCGTTCCACGCGACGCGGTGCCAGACGCCGTACTCCTTGTACCGGAGCGCCAGGCCGTCCCCGCGCCGCTTGACCTGCTGGAAGAAGAGATCCGGGAGACTCCGCGCGCCGATGGGTTCCATCACCATCGCCTCCGTTTCCGGTAGAGCCGCCACCCCTTGGGAGAGGCCGTGTCGGCGCCCCCGATGCCGAGATACACCTCCCGCACATCTTCGTTCGCCTCGAGCTCCTTCGGCGTCCCCTGGAGCACGATGCGCCCGGCTTCCAGGATCGCCGCATGGCGGGCCACCTTCAACGCGAGCCGCGCGTTCTGCTCCACGAGCAGGATCGTCGTCCCCGTCTGGCTGATGGCGAGGAGCGCGTCGAACACCGCCCGGGCCACCTGGGGGGCCAGCCCCAGCGACGGCTCGTCCAGCATCAGGAGCCGGGGCCGCCTCAGGATCGCGCGACCGAGCGCCAGCATCTGCTGCTCGCCGCCGGAGAGGGTCTCCGCCTCCTGCCTGGCGCGCTCCTTCAGGATGGGGAACATGCCGTACACGAGGTCCAGGTCCTGCTTGACCCCGTTGTCGCGCCGCCCCCAGAGGCCCAGTTCAAGGTTCTCCGCCACCGTCAGCTCGCGGAAGAGCCCCCGGTCCTCGGGGACGTACACGATGCCCAGGTTAGCGATCTTCTCCGGTGCCCGCCGCTCGATGCGGTGGCCCGCGAACTCGATGATGCCCTTCTTCGGCTGGTCCTTCAGGAGGCCGGCGACGGTCTTCAGGAGCGTGGTCTTCCCCGCCCCGTTCGGCCCCAGGACCGCGAAGATCTGCCGCTCCTCGACCTCCAGCGACACCCCGAACAGCGCGTAGATGCGGTCGAAGTAGAGCGTCTCGATGCTCGAGATCTTCAGGAGCGCCATTATTCAGCGTGCCTTAACGTGAATGCAATCGGTCCGTGGTTGGGCCTCTTCGCGCAAGCGCTCATCGGGGCGCCCGTTCCGTCGTTCATCATTCACCCAAGTACGCTCTTATCACTTCGGGGTGGCGCTGGACCTCCGCCGGCGTCCCCTCGGCGATCTTCACGCCGTGGTCCAGCGCGACCATGCGACTCGCCAGGCGCGAGGCCACTCGGAGATCATGCTCCACCAGGAGGATCGTGATGCCGAAGCGGCCGCGCACCTCGTGGATCCAGTACGAGACCTCCTCCTTCTCCTCGGCCGTCAGCCCGGAGACCGGCTCGTCGAGGAGCAGGAGCTTGGGCTCCGTCGCCAGCGCCCGCCCCAGCTCGATCTTCTTCTGCACCCCGAAGGGGCAGTCGGCCACCCGGCTCTTGCGGTACGGCTCAAGGTTGAGGAACTCGATAATCTCCTCGCAGCGCCGGCGGTGGCGGACCTCCTCCCCCCGGAGCCGCAGCATCGCGTGCAGCAGATTCTTCTTGAAGTGCAGATGCCGGCCGACCATGAGATTGTCGAGGACCGACATGTTCAGGAAGAGGCGCAGGTTCTGGAAGGTGCGCGCGACTCCCCGCTGGGTCACCGCGTCGGGGGAGAGCCCGAGCAGGCTCTCCCCCTTGAACGTGATGCCTCCCGCCGCGGGGCGGTAGATCCCCGTGATGCAGTTGAAGAGAGAGGTCTTGCCGGAGCCGTTCGGGCCGATCACCGCCAGGGTCTCCCCCTCAGCGATCTGCACGCCGACTCCGGCCAGAGCCTTGATCCCGCCGAAGCTCAGTGAGAGGTCGGTGACCTCGAGGAATCCCCCCATCTACCAGAACTAGAAGTGCGACGGGAAGTTCTGGTACCCGGTAATCGTGCTGAAGGACGCGTCGGCGGCCTTGTTCGCCCGCTGCATGCGGATGGGGTTCAGGCCGTGGCGCCGGTTGGGCCCCCAGGTGATCGGGGCCGTGATCTTCTCCGGGGTCCAGTTCTTGATGCTCTCCATCGCCTCGATGAAGTTCTCCCGCGTGAGATTCCGGCCGGCGCGCTTCAGCCCCTCCACGGTGGCCATCATCGCGACGGCCCCCGCCAGGGCGAAGCTCTCCCGGCCCTTGAACTTCGGCTCCTGCTTGAGCAGAATCTCGATGATGCGGTCGGCCTCGGGCTCACCCGGGACCGCCCCGGTCACGTTGTAGTAGGCGCCTTCCCACAGGTCGCCCAGCAGCCGGAACATCGTGTGACGGTCGCCCAGGGGGAAGGAGGCGAAGATCTTGGGACGGTAGCCGACCTTGGCCATTTCCTTGATGAGGTTGGCGCCGTGCGTGACGGTGGAATAAAAGACCACCGTGTCGGCGCCCGAGTCCTTGATTTTGAGAGCGTGGGTGCCCAGTTCCCGGTCCGCCACCTCGTAGGACACCTCCGCGGCGATGCTCACCGCGCCGCCGAGCCCCTTCACCCCCCGCTTCACGCCCTCGAGGCCGCCCTTGCCGTAGTCGTCGTTCTGGAAAAACACCGCCACCTTCTTGGCCTTCTCGAGCTTCGCGGCCTGCTGGACCAGGAACTCGCCCTCGTCCCCGTAGTCCGGATAGACCATGAACACGTACTTCAGCTTCTCCCGGGGCTGCTTGGCGAAGACCTGGGGGTTCCCGTAGGGCCAGATCGTCGGCAGCTTGGCCTCGGCGACGTTGTCCTTGTTGGCGTTCAGGACGGCCGTCCCGAGGAGCCCGACCAGCGCGAACACCGAGTCCTTCATTTCAGTCACGTTCGCCACCGACCGGCCCGGATTGTAGCCGTCGTCCTTCAGCTCCACCCGGATCTTCCGTCCGTGAACGCCCCCCTGCTCGTTGACGTACTTGGCCCAGGCCTCGGCTCCGAGGGCGGTGGTGCCCCACGCGGCCGCCGGTCCGGACAGCGGGGTCGTGGCCCCGATGACCACCTCGGTGTCGGTCACACCGGGAACCTTGGCCTGTGCCCAGGCCGACGCGGCGGACATCGCCAGCACCAGTAACAACGCTCCGAACGTTCTCAGCCTCATCGCTTGTCCTCCTTGGTTGGGGTCTGCGTGCCCGAAACGCCTTTAACAGAAGACGGATGGGCACCCGCGGCCATTCGTCTCAGGCGCGGGCCCGGGAGTTGAGTAGAGATTCGCGTCCCTCGTGAATGAGCCGTCAGTCGAATTTGGGGCGATTATAGGGGGAAGCATGGCCCCTGTCAATGCGGCTAAGGGCTTAGTTTTGGCGCCTTTGGGGGGCGCTCCAGGAGGCTGGCCGGGATCAGGGCGCGATCGCCGAAGCGGCGGGCGA
>Ga0209321_10001609_pt1 | contig 15405 bp, 12 predicted proteins | sample Rifsed16ft4_FD_184012 | JGI IMG/M metagenome (GOLD analysis project Ga0209321, IMG submission 184012) | Soil microbial communities from Rifle, Colorado, USA - sediment 16ft 4 - CSP-I_5_4 (version 2) | ecosystem: Environmental > Terrestrial > Deep subsurface > Rock core/Sediment | place: Rifle... | reverse complement strand
GAATTGCTGCTCCACCTGGTCGAATGGGAACATGGCGACCGCGCCATCTCCCGGTTGAGCTGCCAGCCAGGTATCGAGCGGCCGCGGCTCGATGACTGTCAACTGACCGGTGTACGGCCCAGGATAAAACTCGAAGAGTGCCAGAAAAATCAGGCCAACAACTGCAGCCGTGCGCCAGCGGCTTTTGATCCACTGCAGCACGATTGCCGCCCCAATCCCTGCCAGCAGGGTTGTGAAAATGTTGGTAAAGAAGCCAAAGCGTGCCAGGGCCCGCATTCGGTCAAAAAATGGAAGATGGTTGAACAACCAATAAGTAGGAAGAAAGACGGGAGTCTCGCTGCGGCCAATCAACGGTTGCAAGAAAGCTGGCACTTGCACGATTATGCGTTCAGCATTCCAATGCAGATCCGTCCCCAATGCCAAAATAAAGGCTGCCGCAGCCGCGGTCAAAGCCGCCCATACAAAGGTGCTATCCCGGCTTGCCTTGCGTTTCCACACCGCAATGATCAGTAGCACCAGCGCCAGCAGACCGATGTACAGTGTGGCTTCTGGCCACAGGTCGCGATTGAAGAGACTGCCCACCCAGCGCCCGAATAAAAAATGGTCGGTGGATGGCAGAAAGAAATCGGTCGGACTGGCCGAGTACATACTGGCGTATTGCCAATCACGGCTGACAAGGGTGCCGCTGGATGCCAGGTTGAAAAAATAGCGCATGGAGAGATACAGCAGCGGTATAGCCAAACCGGCAAATATACCGAGCTGCTTCCAAAAGCTGACCTTCGTAACAACTTTATATCCCCCAAAAATCAAATAGGCAGCCACAAACACCAGCGTGATCAGCAGGCCCATATACAGGTGATACATGGATGTAAAGCCGATCAGCCCCAGGCTCACCGCAGCCAATACTGCTGGCTGCCACCAGCCTTTGGCCTCGTTGCGCAAAATGCCGGTCAAGCCAAGGAAGTACAGCGGGAACCATTGGGTAGCTGAAAGATTCAAATGGCCAATCAGCAGCTTGGCCATGCGCCAGGGTAAAAAAGCGAAAATAGCCCCCGCCAGCAGCGCTGCACCTTCTGAATCCGTCAAATGGCGCACCCAACAGTACATAGCCCAGCCCGACAGCATAAAGGTGAGCAGCATTGCCAGGTTATAACCGGCAATCGGGCCAAAGAATTGGCTGAAGAATGCGCCTGGAAACACAGCCGCCAGAGCCGTGTCGGTGGTTGACAGATTCCACCCCTCCGGGTAATTCATCCACTCGCTAAAAAATGGGTGACCGCCGCCGTCGAAAAATGCGTGTTCATACCAGCCGGTCAACCAGGCAAAGTACAGGTTATCCCCGCTTCCACCCAACACCGAATTGCCAAGGTGCAGAATCAGTGGATAGGTGAAAGCCGCGGCTAATACAGCATAGAAAAGCAGCACACCCAGGTGCCGCAGTAGATCTCCCCGCCAGGTTCTCATCGAAAATTTCCCTGCGGTGATTTTATCATGTGCATTCGTAAGAGATGTTCAAAGCGAAGCCAGCTAATAAATGTTAGGGCTCGCGGTAACCGCACAACGCCAGGGCGCGCGGACCGGTGTGGCTGCCGAGAATCGGTGACGTGAGCGATATGAACAGCTCGGCCGGATCGAACTCGGCGTGGACGCGTTCCGCAAGGAGTTCAGCTTCATCCAGCGCACCATTATGCAACACCGCCAAATGCAGGGCTCCGCCTCCGTTCAACCGGTGAAAGAAATCCTTATAAAGTCCCTCGATTGCCCGGTTGCGGGTGCGTGCGGGTATGCCGGCTTCGACCTTCCCGTTGTCATGATTCACGAAAATCAAGGGTTTGATTTTCAGCAGGTTGCCAACGAATTGAGCCGCGCCGCCAATTCGACCGCCGCGGTCAAGATAATCCAGCGTGTCCAGGGTGATCAGATACACCAGCTCTTTGCGCACCTGTTCGGCGGCAATCAACGCTGCCTCGGCATCTTTGCCATCTGCCAGGGCTCGAGCGGCAGCCAACACCTGCCAGCCCAGCCCCATGGAATTGCTGCGCGAATCCACCACCGTCACGGAAACTGGCGACCCGGCCGAGGCTTGCCGCGCCGAATTGTAGGTGCCGCTCATCGCGCTGCTTAATGTAAAAACAAGGATGTTCTGTGCCCCACCTGTTGCCGCGAGTTCATAGGCATCGCGGAAGATTTGCGGCGTGGGCTGCGAGGTAGTCGGGTGCACATCTGATAGCGGCAGCCGGTCGTAGAATTCGTCTGGACGTAAGTCCACTCCATCCAGGTATTGCCGGTCGCCCCAGATGATGGTCAGCGGAACGATCTGCAGATTAAATTGTGCCCGCCAAACGGCTGGAATGTCGCATGTGCTGTCGGTGATAATGACAGTTTTTTCAGGAATGGTCACAACTTTTTGATACGGATTATGTGTATTTGATGTAAACATGAATTTTAAGTTGTCGGTGCAGGGAATTTTGATCTGGTATGAATGAACAATTATTGAATGATCATCGTTTAGCCGATTATTCAAATCCCGCTAATCATAATACGAGTGGACTACGGGTTCGGATTAACATTTAACCCAGGATAACTCCTGAATTATGGAGTACCGTAAGAATTAGACGGTTATTTGCTTAAGCCGGAGGTAGCGAAGCGTCAGGCGTTTCACTATTCGGGGTCGCCGCGGTTGGTGTGACAACGGGTGGGTTCTTCAGCAACTCAAGCTGACGTAATGCTTCTTCCCGTTGAATTTTTTCCTGTTGCGCGGTTTTTTCCAGCGAATCCATCTTTTTTCGCTGTGAAGCCAGACGCCACTTGCTGCGAATCGAGCCTGGCAGGATTGTAAAAATTCCAATCAGCACGCCCACAGCCAACGTCAGCAGCAGCACCAGCGCCAGGGATTGATCGAACTGCCAGACAAAGAACGTCACAGTGACTGCAGTGGTATTTTGGAGTGCAAAAATAACAGCAATGATAGCGATAAGCAAGGCCAGGATCAATAATATGGACATCATAGGGTCTCCTTCTATACCGGCATGAACAAGTCTAGGGTAAAGAATCGATGACGAGGTAATTATTTCATAAATCTCTGTTGTTATGCTTCCATTTTACCCATAACTTTGGTTCTTTCTCCTGACAATATTTTAAGGTTAAAATAGAATTAGACTATTGACAAGTCTAGTAAATATCTGTAAAATTATTCTGTTATCCTAAAGAAAGGAGCACGCGAGAATGGTCAAAATCTTTATTATCACTTCTGCCAGCGTCTACACCGCCCTTGATGGCGGAGTTGCTGTTGTACCTTCTCGGAGTGCGCCTGTCTCTCGGTAACCTGAAGCTTTTCTAGATTACCAGCAGCCACGGGAGTACTCCGAACCCGCGGCTGTTTTGTTTTTATTCACCAGGATGAAAACCATGCCGCGGAACCAGGAAAAACCGCGGCTTTTTCTGTTTCGATCCGACTTTACCTTTGCGAGTGAAACATATGACTGCGACATCCGTTTACCATGGTGATTCTGTCATGCGCCCAGAGCGCGATCGTAACCCTTCTCTTTTCTTACCTAGTACCGGAAAGTCTCCTGAAATGGAGGATACCATGTTTGAGGCAATGATGAAATTTGGCGGATATCGCGTCGATTATATGAATCGCGAAAGCGCCGGTAAACCAGCAGCCCTGGGTCTGTACGTGTTGGGTGACCTACCCGCACATCAATCGTACAGCCGTGTTGCCAAGCACAACCTGTTCACCGGGCTGGTCCTGATCCGCGAACACCAGGAAGAGCACAACCTGGTTGCGGTCTACCTGGACGTAAACTCGCCTTTCGAGTCGCATCGGCCTGCCTATCAGCAAATGAAAACGGACATGAAAGCTGGAATGTTCCGCCGGTTGTTGGTCCCATCGGTCCGCGATCTGTCGGGCGACGAGGAAATGAGCGCCGATTTCTGGAACTTCTACCGCACCCTTGAATGGATCGAGATCTTGTCCAGCGAATCTGGCTTCATCGCTCCGGTCCATTTTCACCAGATCATAGCAACCCCCATGGTCAGCGCTGCCTGACGGCGCTGACCATGACTGCCGGCAGCACATGCCGGCATTTTATCAACCGAACCCATTACAGCCCGGAGGGACAATGACATTCACAACCCAATTATTCCAGTCAGAAAACCTTATCTTGCAGGCCTATGATCCCGAAAAGGATGCCGCTGCTGAAGCCGCTTTTAGCTACGATCCCAATTACGCCAATTTGATCGACTGGGAAATAGTCCCCCACCCTTTGACGGTATTCGAAGTCAAGAAAATGCGGGAAGAACAGCTAAAAAAAGGCAGCGAGAAGGACAATTTCTTTCTGTTCGGCATCCATAATAAATCGGATGGTCTATTTCTTGGCATTATTACTTTTCCAGAGATTTTCTGGTTTAACCGCTATTCATTCTTTAAGGTTTATCTGGGTGAACCAGACATGCGCCAGGTCCATTACGCCGAGGCGCTGAAATTAGCCCTGGTCTACGGCCTGGAGGAGCTTGGGCTGTATTCGCTATACACCTCCAGCGGCGAATACGAGCCGGAAGTCAAACAGGCTTTGGAAGCCGCCGGCTTCAAAGAAGCGGCTCGTCAGCGGGAAAACGTATTCCGCGATGGACGCCTTTGGGACCGCGTATTTATGGAACTCTTGCAAGAGGATTGGAAAGTCCACAGTGTAGAGGTGCAATCATGAACAACCCCGTCCTCACCGGTCAATTGGTGCGCTTGATCGCCCTTGATTTGGAGGATGATCTCAAATTGTTTGAGGAATGGAACGCGGACAGCGAATATCAACGCCTGGCGGACGCCGGCGCTGCCAACCGCTACAACGTTAAGCTGACGAAGGAATTTTTCGAAAAAGAAATCGGCGGGATGCATGCCTTCGCCATCCAAACGCTGGGTGACGACCGCAAAATTGGCATGATCAACCTGGCAGGCTTCAACTGGCATGTTAGGAGCGCCTGGGTTGGCATTGGCATTGGCGTACGTGAATTTTGGGGCAAGGGCTACGGCACCGACGCCATGAAAATCATTTTGCGCTTCGGATTCACCCAGTTGAATCTCAACCGCATCCAGCTGGATGTGTTCAGCTTCAACCAACGCGGTATGAAATCCTACGAAAAGGCCGGCTTCAAGCACGAAGGTCAGCTGCATGGCAACCTGCTCAAAGCCGGCGTGCGTTATGACGAGGTATTCATGGGCATTCTGCGCCGCGAATGGGAAGCGCTGCAGGCAGCCTGAAACTTTACATCATCATACTTCCAGGAGACACCCTCCGGCGGTATCTACCCTTTTATGGAAAATAGATATGGACACCCTTACAACCAATAATGCAACTTTGACTCTCCAGCCCATCCGCGAATCAGATTACGCAGAGGTGGTCGAGGTGATTAATGCCTCTGACCGCAAGTTTGTCGGGCATAACATAGTGACGCTTGAGGAACTCGCCAACGATTTGAAGACCTTCGAAGCCGATCCGGTAACCGACACCTGCGTCGTACGTTCTGCCGAAGGCAAAATCATCGCCTATGCTGATTTTTGGCCAGGCGTTGTGCCGCATGTGCGAATGTTTGGCTTTATGCGCATTCACCCGGATCACAAGGCAGAAGGCGCCGGTACCGCCATTACGCACTGGATGGAATCCCGGGCCAGCGAAGTATTGCTCAATGCACCACCCGATCTGAAAGTGACGGTGGGTCAGCGCGCCTACGCCAACCAGCCAAGTGCTAAAGCTTTTCTGGAAAGTTGCGGGTATACCCACGACCGTTCCTCTTTCCGCATGACGATCGAACTGGATTGTGACATCCCAGAACCCGTCCTGCCCGCCGGCTTCACCCTGGTGAATATTCAGTCCAATGAAGCCGATTTGCGCCGTGCCTTGCAAGCCCAGCAGGAAGCATTCTTGGATCACTATGGCGTTATCGAAGAGCCCTTTGAAGATTACTTCAAACGTGAGAGCGCACATATCCTGGGTGATGCGGCAAACGACTTATCTGCCAGTTACATGGCTTTGGATGGCGATCAGGTCGCCGCGGTATGCATCAACCAAACTTCAATTGCTGGTTACACCGATTCCGCCTGGGTCGGAACGCTCTCCGTGCGCCGCCCGTGGCGGAAGCTTGGTCTGGGTCTGGCGCTGCTGCGCATGACCTTCCGCGATATGCAGCAACGCGGCAAGAGTCTGGTTGGCCTGTACGTCGACGCTCAAAACCTCACCGGAGCGCTGCGCTTGTATGAAAAGGCTGGCATGTATGTCCAATACGAAAGCTGCTATTACGAAAAAGTGCTGCGCGAAGGCAAAGATTTAGCGAACAAGGGTTAAATTTCTCCTGTTCCACGCGTCAAGTGTCATGGAATTTTCCATCCCCCATTACCGTAGAAAATGGGGGATGGTACCAATTGGTCACAAAAACCTTAAGACAATTCCAAAGAATCCCACTTGCGCCCTATGCTATACTTTCTCCATTCCATGCTTCCTCGGATGAAGCCCATATAATTGGCTTTTCCCGGGGTGTTGTGTATTACCAGAGGTTCATATTGATCAAAGCTCTCGTATTCGACATGGGCGGCGTGTTGCTGCGCACTTTTGACCAGGGTCCGCGTGAAGCGTTGGCGCAGCGTTATGGCATTGACGTTCAGCATCTGTTCGACGTCGTTTTTACCAGCGAATCTTCCAAACAAGCCGAGATCGGGCTCAAACCCGATAAGGTTCATTGGGAGTGGGCACTGGACGAATTAGGCGTCCCCCAGGACGAGCGTCCTGCTTTTATTCAGCAATTTTGGGCCGGCGATCGGATGGATTATGCACTGCTTGACTTTATTCAAAGCCTGCGACCTTCTATCCGCACCGGTTTACTCAGCAATGCCTGGTTGGGTACCCGCAGCAACATAACCCGCCGCTGGGGCGCGCTTGAGTCATACTTTGACGTGACGATCTTTTCCGCCGAACTGGGTATGCGCAAACCCGCCCCTGAATTTTTTCACTGGCTGCTGGAGCGCCTGGACGCCCAGCCCGGGGAGACGATTTTTGTCGATGATTATGGTAAGAACATTGAGGCTGCCAGAGCATTAGGACTGCATTCGGTAAAATTTTGCAGTACAGAGCAAACAATACAGGACGTGCTGGCGCTGCTTAACCATACGGAGCGCGGGTAAAACCCGGTGCAGCAATTTACCCCGCTTCCTGAGGGGTTGGAGACCGCTCGCTGCATTGGGGTAGTCGCTGATACACACATCCCGGATCGGGTGCGCAGCCTGCATCCCGACTTGATTTCTGGGCTGCAAGCGGCGCAGGTGGATGTGATACTGCATCTTGGCGATATCTGCGCCCCGGGGGTCTTGACCGAGTTGGCGCAGGTGGCACCGGTGATCGCTGTGCGCGGTAACCGCGACTGGGCTTTTACGGGGATTCTGCCGTGGGTGCGTACGTTTACTGCCAATCAGGTGCGCATAGCCATGCAACACGGTATGGGGAATTTCTGGCATTACTGGTGGGATAAGCTGAAGTTCCAGACAGTTGGTTATCGTTTTCCGCGCTATAAACGCCTGTTGCTGCGCACCACGCCCGGCAATGACGTCATGATCTTTGGTCACACCCATCATCCCGTCAATTTGATGGAAGATGGTGTGCTCTTTTTCAACCCCGGCTCTGCCACCAGGACTCCATCCACCTTTCCGCCGCCGTCCTTTGGCCTGCTTCACCTGGACGGGCAGGGGGGCGTTCGCGGCGAGATCATCGAAATGCGGCGCCTTCCGATCGCAACCGGCAACTGGGTTTTATAACTGTCTTGACCGGGCGACTAGTTCCGTTGGGCTGGTCTTTGTAGCGGACAGTGTCCGCCACCGTATTTTTCTGGGCTTTCCATATGGCGAGCTATGCTCGCCGCTACATTGGTTTCAATAATCCTAACGTGCCACTTCCCCGAAATCGCGATATAATGAAATATTCAGGCAAATATATAAATTCTCGGTACCAATTTCCATTATCTTCTTGACCTTCTCAAATCGCTTTGATATAATTACCGTTTGCGTATTATGCCCTAATACGCGCTGTGGTCGTACCTAGACACAATTTATCCTGCCAATTGCTCGTCAGGAGAGAAAAATGCAGTCTTCTGTTTTACCAGTTCGGTCGTACGCTCGCATCCCGGTCGTCTTTGACCTGCCCAACCTGATCGAAGTTCAGCTCGATTCCTTTGAGCGGCTTAAAAAAGAAGGTCTGGGTGATTTATTCAATGAAGTATCTCCCATTGAGTCCTACAACAAGGGAATGAAATTGTACTTCCCCAGCCGGGCTCCCGAATCGAAGCAATGGGACCTCAAATATTGGTTTGGCGATCCCAAGCATTCGATTGAAGAATGCGTCGAGCGTGATCTGACTTATGCCTGCCCCTTATATGTATCTGTGTTGCTGGCAGGTCCGGACGTCCCGGAACCCATCAAGCAGGATATCTTCCTGGGGGACTTCCCTCAGATGACCGACAAGGGTACCTTCATTATTAATGGTACTGAACGCGTGGTCGTTTCTCAGCTCATCCGTTCCCCGGGCGTTTACTTCGAAGCCCCGGTTGACCGCACCAGCGGGCATCGTCTGGCATCCGCCAAGTTGATTCCGGATCGCGGTGCCTGGATGGAATTTGAGACTCGCAAGAATGATTACCTGATCCTCAAATTCAACCGCAAGCGAACTGTGCCCATCACCATTTTCCTGCGGGCGCTGGCAGCCATTGACGATGGGCTGCAAGACTCCCCCCTCAAAGATGGCTCTGATGAGGAGCTGATCGCGCTGTTCCAGGATGTGGATAACAACCCGGAGCGCCTCTTCATCCCCTCGACTTTCCGCCAGGAACCTCCCTGGGACCTTTCTGCCGGTCAATCCATCGCTGAAGCTGCCTTGATCGAATTCTTCAAGCGCATGCGCCCGGGCGACCCCGCTACGCTGGATAACGCCAAGCAGTTCCTGGAAGAACAGCTCTTCGATCAGCGGCATTACGATCTCGAGCGGGTGGGGCGCTACAAGCTCAACCAGAAGCTGGATTTGATGGACAAAATCCCCATGACACATCGCAATGTGTCCCGCTGGGATATCGTCTATCTTATCCGCCGCATGATCATGATCAACAATGAAAAAGAAGACAAGGATGATATCGATCACCTTGGCAACCGCCGCGTCAAAACTGTCGGCGAGCTGGTGCAGAATAAACTGCGCATCGGCCTGCGCCGCATGGAACGCGTGATCAAGGAACGCATGTCCATTCGCGATCAGGACCAGACCTCTCCGGTCAGCCTGATCAACATTCGTCCGGTAGTGGCTGCGCTGCGCGAGTTCTTCGGCTCGAGCCAGCTCTCCCAATTTATGGACCAGACCAACCCGCTGGCCGAGCTGCGCAACAAACGCACGCTTTCGGCACTGGGTCCCGGCGGTCTGCGCCGCGAGCGCGCCGGCTTTGACGTCCGCGATGTGCACCATTCGCATTACGGCCGTATTTGCCCCATCGAGACGCCGGAAGGCCCGAACATTGGTCTGATTGGTCGTTTGGCCAGCTTTGCGCGGGTCAATGAGTACGGTTTCATCGAAACACCCTATCGCAGGGTCAACAAAGCCCTTTCCCCCGACGACCCGCGTCTGGTGGGCCGTTCCGCGGCCGAAGACCTGAAAAACAACGAAACCGGCGAGATTGTGGCCGTTTCGGGCGAGCGCATCACTAAAAAGATGCTGCCAGCTATCAAGAAACTCAATCAAACCACCATCTTTGTGGAACCGTTTGTTTCGGACGAGGTGGTTTATCTCTCAGCGGACGCTGAAGATAAATTCGCCATCGCGCAGGCCAACACGCCGCTCAATAGTTTCGACGAGTTCGATACCCAGCGTATTACCTCGCGTCATCACTCGGACTTTGTGGTGGTTACACCGGATAAAGTCAATTACATGGACGTTGCCCCGCATCAGGTCGTCGGCATCAGCGCCTCGCTGATCCCCTTCCTGGAGCATGACGATGCCAACCGCGCGTTGATGGGCTCGAACATGCAGGCCCAGGCCGTGCCGTTGATTAACCCCGACATCCCGCTGATTTCGACCGGTATGGAAGCCTTCGCCGCGCTGTACTCCGGCCAGGTTTTGGTGGCTGAAGAAGCTGGTGACGTGGTTTCTGTATCCGGCAAGCAAATCACCGTGCGCGGCGAATCGGGTCTACGCACCTACAATCTGCGAAAATATCAGCGCTCCAACCAGTCCACCTGCACCGACCAGCGTCCCGCAGTAGTCAAAGGCCAACACGTCAAGAAAAGCGACGTTCTGGCGGACTCCTCCTCAACGGTGAATGGCAACCTGGCTTTGGGTCAGAATGTGGTGGTGGCTTTCCTCTCCTGGGAAGGCGGCAACTTTGAGGACGCTATCCTGATCTCCGAACGCCTGGTGCAGGATGACCGCTTCACCTCGGTGCACATCGAGAAATACGAAGTCGAAGCCCGCGACACCAAGCTGGGTCCGGAAGAAATCACGCGCGACATCCCCAATGTGGGTGAAGACGCCATCAAAGACTTGGATGAACACGGCATTATCCGCATCGGCGCCGAAGTCGGCCCCAATGATATTCTGGTTGGCAAGATTACGCCTAAAGGTGAAAAAGAACTGACCCCTGAAGAGCGCCTGCTGCGCGCCATCTTCGGCGAAAAATCCCGCGACGTGAAGGACACCTCGCTGCGTATGCCCCACGGCGAACGCGGCAAGGTAGTGGATGTCAAAGTCTTTACCCGTGAGGACAACACTGACCTTTCCGCTGGCGTCGACATGATGGTACGCGTATCGGTCGCCCAACGCCGCAAGATCACCGCCGGCGACAAAATGGCCGGCCGTCATGGTAATAAAGGTGTGGTCTCCCGGGTCGTTCCCGTCGAGAACATGCCTTTCCTGGCAGACGGCACCCCCGTCGACATCATCCTCAATCCGCTGGGAGTCCCTGGTCGTATGAACATCGGTCAGGTGCTCGAAACCCATTTGGGTTGGGCTGCGCTGCGCCAGGGTTTCCGCGCGGTGACGCCAGTCTTCGACGGCGCCAACGAGGAGGAAATTGAGGCTGAACTCGCACGCGCCTGGATGATCGACGAAGCCTGGAAGGAAGCTGCTGAAGCCGGTTGGAAGTGGTTGGCTGAGCAGACTTACGATCCCAACAACATCCGCGACGACGACGAAGTTCGCTTGCTGTATATGGAGCAAATCCTCGCCGGCTCGAAATATGACATGGACCGCATTGCCTACGATGAATCGTATGCCCGCTGGGCGATGCTCGAAACCTGGCTGCGCGATAAAGGTTACAAACCGGAAGACCTGATCGTCTATGGCGAAAAAGTCAGTCTGGATCCGGAAATGGAAATTAAGGATCAGCGTGCCATCGACACCTGCATCCGCCTTTGGCTCTCCAAAAATGAAATCGAATACGATGCCAAGGCCACCGGCTCGGAAATCCGCAAGATTGGCGAAGCCTTCACTGCCAGCACCGGCGTCCCGCTGCCCGTTATCGGCAAGATGCTGCTACGCGACGGCAAATCCGGCCTGCCGTATGACAATCCGGTAACCGTTGGCGTTATGACCATGCTCAAGTTGCACCATTTGGTCGAGGACAAAGTTCACGCCCGCTCCACAGGCCCATACTCGCTGGTGACTCAGCAGCCGCTGGGTGGTAAAGCCCAATTCGGCGGTCAGCGCTTCGGTGAAATGGAAGTTTGGGCACTGGAAGCTTACGGCGCAGCTTACACGCTGCAGGAAATGCTCACTGTCAAGTCGGATGACATTCAGGGACGCGTTTCCACCTACGAATCCATCGTCAAGAGCGAACCGATCGAAGAACCCAGTCTGCCGGCTTCCTTCCGCGTGTTGGTCAAAGAGCTGCAAAGCCTTGGCCTGGCGATGGAAGCCACCATGGACTCGGGTGAAATCATCAAGTTCGGCAAGGACGAAGAACGTGTTCGCCCACCGCAGACCTCAACCGGGCTGCTCGGCGTCGGCTCTGAGTTCGACGATTTATTGGGGTAAGGAACATGAAAGGTTGACGGTCGAAATATGTATGATATAATCGACCTTCGTGCCTTTCCTGTTCGTGAACATTAAACCGGACATTCTTGAGGCCATCTGCGCACCCGATGGCCTCCCTTGTTGAAAAGAAAGACAGAATTCTACCGGCGGGAAACCGCCACATGGACCCTCAACTGGAGACAAAAGAAAGTGCCAACTATTAATCAATTGATCCGTAAAGGTCGCCAGACCAGGAAGGCGAAAAGCAAAGCCCCGGCTCTGCAGTACACCTTCAACTCGATGCATCAGCATCGTACGCGCCAGGACATCGGCGCCCCTCAAAAACGCGGCGTATGCACCGTCGTCCGCACCATGACCCCCAAGAAACCGAATTCGGCGCTGCGCAAGATCGCCCGTGTTCGTCTTTCAAACGGTATCGAAGTCACAGCCTACATCCCGGGCGAAGGTCACCAGTTGCAGGAGCACTCTGTGGTATTAGTGCGCGGCGGCCGTGTGAAAGATCTGCCTGGTGTGCGTTACCACATCGTGCGCGGCACCCTCGATACTACGGGTGTTGCCAAACGGTCCCAGAGTCGTTCCAAGTATGGCGCCAAAAAGGCCGCCAAGAAATAATTAAGCTACCAGGACGGAGAAGGTTTCATGCGTCGTACTAAACCCGAAGATCGAGAAATATTGCCAGACGTTCGCTATAACAACGTCTATATCACCACCTTCATTCACCGCATTCTGCGCAGCGGCAAGAAATCCACCGCTACCAGCGTGGTTTATGAAGCGCTGGAAATGGTGCAGGAAAAGACTGGCCGCAACCCGGTCGAAATTTTTGAGCAGGCGCTCAAGAACGTCGGCCCGGCCATGGAAGTCCGCCCTCGCCGTGTTGGCGGCGCCACCTACCAGGTGCCCATCGAAGTTCCCTCCGGCCGGCGAATCGCTTTGGCCATGCGCTGGATCACCGATGCCGCCCGCGCACGCACCGGCAAGTCCCTGGCTGAGAAACTCTCGGCTGAATTAATGGATGCTGCCAACAATACTGGTACTTCGGTTCGCAAGCGCGAAGAAACGCACAAAATGGCTGAGGCCAACCGTGCGTTCTCTCATTACCGCGTCTAATCCTTCATTATTGTTTCAATGTAGAGTATCTTTTCATGCCTCGTACTTTTCCGTTAGATAAGTGTCGTAATATCGGGATTATCGCCCACATCGACGCCGGGAAAACCACGACGACCGAGCGAATCCTGTTCTACACCGGGCGGACTTACCGCATCGGGTCTGTAGACGACGGCACAACTGTGACGGACTGGATGGCGCAAGAACGCGAACGTGGAATTACCATCGTCTCTGCGGCCGTAACTGCCGAGTGGAAGGGGTATCAGGTCAATGTGATTGACACCCCTGGCCATATTGATTTCACCGCTGAAGTACAGCGCTCCCTGCGGGTGCTGGATGGCGGCGTGGTCATATTTGATGCCGTCCAGGGCGTTGAGCCGCAAAGCGAGACGGTCTGGCGTCAGGCTGACCGCTACCTGGTACCGCGCATCTGCTTTGTGAACAAAATGGACCGCACTGGCGCCTCATTTGAGCGAACAGTTGAATCCATTATTTCCCGTCTGGGCGCCAACCCAATTCCCATGCAGCTCCCCATCGGCGAGGAGTCCAGCTTCCGCGGAGTGGTCGATCTTTTGACCATGAAAGCCACGGTCTGGGATGATGAACTTGGTAAAGAACCCATCGTCAGCGATATCCCCGCTGATTTGAAAACCGCCGCAGAAGAAGCGCGCGCCGTGATGGTGGAAAAAATCGCCGAATTTGACGATGACCTGATTGTCAAATTCCTCGAATCCCAACCCATATCCATCGACGAGCTCAAAGCCACCCTGCGCAAAGCGGTCATCGATAATAAAGCTACCCCGGTATTTGCCGGATCATCGCTTAAGAACAAGGGCGTTCAGCCGGTGCTGGATGCCGTTATTGATTATCTGCCCTCGCCCTTGGAAATTCCGCCGGCACGCGGCACCTCACCCGATGACCCCGAAAAAATTCTGGAACGCCCAGTGGACGATGACGCTCCGCTGGCAGCTCTGGTCTTCAAGATCGTGGCAGACCCCTACGTCGGCCGTCTGGCTTACTTCCGGGTTTATTCCGGCAAGGTTGTCCAGGGCGAATCGGTACTCAATCCCATCAAGGGCCGGCGCGAACGCATTGGCCGCATGGTGCGGATGTACGCCGACCGCCGTGAAGACATCACCGAGGTATACGCCGGCGACATTGGCGCGGTTCTTGGCCTGAAAGATAGCTTCACCGGCGACACGCTGACCGATCCCAAAGATCCGATTCTGCTGGAGAGTATCACCTTCCCCGATCCGGTTATTTCGGTGGCTGTGGAACCCAAAACCACTGCCGACCAGGACCGCATGGCAGAAGCACTGCGCCGCCTGGCAGAGGAAGATCCGACCTTCAAAGTCACTTCCGATGAAAGCACTGCACAAACCATTATTTCGGGTATGGGCGAGCTTCACCTGGATATTATTGTCGACCGCATGATGCGCGAGTTCCGCGTGCAAGCCAATGTAGGCCGCCCGCGGGTTTCTTATCGCGAGACCATTTCCCGCCCCGTGCAGGAAATCAATTACAAATATGCCAAGCAAAGCGGTGGACATGGTCAGTACGGACATGTGGTCTTCGCCATGGAACCGCTCGAGCGCGGCAACGGCGTGAAGTTTGAAAACAAAATTATTGGCGGCTCCATCCCTAAGGAATTCATTCCGGCAGTGGAAAAAGGCGTCAAGGAAGCCGCTGAATCAGGCATCATCGCCGGATACCCGGTTACCGATGTTTTGGTGCGTTTGATCGATGGTTCTTACCATGAAGTCGACTCCAGTGAAATGGCCTTCAAAATGGCAGCCATCTTTGCCTTCAAAGAGGGTATGCAGCGTGGTGCAGCCACTTTGCTCGAACCGATCATGAAGGTGGAAGTAGTTATCCCGGAAGAATATCTGGGTGACGTTATTGGTCAGCTCAACTCCCGCCGCGGCGAGATCCAGGGCATGGAAGTCCGCCCCGGTAATGCCCAGGCAGTGCGCGGGCTGTCGCCGTTGGCTGAAATGTTTGGTTACACGACCGATTTGCGGTCAGCCACACAGGGTCGTGGTGTCTTCACCATGGAATTCGATCATTATGCTCCGGTCCCCGAGAGCGTTAAATTGAAAATCACCAATTCCTAATCACACTATCTGGATTTTTTCTTTCAAGGAGAGTTTAGTACCATGGCAAAGCAGAAATTTGATCGCAGCAAACCGCATCTGAACATTGGGACGATGGGTCACATTGACCACGGCAAGACGACCCTGACAGCGGCAATTAC
>Ga0209321_10001608_pt1 | contig 15407 bp, 19 predicted proteins | sample Rifsed16ft4_FD_184012 | JGI IMG/M metagenome (GOLD analysis project Ga0209321, IMG submission 184012) | Soil microbial communities from Rifle, Colorado, USA - sediment 16ft 4 - CSP-I_5_4 (version 2) | ecosystem: Environmental > Terrestrial > Deep subsurface > Rock core/Sediment | place: Rifle... | reverse complement strand
AGATCAAAGGCATGCTCGTTCCGAAGGACCCGCGCGATGAGAGGAACGTCATCGTGGAAATCCGCGCGGGCACAGGCGGCGACGAAGCCGCGATCTTCGCTGCGGACCTGTTCCGTATGTATTCGCGTTACGCAGATATGCAAAGATGGAAGTCTGAAATTCTTTCCGAGAACTCAATTGGCGTGGGTGGTTATAAGGAAGTGATCTTTGAAATTCGCGGCAAGGGCGCCTACTCGAAGCTCAAGTATGAATCGGGTGTGCACCGCGTGCAACGCGTTCCCGCCACCGAAGCACAGGGACGCATTCACACATCTACCGCCACTGTCGCCGTGCTTGCCGAGGTTGATGAAGTGGAAATCGAAATTCCGGATGGCGATATCGAAATCGAAGTGTATCGCTCATCGGGCGCGGGCGGGCAGAATGTGCAAAAGAACTCAACAGCCGTGCGCCTCACTCACAAGCCAACGGGCATGGTCGTCACCTGTCAGGATGAACGTTCGCAACTGCAAAATAAATTGCGCGCCCTCAGCATCTTGCGCGCACGCCTCTTCGAACTGGAAGAAGCAAAGCGCCGCTCCGAACTCGACGCAGATCGGCGCTCACAGGTGGGAACAGGAGAACGCTCCGAAAAGATCCGCACGTACAATTACCCACAAAACCGCGTTACGGATCATCGCATCGGCCTGTCGAATTACAACCTTCCCGCAGTTATGGATGGTGGAATAGATGAATTTATGGAAGAGCTCTCAACCCGCGAGGAAGCCGATCGTCTCGCCGCAAGCGGCTTCGATGATGAATGACTCGCGCCGAGCGCAGGGGCAATAGCCCCGTAGACGAGGCGTAGGATGACGACCCCGCTTCTTTCGGACATCACCACCCGTCTTGCTACGATCAGCGATACTCCCGCTTTAGTTGCTTCCGTATTAATTGCACACATCCTGAAAAAGCCGCGCACCTGGGTAATGGCTCACCCCGAACTGACTCCTACGGCTGAACAACAAAAACAACTTGACAAGTTGCTCGCGCGCCTGGAGCGCGGCGAGGCCTTTCCGTATGTTCTTGGACACTGGGAATTCTTCGGCATGGATTTTGATGTAACACCCGATGTCCTGATCCCCCGGCCTGAAACGGAATTGCTTGTCGAAAAAGCAATCGCCTGGTTACGGGATTCTTCCGTCAGAAGAACGGTTGCTGATGTGGGCACAGGTTCAGGCGTCATTGCAATTTCAATTGCAATGTACATTCCAGATGTGCATATACTCGCAACCGATTTGGCCCACAAGTCACTTGTAGTGGCGCGAAAAAATGCCGTCAAGTTTGATGTTACTAACCGAATAGATTTTGTGCAATGCGATTTGCTTCCGCGCCACATTGACCCACTCCCCACCGAACATCATTTCGATTTGATCTGCGCCAACCTGCCCTATATTCCCACTGAAACGCTGCGAAGCCTACCTATCTACGGACGCGAACCAACACTAGCCCTCGATGGCGGAACAGACGGGATGGAAACCATTCGCCGCCTGCTGAATATCGCTCCCGAGTGGCTCGCACCCAACGGAATGATCCTGCTCGAAATCGAAGCGACACGGGGTGTACAGGCGCTCAACATCGCCTGCGATATGTTTTCTGAAGCAACCATTCATTTGCATCAGGACATGGCCGGGCAGGACAGACTATTGGAAATCATGCTGTAGCCATACATGCAGACAGATATCCTTCCAGCAGGTTCATCTGACGCAATCCGGCGTGCACTCGAAATTTTGCGCGCAGGCGGGTTGGTTGCTTTTCCTACTGATACTGTTTATGGAGTTGGTTCACTCGCATTCGACAGGAAAGCAGTCGAATCCATTTACACGGCGAAAGATCGCCCAATTGAAAAAGCGATCCCTGTTTTGATCGGCGATACAGATGATCTGGATAAAATCGCGATGGATATTCCCAACATGGCCCTGAAACTCGCCTCACACTTCTGGCCGGGACCATTGACCATCCTCGTCCCCAAACAGCCTGGACTCCCCGAAGCTGTCTCTGCCACCTCCACCGTCGGCGTCCGCGTGCCGGACCATGAAGTTGCACGTGCTCTCCTGCGCGCCGCTGGACCCATGGCCGTGACCTCCGCAAACATTTCAGGCCAGGCAAACCCCACCACTGCCGAAGAAGTGTTCACTCAACTGAATGGGCGGATTGGGTTGATTATCGATGGCGGGAAAACACCTGGAGGGGTTCCCTCAACACTGGTGGATTGCAGCGGGGAGAATATCCGGATTTTGCGGGAGGGACCCATCGCGGAAGAAGAGCTGTTATCCGTCCTTTAGCCGGGTATCCGCAGGGTGGAATTTCATTGCTGTGCCTGGAATTTGACCTTTAAACTCTTATTTTTCTTTCAGGTTACCTTCAGGTTCCCTTAAAGTGCCTGACTATAATAAAGGTTGCATTCTCCTTTCAAACCGCCGACGGCTCGGGCAAGCCAAAGGCGGTTTGGGTTTTAAGTGGGGCAAGTATCAAGTACACAGGAAAACAGGTACACAAGCTAGACAAGATAAGATCTGTGAACCTGTTTACTCAAGAAAGCGGCCACGTCGGCTGGACATCGATATCCAAACCGGACACGTGACCTAGAGCAAACCTGTAATATCCCGCCGCGGCAATCATCGCGGCGTTATCTGTGCACAGAGAAAACGCGGGGATATGGACTTTGAATTCCTTCTGTGATTGAAAAGCCTGGCGAAGCACGCGGTTCGCAGAGACACCGCCAGCGACAAGGATCTCTTTAGCGCCGTAGTCACGCGCGGCCTGCATGGTTTTTTTGAATAGAACGTCTACTACCGCGGACTGAAATGACGCAGCCAAGTCTTCAACGGGAAGCGTATTACCTTTCTTTTTCAAATCATTGACCTCATACAAAACTGCGGTTTTAACTCCACTAAAGGAAAAGTCATATATCCCTTCAAGCCTGGCGCGCGGGAATTTGAAACGCCTCGGGTCACCGCTTTCGGCTGCTCGCTGGATCGACGGGCCGCCGGGATATGCGAGTCCCAACAGCCGCGCAACCTTGTCGAAGGCCTCACCAGCCGCATCGTCCAGGGTCGAACCGAGACGTTCATAGGTCAAATGATCGGTCATGAGATTCAGTTCGGTGTGTCCACCGGAGACGAGCAACGCCATCAAAGGAAATTGCGGTTCAGGCGGAATCGATTCACCTGAATTGTAGATCCATGATGAATAAATGTGTCCCTCCAGATGATTCACCCCAACCAGGGGCAATCCCATCCCGAGCGCGAGACCCTTTGCCATATTCATGCCCACGACTAGCGACCCAGCAAGACCGGGACCGCGCGTGACCGCAATCGCGTCGATATCCTTCAACGAGAGATTCGATTGAACAAGGGTTTGCTCAACAACTGGCGTGATGCTCAACACGTGTTGACGTGAAGCCACCTCCGGGAATACACCGCCATAGCGCGCATGGATATCCATTTGTGACGCGACTGTGGAGGCGAGGAGCGCGCGTCCGTTTTCGAGAACCGCACAGGCTGTTTCATCACACGACGTTTCGATGGCCAGGATTCGGGCAGGTTTCATTTCTTCCAGTTCTTCATCTCCAAGACAAAATCATAGGGGAACTCCGCGAGCACTTCGATCTTTCCATCCGGGCGCACCCAGTAAGAATCTTCGATACGGAAACCCATGCCTCGATCAGGGTAATACAAGCCAGGCTCAATCGCAACGACAACCCCAGGCCTGAGAATATTATCACTCTCATCTAAATTGGATGATGGCCGCTCGTGGATATCTAACCCGAATCCATGCCCAAGGCTGTGAACATATCCGTCGACGGGGGCTGGTGTATTCAGTTTAGATTTGTGCCCTTTCGATTCAAAATATTCACAGGTCATGCGTTGATAATCTCCAAATACTGCATTGAGATCAAGGTTCTCAACCACCTTGTTGTAAATTTCCTGAACCTGATCGTAATAAGCCTGCGCTTCAGGAGTCGCATACCCCAAACTCCATGTGCGCGTGAAATCGTAGAAATATCCGCCACCTTTCTCGGCAGGGAAAATATCAAAGACGATCGTCTCCCCAAGTGTGATCAGGTCCTTCGGGTTCCCTGTGGAATGTGGCACACCTGCATCACGACCGATGGCAAAGATAACTCCTTCCACATCCTCCGCGCCGCGCTCGGCCAGCCATGGAGAGATCCTGCCTTTCACATCGCCAATCGTGAGTGGATAACCGTCTTCCTTCAACAAGACTTCATCTTCGCGAACTTCACAGGAGGTCAAATAATCCTGCACCATTTTGACGACAGTGGTTGTAACCGCGCCCATTTGACGAATACGTGCCACTTCCATATCATCTTTGGTTTCCCTGGCATGCTGCATAATGGAATCAGGACCATATTCTCCGATAAACTCAACCTCAGGCAAGAGCTTCGCCAGTTCCACCATAATGCCAAATGCCTCCGAAAAATTGACCTTACCGTAGACCACAATACGACCAGCGGACAATCCATAATTTGAAAGGATTTTCTGCCGACGTAAAGCGTGTGCCATGAGCATATTGCCGCCCGCTTGCTTGATAAAATCTGCCAAGGGAAATTCGCTATATGAAACCGTCTTCAAACCACTCTTTGCAGCTTCATCGCGCTCCATGTCGTTATGAAATAATACAGGCGCCTCATCCCGCTTTTTCAGGAGAAGGGCTCCACTCACATGTCCGCCACCGACAAAATAATACATGGGCGGGTTATGTTCAGCGTCACCAAAAATAAGAATCGCATCCACATTACGAGCTTTCATCAGGGCATCGAGATCAGTTTTCATTCTATCTCCACTTCTAACGCGAATTACGCGAAAAGGCGAATGGCGCGTTTTATTTATTCAACCTTTCGGGGTAGATTGCGCGAACTTGGGAAACGCGGTGGAAGTTTGGCTTTTCCTTTGGTGTTCACAACGCGACTCGATTACACACGCTCTGCGCCAAAATTAATAACGATTGCCAGCTCAAGACTAGTAGCCTTCAAATAAGATAACGCCTGTTGTTCATGAATCCGTGCAATTTCACTCACGGCTTTGTATTCAAGGATCACACGCCCATTGGCAATATTATCCAAAACAAACGCGCCTACGGGCTCATCCTTGAAATAGACCACTATTTTCTTTTGCCGCTCCAACTCAACTCCACGACGAATTAGCTCGCGATTCATCGCTTCCTCATAAATGGATTCGGGAAAGCCCGGCCCAAGCGCGTTGTGCACCTCGAACGCAGCCTGCATAATCAAATAAGACAATTCTTTTTCGAGAATCAACAACTCAGACATCCTGGCTCTATTCGCGGAATTCGTGCATTCGCGCCATTCGCGTTAAGAAATAAGGGCTTCTTTCAATGCTTCCAAAAATAAATCATCATTCAAAACCGTACGAGGGTCAAGTAGCACTTTATCGTTTTCTGTTCGAGCGATGATCGGCGGATTCCCTTCACGCAATTTCCTCAAAAACTTATCCGGCGATTTGACAGTCAACGAAAGCACAAAAGTGGATAGGGACTCTTCAGGGAGGCTGCCGCCGCCCACGGTTGATTGGGACTCAATTACCTCTCCCAGAGCCAGGGCATCCCGCCACGCTTCAGCACGGACCTTGAGCTGGTCTGGCGTTAAAGAGATCATCCTCCAGATGGGGATTTCGCGCTGCGCCTCATCCTTCAGATAGTGAAGCAGGGTCGCATTGAGGGCTGCGAGACAGGTCTTATCTGCTCGCACAGCCCGCGCCAGTGGATGCTTCTTGATCTTATCTATCAGTTCTTTTTTACCGAGGATAATCCCTGCCTGAGGGCCGCCGAGCAGTTTATCGCCTGAGAAACAAACTAGATCCACACCCGCCGCAAGAGACTCTTGCACGGTCGGCTCATGCGCGAGGCCATATTTTTCTGTATCGAGCAATGCCCCGGAACCGAGATCATCCACAACAGGGACATTGGCACTATGCGCGGCCTCGACAATTTTACGTAGCCCAGGCTCCTCGGTGAACCCGACGATCTTGAAATTGCTGCGGTGCGCGCGCATGACCAGCGCAGCAGGCTCTTCCAGGGCTTCTACATAATCTGACAAGCGGACCTTGTTCGTTGCGCCCACTTCAACCAGTTTCGCGCCCGATTGCTTCATCACATCCGGCACACGGAATCCGCCGCCGATCTCGACGAGTTGGGTGCGCGAAATGACAACCCGCTTTTTGTTCGCAAGAGCAGCCAATAGCAGCAGAACCGCAGAGGCATTGTTATTGACGACCACTGCCGCTTCCGCACCCGTTAACTTCTGCAAAATCGACTCAGCATGAAACAGGCGCGAACCGCGTTGGCCTTTGGGGAGATCATATTCAAGATTGGAATAATAACGGGAGACTTCATCCATGGCGCGCAGGGCAGAATCACTTAGCGGCGCGCGTCCAAGATTCGTATGGAGAATCACCCCCGAGGCATTGATTACAGGGACGAGAGTCGCAGCCGTCCATGCGGAGAGATAGGATTCAGCTTGAGATAAGATCAGGTCTGTTGAGGGCAGAACGGTTTGCAGGTCCTGTTTGAAGCGCTCGCGGATATCATCCAGCGTTGAGCGCAGCGCATCCAGGGTCAATGGGCGTCCATATACATCAATTAGCTTTCCTGAGCTTTGAAGGAGGCTTTCAACCGAGGGAAGGTCACGGAGGCTATTCATCAGAGGGAATGGGAGGTTTCCAGTGCGACCGTTCGCGCAGGCGAATGAAGTATTCGATGGCGGCCAGCCCGCCCGCCAGGCCGAGGATGACATAGACCGTGACAAGGCGTCCAAGCTGCAGCCAGGCGAGCGTTGCGCCATAGATCCCAAACCAAAGCGCCTGACGGACAACGACACTTGCTTCTGCAGGCGTTTCATCTTGAAAACGGCGATGGAAGAAATAGACGATGGGCAAGGCCGTGCCGGTAACTCCCATCAGTGCAAGGACGAAGAATCCCCAGCGCGGCCAGACGTACGGTAGTGTTTGCGTGATGAGCAGGTACAAGCCACCCCAGCCGATGAGCATGAGCACAAGAGAGGAGAGTCCGAATGGTTTGAAGGAAAGCTGTTCATCCATCGAATGAATTATACTCGGAGTATTGAATCGTCATTGCGAGGAGTGGCGCTAAGGGCGCCACGACGAAGCAATCTCCTGTAGGCATGTTAGAGGAGATTGCTTCGCCTGGTCTCGATATGGTAGAAGAACACTACCTGCTCGACCAGCGCTCGCAATGACGGGAGGTAAATATGAACGTATCCGATGCTATTCGCACCAAGCGCGCGGTGCGCAAATTTCAAGATAAGCCTTTGCCTGAAAATGTAATCCATGCCATCCTCAACTCGGGACGACGCTCGCAGTCATCCAAGAATGAGCAGACGTGGCAGTTCATCGCGATTCAAGATAAGACGATCCTAAAAGCCCTCTCCGAGTGTGGCACCTGGGCGGGACATCTGGCGGGCGCGGCTTTGGCTGTTGCCATCCTCACACCTGACCCGACCGCGAAATTCCAGACCATGTTCGACGCAGGTCAGGCCGCGGCCTTTATGCAACTCGCGTCATGGGAGCTGGGAGTCGGTTCGTGCCCTGCTTCGATCTACGAACATGAAAAAGCGCGGCAAATTCTAGGATTCCCCTACGAATGGCACCTGCGGATCGCGCTGTCGTTTGGGTATCCTTTGGATGAGGAGAAGCTGTCTGCCCTGCCAAAGAAGGGGGGAAGGCGGCCGCTGGAGGAGCTGGTTCATCGGGACAAGTGGTAGCTAAATAGATTCAAGCCGCCAAATGAGATGGCGCAAGCCGGGCAAGCACTGCGCGGTGATCCGAGTGCGGCCCTCCTGGTGCATCAACATGGCTTACGTTAATCACCTGCCAGGATGGTTGACCAGGCTGAAGGAAAATATAATCCAGTCGATGACTCAGGAATGCCCCACCCCATGGCCAGCGGATCTCATGGGTGGTGGCGCGTCCATGCTCATGGATCTCGCGGAATGTGTCCAGCCAGAAAGAGCGGACATGCTGTATTTGATGAGTATGCTCGGGAGCGTTGAAGTCGCCCGCGATAATAGCAGACCTCCCGGCAGTGATCTGATTGACCCAGCCGCGTAATTCACGCAACTGATGAGCATTCTGTTTGCGAAGTAAACCGAGATGCGTGGAGAAAGCCATGATCTCTCCACAAGGGGTGTCCACTTCCACGCCGAGAGCCAATCTCCGCGAAAAGGGATTACACGTACGCCCCATTTGCCGAACATGGGGGAGGCGCTTCAGCGGGAACCGGCTGAACACTCCAAGCCCCTCTTCAAAACCTATCTTTCTTGAACCATTGGCACGCGAATAGACATACGCCATTTTTAGACGGTCTGCCAGCCACTTGTCCGCTTCAAAGGACTGAGTACGCGCGACTTCCTGAAGCAGGATCAAATCTGCGCCCTCAGATTCCACCAATTCAGCGAAGGACTCGAGCCGCTTCTCCAAGCCTCTGAAGCGCGGCCAGTCATGCCAGAGATTCGCGCTAAGGACGGTGAATACGCCGCATCCCTCCGCAGGGACAGGATAGGGCTCACTCCGCAGGGATATACGTCCTGCAGGTTCTGCCACGGACATGGCTACTTTAGCGAATTCAGGGAGGCGGTCATGTCCCACCCAACTCAGAAATCGCTTCAGCGCGGACCAGAGATGCCTGCATGGTCGGGTACTCTGATTCCGATGAGGCTGAACGTAAATATCGTTGACTTGAGACAATCAGAAAACCCTTTAACCTATGGACTATGCGGTCTCCCATGACCATCCCATAGAGATCGCATGCCTTCAAGGAATTTTGGAACGATCTCATGAGAGAACCGCCGCCAGTTGATCGCCAACGCGGTGAGCACCCACAACACAAGCCAATTTCCGCTCTCAGGGGCATTCCGCACGGCGGTCAAGATGAAATAAAGGTAGATGGGAGTCTGGATGAGCATGATCAGGTTCCGGTCCAGGCCGAAGCGCCAGAGGGCCAGAATCCAACCGATCACGTACCAGAATCCGAACGCGAGCCCGACAAATCCCGCACCAATCAGATAGACGCCGAGGCACAACGAAACGAACAGGTCAATGTAGATGTCGCTGTCGCCAATCAGGGTGCGGCGGGGACGACGGCTGTGATGCGCAATCCCGCCATCCACAAAATCACCTGTCCAATCGAGGAGCATGATGAGCGCTACGGTCGGGAGGGCCTCTGCCCCCTGTGTCAGCCCAAGCCAGATGATGACGAAACCGAGCAGACCCCGCGTGGCCGTAATGAGGTCTGCAACCACCTTTGCATCCAACATAGGGACCTCCTTCCACCCCAGCGCAAACCGTTCACCTGCTTTGTTCTTTAATCATTCTAGCAGATCAAGGATAGAATCCTATTAACGCGTACGCAGATCGAAGGAAGAAGTTGTGCATTGAGAGCGGTGGTAGGACTATTTGATTGACGATTGTTTCAATGTACAATAAACTTGTAACCGAGGACGATAGATAAAATGTTACTAAGAACTAAAGTCCAACCGACTGGTTTCCCGCCTGTGTCAAAGACCCTGCCACAAGCAATCAAACGCATTGTGGCTGAACTCAAGCCAGAGAAGATCATCTTGTTTGGCTCGTACGCGTACGGAAATCCCACGCCTGATAGTGACGTGGATTTGCTGGTAATCATGAATACAAAAGCAAGTTACAAAGACCGATACTTAGCTGTATCACGCTTACTGAGGCCGCGCTCATTCCCTGTAGATATTATTGTCAAGACGCCAAAAGAAATAGAAAAAGCTTTAAAAACCAATAGTTTCTTTACAAAGGAAATTTACACAAAAGGGGTTGTATTGTATGAGAGAAGATGATCCCCTGGCATGGGTCGAAAAAGCAGAGGAAGATTGGGTTGCTGCGAATACCCTTCTAAGGCGAAAAAAGCCTTTTAAGGGAATTGTTTGTTTCCACCTCCAGCAGTCTGCAGAAAAATATCTTAAAGCAATCCTGGTGCTAAAAGGATCGGCCTTTCCTAAAACACACGATCTGACTGCTTTGAGCAAGATGTGCGAAGAAAATGGTATCCTCATCGGCATGGATGAAGATAATCTCGATATCCTATCTGGCTATGCGGCAACGGCAAGATACCCTGGTGCTGATCCCTCGCTCAATGATACGCGCGACGCACTTCAAACCACAAAAGTTGTCCGCCGTTTTGCACGATCATTTTTAGGGCTGAAGAAGTAGACAATTAAGGCGGGCTATAAGCAGGAAGTTCCAACTTATCCAGAAAATACGGAAGCATTTTGTGCCACCACGGCCAATCGTGGTTGACGTCGCTGCCCCAGATGTCAATCCAGTGGGGAATATCCTTTTGTTCAAGGATGTGCTTGAGCGCGAGCGTATCGGCCAGCATCTCATCCTCCCAGGCACCCTGCCCCACACCGATGAGGATGTGGCTCTGACGATATTGGTCGAGATACCGGGGATCGTTCATGTCCGGGAGATAAGCCAGCGGCGTGTTGAAATAGACATTGTCATCCATGTAATCGCCGATGAAATGATTCAAGCGATATAAGCCGCTGAGGGCAATGACCGTATCGAAAATATCCGGATGGCGGAAGAAGAAATTCACGGCATGATACGCGCCCATGCTCACGCCCGTAGTCATGAATTTCTCCTGCGTGTTTCCGCAGTGCCGGCGCATGAACGGGGCGACTTCTTCGACAATGTAACGATCATAATCCTGATGGCGACGGGCGCGGTCGCCGGGATGCGCCCACCCGTTCGTCCAGGATTGACCGTCCAAACTGTTTACCGTAAATATCTTGATCTGGCCTGCTTCGACAAATGAAGCGACCGCACCCAGCATACCCATATCTTCGAACTCATGGAAGCTACTTTCCTGGGCGGGAAACACCAGCACCGGCTTGCCGTAAAAGCCATAGACTTTCAATTCCATATCATGCCCAAGGCTGGGACTGAACCACTTGTGATGTTCGATCTGCATAAGCCTTTATTGCTCCTGTATGAATTCTGCGACCTCGATAACCTCATCCAGCTCGGGTGAACGGACGATATAGCCATAATCCCCCAGCGCGCGGCTGAACACCCCGCTGATCGGCTCGTGGTGACAGATCTTATCTCCATAAGCCTGGAAAATTTCCTGCTCACTATGAGGATAATCACGGTTGAATTTACGGCCCACATAACAACAATAATACTCATGGCTGTAATCTGGATATGGGAATCCCTTCCCTGCAACGATGCTCGCCCAGGCATTGTAAACATCGATATCGCAGGCGTAGTTGAACATGTCAGTGGTGAGTCCGCCAGGGGGGCGCATATTAACTTCCAGCGCGAGCAGACCGCCTGTGGCATCCTCACGGAAGAATTCAAAGTGGAAGAAACGCTCACCGACGTCGAACGCTTCCAACACACGGCGCCCAAGCGCTTCGAGATCCGCAGGGATTTCGCGCAGGGTGTAGTAGTAGATCAGGGCATCGTCCAGCACCGTTTCCATCACCCCCGCGCTGTATTCCAGGGAATTGAGAAAAACGGGCTTTCCTTCGCGATCGGTGAGTCCGTCAAACGTACAGATTCGACCTTTGATGAATTCCTCCAGCACATAATCCACAGGAGGTTTGGTATCAAAGAACGCCTTCAATTCGATCTCATGGTGGATTTTGTAGGTGGCCGCCGCACCGACACCGACATCCGGTTTTGCCACCACAGGGTATCCCGTCTCTTTGACAAGCTTCACGGCATCTTTCAGATCGTTGACGATCCTGCCACGGGCGACCTTGATCCCTGCCTTGATGAACGCATCCCTCATCCGGGACTTGCGCTTGATCCCCTCAATTTGATTGGTCCGAATCCCGGGGATGTTGAAATCGGTGCGCAGGCGGGCTTCGGTTTCGAGCCAGTATTCGCTGTGCGAGTCGATGCGATCCAGTTTCCCGTAGCGGTGCGTGAAGTAGCCCAGCGCGCGCACAAGTTCATTGGTATCGTGCATATCGCCGACGCGGTAATATTCGGTCAGCGCCGCCTTCAGTTCGGGGCGCAGGGAATCATAGTTCTCATCCGCCAAACCCAGGACGGTCACACCGTGATTCTTGAGCGCAACCCCGAACCTATAGTAGTTGGGCGGAAAGTGAGGGGAAAGGAAAATAAAGTTCATCGGGGCCTCCCGCTGGAGAATTGCCCAAATATACCAAATATTCGTTAGAATACAGGGAAGTGAGATAAACGGCCGCGCCGAAGAAGGGCGGACGCAGGTCAATCAGGAAATCGTCCATTGGGATAAATGGTAATCACAAAACAAGGAGAACGGCATGGAAAAATTCAGCGAACTCATCAGTGTTTTACTCGAACATTCCTCTCAACGCTTCATTGACTTCTGGAACCTGCAACTCGTGATCGCGCTGGGTGCGCTTGGTTTCTCGCTTGCGAACCCGGAAATTGTCTCCAGGGTGCGCGTGCGAGTGCTCATCTCACTTGTCTTTGTTTTGATTGCCGGTTTTGGCCTGTTTTCTCTCTCTGCGCACCAGGAACGCGCAGAAAAATTATGGACCGCCCTCGAAGCGCGCCTCGCCGCCGCGCCGGGTGAATTCATCCCTGAGGAAGTGGCTTATATGGATTCGCTGAAGCCCACCCCCTTTCCTGTCAAGGCAGGAGCCATCGTCGCGGCGGACGCGTTGGTGATTCTGGTGATTTGGTTTAGCCCGAAGATAAAGGAATAGCAGCGCCGAAGATGGGTGGATGAGCGGCATTGGATGAAGTGGTACGTTTTGATAAATGGTAAAATGAAATGGAGTATCATGAAAACTTCAATGTTCTCCATCAAAACCAAAATCCGCCCAACTGGATTCCCCCCTGTGTCGAAAACTCTGCCGCAGGCGATTGAACGTATTGTGACTGAACTTAAGCCAGAGAAAATTATTCTCTTTGGTTCGTATGCCTACGGAAACCCCACGCCTGACAGCGATGTGGATTTGCTAATTGTCATGGAAACAAATGGCAAGGAAAAAGAAATGTATCGCGCCGCGTCCATGTTGCTCTATCCGAGACAATTTCCAGTGGACATTATCGTAAAAACACCAAAGGAAGTCGAAGAAGCCATAAAGGGGGGCAAAGATAATAGCTTTTTCATTCGGGAAATCATAAAAAAAGGGACGGTGATTTATGACCGAAATAAGCGAACTTAAATCCTGGATCGCTCACGCCGAAGATGATTTCGGTTCAGCGAAAACACTGTTGAGGCTCAAAAAGCCATACGTTTCTGCCGTATGTTTTCACGCGCAACAGTGCGCTGAGAAATACCTCAAGGCGTTGTTGATTTTGAAAGACATTGACTTCCCTAAAACACACGATCTCCTGACTCTGGACTCATTATGCAATCAAAACGGAATATTTACAGGATTTGACCAACAGCAACTGACAGACCTGACCAAACACGCGGTCCAGACACGCTATCCTGGAAGCCAACCCACTCCTAGAGATGCGCGGGAAGCGCTTGAAGGTGCGACCAGCGTCCGCAAATTCGCACGGACATTTTTGGGATTGAAGAAGTAGTCCCTTAATCGGGAAGTACACACCATGACCGATCATTGCTTCATCAGTTATTCCACAACAGACGCAATTGAATTTGCACGCCAACTTGCCGACAAATTGGAAGGTGGTGAAGATAAATTTGTCGATGCGTGGCTTGATAAACGAGACATAGATCCAGCCAGAGATTGGGACGATCAAATTGTCGAAGGTATTCGATCATGCAAGTGCATGTTGTTCGTCATGACAAAGGACAGCACGGCACAGGGTTCAATGTGCAAAAACGAGTGGACCTGGGCGCTCAAGTATAAAAAGCCTGTCGTGCCCATTCGTTTACAAAAAGATTGCGAACAACCTTTTGGGTTGGGCAATCGCCAATGGATTGACTTCACAGGGGAATTCGATGCAGGGTTAGCTAAATTACGCATGTTCCTGCGCCGCATGGATTCTTCCGAAGGACAACTTGATACTCTCAAAGATCGACTTGCCGATGCCCAACGGGATTTACGTCGTGCCAAAGAAGATGACCAACCCCGCATCAAAGCCGAAATTGACGAATTGACCGAGCAGATCAATCGTCAAGAAGAGATCGTCAAGAATCCCAAAGCGGCGGAAGAAAAGACCGAGAAGAACATCCAAAGCGGACTCGAACGTGAGCGCCAGCCTGAGAAACCTGTGGCGGGGAAAATGTCCACGCGCTTTATCAATCCGCCGCCAGGGATCGCGCCGACGTATTTCCAAGACCGCTATTTCGAAGAACAAGAGATTGTCAAATTCCTGAATGATGACGCGCAAAGACTGTTGACCATCGTGGGACGCGCGGGGGTGGGAAAAACTGCAATGGTCTGTCGCCTGCTCAAGGCGTTGGAAAGAGGCGAGCTTCCCGATGACCTCGGCGAGATGAAAGTGGACGCGATCGTCTATTTGAGCGAGACGGGCAGTCACAGGGTCAACTTTGCGAACGTCTTCGCGGATCTGAGCAAACTCCTGCCTCCTGCGGGGGAGACCGCCGAGCGGCTGGAGGGTATCTATAAAAACCCGCAGACGTCCACAGGCGATAAAATGCGCGCGCTGTTGGATGCCTTCCCCAGCGGGCGTGTGATCCTGCTGTTGGATAACTTTGAAACCCTGATCGACCCCGAAAGCCTGAGCCTGCGTGACAGCGAATTGAGCGACGCGCTGAACGCCCTGCTCGGCGGACAGCACCATGCCGTGAAAGCGGTCATCACCACACGCATCGCGCCGCGTGACCTGGCGGTCAGTGAGCCAGGCAGACAGCATCACCTGAGTTTGGATGAAGGACTCGAATCGCCTTACGCGGAAAACGTCCTGCGTGAAATGGACGCGGACGGACGCGTGGGACTCAAGTCCGCGCCTGATGCCTTGCTGAATAAAGCCCGCGAAAAGACACGCGGCTACCCGCGCGCGTTGGAAGCGTTGTATGCCATCCTGTCGGTTGACCGTTACACCACGCTCGAAGAACTGCTCGAGATCAGCCTGCCCGATGAAGTGGTGCAGAAACTGGTGGGCGAAGCCTTCAACCGCCTTGACCCGAGCGCGCAAAAAGTGATGCAGGCGCTGGCTGTGTATAACCGACCCGTCAGCCCCGCCGCGATTGATTACCTGTTGCAACCGCATTTGCCAAGCATTGACAGCGCGCTGGTGCTTAATCGTTTGGTGAACATGCACTTCGCCCGCCGCGAAGCAGGACGATATTATTTGCATCCTGCGGATAAGGAATATGCTTTCAGTATTATTCCTGTGGAAAAAGATTTAACCACGAAGGACACGAAGGGCACTAAGGAAAACCAAGAAGAACGGGACGGTTTTCCTCTC
>Ga0209321_10001606_pt1 | contig 15418 bp, 13 predicted proteins | sample Rifsed16ft4_FD_184012 | JGI IMG/M metagenome (GOLD analysis project Ga0209321, IMG submission 184012) | Soil microbial communities from Rifle, Colorado, USA - sediment 16ft 4 - CSP-I_5_4 (version 2) | ecosystem: Environmental > Terrestrial > Deep subsurface > Rock core/Sediment | place: Rifle... | reverse complement strand
TTAATGAAATTCAAAAATGGAAAAAAATGAAGTAATTGCAAGAAATCTGCTTATCGGTGCTGAATTTGATAAGTTTGTAATTGAGCATCCGGAAGTATTGGATCAAATACCCGATGGAGCACAATTAATTTTCTTGCCCGAATATGATCCGGAGTTATGCGCAGAAAACTTAAAGCTCAGCAAATCTGTCACTGGAAAAAAGAAGCCGATTATCTACATTAAGTTAAATAAACTATCACCTCAAAGATCCAGGATCAAACAAGTAACTATAGAACTTGCAAAGGTGGGATAAACATAAGGACTATTTTGATTATACCTCTGGGGATTGATTGCCTTCTGATAATCCATAATAGCCAATTTTAAGACGCCATAGAAAGTGAAGATAAGACTGTCCACACTCTACTCACTTAAAGCCCCAACCCCCACCCTAACCCTCCCCCGTCAAAGGGGAGGGAATCGGAAGGCCGTTACTCTTTATGGAACTTGAATTCTTAAAATCACTCGTTATTATCCTCTTCATCTCAGCCATCATAGTGTTTGTCCTCGGAAGACTGAAGATATCTTCCATCGTGGGTTTCCTGATAGCCGGTGTAATTGTGGGTCCACATGGGGCTCATTTAATCGAAGATGTCAGAGATGTCGAGCTGTTCGCTGAGATAGGTGTAATCCTTCTGATGTTTACGATCGGACTTGAGTTTTCGCTGAAGAATCTCCTGAGGCTGCGCCGCTCAGTATTCGGGGGAGGACTCCTTCAGACATTCCTGACAATAGCCGTTGTAGTTTTCCTGATCTCCTTCTTTTTTCAGCACAGCCTCAATATAGCGATCTTTGAGGGATTTCTTGTATCCCTCAGCAGTACAGCAATTGTAATGAAGATACTCCAGGAAAGAAGCGAGATATATTCTCCTCATGGCCGCATGTCACTCGGCATGCTTATATTTCAGGATCTATGTGTTGTACCGTTTATGCTCCTTATCCCTGTCCTTGCAGGCAATGGAGGCGGGATACAAGATATAACTGTAACAATACTAAGGGCATTCCTGGTTATCGGAATAGTCCTGTTTGCAGCAAACTGGGGGGTTCCACGGATTCTACATGAGGTGGTAAGTACAAGGAGCCGTGAGCTTTTTGTTATTACCATAATACTGTTATGCCTCGGCACTGCCCTTATTACTTCCACATTCGGGTTGTCCCTTGCACTGGGTGCATTTCTGGCAGGCATTATTATATCAGAGTCCGAGTATGCGGCTCAGGCCATTTCAGATATTCTCCCTTTTAAGGAAAGTTTTACAGGCCTGTTCTTTATATCTATTGGGATGCTGCTTAATATAAGTTTTTTGCGATCAAATCTCTGGACTATTACCGGAATTGTACTTGTAATTATCCTGTTAAAGATCATAACATCTGCCGTATCTTCATCCATATCAGGACAGACACTGCAAAACTCAATCCAAACAGGGTTTTATCTGTCTCAGATAGGCGAGTTTTCCTTTATACTCGCTGTAGCCGGGAAAAATCACGGACTTATAACTGAAGAAATCTATCAGATATTCCTATCCGCCTCAATACTCACAATGATCGTAACACCTTTTGTCATCATGGTATCGTCTCCAACCGCAATATGGCTTATTTCAAGATCATTATTCAACAGACTTGAGAGGATACGCAGGGTCGAAGACAAAGAGGGGTTCCCTGCCAAAAGGACCGGACACGTTATAATCACCGGCTTCGGTATCAACGGACGTAATCTTGCGAGGGTTCTTAGAGAATCGGACATACCGTATGTTGTCTTAGAGATGAACAACAATACAGTTAGAAAGATGAAAAAGATGGGAGAACCTATCTATTACGGTGACGGCACAAGCAGGGAAATATTGCACAAGCTTGGTATCCATTCAGCAAAGGTTCTTGTCGTTGCCATATCGGATGCGTCTGCAACCAGGAGGATAGTCCAGATAGCAAGGAAAGAGAATCCTGAACTTCACATCATTGTCAGAACCAGATATGTAGCGGAGATAGACCACCTCACAGACTCAGGCGCCAATGAGGTCATTCCTGAAGAGTTCGAAACCTCGGTTGAGATATTTTCAAGGGTGCTTCATTACTACCATACGCCAAAAAATGTCATATCGGATCATATCGAAAATGTCAGAAAAGACTGCTATAGCGTACTCCGGGGTGTGGCACTCCCCAAAAAAGAGCTCACAGAAAGACAAGAACTGCTGAAAGGAATGGAGACCGAAACATACCTTATCAGGAATACATCATGGGCAGACGGACTCTCCATCAGAGGGTTGAACCTGCGGGTTGAGACCGGCGCCACTATCATTGCAATAAAGCGTACGGACAATATCCATCACAATCCACCGTCAGATTTTATTCTTAAGGCAGGAGACATACTTCTTTTCATCGGTACAAAGGAAGATATAGGCCGGGCTATTGAATATATTGATTCAAGAAAAAAGAAGTGAACCTGTATTGTCAATGTGAGACGAATTGTGTTATATTATTCCATACTTAGTTAGTTAACAGGGAGGACGATAAATAAGACATGAATTCTTTCTATAAAAACTTAGGACTATGGGTCATTATTGGCGGTGTAATGATCCTTTTATATTATCTCTCACAACAGGGGGCTCCAACTTCCAGGGAGATGGTGTTCAGTGATTTTCTGAACAAGATAGATACAGGAGAGGTAACTGAGGTTGTAATCAAGGAAAAACAGATAACCGGGACAGTGAAGGACGGTTCTCAGTTTAACACCTATGTTGTTGACTACCCAAATCTTGTCACAGACTTACGGTCAAAAAATATAAAAATAACTGTTAAACCTCCTGATGACACACCATGGTATATTGCATTCCTCTTCTCCTGGGGCCCTATAATACTGTTAGTCGGGGTATGGATATTCTTTATGCGGCAGACGCAAATGGGTGGAAACCGTGCATTGTCCTTTGGGAAAAGCAAGGCAAAACTCCTGACTGAAGACCGCAAGAAGATTACATTTTCAGATGTTGCCGGGGTGGACGAGGCCAAGGAAGAGGTGCAGGAGATAATAGAGTTCCTGAAGGATCCGCCCAGGTTCCAGAAACTCGGCGGCAGGATGCCGAAGGGTGTACTGATAATTGGACCTCCCGGCACAGGTAAGACGCTCCTTGCCAAGGCAATAGCCGGTGAGGCAAGTGTCCCATTCTTCAGCATAAGCGGTTCTGATTTCGTAGAAATGTTCGTTGGAGTTGGTGCATCAAGGGTAAGAGACCTCTTTGAACAGGGGAAAAAACATGCACCATGTATCATATTCATTGATGAAATTGACGCTGTTGGACGCCTGCGTGGTGCCGGACTTGGAGGCGGTCATGATGAGCGTGAACAGACTTTGAACCAGTTGCTTGTTGAGATGGATGGATTTGAGACGAGTGAAGGTGTAATACTCGTCGCTGCGACAAACAGGCCTGATGTCCTTGATCCTGCCCTCCTGAGGCCAGGCAGGTTTGACAGGCAGATAGTAGTAGGGCGGCCTGATGTGCGTGGGAGAGGAGAGATACTGAAAGTACATACCAAGAAGATCCCTCTTTCAAGCGATGTAGACCTTGAAACAATAGCAAGAGGTACACCCGGGTTCTCCGGTGCAGAGCTTGCCAATCTTGTCAATGAGGCAGCCCTCTTTGCTGCAAGGATAAACAAAAAGTCCGTAGAGATGACAGACTTTGAGGCTGCCAAAGATAAAGTCCTGATGGGTGTTGAGAGAAAGAGCCTTCTTATCAGTGAAAAGGAAAAGAGAAATACTGCTTTCCATGAGGCAGGCCATACTCTTGTGGCAAAGCTTTTGCCCGGAACTGATCCAATACACAAAGTTACAATCATCCCGAGGGGAAGGGCGCTTGGTATTACCCAGCAATTGCCGGTTGATGAAAAATATACATACTCCAAGGAATTTCTCTACACGAATATAGCTGTATTGCTTGGAGGCCGTGCTGCTGAGGAATTAATATTGAATCACATGACTACAGGGGCCGGCAATGATATAGAAAGGGCTACAGAACTTGCGAGAAAAATGGTTTGTGAGTGGGGTATGAGCGAGAAACTGGGACCGCTTACCTTTGGTAAAAAACAGGAGGAGATATTCCTTGGCCGGGAGATAACACAGCACAGGGATTACAGTGAGCAGACTGCCATAATGATTGACGAGGAGGTAAAACGGCTTGTTCTGGAGAATTATGACAGGGCAAAGAAACTTTTAAAAGACAATATAAATTCACTTAAGGCCCTGGCAGAGGCACTATTGGAAAAGGAGGTTTTGGACGGCCCGGAAATTGATGAGATTCTAAGATTAACAACTATAACTGTGTAAGCATCCATATCTTGAATGAATTCTACCCAACCCAACTGATGGGAATATTAAATGTCACCCCTGATTCTTTCTCAGACGGAGGACTTTTTTGTGATCCTGATAAGGCCGTACGCCGTGGAATAGAATTAGAAGACGAAGGGGCTGATATTATTGATATCGGAGGTGAGTCAACACGGCCCGGGGCTGCTGCCGTCCCGATTGAGGAAGAAATCAGGCGGGTCATACCTGTAGTCGAGACGCTGGCAAAGCGTGTAAAAATACCCATATCAATTGATACCTGCAAATCAGAAGTTGCAAGAAGGGGTGTTGAATCCGGCGCTTCGATTATTAATGATGTCAGCGCCTTACGGTTTGACGCTGAAATGGTTAATATAGTAAGGAAGTGCAATGTACCCGTAGTATTAATGCACATGACCGGAAAACCAATGGATATGCAGACAAATCCGGTCTATGATGATGTGGTCAGAGAGGTATTCGACTTTCTTAAGGAACGTATTGAATATGCAAATAGAAACGGCATCAGCAATAATAATATAATCATAGATCCTGGTATTGGTTTCGGAAAGAAACCTGTTCATAATCTGTTGTTAATAAAACACCTTGATGTATTTAAAAAGTTAAGCTGCCGTCTCCTGATCGGTCCTTCGAGAAAATCTTTCATCGGAGCGGTTCTGGATAAGCCTGTTCAGGGACGATTGGAAGGCACAGCAGCGGCTGTAGCAGTCGCCATAATGAAGGGGGCAAATATCGTCAGGGTCCACGATGTGAAAGAAATGAGACAGATTGCAAGAATGGTGGATGCGATACAAGGGGCATAGTTAAGGGTTCATCCCGACCCCTCGAACACTTACTTACGAATCATGAATCTTATTAAAGACATCCTCACCGAATTACGCTGGCAGGATATTATAGATATTGCCATTGTCACATTTGTATTCTACCGGTTGCTTTTACTGATAAAGGGTACGCGGGCATTCCACATGCTTATGGGCCTTGTTGTACTCTTTGTAACCTTTGTGATCTCAAGGTGGGCCGGACTCTACACACTTGACTGGTTAATACAGAGCTTTGGTTCGTATATAGTACTTGCGCTGATCATCCTGTTCCAGCCTGAGATAAAAAAGGCTTTGGCACAAATGGGGCAGAATCCCCTTACACAGAGGCTGATTCAAATGGAGGAGTCAAAGTATATTGAGGAAATTATCAGGGCATCTGTATCAATGGCAAGTAAGAAGATCGGGGCGATTATTGTAATAGAGAGAAATACAGAACTTAAGGACCTTGTTGAGATGGGGATCCAACTCGATGCAAGGATTACGAGGGAATTACTCACCAGTATTTTTCTGCCTTACTCACCAATTCACGATGGCGCCGTTATTATAAAAGGAGACCGGATTGCCGCTGCCGGGTGTTTTCTCCCCCTCACCCTCAGCGCCGATGTAAGTAAGGCGCTTGGGACAAGACACAGGGCTGCAATCGGGGTTACTGAAGAGACCGATGCAGTTGTTATAGTAGTATCCGAAGAGACCGGGGATATTTCAGTAAGCATTGATGGAAACATAATGAGAAAACTTGATACCTCCGCATTACGCCGTGTATTGATGAACATATTCCAGCAGCAAAAAGGTAAGGACAAAAACAGGTGGTTCGGCAGCGAAAGGATTAACAGGATAATAGCAGGTGAAGAGCTTAACAAATAACATGGTACAGATGAGTTACATAAAAGATTTAGTATTCGAAAACCTTTCCTTGAAAATAGCCTCACTTTTTTTTGCCGTTATCTTATGGTTTTATATTACACCCATTTCTATCAGGGATTCCGTGGAGGTTAATTATGTGCTTCCTCTGGAGCTTAAGAATATCCCGGAGAACATTATGGTTGCAGGGAAATTTGAGGACCGGATAAATGTCAGATTAAAGGGAAGGCAGAATATTTTAAGAGATATCGCCCCTGGTCAATTGAGTGTCAGCCTTGATCTCACAAATGTAAGGGCAGGGCAGAAATACTATACACTCGATAACAGCAATATTAATGTCCCGCCTGGTACAAAGATAGATGTCATCAGAATAGAACCCAAGAAGATAAAGATTGACGTAGTCAGATCATTAAAAAAGGATATTAAAGTACAGATTGATGTTAAAGGGAGACCGGCGGCTGGTTATAAAGTAAAAGATGTTTCAATTAACCCGGCGCAACTTACGGTAGAAGGTGCAGAGGATGAGGTAGAGGCGTTGTTGCTGCTGGAAGGACCGGCAATAGACGTAACAGGGAGAAAACGCAGTTTTTCAAAGGACATCAAGATTGACACACCTCTCCATAATGTGAGGATATTAGGAGGGAGAGTTGTAGTCGTTGATGTGGAGATCGGTAAATTATGAGAAAATTATTCGGAACAGACGGCATAAGGGGTATCGCCAATATAGAACCCCTTACAGCCGAAATGGCAGTAAGACTGGGAAGGGCAGCAGCATATTATTTCAAAAAGAAAAAAAACAAGATAGGACATCACAGGATAGTTATCGGCAAGGATACACGCCTCTCAGGGTATATGTTAGAGGGGGCGCTTACCGCCGGAATATGCTCAATGGGGGTTGATGTCATGCTGGTTGGACCCATGCCAACCCCTGCCATTGCCTTTTTAACGCGGAGCTTCAGGGCTGACGCAGGGGTCGTCATATCAGCATCACATAATTCATTTGAGGATAATGGCATTAAATTCTTTTCTGAGGATGGTTTCAAACTTCCTGATGAATATGAAATGGAAATAGAAACCCTCATCTATTCAGGTGAAATTGACAATCTGAGGCCTACCGGCGAGGGACTTGGAAAGGCTTTCAGGATTGATGATGCAGAAGGGAGATATATAGAGTTTGCAAAAAACAGCATACCCAGGGGGTTCGACTTTGAGGGTCTTAAGGTAGTCGTAGACTGCGCTAACGGTGCCGCATACAAGATAACCCCGACAGTCCTGCGGGAACTGGGAGCAGACATCATAATAATAGGTAATAAACCGGACGGTGTTAATATTAATCGTGAGTGCGGTTCTCTTCAACCTGAGAAGCTGCAATGTCTCGTAAAAGAACATAATGCCCATATAGGTCTTGCGCATGATGGAGACGCAGACAGGTTAATAATGATTGATGAACGAGGGGAAATAGTAGATGGTGATAAGGTTTTAGCCATGTGCGCCATAGAATTTAAAAGGTCAGGCAGATTGTCTCAAGATACCCTTGTAGCAACCGTGATGAGCAATTTCGGACTCGATATCGCTATGAAAGATGCCGGGATAAAGGTGGTCAGGACACCGGTCGGTGACAGATATGTCATGGAAGAGATGATTAAGAACAATTACAACCTCGGCGGCGAGCAATCAGGGCATATCATATTCCTGGACTTCAATACTACAGGTGACGGCCTTGTAACAGCGCTTCAGGTATTGACTCTGGTACAAAAAACAGGAAAGAGGCTGTCTGAGCTGGCCTCATGCATGAAGACGTTTCCTCAGAAATTAGTCAATATCAGGGTAAGAGAAAAGAAAGATCTCGACACTTTACCTGATTTTGTCAGGGTCATTAAGGAGTCAGAAAAAAGACTGGAAGGACGGGGACGAATTGTTGTAAGATACTCAGGTACTGAGTCTCTCCTGCGCATAATGGCCGAAGGAGAAAAAGAAGAAGAGATCATTCAGATAATTGATAATATTTCTGAAGCTGTTAATAAATATATCTAAACCCATTTTGTAAGGAGGCAATATGAATCTCTTGAAGAAGGTACTGATTGTGTCAGTAATCATGCTGGTGTTTCCTCTGATTTCCATCGCAGAAGATGATCCGACCATGGCCCCGGGTTACTATCCTCAGGAATACATGAACATGAAGAATCCCCTGCAATTTAATCTCTCTACAATACGGGAAGGAAGGACACTGTACACAGGGCATTGCGAGGTGTGCCATGGGATTCATGGAGACGGCAAAGGGAATGCAGCCGTAATAGGCAAGTATAAACCAATGCCGCGTAATTTTACTGATACAACAGTAATGTCAAAAAAGTCCGATGGGATGCTGTTTTATTCTGTCTCCAAGGGTGTTCATGGAACCAGGATGTTTGCAAGGGAAGAGATCATGAAACCGGATCAGAGATGGTCAGTGATACACTATTTAAGGACCTTTTCCAAGGGAGAGGATAAAAAGAATTAACTAATATGGAAGAAGTATCGAGACGGAATTTCTTAACTACAACAATTAACGTTCTAATAGGACTTTGGGCCGTTACCGCGGCTGTTTTCTCCGGCTATACAGGCATCAGGTATCTGTGGCCCACAGAAAAGACTGCAGGACCTCCCGGCGAAAACAAGGTGTCCTTTCCTGTTGCTGATTTACCTGAAGGAAGTATGAAGAAAATAGTAATCGGAGGTAAACCTGTCGGAGTTGTCAAGAGCAATGCTAACCTATACGCCCTCTCACTTATATGTACACATTTGGGATGTATAGTAAACTGGCATCCGGAACAGAATCGCCTGATTTGTCCGTGCCATGCAGGAGCGTATGACCTTAACGGTGCAGTATTAGGCGGCCCCCCACCCCGTCCGCTTCCAAGCTATGAGGTTAAGTTGAGCGGGGATAAGGTAGTTGTGGGATAACAGTAGTAAGCAATGAGTTGAAGAAAGCAATGAGTAATAAAAATACAAAAAGAAGAACCTGGCTGGACAAGATTGAACGCAGTGTGAACCTGAGATGGGTTATAAACTGGTTTGGTCTCGCTACAGGATTTCTTTACGGTGAACTTGACGACAGGCTTGACCTGAGGTCAGCCCTTCAGAAGATACTAAAGAAGCCAGTACCAAAGCATGTCAACTTCTGGTTTTGTTTCGGCGGTTTTACATTCCTACTCTTTGTAACTAATATCATAACCGGCATACTCCTCCTGATGTATTACAGGCCGACTATTGATCAGGCATATGACAGTATAGTCCACATAACAAACAACGTCCCATTTGGATGGCTGGTACGTGGATTCCATCACTGGGCTGCAAATCTTATGGTTATCACTGCTCTGATACATATGATAAGGATCTATTTCCATGGGGCATATAAACACCCGAGAGATATGAACTGGGTTGTCGGGATCACACTTTTATTACTTGTAATGGCATTCGGATTTACCGGTTATCTGCTGCCATGGAACCAGGTCTCATTCTGGGCAACTACTATTGGGGCAGAAATACCATCCACATTCCCATTTCTTGGGAAATATATAACATATCTTCTAAAAGGAGGTGATGTGGTAGGTCAACTGGCGCTGACAAGATTTTTCGCATTCCATGTTGTAATCCTTCCATGGATTACTATCGGCCTTCTTTCCCTGCATTTTCTTATGGTGAGAAGACTCGGCATCTCAGGGCCATTGTGATGAATACAGCAGACTGGACTGATGTCTGAAACCTGATTTTGTGTGTGTATGCATAAGAATCCACTAATTCCTGCACTTATTATATCCCTGCTGTCGACAGGCTATGCATTCGCAGAAGAGAAGATGGCTATCGAAATCGCCCCTGTTGTAGTCACGGCAAGCAAGGTAGAAGAACCTGCAAGCGAGGCATCTGCTTCAGTTGATGTTATTACGAGTGAAATCATCAAAGATAAACAGACTTTAACTCTTGACGATGCGCTTCGCGGATTAACAGGCATCACAGTTAATTCCCACGGAGGGGCCGATCCATTACCACTTATACAGCTTCGTGGTACCAACAGTAATCAATCTCTGATAATGGTTGATGGAATAAAGTTAAACCCTCCATACTCTAACATCCATGTAACGCCGGCAGGTATCTTACTGCTCGACAGCATTGACAGGATAGAAGTGATCAAGGGCTCCCACAGCGCCCTCTATGGCTCTGATGCAATAGGCGGAGTAGTTAACGCAATTACAAGGTACAGGCCGGGACTTACATTTAACGTGAATTCCGGCACACATGCGACGTTTAACAATAGCCTGATTTACTCCGGAAGGTATAACGACACAACCTATACCTTAGGCCAGGGCATGTACAGTACAGAGGGATTCATAGGCTCAGGTCCATACCGGAATAATACACTCTTAGGGAAGATAAACATACCTTTGGACTCTCAATCTTCACTGCAATTATCTTCCTATTACTGGAACTGGGTAAAATACGACCATAATATAGGTGGTGAAATAAATAGTTTCTCTCCTCTTATCATTAAGATGGCACTGGATGAAGATTCAAACCTCAAAGAAGAGAGCTGGATAGTCAGCGCTAAATTTCTGCAATTCCCATCAGGGCAATGGAAGTATTATATCGGACTTACTACTTATAACACACATTCGATATGGTCAAATCCTTTAGATCCTGCTGCTGCTGACAGACCATTCCCGCTGGCCTGGGATTCAGATATCAGCTCAGCAAGAGATACTATAGAAATGCAGCACGATTTCTATGTTGGTGAGAATAATACCGTAACAGCAGGAATTCAGTACACACGGGAGTGGCTTGGCAAGGAAGAATCCAACAACTTTGACACCCTTGGCACAGGTCCGTCAGTAACACAACCTGACATAAGAGTGGACAGGTCATCAAGGGCAATTTATCTGCAGGACCTTTTTAAGGTCAGGGAACTCCTGTCTCTTGCAGCAGGGGTCCGTTATGAAGACGGCCCTGGATTTGATAATGAGTTAATACCCGGAATCTCTGCACTTTTCATCGTGCCGGAGACGGAAATAGGGTTCAGGTTATCTTATGGCCAGGGCATCCGTGCAGCAGCGCTTGATGAACTCTATCATCCTGTAGCAGGAAATGCTAACCTGAAACCTGAAAAGAGTAAAAGTTCTGAGGCGGGTATAAGATTACCGGTTCTTAATCAGAGATTATGGGCTGAAGCAACATTCTTTATACTTCAACTGGAGAATTTAATAGACACAGATTATAATCAGATACCTCCGGTCTTGTCAAATATCGGTAAGGCAGAAATAAGGGGCGCTGAGGTAGGACTGCAGTTTACCATTACAGATAAATTATCCGGTAATGTAGGATACACCAGGCTTTCAACTGAAAATAAAGAGACTGGAGAACACCTCCCTCTCAGACCTGATTACAAATGGATAGTAGATTTAATATACAAATCAGAAGAGAGGTTAACGCTGTCAGTGAATGCTGAAATTACCGGAAAGTCCTTTGAACCATCCTTAAGAGGCATTGAAGTAATAGGATTGGACGGAAAACCTCTTGATGGCATGATTGCCGGCCACAATGTAGTAAACATGGCCGCAACCTATAATATCATCAAGGGAAACCCGGTACTTGGCAATCTCGATTTTACGCTAAAGCTGAACAACATCCTTAATACAGAATATGCAGAGATACCAGGCTTTGCAGGTGATGGCTTTACATTTCTGGCGGGCATTAGATCCACCTATTAATATGACAAATATCATACTATGTTATTAACAAATATAGTATGATAAATATAGTAAAGTAACTTTATATAATATCAGGAGGTAATTAAACATGGTAGCAACAGAGGCATTAAAGAAGGACCACAGACTGATCGAGAGGATGCTTGATCTATTACAAAACCTGGCAAAAAAGTTTGATCAGGGCGGTGATGTACCTGCAGATTCGATGAAAAACATCTCGGGCTTCATCAAGACTTTTGCAGATAATTATCATCATGGAAAAGAGGAGGAACTTCTCTTCAAGGCCATGGAAGAGAGGGGATTTCCGAGGGAAGGAGGACCAATCGGTGTAATGCTGATTGAACATGATGAAGGGCGGGGTTATACAAGGGCCTTAGCTGAGAGTATTGAGAAATATGCTGCAGGAGATAATACCGCAAAGAAGGCAATTGCTGAGAATGCACGTAATTATTCAAATCTTATGTCGCAGCATATTCCAAAAGAAGACGGTATACTTTATATGATGGCTGATAACGTCCTGCCGGAGCCCTTTCAGGAAGAACTTTTAAAGAAATTTGATGTCGTTGAAAAGGAAAAACTCGGAGAAGGTGGATGGCAGAGTTATGCGGATATTGTAGATCAACTTGCTAAGGAGATAGCTTAGGGAGAGGGGATTGTTAGTTACGGACTAAGTAAGACGTAAGCCGAATTTTGTTCTTCTATCCGGTTACCCTGACAAAAGCGATGATCATTCCTCTGAGACCCCGATCACTCGAGGCCTTAAGCGACCTAACCCGGAGACTCGGACGGGCAGCCCTCAAACGTCCCCCTATTTGGTCTTGCTCCTGGTGGGGTTTACCGTGCCTCCATTGTCACCAACGGAGCGGTGAGCTCTTACCTCACCGTTTCACCCTTGCCTGATATGATAACATTATTCATGCCATCATCCATCGGCGGTCTGTTCTCTGTGGCACTTTCCTTAGGGTCACCCCCACTGGACGTTATCCAGCACCATGCCCTGAGGAGTTCGGACTTTCCTCCCTATCCTCGAAACGGGATAGAGCGATCATCTGTCTTACTTAGTCCGTGAATAAAAAAGGGACAGTATATGCTCAATAATAAAATACCTGAATTGGGATGTCAAGACACTACGTTTTGTGGTTGCCAATAAAGTATCCTCTTACAATTAAGGCAGTAGATTATCTTTTCATTCTTTTTTATTTCAGAAAAGACCTGGGGAGGTATCCGCATGTGGCAGCCAAGACAGTGTTCGCCCTGCACACTCACCACAGCTAATCCCTTTTTAGCGGTCATCAAACGGTTATACTCTGCGAGGAGTTTTGAATCCATTTGCATAACAATGCCGGATTTATGAGATTCCAGATCTTTAAGCATCTCATTAAGCTGGTTATAATCCTTCTCAACTATTTCCTTCTCCTTCATAAAACTCTTTTCGTCTTCTTTAACTACCTGCTCTTTCTCTGTCCGTTTAACTTTTAATTCATCCAACTTCTCAAGAAGTATTAATATCTTTTCTTCTAAATCTGACTTCTCCTGTTCGATTGTTGTAATCTCTTTTAATAGTGCATGGTATTCTTTGTTTGTCTTGATCTCAGGGATTTTCTCTTTCAGTTTCGTTATCCTGGCTTCAGTATCCTTGTGAGTACTTTCAAAGGTCTTACGTTCCTTAATCGCATCATCATAAACCCGGGTTGCTTCTGCCAGGTACTGTTGTGATTTATCGAGGCTGGCCCTTAATGATTTAATAATCTCCGGCAGGTTCTTTTGCTTCTCTACTATCTCTGCGATACTAACGTCTTTTTCCTGAATCTGAATAAGGATTAGCAACTGATCATTGTGTATAAAATCCATAAATGAATTTGAAATTATATAATACCCAATTCGGACTTCAGAATCCTTAAACCATGTTATACATGGTGGGCCCACCAGGACTCGAACCTGGGACCAACCGGTTATGAGCCGGTAGCTCTACCAACTGAGCTATGGGCCCTGCTGTACTACTCTATGAAGCTCTTAAGACGCTTACTGCGACTGGGGTGTCTGAGCTTTCTTAAAGCCTTTGCTTCGATCTGACGTATCCTCTCACGGGTAACATCAAAACTCTGCCCAACCTCTTCAAGTGTATGATCGGTGACCTCACCGATTCCAAAACGCATTCTCAAGACCTTCTCTTCCCTTGGAGTCAGGGTTTGTAATACAGAGTCAATCTGTCCATGTAAGTTTGCCTTAACCGCAGCCTCCAGTGGAGATACTACCTTCTTGTCCTCAATGAAATCACCAAGATGGCTATCCTCTTCCTCGCCTACCGGGGTCTCCAGTGAAATTGGTTCCTTTGCAATCTTTAAAACCTTCCTGACTTTGTCCACGGGGAGTTTCATCTCAGCCGCAATCTCTTCAGGGGTTGGTTCTCTACCGATCTCCTGAACAAGCTGCCGCGAAGTCCGGATAAGTTTATTGATTGTCTCAATCATATGAACAGGTATTCTGATCGTACGCGCCTGATCAGCAATAGCCCTTGTAATCGCCTGCCGTATCCACCAGGTAGCATAGGTACTGAACTTATAACCACGTCTGTATTCAAATTTATCTACAGCCTTCATCAGACCTATGTTCCCTTCCTGGATAAGATCAAGGAACTGAAGGCCGCGATTAGTATATTTCTTTGCAATACTCACAACTAAACGGAGATTTGCCTCAATAAGCTCACTTTTGGCAATCCGGCTCCTTAGCTCTGCCATCTCTAAGGCTCTTACAGACTCCTTGAATTCCTGCAAAGGTATAACAACATCATATTCACTCTTTCTCAGAGATTCTATTGCAGCAGAATAGGTTCTTTCTAAACTCAATATCTCTTCTTCCCGCTTATTGATCTTCTCCGAGAGTCTCTTTAACTTGACCTTGTTCCCCTGAATCTTACCAAATATTACAGGCAATTCATCAGCCTTGCACTTCATCTTTCTGCTGCATACCTGTACTTCGTTATCCTTCCGGTGTATTTCTTTATTATGTTCTTTTAAACTATCAACTACTGCATCAATAAATTTAGCATTGAGATTGAGCGAAACCATAACCTCAATCAACTTAGCCTTGATAGTTAATATCTTTGCCTTTATCCTCTGCTGCTCTTTCTCCTTCAATGGACCGGCCTTTAGTTTCTTCTGATGATTCTTGAAATCTCTATATGTTCTCTTAATCCGTTCGATAACAGACAAGGTCTTTTGCTTTAACTCCTCAATGTCCTGCTCTACTATCTCTTCAAACTCCACATCTTCTTCTTCATAAGTAGACACAAACTCATGAAGTGTAATCTTCCCGGCCTTGAGTTTATCTCCGTACGAGATGACCTGGTTTATAGTGAATGGCATTGCAAATACAATAGACTCAATCTCCTTTTTCCCCTCTTCTATCCTTTTTGCAATCTCGATCTCACCTTCACGGCTAAGAAGTGACACATCTCCCATTTCTTTTAAGTACAACCTTACAGGATCATCTAACCTTGCTATAGCGATCCCTAATTCTCTCTCTTCCTTCTCTTCTTCCTCAACTTCCTCTTCAGCAGCAACCTTTTGATAGTTTTCTTCCTCTATTTGATCAACTATATCAATTTCCATTTCTCCAAACATTATCATTAT
>Ga0209321_10001605_pt1 | contig 15425 bp, 14 predicted proteins | sample Rifsed16ft4_FD_184012 | JGI IMG/M metagenome (GOLD analysis project Ga0209321, IMG submission 184012) | Soil microbial communities from Rifle, Colorado, USA - sediment 16ft 4 - CSP-I_5_4 (version 2) | ecosystem: Environmental > Terrestrial > Deep subsurface > Rock core/Sediment | place: Rifle... | reverse complement strand
TAAAGAGAACCGCAGGAGCATGACATCTCAGACATAATTCTTTTGCTTTTTTGGAATCTTGTCTCAGGCTCTGCATGTATGCTGTGTTGAATATGGGGTTTTCCAGTGACATGGCATGAAGGGAATTTTTCCAGTAATAGTAAATGTCCTTGTGGCATTCGCCGCAAACTTTGCTTTCTGTATAATTATTTTTATTAATGCTTTTTTTGTCAGGAAATCCAGCATATATAGACGCAGGTATTGAAAACAGGAGCCAAAGAACTGTTAATACCCTCAAAATATTTTCCTTACAGTAGTTACAACAGAATATTTTTATCATCTCACACCTCAATAATTAAATTTAGATAACATTATACCAGATACCAGAAATAAATGTTATTAAGAAAAGAATTTCTTGACAGAATTATTAATTAGATTAAAATAATATTAAATTAGGAGTTATTCTTTTTAAAGAATAAAGAATAAATAACAATAAATAAAAATGATTGAAATTGATAAATTGATTGAAAAATGCAGAAAAAATGGGCTAAAAATTACGCCACAAAGGCTCGCAATATTTGAAGCGCTAATCAATAACCGTAATCATCCCTCAGCAGAGACGCTGCACAAGGAGATCTCAAAGAAGTACACTACCATAACTCTGACTACTGTTTACAAAACGCTTGAAATGCTTACAAATCTTGGTGAGGTGGCATCTCTTGACATTGATTCCGAGAGAAAGCATTTTGACCCACATATAGAACCGCATCATCATATTATATGCAAAGAATGCAAACAAATTATAGATGTCTTTAAGATTGACAACGATGTAAAGCCGCCGAAGGATGTTCTTGAAAGGTTTAAGGTGGATGGATTTCATATTGATTTTTACGGTACCTGCATAAAATGCCATTCTGCTGCTTGACCTCAAAACTCAAAATTTTCTTGCAATGCCTGCAAATTATATTAATCTTTAAAATTAATTTCTTTACTTTTTTTGAAAAAAGTTATTAAATTAATGGAGAGAAATAATACATGATGGATGAGAGAAAAGAAATAATAGTAAATGAACAATTGGACGAGGGGAACCCTTATAAGGACTGGCCCAAGGAAAAACTTGGTCATCCGTTTTTCCCGCATCATACCGTTGTTCAGTTGATACAAGCTCTTCTTGTTGTTACTTTTTTGATTGTTCTCGCTACTTTGATGCCGGCGCCAATGGAGCCAAAGGCTGATCCATTTATCACTCCTGAGCATATTAAACCGGAATGGTATTTCCTCGCTGCTTATCAGTTTCTTAAGATTGCAGAAAAATTAGGTTTTCTGGGGGCATGGGCGCCAGAGCTTATCGGGGTCTTAGGTCAGGGGCTTGCGATTTTGTTTATTGTCTCAGTTCCATTCATTGATCGGAATCCTGAAAGGAGCCCTGGCAAGAGAAAACTTGCTATATTACTTGGGATAACGGGAGTGCTTCTTTTTATCGGTTTTACTCTTTGGGGAAGGTATTCCTGAGAATGAGGAATCGCATAAATCTTAATAATATTTTTTTGATTATATCAATCTTTGAAATTTTGACTGTCGCATCGTCTCTTTTAGAGGCTAAAACAGAGGAAAAGGTAGATTCCTGTGTGGAGTGTCATCGGCAGCAGGATGCATTATTGAGCAATCCGGTGCTGGTTTGGGAGAAGAGCATCCATATGGAAAACAGGGTGGGATGCGCTGACTGTCACGGCGGAAACCCAGCATCACGGGATAATGCTATGGCAGAGGAGGCTGGGTTTATTGGTGTTCCGGTGCCGCAACAAATTCCGGCTCTTTGCGCGAAGTGTCATGCCGATGTTAAAAAAATGAGACAATTTAATATCCGGACAGACCAGTTTGCAGAATACAAGACAAGCATTCATGGGAAGATGCTTTTTGAAAAGGGGGACGCAAAGGTTGCAACCTGCATAAGTTGTCACGGCTCACATGAGATCAGGAAAACAAACGATCCTGCTTCCCCGGTATTTCACTCAAATGTTCCTGCAACCTGCGGGAAGTGTCATTCCGATCCTGATTACATGAAACCGTATGGGATTCCAACGGACCAGTTAAGCGAATACAAACAGAGCTATCACGGGAAGATACTCTTCGGGGAGATTCATGGGAAGAACCGTGCCCTTGTGCCCAATTGCGCTGATTGTCATGGTATTCATGGTGCCATACCTCCAGGTGGAGGCGAGGTGGCGAATGTATGCGGGAACTGTCACTCCGTGGTGCTTAAGTCCTTCCGGGAAGGATCGCATTATACTGCGCTTGAGAACAGCGGTGTTCCGAAATGCATAGATTGTCATGGAAACCATAAGATCCTTTATCCGGGAATTGAGATGTTCAAGGACGCCTGTTCCTCCTGCCATGATGCAGGCTCCATACCGCTGACTGTTGCAGACGAAATGGCCGACATCCTTGAAGTTACAAGAAAAAAGGCTGAACTTACCGAATCATCTCTTGAAATAATAAAGGATTCCGGGCGGAACATAGATGATCTTGTTCTTGACATGTCCAAGGTTACAAATAATCTGGTCAAAAGCAAAACAATTACACATACAGTGGATTTGGAAAAGGTGAAGGGTTTAATGACCGAAGCCCAGGGATCGCTTTCCAATATTGATAAAAAAGTTGAAGAAATCCGTTCCGATGTCCAGAAAAGAAAGAAATTTATGTTCACGGCAGTTGGATTTCTTGGCGCCTTGATAGTTTTACTCTACATAAGATTTTTGATGAGACCAGAATAAGGAAATAAAATTGCCACTGTTTAAAGACATATTAAACAGGCGTGATTTTATTGACTGGCTGGGAGGGGCGGGATTCTTTGTCAGCGCCTGGATAATCGGTAAACCCTTATTAAAATTCCTTTTTCCTCCTTCAAATGTTATGGAGATCGGCGGAAGCAAGATTGCTGTGGCAAAATTAGATGATATTCCCGAGGGTAGATCAAAAACTGTGCTTTATAAAAATGTCCCTGTATTAGTCATAAACACACGTGCAGGGATGGCAGCAATATCCGGTGTTTGCACCCATTTGGGATGCTATCTTGTATGGGACTACCTAAAACAACAGGTCGCCTGTCCATGCCATCTTGCTTCTTTCAACACCAAAGGAGAAGTTCTTTCTGGTCCCCCTCCTGCGCCACTCTCCAGATACAATGTGGAAGTGGTTAACGGCAAGATATATCTCACCGGGTTTTTATGAAAAAAATTCTTAAAAAACTTGTGGATGTTGAGTGGAAAGAATTACTTAAAACAGGTCTTGAAAAAAGGTTTAATTTCAGTTTTGAGGCACAGGGTGCCCGCATCCGCAAATTTCTTATTACCCCGGTAGCCGAGCAATTTTCATGGTTAAATTTTTTTGGCATTGTTATATGTCTGTTATTTGTGATACTTCTTATTACAGGCCTTTCTCTTGCTTTGTATTATAAGCCGATTGCTGATGATGCTCACCTCAGCATAAAATACATTATGAACTCCATCCCGTCCGGATGGCTCATAAGGAGCATTCACCACTGGGCGTCAACCCTTCTTTTTATCTTTGTTTTTTTGCACTTCTGGCGAATTTACTTCACGGGTGCATATAAATATCCGCGAGAGTTATTGTGGTTTATTGGTCTGGCAAATTTAGCATTAGTATTTCTCTTTGGTTTTACCGGATATTTACTTCCCTGGAGTAACAATTCCTACTGGTCCACTCAGATTATGACGAGCGAGATAAAGGATATACCGTTAATTGGAGATTACATAATGCTCTTTATCAGGGGCGGCGAGGGGGTGGGAAGCGGAACCCTTACGAGATTTTTTGTAAGCCATATTGTTATACTGCCAGGGTTATTTTTAGCAATTACCGGTATTCATATATGGATGATTTTCCGTCAGGGACTTACAAAATGGAAATCTGTTTCCCCTAAAAATTACCGGTATAGCGTATCGGTTATGCTTCTTGATATAAACATTCTTATATTTGTGCTCTTTGCTTTGCTTATTAGTCTTTCGGTTTTTATTCCTGCAGGACTCGGTGATATTGCCGACCCTCTTAGAATGCCCGCAAAAATCATCCCGGCATGGTTTATGATGCCTATTTATAATCTTTACAAATTTTTTCCAAGGGAAATTTTTATATTCAACAGGGGGACATTGTTTGCAATGTCGTCGTCCGTTATTATTTTACTGCTTGTTTTGCTGCCATTTCTGGACAGAAATGAACAATATAATCCACTGAAAAGATCTGTTATTGCTGTTATTGGAATTGCAGGGCTTGTTCTGCTCCTTTTTTTAATATCTTACGGTACTGGAAGGTAAGATGAGAGGATTGGGAATTAAAGCGCTCATAATTTTAATATTGATATTGGCAATAAAGACTGGTTCTGCATCCGCCGGTATTTATTCCTGCACTATTTGCCATTCCAATATAAACAGTCAATATTCAAAAAGTGTTCACTCAGAAATAGGAACAACCTGTACCGAATGCCATGGCGGCGATCCGTCTGATTTGACATTTTCCGCAATGAGCCGTGCAAAAGGCTATAAGGGCAAAATCAGCAGGGCATCCATTCCGCTGCTGTGTGCTAAATGCCATTCTGATGTAAAAATGATGCTGCAGTACAGGGAATATGTGGATGAGTACGCCATTTACAGGGATAGCGAGCACGGGAAAAAGTTAAGGCAAGGCGATTACAAGGTTGCTGTCTGCACCGATTGCCATAATACACATGATATAAAAAAAGCCAGTGATCCCAATTCTCCTGCATATAAATTAAATGTCCCAAAAACATGCGCAAGATGTCATTCAGATAAGAAGTACATGGAACAATATAAAATTCCCACCAACCAGTTTGAGAAATACAAGGAGAGCGTTCATGGCAGGCATGTGCTTGAACAGGGGGACATGCGTGCTCCTGCCTGTCCGGATTGCCACGGTACGCACGGGGCAACGCCACCGGGGGTCAAGGATATACACAATGTTTGCGGCAGATGCCATTCCGTCCAGCGGGAGAATCTGCTGCGGAGTCCTCATTTTGAGGCAATGAAAAACAAGAAGATAAAAGAGTGCGCCGTATGCCATGGCTCTCATGGAGTTCAGGAAGCCACCATAGCGTTATTTACCTCTGAAAAAGCGGAGAATGGAGGAAAAGGTTGTCTCGGTTGTCATAAAGCCTCCTCTGTTGAGTATGGTGTTGCGCTGGAACTGGTAAAGACGATTAAAGAAGCCGATGACGCGGTTAATATAGCTACGAGACTTACACAGAAAGCAAGGGAAAAAGGATTTGATACTGACGAGGAAATGAACAAAATAAATATTGCAAAAACGATCCTTCTTGAGATCGGCCCTGTCACCCATTCCTTATCCCCGGATATTGTGAAAGAAAATGCAGAGAATGTGATTATAAATGCCGTGGATGTGCAGGACATGGTTAAGGCTAAACTGGTAGAATGGCGCGACAGGCGCGTCACTCTTGTAATTAATATCCTGGTATTTTTGATTGTTATCGTATTACTTGCAGTAAAACGAAGGAGGATGATGAAAAATGGCAGTAAGGACATGGATAAACAATAAACCGTATTTAAAGAGGTTTTTTGCGTTTTTTGGCATACATTTTCCAGAGGATAAGAATGATATCATTCATTTTTCGAGAAGATTCGCTTATATAATATTTGGCGGAATAGTTTTTCTCTTTATTGGAGCGATTGCATTCTTCCAATTCAGCACAAGCCCTTACTTCTGCGGAACATGCCACATAATGAGGCCATATTATAAATCCTGGAAGGAATCCAGCCATAATTTTGTCCCGTGTGTGGACTGTCATTATCCACCCGGATTTACCGAGGAGATCAGGGGTAAATTTGAGGCGTCGGTTCAGGTTGTAAAATATATAACGAGAACCTACAGCACTAAACCCTATGCGGAAATAGACGATGCAAGTTGTCTGAGAAAGGGGTGTCATTCCAAAAGGCTGCTTGAGGGTAATTCAGTTTTTAAGAACGGGATTAATTTTGACCATAAGCCCCATCTTACGCAGCTAAGGAGAGGAAGGAAACTTAAATGTACATCCTGTCATTCCCAGATTGTGATAGGTTCTCATGTGGCGGTGACAGAAAGTGTTTGCTTTATCTGTCATTTTAAACCCGAAGATAATGGAAAAACATCGCCAATCGCCACTTGTACGATTTGTCACGAGCCTCCTAAAAAAGATTTTACGCTGGGGGGAAATACATACAATCATAAGGATTTCGTGGAACGGGGGGTTGAGTGCACCAAGTGTCATGTCGGCGTTGTAGAAGGCAAAGGCGAAGTGCCTGAGGAAATGTGCCGTACATGCCATGGCGAGCCGGAACGGCTGGAAAAATATTCAGATCACAAATTAATTCATGACACTCATGTTACATCGCACAAGGTTGAATGCTTTCAATGCCATAAAGAAATCAAGCATAAGGTTACAACCGTCCATGATTTTGTAAAAAGAGATTGCAGTTCCTGCCATTTTGACAAACATGGCGCTCAGGAAAAACTCTACATGGGAACCGGCGGAATGGGGGTAAAGGATATGCCGAGCCCTATGTTTCTTGCCAGAGTGGACTGCATAGGATGTCATATATTGCCTAAGGAAGCAGCGGCTAAATCAATGTTTTCCGGACAGACAATAAAGGCAACTGAGGCTGGTTGTCTTTACTGTCATGGAATTGATTATAAAGGCATTATGAATGATTGGATGGCTACCGTTTCAGGGCATATGAATAGGGTTAAAGTTAGTCTTGATGAGGTTCAGGATAAAATAAAAGCATCAGGAGTAGCGGCAGCAGGGGCCAAGAAATTGTTTAACGATGCAATGTTCAATTACAACCTTGTTTATTATGGAAGGGGCGTCCATAATATTGAGTATGCAACCGAACTTCTTGCTAAGGCAGAGGAGAATCTTAATAAGGCAAAAGAGATGATAGAAAAATGAGTTATTGAGTTTTTGTAATTCTCAAAAACTCTTCTTCGTCTATAACGTTAACCCCCAGTTGCTGTGCCTTTTGGAGTTTGCTGCCAGCGTCGGGGCCTGCTATAACAAGATCGGTTTTTACACTCACTGAGCCCGAGATTTTACCACCCAGTCCTTCTACAAGTTCTTTTGCTTTTCCGCGAGTCATTGAACCCAGTTTGCCTGTGAATACAACTGATTTTCCTTTTAGCGGCAATTCACCCTTTGTTTTTTCAATAGATTTAATCTTTATTCCTTTTTTTAGTAGTTTTTCAATAAGTTTCAGGTTGTCTCTGTTAGAAAAAAATTCTGTTATGCTGTCTGCTATTTCCTCTCCGATTTCCCTTACTTTGAGCAGGTTTTCTTTAGGGGTTTTTATTATATTTTCCAGATTATGAAATTCTTTTGCCAGCAGTTTAGCAAGATGTTCGCCAACATGCCTTATCCCAAGCCCGAATAAAAACCTGTCAAAGGTAATTTCCTTGGATTTCTTAATTGCATTAAACAGGTTCTCTGCAAGTTTGGTTCCCATGCGTTCAAGATGAAAGAAATCTTCTGGTTTCAGGTTATAAAGGTCGGACATATCTTTTACAAGCCCCCGTTCTACCATCTGATCAATGAATTTTTCTCCGAGCCCATCAATATTCATTGCAGATCTTGAGCTGTAGTGCCTTATTCTCTCTTTCAGTTGCGCATGGCAGGAGGCATTGATGCATCTGTAAGCCACCTCGCCATCCTTGCGGACTACCTTTGAGTCGCAGGATGGGCATTTTTCAGGCATTATAAATTTTGTTTCCATTCCTGTTCGTTTTTCAACAATTGATTTTGTGACCTCCGGGATGACATCCCCCGCTCTCTGTACAATAACATAATCGCCGATCCGCACATCTTTGCGCTCTATCTCATCCATGTTGTGAAGCGTTGCTCTGCTTACGGTTACGCCGCTGACATGGACAGGTTCAAGAATGGCTACAGGAGTGAGTGTCCCTGTTCTGCCCACCTGCGCTTCTATCTGGATGATCTTTGTAACGGCTTGCTGGGGAGGGAACTTGAATGCTACAGCCCAACGGGGACTGTGTGATAATTCTCCTAATGTCCGTCGAGATCCAAGATGGTTTACTTTTACAACGATTCCGTCGCATTCATAGGGCATTTCGTTCCTTTTTTTAAGAATGTTTATGTAGTATCCCATCACGTCGTTTATTCCGGAGCATAGTCTGTTAAGATTATTTGTTTTAAACCCCCATGCAGGGAGGCACTCTAATAATTCCCAGTGGGTTTTCAATTCCAATCCTTCTATTGCGCCTGTTTCATAGAAAAAGATGTCAAGTGGCCGCGATGAAGTAATCTTGGGATCCAATTGCCTCAAAGAGCCTGCGGCTGCGTTTCTCGGATTTGCAAACAATGGCTCTCCGGTCCTTTCCCTATCTGTGTTCAATTTTTCAAAGTTTTTTTTCAGAATGATAACCTCGCCTCTGACTTCCAGAAGCGGAGGGGGTTTTATCTTTTTTGAGAAGAGGACTAACGGCACTGATTTTATTGTTTTCAGATTGCTCGTAACATTCTCTCCGGTTCTTCCGTCACCCCTTGTTGCTCCTGCAATAAAATTCCCGTTTTCATAAATAAGTTCAACTGCGACTCCGTCAAATTTTGGTTCGCAGACATATTCAATGTCTTCAGTTGTTTTTAATAATTTTTTAATCCTGGCGTCAAAACTCCGCGCTTCCTCTTCATTGAAGACATTGTCAAGGCTGAGCATCAAAAACCTATGCCTGATCTGCTTGAATTCCTTCAGCGGTTCAGCGCCAACTCGCTGAGTGGGTGAATCAACGGTTACTAATTCGGGAAACTGCGATTCTAAGTTTTTTAATTCCCGAAACAGCCTGTCATATTCCTCATCGGGAATTTCAGGAGAATCAATAACATAATAACGGTGATTATGATAATTTATCAGATCCCTCAATTCCGCAACCCGTTTTATGGCATATTTGTGCTCCATAGGTTTATTAAGTAATCATTCTAATAAAAATACGGCAAAAAATGAAGAAGTTAATGAATATAATGAGAACATTGTTGCTGTTTGCTCTTGCAGAAACAAAATCCTTCACTTGACTACGAGGCATTAACCTGTTATTTTAACAACATGATCTTTGGCCGCAGACCTACTGAAGCAATCGTAAATCTCAACGCATTGCGTCATAATTTGAGGGTGATTAAAAGCGCTGCCGGATCAGCAGATGTTATCGCAATTGTGAAGGCTAATGCTTATGGCCACGGTGCAGTAAAAATTGCCGGGGCATTGAAGCTGGGGGGTGTAAGACGGTTCGGTGTTGCAATGGTGGAAGAGGGTATTGAGTTGAGAAACAGCGGAATAAAGGACGATATTTTTTTACTGAGCGGGGTTTTTAAGGGAGAAGAAGATGAGATAATAAAAGGCGGTTTCATTCCGTTTGTATTTGACCTTCGGACAGTTAATATGCTTTCCCGTGCAGGCGAGAAGATGCGCAAGCCTGTCAGAGTGCACATCAAAGTTGACACCGGAATGGGCAGGATTGGCATTCTGCCGGGTGAGGCAGGGGTATTTTTCAGAGGGTTAAAAAGATTCAGAAACATAAGCGTTGAAGGGATTGCTTCGCATTTTGCGGATCTCGGTGATGGGGGTAAAACATTTGCAGAGTGGCAGATGAGTTGCTTCAGGAAGGTGATAGCCGAAGGGGTTAAAGAGGGGTTCAATTTTAAATACATTCACATTGCGAACAGCGCCGCTATATTTCTCCTGCCGCAGGCGCATTTTAATCTCGTCAGACCAGGCATTGCGCTCTATGGTGTAGAGCCTTATCCTTCTCGTGCGTTAAAAAATGAACTGCGTCCGGTTATGGAACTTAGAACAGAGATATTGCATATAAAAAATGTTCAGAAGAATTTTACAGTAAGTTATGGCAGAACATTTAAAACACGGAGGAGATCCATAATCGCAACAGTGCCTGTTGGTTATGCGGACGGGCTTGACAGGCATCTCAGCAATAATGCGCATGTTCTTGTAAGGGGGGAAAAGGCTCCGGTTGCCGGGAGGATCTGCATGGATCTTACAATGATTGATGTAACCGGTATAAAAGATGTTAAGATTGGAGACGGGGTGACGATCATTGGCCGCCAGGGAAGGGAATCCGTGACCGCAGTTGAAATTGCAGATAGAATTGGTACAATACCATATGAGGTGTTTACGAAAATCGGGATAAGGGTTCCGAGGAGATTCGTATAATTTGGAAACAGGCGCAAACAACAGAAATTTTATAAGGATTCTTGAGATTCTGGGAGAGAAAACTAATTCTGTTTTATCAGAGATTGGAGGAATTTTCCTGCTTTTTCTTAAATCTTTTTATTATACGTTTCAAAAGCCATTCCGGGTAGGCCTTTTTTTAAAACAAATAGAGTTCATTGGAGTTCAATCTTCGTTCATCGTTACACTTACCGGAATATTTACAGGAATGGTTTTTGCATTGCAGGGTGCCCATGCGTTTAAGCTTTTTGGAGCAGAAAACTTGACAGGTCCATCAGTAGGCCTGTCCCTGGCCAGGGAATTGGGTCCGGTTTTGACATCGCTGATGGTTACCGGAAGAGCAGGCTCAGCAATGGCAGCAGAACTCGGCACCATGAGGGTGACAGAGCAGATTGATGCCTTGTATGCAATGGCAATCAACCCTGTGCAGTATCTGGTTGTTCCAAGAATGCTTGCCGCACTACTAATGCTCCCCTTGCTTACAGCGCTTTTTAACTTTCTTGGTATTATCGGTGCGTATCTTCTTGGTGTTCATGTTCTTGGGCTTAATCCGGAGTCGTTTATCAATGATGTCATCTATCTCGTTGATTTTAAGGATCTGTTTGTCGGATTGGTCAAATCTATCTTTTTTGGAATGATTATTTCAATAGTCAGCTGCTACAAGGGATTCTATGCAACCGGCGGGGCAAAGGGTGTGGGAAGAGCTGCGACGGAGGCGGTTGTAATTTCATCGGTCTCTATTCTCGTAAGCGATTATTTTTTAACCGCAATGATGTTTTGATTCGGATATGATAAAAATTGTTGATCTTTATAAATCGTTTAACGGCCAGCAGGTTCTGAAGGGAATTAATATTGATATAGAAAATGGCAGGACCACCGTTATTATTGGTCCGAGTGGATGCGGGAAAAGCGTATTGATAAAGCATCTTCTGAGGCTTATGCTTCCGGATGCGGGCGCTATTTATTTAGATGGAGAGGACATAATAAAGCTTGATACCAACTCAATGAACAGGGTATTGAAGAAATTCGGTGTGCTCTTTCAGAGCGGCGCTCTTTTTGACTCTATGACTGTGGAGGAAAATGTTGCATTTCCGTTACATGAGCACACAAAACTTTCAGACAGGGAGATAAAGGAAAAGGTGATGGAGAACATTCATCTGGTGGGGTTAACAGGAGCAGAGAAGAAATATACTTCGGAGCTTAGCGGCGGAATGAAAAAGAGGGCGGCAATAGCCCGTGCGATGGTGATGAGCCCGAATATACTTATTTTTGATGAACCGACTACGGGTCTTGATCCGGTGACAAGCGATACAATAGACAATTTAATTATTGAAGTTAATCGCAGATTTGATATTACAAATCTGGTTATAAGCCATGATATCGCCGGGGCTTTAAAGATAGCTTCCAAGGTTGCAATGATGTACGACGGCAGGATTGTTGAAGAGGGCGCGCCGGAGGAATTCAGAAAATCCCGGAATCCTGCAGTTAGGCAATTTCTTGCCAGAAAGGCCGAAGGTGTGATAAAGATTGGATAGGAGGAATTAATGCCCGAGACAAAATTTGGCACGAATGCAAAAGTAGGTATTTTTGTTTTTATCACCATGTTTATTCTTTTATGGATGACATTTCAGCTTGAACGGTGGGGCAAGGTTGCCGGTTATCCGCTGATTGCCGCATTTAAAACTGCACAGGGAGTAAATAAGGAAACAGGGGTGTTCCTCGCTGGCATCAAGGTTGGGGAAGTAGGCAAAATTGAACTTTCGGATGGTATGGCAAAATTGCAATTAAAGGTGTATCCACAATACAAAGTTGAACATGATGCAGTTGCAATCATAAGACAAAAGGGGCTTCTTGGGGAGAAGTATGTTGAGATAAAGCCTGGGACACTGGGGGGGCCATACCTAAAATCAGGCGAATCTATACTGCGGACCGAATCCCCTCCTGATTACGAAGAACTTATTACAGATATAGGGTTTGTTGCGGATAATTTGAAAAATATTTCGGACAGAATTCTCGCTATAATTGAGAGAAATGATAAAAAAGTGGATGTTGCTATTCAGAACATTGTGGACGTAACCGGGGCATTCAATCGCGATCTGCCGGATGCCCTGCGTAGTCTAAGGGTAAGCCTTGAAAGCATGGGTGACCTGATGGCGGCGAATAAAGAAGAATTCAGGGATACTATAGAAAGGTTTGGCAATGCTTCCGAGAAACTGGAAGATTCAATGGTAAGTGTGTCAAAGATTGTGGAAAAGATTGAAAACGGCGAGGGAACAATAGGCAAACTTATCAACGATGATGAGACGGTGGACAGATTGAATGAAGCAATCACAGGTATTCAGGAGTACATCACCACAACAAAGAAACTTAGATTTTTCGTTAGTTACAGGGGTGAATATGAAATTGGACGGATGCTTGCATCTCCTGGAACCGAAGAGTACACAAAAATTCAGGGAATCGGACTGAAGAGTTTCCTGGACCTGAAACTGTATCCTAAAGAAGATAAATATTACATGCTTGGCGCGGTAAATGATCCGGAAAGGGTTACAACCGTTAAGGATGTTTATACTGTTACGGATGCTGGCGTAATTCAAGAGGTTAGAACGCATGAGGAGACGGTGCGGGATAGCTTGAAGTTTAATGCAGAGATTGCCAAACGGATTGGCCCTGTGACATTCAGGGGCGGAATCATTGAGTCTTCAGGCGGCTTGGGAATGGATCTGCATTTTCTAAAGGATGCGGGGGCTCTTTCCGTGGAGGCGTTTGATTTTTCACGGGACACGAATCCATATCTGAAATCGTTGCTTAGCATGAGGTTTTTAAAGTATTTCTTTGTCTCCGGCGGAGTAAATGATTTTATCAATTATCAGCGCGGCCCGATGTATTTCTTCGGGGGCGGACTATCCTTTGAGGACGAGGATCTAAAATCCATTATTGGAATTGCCGGTACCGCAGCCTATACAGGTGCAAAGTAATCAGAAAGATTTAGAGCTGACAGAAAACGTTAAAAACTGTATTTTACCTTTAAGTATAACTCATCGTAATCTTTCACCCTTCCAAAAGCGGTTGTATTTTTGCCTTCTATCCACCTGCCGCCTAAATTTATTTCAGCATTGCTTATTGGATAGTAGGTAATCTCTGGCAATAAAATAAGGGCATAATTATTTTTAATATCTTCAAAATCCTTTATTTCAGCGCCCATGCCGATAAGAGGAATTTTCAGTTTGTCATTCAGTAGTTTCCAGTCTATAACAAGCATGATATAATCCTCCAGATTCTCCGCACCCCTCTCGTGGATAAAACCATGCAGATATTGGCCATTAAGATAAATCCCATTCTTAAAAGTATAGTCTCCTCCAGCTACGTATTTGATATAAGGCTTGTTGTCTAACGCAGTGAACTCCTGAACACCCATTCCCAGAGCTGATAAATCAGCGGTTGTCTTGACTTTTTCGGGGAAGAAGACCGCTGCTTCTGCCCAGACGCCGACATTGGCTACGGATCCTGCCATGTCCACCCCGGCTGTCTGCATTTTTGGGTAGATTAGTTCGCTGGCAATATCTAATTCCCTGGGAACCCCGGTAGCAGAAATAACTGCCTTTTTTGCCATGGGTAAGCCATCCCTGCCATACACATAACTAAGGGAGAAATCATAGTCGAAAAAGTTTTTGGATATTTTAACCCCAGCAGTCGATCCATCCTTGGGATTGTTTTCGGGCAGGATAACGGTATTGGTCAGGGTTCCTAATCTGAACCCGGGTGGTAGCCCTATCGGTGGCATTAGGGCATAAAGCCAGTCGCCGCGCGGCAATACAGCAGGAGTAAAGACCGGGATATAGGCAACCGAGAATATATAATTCCCAATATAGCAGGAAGCTTTTAGTCCGTCGGATCCGAGGTGCCTGCCAAAATCCCAGATATCTTCAAGATCGTAAGGGTTGATGTTATCGGTTGGGTTTAGTTTATCTGCTGTTCCCCAGGCTATGCGCTGCCTGCCAATGCGGATATCAATGTTGCCTGAAAGAAACTCATAGAGGTCAATGTATGCTTCCCTGATGTCTAAATCCAATGGCGCGACTTTGGTTTTATCAGTTAAGTCGTAGTGGTTTTCAACATCAGGCAGCCCCCATGACCTTAGCCAGATTTCACTGTAAAAATGAGCTTTTTCCGCAGGGCTGACCTCTGCCCTCAGATCAAGCCGGTATTCCTGCCAGTAAAAATTACCGTTGCCTTTGAGCCGCATGCGATCATCGGTCTGGAGATATCCTCCCCATCCGATGCCGTTTTCCGAAGATCTCTCTTCCTGGGCAGGAAGGGGATTAGAAAAGCAGAGTACTATCAGTTCTGTTAATATTAACAAAAAGATCTGATTCTTCATCTCTGTGTCCTCTTTACCTTATCTTTTTAAATAGCGTTCTGTAAATTTTTCATCAGACACACCTGTATCAAATCTGACTTCCTCAATAATCATCTTTGTCCTGTGATTTTCCCTTAAATCTTCCATCTCGGATTCTTTTGATACCCAGTATCCCTGAACCTTTTCTATGTTCTTTGCCGTCATTTTTTTGAAAAAATTGTTGCCCTTATCATAACATTCAATCTCAACCGGATAAAAATTATCGGTTTTTACTTTTATAATTACTTTTGAATAATCAGTTTTTATCCCTTCCCGCGGGTTAAGCTGGAGGATATAATAATTTTCCTCCTCTTTTAACAATTCCGGCATGTATTTTTTTGAATATTCTTTTGCTTCCAGGTCCTCATAGGTAAAGTCAGTCCCGGCAAATTTTGTGTTTTTTATATGTGAGGCAATGCGCCTTGTCTTGTTGAATGCAGGCAGGTAAAGATACATTATATCGTCTGGCAGTGAAAGAAAGGCGATTCCCCGTTGCGCAGCCGGCGACAGGAACCTGACCAGCCGTTTATCGCTTCCCTTCTGGAGCATGCTCATTTCGCGCAGATCCTCTTTGCCGGTTTTATCAATCAGGATGAGTTTTACTTTCATATCCTGGTCCTTTGGCGCGCTGATAATATTATCCACTTTTTCAAGTATCTGTGATGCTGTGAGTTGTTTTTTTTCTGCCCTGATTTGCAAATCAAACATCCCGCTTAACATGATGAGGCTTAATAAAATAAATTTTTTCATTTTATTCCCCCTTTATTGTTTATTTT
>Ga0209321_10001598_pt1 | contig 15473 bp, 11 predicted proteins | sample Rifsed16ft4_FD_184012 | JGI IMG/M metagenome (GOLD analysis project Ga0209321, IMG submission 184012) | Soil microbial communities from Rifle, Colorado, USA - sediment 16ft 4 - CSP-I_5_4 (version 2) | ecosystem: Environmental > Terrestrial > Deep subsurface > Rock core/Sediment | place: Rifle... | reverse complement strand
TCTTCCCATGGTCGATGTGGCCGATCGTGCCGATATTCACGTGCGGCTTGGTGCGTTCGAACTTCTTCTTGGCCATCGTGGGGTGCTCCTGGTTCCTCGTCCCGACCGGCTCTTACGAGACTCGACTCTTGGCAACGAGTTCCTGGGCGAGATTGCCCGGGACCTCGGCATAGTGGGATAGCTCCATCGAATAACTCGCCCGACCCTGGGTCATCGACCGCAGGTCCGTGGCGTAGCCGAACATCTCGGCAAGTGGAACGGCAGCCTGCACGACCGTTGTCGTGCCGCGGTTGTCCGATCCCTCGACGATGCCCCGGCGACTGTTGAGGTCGCCGATGACGTCGCCCATGAACGACTCGGGCATGGTGACCTCGACCCGCATCATGGGTTCGAGGATGGTCGGGCTCGCCTTTTCGACTGCGTCCTTCAGGGCCATCGAGGCCGCGATCTTGAACGCCATTTCGGACGAGTCCACTTCGTGGTACGACCCATCATGAACGATCGCGCGAACATCCACCATCGGGAAGCCGGCGTACACGCCGGTCTCGACCGTTTCGCGAATGCCCTGGTCGATCGCCCGCATGTACTCGCGCGGAATGGTCCCGCCGACGATCTTGTCGACGAACTCGTAGCCGGAGCCCTTTTCGCCGGGCTCCAGGGTCAGGATCACGTGACCGTACTGGCCCTTGCCACCGGTCTGCCGGATGAACCGGCCGTTGCCTTCGGCCTTGCGGCGGATCGTCTCGCGGTACGAGACCTGGGGACGCCCGACATTCGCGGCAACCTTGAACTCGCGGACCATGCGGTCGACCAGGACGTCCAGATGCAGCTCGCCCATGCCGGCGATGAGGGTCTCGCCGCTCTCGGGGTCCGTCTTGACCCGGAACGTCGGATCCTCCTCGGCCAGGCGCTGCAGGGCGATGCCCATCTTGTCCTGGTCTGCCTTCGTCTTGGGCTCGATCTTTACCTCGATGACCGGCTGCGGGAACGTGATGGTCTCGAGCAGGATCGGATGCTCGAGATCCGAGAGCGTGTCGCCGGTGAACGTGTCCTTGAGCCCGACGATCGCGGCGATGTCGCCTGCGTAGACCTCGTCGATCTCCTCGCGGTGGTTCGCGTGCATCTGGAGGATGCGACCGACGCGCTCTCGCTTGCCCTTCGCAGTATTGAGGACGTACGAACCGGCCTTGAGCGTGCCCGAGTAGACCCGGAAGAAGGCGAGCTTCCCGACGAACGGGTCGGCCGCGATCTTGAACGCCAGGGCCGAGAACGGCTCCTTGTCATCGACCAGCCGGACCAGTTCCTCATCCGTCCCAGGCCGAAGGCCGATGGTCGGCGGGACGTCGAGCGGCGACGGCAGGAACGCGGTCACGGCGTCCAGCATCGGCTGAATACCCTTGTTCTTGAGGGCTGATCCGGTCAGGACCGGGACGAACTTCGACTGGAGCGTCCCGAGCCGAATGCCGTGGCGGATCTCCTCGACCGTCAACGCCTCGCCCTCGAGGTACTTGTGGGTCAGGGCATCGTCCGCCTCGGCCACGGCCTCGATCATCCGCTCGCGATGCTCGGCAGCCTCGGCCTTCAGGTGCTCCGGGATCTCGACCACGTCGATCTGGCTGCCCAGGTCATCGCGATACAGGATCGCCTTCATCTCGATCAGGTCGACGACGCCTTCGAACGTGTCCTCGATCCCGATCGGGATCTGGATCGGGACCGGTCGCGCGCCAAGGCGATCCACGATCATGTCCACGCAGCGCCAGAAGTCGGCCCCGGTGCGATCGAGCTTGTTGATGAAGCAGATGCGCGGGACCGAGTATCGATCGGCCTGGCGCCAGACGGTCTCGGATTGGGGCTCCACACCGGCAACGCCGTCGAAGATGACGACTGCGCCGTCGAGGACGCGCAGGCTGCGCTCGACCTCAACTGTGAAGTCCACGTGCCCGGGCGTATCGATGATGTTGATACGATGGTCGTTCCAGTGGCAGGTCGTCGCCGCGGCGGTGATGGTGATGCCGCGCTCCTGCTCCTGGGGCATCCAGTCCATGGTGGCCGCGCCTTCATGGACCTCGCCGAGCTTGTAGATCTTCTTCGTGTAGTAAAGGATCCGCTCGGTGACCGTGGTCTTGCCCGCGTCGATATGCGCGATGATTCCAATGTTCCGCGTGCGCGCAAGCGAAACCTGACGTGTCACGAGCGGGACCTTCCGGGATCTACCACTTGAAGTGACTGAAGGCCTTGTTGGCCTCTGCCATCTTGTGGGTGTCTTCGCGCCGCTTGACGGCCGCGCCGAGGTTGTTCATGGCGTCGACGAATTCGGCGGCGAGCTTCTCGCTCATGCTCTTGCCGTTTCGCTTCCGTGCTGCCTGGACCAGCCAGCGCACACCGAGGGACAGGCGGCGGTCGCCGCGAATCTCCACCGGTACCTGGTACGTTGCGCCACCCACGCGGCGAGGCTTGACCTCGATGATCGGGGTGGCGTTGCGAAGCGCCGACTCGAGGACTTCGAGGCCGGGGCGCTTGGCGGAGGCTTCCGCCCGGGCGAGAGCCTGTCGAAGGATGCGCTCGGCGAGGTTCTTCTTGCCGTCGGTCATCAACTTCGCGTGGAAGCGGGCCGTCGTCCGGTTCGCCGGAATGTGCTCGTACTTCGACTTGCGGGGGATGCTGGCACGACGTGGCATCAGCGCTTCGCCCCGATCGCCGGAGTCGCCTTGGCGCCGTACTTCGAGCGACCCTGCTTGCGATCACGCACGCCGGCCGCGTCGAGCGTGCCGCGGATGATGTGGTACTTGACCGACGGGAGGTCCTTCACGCGCCCACCGCGGACCAGGACCACGGAGTGCTCCTGGAGGTTGTGGCCGATGCCCGGGATGTAGGCCGTGACCTCCATCTGGTTCGTGAGGCGTACGCGCGCGATCTTCCGAAGGGCCGAGTTCGGCTTCTTGGGCGTCATCGTCCGGACCTGCAGGCAGACCCCCCGCTTCTGGGGGGCGCCCGGAATCGAGACCTGGCGCTGCCGAAGGCTGTTCCAGTTCTTGCGCATGGCCGGGGCCTTGATCTTCGAGATCTTGAGCTTGCGGCCGTGGCGCACGAGCTGGCTGATTGTCGGCACGAAGACGCTGCTCCCTTCAAGGTTTCTTCAGTCGGTGCGGCGCCTGTGCCGCGGGGTTCAACTCGCCGGGTGTCGGACCCTCGGCGAGGACCCTGTCCCATCTTCTGATGGGGTTTCCGGCGAGCGGTTCGACACCCATGTCGAACGCCGCTCCTTCCGGAGCCACGATCGCGGAGTGTATCAATTCGGCCGATCGAGTGTCAACCGCGGCCGGTGCTGGGGGCGACTCTCCCGGATGAGAGCGCCGCCCCGTCGCGTCAGGCCTTCGGAGACGCCTCCGGCTCGCCCTGGAGCAGTGGGTTGCGATCCGGATCGATCTGCTCGTCCGCGACCTTGCCAGCTTCCGTCAGGAACGGGTTGAAGGCATCGTCATCCGACCCGGCGATCGTCGCCGCCCGGGCCAGGCCCGCTGCGTCGTCGTCCGCCGGCCGGTCGCTCCCGTCCTCGAGGAACGGGTTGTACTGCTCGCCGCCATCGGCAAGGGCCTCTCCGGCAAGGGCCTCGAGGGCCGTCCGGCGCTCACGCTCCTTGCGCGCTGCCAGGTTGGCCGGCGCCCCGGACCCGGCCGGGATCAGCTTGCCGATGATGACGTTCTCCTTGAGGCCGATCAGGTGGTCCTTGGCGCCATTGATGGCGGCCTCGGTGAGCACCCGGGTCGTCTCCTGGAAGGACGCCGCGGCAAGGAAGCTGGAGGTGTTGAGTGAGGCCTTGGTGACGCCGAGCAGCACGGCCTGCGCCGTTGCCGGCTCGCCACCCTCCGCGAGCACCCGGTTGTTGACCTCCTCGAAGGCCAGTCGATCGATGAGCTCGGTCGGCAGCAACTCGCTGTCACCGGGCTGGTCGATCCGGACCTTCCGGAGCATCTGCCGGACGATGATCTCGATGTGCTTGTCGTTGATCGTGACGCCCTGGCTCCGGTAGACCTTCTGGACCTCCTTGACCAGGTAGCGCTGGACGGCGTCCCGGCCCCGAGTATCGAGGTACTCCTGCGGGTTGATGGGACCGTCGGTGATGGCGTCGCCCGCCCGGACCTCCTCGTTGTCGCCAACGAGCAGCCGAGCGTTGTGGGGAATGCTGTACTCGCGCTCGACGATGTCCTCGGCTCGGACGACGAGTCCGTCGTCCGTCCGGGCGAGGAAGCCACCGACCGGCACGGCGATTTCGATCGCCGGATCGCCGGCGACGCGAGCAACCACCTGACCGGCCTCGACCAGGTCGCCCGGCGCCGCAAGGAGCTCGGCGTCGGCCGGCAGCGCGATCCCCGAGTCGTATGACTCGCGGCTGGTGACCTTGACCTTCGTGCCGGACTCCGCGCGGAGCACGGAGACCGCCCCGTCGATATGACTGATCTCCGCCTTGCCCTTCGGAACGCGTGCTTCGAAGAGTTCCTCGACGCGAGGTAGACCGGCGGTGATGTCCAGGCCGGCGACACCGCCGGTGTGGAACGTCCGCATGGTCAGCTGCGTGCCGGGCTCACCGATCGACTGGGCAGCGATGATGCCCACGGCCTCACCCGTGCCAACCGGATCCCCGGTCGCAAGGTTGCGGCCGTAGCACCGGCGGCAGACGCCGTAGCGGGCCTCGCAGGTGAGCGGCGAGCGGACGAGAACCTCGTCGATCCCCGCAGCCTCGATGGCCGATGACGTCTCCTCGGTGATCAGGTCGTTGCGGTCCACCAGGAGCGGAGGAGTCTTGGCCTTGCTCGCGGGATCCGGAAGCGGTGCCGCGGACAGGCGGCCGACGAGACGCTTCCGGAATTCCTCCCGAACCGTCTGGCGCGTGCCGTCGTCCGTTGCCGGCCACGTGGCGCCGGTCATGTCCGCCGTGTCGGCGGCCGTGATCCAGCTCCCCTCTTCCGTGCCACAGTCCTCATCGCGGGTGATGACGTCCTGGGCCACGTCGACCAGTCGACGGGTCAGGTAGCCCGAGTCCGCGGTCCGGAGGGCCGTGTCCGCGAGTCCCTTGCGCGCGCCGTGCGTGGAGATGAAGTACTCGAGGACCGTCATGCCCTCACGGAAGTTGCTGCGCACCGGCACGTCGATGATCCGGCCCGAGGGGTCGGCCATCAGGCCGCGCATCGCGCCCAGCTGGCCGATGTTGCCCTTGTTTCCGCGGGCACCGGAGTCGGTCATCATCCGGAGCGAGTTGTCCTCCGGCAGCGAGGCCATCATCGCGTCCGAGACGTCCTTCGTCGTCCGCTGCCAGAGTTCCACGACCTGCTCGTAGCGCTCGTCCTCGGTGATGAGTCCGCGCGAGAACTGCTTGTCGATGTCCAGCACGGCCGCATCCGTGGCGGCCAGACGGGTCGTCTTGTCCGGCGGCGTGGCGATGTCCCACAGGCCGATCGTCATGCCGCCGCGCGTGGCGAACTTGAAGCCGACATCCTTGATCCCGTCCACGAGGTGGGCGGTCTCCTCGGGTCCCAGCACGCGGTAGCACTCATCGACGATCCGCTTCAGCTCGCTTCGCTTCATGGCCTGGTTCTTGAAGCGCAGCCGATCCGGGACGATGGCGTTGAAGATGATCCGGCCAACGGTGGTCCGCATGCTCGTCGCGCGAAGTTCGCCCGCGGCCTCGTCCCATGCGCGGACGACCGCGTCGATCGGCTCATGGAGGCCGAGCCGGCCGGCGATATGCGTGTCGATGGCGGCGCTCGCGTCGGACCTTCGCTCGGTCGCGTGCGCGAGACCCTGGGTCGACAACTCGTACGCGTACAGCGCCTCGTCCTCGTCGGCGAAGCTCCGCACGAAGCCCGGGTTGGCGTCGCGTTCCATCGTCAGGTAGTAGCAGCCGAGGACCATGTCCTGGGTCGGCGCCACGACTGGCGTGCCATCTGCCGGCGACAGCAGGTTGGCTGTCGAGAGCATCATCGTCTTGGCCTCTTCCTGGGCGGCCGTCGAGAGCGGTACGTGGACCGCCATCTGGTCACCGTCGAAGTCGGCGTTGAATGCCTGGCAGACGAGCGGGTGAATCTGGATCGCCGATCCCTCGACGAGGATGGGCATGAACGCCTGGATACCCAGACGGTGCAGCGTGGGCGCGCGGTTCAGGAGTACCGGGTGGTCCTTGATGACCTCTTCGAGGACATCCCAGACCTCGGGGCGAACGCGCTCGACGATGCGCTTGGCGCTCTTGATGTTGTGGGCGAAGCCCTTCTCGACCAACTGGCGCATGACGAACGGCTTGAACAGCTCGAGCGCCATCTTCTTGGGCAGGCCGCACTGGTGCAGCTTCAGCTCCGGCCCGACGACGATGACCGAGCGGCCCGAGTAGTCCACGCGCTTGCCGAGGAGGTTCTGGCGGAACCGGCCCTGCTTGCCCTTGAGCATGTCGCTCAGGGACTTCAGGCGATGGTTGCCGGTCCCGGCGATCGCCCGGCCGCGGCGGCCGTTGTCGATGAGCGCGTCGCACGCCTCCTGGAGCATCCGCTTCTCGTTGCGGATGATGATCTCCGGTGCGCCGAGCTCCAGGAGCCGCTTGAGGCGGTTGTTTCGGTTGATCACGCGGCGGTACAGGTCGTTGAGGTCAGAGGTCGCGAAGCGGCCACCATCCAGCTGAACCATCGGCCGCAGATCCGGCGGAATCACCGGGATGACGGACAGGATCATCCACTCCGGACGGGTACCGGAGCGACGAAACGCCTCGATGAGGCGGAGCCGCTTGATCGCCTTCTTGCGGCGCTGGCCGGAGCTCGTCCGGACCTCCACATGAAGCGTGCGGGCAAGCTCCTCCAGCTCCATCCGGCTGATGATGTCGCGGACCGCTTCGGCACCCATGCCGGCGCTGAACAGGCGCCCGCGGCCGGCCTGGTTGAAGCGCTCATCCAGGGCCCGGTACTCGGTCTCACCGAGCGTCATGAGCGGCTTGATGCCCTCGAGGTCGTCGCGGACACGACGGAGCTCGTCCTTGGTTCCCTGGGCGTCCTCCGCGGCCTTCTCGCGCTCGGCCCGGATCGTGTCGTCCATGGCGGCCCGCAGATCCGCGACCTTCTGCTCCACGGCCAGCGCCTCGTCACGCTCGCGCGCCTGCAACTCGTCGTTGACGCGCTCGGTCTCGGCCGAAACCACGGTCCGGAGACGGGCGACGGCCTCCTTGCCGCCCTTCTCGCCGGCCGCAACGATCACCTCGCCCGTGGGGGCGAAGACGATGGTCGTCTCGGTGACAGCTGTCTTGAGCGCAGCCAGCTCTGCCTGGGCGGCCTTGGCGGCACCGACGATCTCCTCGGTCCGGGCCGTCCGCTGGGCCTCCAGGTCCGCCTTGGTCGCGGCCAGCTGGGCGTTCAGCTCGTCCTTCTGTCGGTTGATCGTGGCGGTCAGCTCGTCCTCGAGCTCGGAGATGGCCTGGCCGGCCTTGCCGCCGCGACCCGCGACTTCCTCCTCCAGCTGCGCCAGCAGTCGCTTGCGAACGTCCTCATCGACGCTCGTGACGATGAACAGGGCGAAGTACAGAATCCGCTCAAGGTTGCGCGGGCTGATGTCGAGCAGGATGCCCAGGCGCGACGGCGTGCCCTTGAAGTACCAGATGTGGCTGACGGGGCTGGCCAGCTGGATGTGGCCCATGCGCTCCCGGCGGACCTTCGAGCGGGTGACCTCGACGCCACACTTGTCGCAGATGATGCCCTTGTAGCGGATCCGCTTGTACTTGCCGCAGTAGCACTCCCAGTCCTTGGTGGGACCGAAGATGCGCTCGTCGAAGAGACCGTCCTTTTCCGGCTTGAGCGTCCGGTAATTGATGGTCTCCGGCTTCGTCACCTCGCCCTTGGACCATTCCCGAATCTGATCGGGGCTGGCAATCGAGATGCGAATCGCGCTGAAGTTGTTGACCTCGAGCATCGTTCTCCTCCGCGCCGCCGCCTGGCTTCAGCAGCGCGATCCGGACCGGGTGCGAGCGTCAGCGGGCCGGCCGGGACCCGTCAACGCGTGGATTGGGTGCTGCGTCAGTCCTCGAAACCGGCGAGGTTGATCCCGCCGAGGTCAGGGAGCAGATAGCCGGAGGCGTCGTCCTCGGCCAACGGGATCTCCTCGTCATTCGGATCGAGGATCTCCGCGTTGAGCCCGAGGCTCCGCAACTCCTTGATGAGTACCTTGAACGACTCGGGAACACGGGGCGGCTGGATCTCCTCGCCCTTGACGATCGCCTCGTACGTCTGGACACGGCCCAGCACGTCGTCCGACTTGACCGTCAGGAGCTCCTGGAGGATGTTCGCCGCGCCGTACGCCTCGAGCGCCCAGACCTCCATCTCGCCGAAGCGCTGGCCACCGAACTGGGCCTTGCCACCAAGCGGCTGCTGGGTGATCAGGCTGTACGGACCGGTGGACCGGGCGTGGATCTTGTCCTCGACAAGGTGATGGAGCTTGAGCATGTAGATGTAGCCGACCGTGATCGGCTGGTCGAACAAGGCGCCGGTACGACCGTCCCGAAGCTCGATCTTGCCGTCCTCGGGCAGTGCCGTCTCGACGCCGTAGACCTGGTGGCGCGCCTCGAGGAGCTCGGTCCGGATCTGCGCCTCCGTGGCACCGTCGAACACGGCGGTGGCCGCCGTCTCGCCCTTGGCGTGGAGCGCCCACCCGAGGTGGGTCTCGAGGATCTGGCCGATGTTCATCCGGCTCGGCACGCCGAGCGGGTTGAGGATGATGTCCACCGGCGTGCCATCCGGAAGGAATGGCAGGTCTTCGGACGGCAGGACCTTCGCGATCACGCCCTTGTTGCCGTGACGGCCGGCCATCTTGTCGCCAACCGAGATCTTCCGCTTCTGCGCAACCGCGACTCGAACGAGCCGATTGACGCCGGGCTGGAGATCGTCGTTGTTGTCCCGGCTGAACTCACGGATCTCAACGACCTTGCCCCGCTCGCCGTGCGGCAGGCGAAGGGAGCTGTCCTTCACCTCGCGGGCCTTTTCACCGAAGATCGCTCGAAGCAGGCGCTCCTCCGCGGTCAGCTCGGTCTCACCCTTGGGCGTGATCTTGCCAACGAGGATGTCTCCCGGGCGGACTTCCGCCCCGATGTAGATGACGCCCTCCTCGTCGAGGTCCTTGAGGGACTCCTCGCCGACGTTGGGGATGTCGCGCGTGATCTCTTCCGGGCCCAGCTTGGTGTCCCGGGACTCCATCTCGTGCTTCTCGATGTGGATGCTCGTGAACAGGTCGTCGCGAACGAGGCGATCGCTGATGACGATCGCGTCCTCGTAGTTGCCGCCCTCCCAGCTCATGAACGCCACGAGGATGTTCCGGCCGAGCGCGAGCTCGCCGTTCTGGGTGGATGAGCTGTCGGCGATGGCCTGGCCAGCATCGACGCGCTGGCCGACATCGACGATGGGCCGCTGATTGATGCAGGTGCCCTGGTTGCTGCGGACGAACTTCAGGAGCCGGTACTCGTCCAGCTCGCCTGAGTCGGCCTCGATCCGGATCCGCTCCGCCGTCACGCTGGTGACCGCGCCGGCCCGCGACGCAACGACCACCTGGCCGGAGTCACGCGCGGCGCGCTCCTCCATGCCCGTGCCCACGATGGGCGCCTCGGGCTCCAGAAGCGGCACCGCCTGGCGCTGCATGTTCGAGCCCATCAGGGCTCGGTTGGCATCGTCGTGCTCCAGGAACGGGATGAGCGCCGTGGCGACGGACACGACCTGCTTGGGGCTGACATCCATGTACTCGATCTGGTCCGGACGAGCCTCGGGAAACAGGTCCCGGTAACGCGAAGCGACACGCTCGTCGAGGAAGTGGCCCTCGGCGTCCAGCTTCGAGTTTGCCTGGGCCACGTGGTGCAGCTCCTCTTCGTCGGCGGGGAGGTACTCGATCTGGGCCGTGACGATGGGGCGGATCGGGAACGCGTTCGCCTTCTGGCGCTTGAGCTCTGCCGCCGCTGCCGGCGTGAACGCTGCACCGCGAGACAGGACGACGGTCCCGCCCTTGCCGACAAGGTCGCCGCCCGCCTCGTAGGTCAGGAGATCCGGGTCATCCCACGCCACCGTCCGCTTGACGCGGCGGTACGGCGTCTCGATGAAGCCGTAGCTGTTGATCCGGCCATAGGTGGCGAGCGAGCCGATCAGGCCGATGTTCGGGCCCTCGGGCGTCTCGATCGGGCAGATCCGGCCGTAGTGGCTGTGGTGAACGTCCCGGACGTCGAAGCCGGCACGCTCGCGCGACAGGCCGCCCGGGCCGAGAGCCGACAGCCGCCGCTTTGATGTCAGCTCGGCGAGCGGGTTGGTCTGATCCATGAACTGCGAGAGCTGGCTGCCGCCAAAGAACTCCTTCATGGCCGCCACGACCGGGCGGATGTTGATCAGCGCGTTCGGGGTGGCCTTGTCGATCTCCTGGATCGTCATCCGCTCCCGGACCACGCGCTCCATCCGGAGGAGGCCGATCCGGAACGCGTTCTGGATCAGCTCGCCGTTTGCCCGGATCCGCCGATTGCCGAGGTGGTCGATGTCGTCCTTCGGGTGGAGGCCGCGGTTGCACTCGATGAGATGGCCGACGATCGCCGCGATGTCCTCGCGCGTGATCGTCCGCTGCTCGCGCGGAACTTCGATGCCCATGCGCTCGCCGGCGGCCTGGAGCTTCTTGCCGAACTTGTACCGGCCGACCCGACCGAGGTCGTAGCGCCGGAAGTTGAAGAACAGGCCCTCGACGAGCTGGCGAGCGTTGTCGCCCGTGGGCGGATCGCCCGGCCGGAGCTTCTTGTAGACCTCGATGAGCGCCTCGGATGCCGTCCGGGTCACGTCCTTGTCCAGGGTGTTCGCGATGAACTGGTGCTCGGGATCGATGTCGACCGCGCTGAACAGTGCGGCGATCTCCTCGTCCGTCTCGTACCCGACCGCCCGGAGGAGCGTGGTCGCAGCAATCTTCCGCTTGCGGTCCACCTTGACCCAGAGCTGGTCCTTGTTGTTCGTCTCGAACTCGAGCCAGGCGCCGCGGTTGGGGATGACCTTGGCACTGAAGAGCATCCGGCCCGACGCCGGATCTTCCACTTCGTTGTAGTAGACGCCGGGCGAGCGGACGAGCTGGCTGACCACGACGCGCTCCGCGCCGTTGATCACGAAGGTGCCAAGGTCCGTCATCCACGGGTAGTCACCCATGTAGACGCGCTGGCGCTGGATCTCGCCCGTCTCCTTGATCAGGAGCTCGACGTTGACGTACAGCGGACGGCTGAAGGTGAGGTCCTTGGTCCGGCACTCCTGCTCGGAGTACTTGGGGTCCCCGAACTCGTAGTCCAGGTACTGGAGCTCCATGACCTTGGCCGTGAAGTCCTTGATCGGGCTGATCTCGTCGAACAGCTCCCGCAGGCCCTTTGCGATGAACCACTGGAACGACTCCAGTTGGAGCTCGATGAGGTTGGGGACAGGCAGGACCTCGGGAATCCGGGCATAGCGCTTTCGCGCCGCCGACGAACTCATGAGGGTCGACGACTCAGCGGAGGACAGCATAAACGACGGCTCCTTGACGGAGGGCGTGGGGAGATGGAAGGACCGGGCTCACAGAACGGCTAAGGATATCGCGAATCCCTGATTTGTCAACGAGCCCACGGGGACCCAGACCCGGCAGTGGGCCGTAGCGCCGGTCGGGCGGACCAGGCGAAGGCGCCGGGCGAGCGCGGTTGCGAGCGCACTTGGACGTGCGTGAACAACCGCGCGCAGCCGGCAACGCCCGCCTGGGCCGCTCCGGGCGCCGCTACTTGATCTCGACCTTGGCGCCCTGCTCTTCGAGGGCAGCCTTGATCTTCTCGGCCTCGTCGCGAGTGACGGCCTCCTTGACGGCCTTGGGGAACGCGTCGACGAGATCCTTGGCCTCCTTGAGGCCAAGTCCGGTGAGTTCGCGAACGACCTTGATCACGGGGATCTTGTTGGGGCCGATCTCGATGAGGGTGGCCGTGAACTCGGTCTGCTCCTCGGCCACGGGGGCGGCCTCGGCTGCGCCGGCGGCCGGCGCGGCGGCCATGGCGACGGGTGCCGCGGCGGTCACGCCGAAGCGATCCTCGAACATCTTCTTGAACTCAGAAAGCTCGAGAACGGTCATTGACTCGAACGCCTCGAGAAGCTGGTCAGCGGTGAGCTTTGCCATTGGTGTCAACTCTCCTGGTTGGTGGCGGGGTTTCGGATGTCCCGGGTGACGTCAGGCCGCAGCAGCGCGCTGATCGGCCAGTGCCGCGAAGAGGCCAGCGACGTCGCGCAGCGGCGCGTCGAACAGGCCGGCCGTCGTGGCAAGGGGTGCGGCGATGGCGCCGGCAACCTGGCTGAGGAGCACATCCCGCGAGGGAAGCGTTGCCAGCCTGGTCACGCCGTCGGCATCAATGGCTCGGTCCCCGAGCAGGCCCCCGGTAATCCGGACCTGCTTGAACGGGCGCACCGCGTCGATGACTGCCTTCGCAGTTGCCGACTCGTCGGTTCCGAAGGCGATTGCCGTCGGGCCGATGAGCAGTGCGTCGAGCGCCGATCCGCGCGTGTCGGATGCGGCGATCTTCATGAGCCGGTTCTTGACGACCCTGTACGTCACGTCCTGCTTGCGCAGGCTGCGTCGGATCTCGGCGATCTCCTTGACCGTGAGACCCCGGTACTCCGAGACGATGAGCGTCGAGCTCCGTCCGAGCTGCTCGCGCAGCTCGTCGATGACCCGTCGCTTGGCCTCGGTCGGCATAGTGCCCTCCGTGCTTCTGCGCGCAACCGGCGCGTGGCGGTGGGCGCGCGGCGTTCCCGCCGTGAGCCCCTGCGACGGTCACCCTTCCGGGCGATGGCCTTGACCGCAGGGGCCGCGCCCGCCCGCGAGGGCGGAGGCTTCCGTGTCCCTGCCTCGGCGTGGTCTCCGTCGTCCCCGGGCACTGCCCGGTCCGGTCCGGCGGCTTAAGTCCTGGTCGTCGCCTCGCGGCGGCGGCCCCTGGACCCACGCTGTCTTCAGCGGTCCGTCATGTCTTCGTTCAGGCGACGCGCCTCTCGGCCGTCGCCACGTCTGGTTGGCGGGATATCGCCCGCCGGCGAGCGGTCAGACCGCTGCGGCTGCCGCGAGCACGCCCGGGATATCCACCTTGATGCCGGGGCCCATGGTCGAGGCGATCGTCAGCGAGCGCAGGAACGTGCCCTTCGCGCCCGACGGCTTCGCTCGGTTGACGGCGTCGACAAGGCTGGCCAGGTTGGCAACGAGCTGGTCCGCGTCGAAGCTGACCTTGCCGACCGGGACATGGACGATGCCCGCCTTGTCCACCTTGAATTCCACGCGGCCTCCCTTGACCTCCCGGATCGTCCGATCGAGATCAAAGGTGATGGTGCCGGCCTTCGGGTTTGGCATGAGACCGCGGCGGCCGAGGATCTTGCCGAGCCGACCGACCTGACCCATCAGGTCCGGCGTCGCAAGGGCAACATCAAACTCGAGCCAGCCGGCCTCGATCTTCTTGACGAGGTCCTCCGAGCCAACCTCGTCGGCGCCCGCCTGGAGCGCCTCCTGGGCCTTCTCCCCCTGGGCGAAGACGGCGACCCGGACGACCTTGCCGGTGCCGTGGGGCAGGACCACCGTGCCGCGCACCATCTGGTCGGCATGACGCGGGTCAATGCCGAGGCGGAGGTGCACTTCCACGGAAGCGTCGAACTGGACGGTCGAGGTGTCCTTGGCGAGCTGGGCGGCCTCGGCCGGCGCGTAACTCCGATCGTGCTCGACGAGCTTCGCGGCCTCGATGTACTTCTTGCCGTGCTGTCCCATGTCAGGTCTCCCGTACCGATCGGGGCTGCCGATCTCCCCCGTCGCGTGGGGTCCTCGGCGGTCGCGGGTGCGACCGCAATGAACGCGTTTCGCCGGCTAGCCGACGACCTCGATACCCATGCTCCGAGCCGTCCCTTCGATCATCCGGGCGGCGGCGTCGATGTCGTTGGCGGAGAGATCCACCATCTTCAGTGTGGCGATCTCCCGGAGCTGGTCACGGGTGACCTTGCCGATCGTCTCGCGCTTGGTCGTCGTGGCGCCCTTGTCCACTCCGGCGGCCTTGCGCAGCAGGTCGGCGGCGGGCGGGGTCTTGAGGATGAACGTGAACGAGCGATCCTCGAACACGGTGATCTGCGCCGGGATGACCTGGCCAAGCTTGTCGGCGGTCTTCTCGTTGTAGGACTTCGTGAACTCGACGATGTTGATGCCGTGCGGGCCCAGCGCGGTGCCGACCGGCGGCGCGGGTGTCGCCTTGCCGGCGGGCAACTGGAGCGTGAGCACGATTCGAACCTTCTTGGCCACGGGGGCGGGATCCCTTCTGCTTTGTTAGAGCTTCTCGACCTGGAGGAAGTCGAGTTCGACCGGCGTCTCGCGGCCGAAGATGCTGACGAGGACCTTCACCTTGTTTCGCTCGGGGTTGACCTCGTCGACCGTACCAATGAACTCCGAGAACGGCCCATCGGTGACACGGACGCTCTGGCCCTTGATGAATGCGACACGGAACTTCGGCGTCTCGACACCCATGTGCCGGAGGATCTGCTTGACCTCATTCTCATCCAGCGGGATCGGTTCGCTGCGCACACCCGGGATGTTGGAGCCACCAACGAAGCTCGTGACGCCCGGCGTATTGCGGACGACGAACCAGCTGTCGGGGTCGAGGATCATCTCGACAAGGACGTAGCCCGGATAGACCTTCTTCTGGACCGTGTGGCGCTGGCCCTGCCGGATCTCGATCTCATCTTCCATCGGGACGAGGACCTGGAAGATCCGGTCCTCCATGCCCATGGATTCGATCCGGTGTTCGAGATTGGCCTTCACCTTGTTCTCGTAGCCCGAGTACGTGTGGATCACGTACCAGCGCTTCTCGGGAACCTGGGCCTCGGTCTCGGTCATGGCGGTGCTCACGCGAATGTCCTCGTCAGGAAGCCCATGACGCCCTGAAACAGATAGTCGAAGGCAAACACGTACAGCCCGACTGCGAGGCTCACCGCGAAGACGAGCACGGTCAGGTTGCGGGTCTGCTCGACCGTGGGCCAGGAGACCTTCTTCAGCTCGGAAACCGCTTCGGCAATGAAGCGGCGAATACGGGTCACGGGTTGGTACGTTGCCTTTCAGGTGTGGCAGGGGCGATAGGACTCGAACCTACAACCGCTGGTTTTGGAGACCAGTGCTCTGCCAATTGAGCTACACCCCTGCGGAGCGCGACGGTTACTTGGCCTCCCGGTGAAGCGTGTGCTTCCGACAGCGCGGGCAGTATTTGTTGAGCTCGATCCGGTTGGGATCGTTCTTCTTGTTCTTGCGTGTCGTGTAGGTCCGCTCCTTGCAGTCCGGACAGGCGAGCTGGAGCGTGGGACGAGCTTCGACTCTTGCCATCCGGTTACTCGGTGATGCTCGTGATCGCGCCGGCACCGACGGTCCGGCCACCCTCACGGATGGCGAACCGCTGACCGGTCTCGAGCGCGATC
>Ga0209321_10001597_pt1 | contig 15477 bp, 12 predicted proteins | sample Rifsed16ft4_FD_184012 | JGI IMG/M metagenome (GOLD analysis project Ga0209321, IMG submission 184012) | Soil microbial communities from Rifle, Colorado, USA - sediment 16ft 4 - CSP-I_5_4 (version 2) | ecosystem: Environmental > Terrestrial > Deep subsurface > Rock core/Sediment | place: Rifle... | reverse complement strand
GCAACGTTGCGGCTTGGCGCGAAGACAGCCCGGCCGTCTTTCATTTTCAATATGAGCCCTGGCAAGACCATCGAAGAGATCGCTCAGTCGGCGCGACGGGAGTTGGGGGCGGCATCGGACGAGGCCGCCCTCGAGGCCTGGCGGATCGCCCACCTGGGCCGCAAGGCGAGCCTGACCATTTTTCTCCGATCCCTGGCCGAGCTGGCACCGGAGGAGCGCCGGAAGGCGGGCGCCGACGCCAATCGGCTGAAGGCAGAGCTGGAGGAAGCCTTCGCCGAGAAGCGCTCCCAACTTCAGGCGGCGCGGATCGAACGGACCGTCGAGACCGGACGCATCGACGTGACCTTGCCCGGCCGCCCGGTCCCGCTGGGTCGGCTCCATCCCATAACGCAGACGCTTCGCGAGATCCTCGCCGCCTTCGAGTCCCAAGGATTCTCCGTCGTCGAGGGACCGGAGGTGGAGCTCGACTACTACAACTTCGAAGCGCTGCGGATTCCCAAAGAGCATCCCGCCCGGGAGCTCATGGACACTTTCTATATCGACCGGGCCGACGAGTCGGACGGCAGGCTCCTGCTTCGCACCCACACCTCGCCGAATCAGGTGCGTTTCATGGAAAAACACCAGCCGCCCATTCGCATCGTCGTTCCCGGCAAGACCTATCGTAACGAGGCGACCGATCCCACTCATGAGTGGATGATCACGCAGGTCGAGGTGCTGGCAGTGGACGAGGGCATCACCCTGGCACACCTCAAGGGCACGCTCTTCGAGTTCGCCAAGCGGATCTTCGGGCGGGAGAGGAAAATCCGCTTCCGGTGCGATTATTTCCCGTTCGTCGAGCCGGGAGTGGACATGGCGATCGATTGTTTCCTCTGCGGGGGAGGAGGTTGCCGTACCTGTAAGAACGAAGGCTGGATCGAGATATTGGGCGCCGGCATGGTGCATCCGGAGATCCTGACCAACATGGGTTACGACACCAATATCTACACGGGCTTTGCGGCCGGGCTGGGGGCCGAGCGGATCGCCATGCTCCGACACGGCGTGGACGACATCCGGCATTTCTATGCCAACGATCTCCGTTTCCTGAGGCAGTTCTAGAATCGTGCGCGTTCCGCTGAAGTGGCTCCGGGAGTACGTGACCCTCACGCTGCCAGAGAAAGAGGTGGCGCATCGCCTCACCATGGCCGGCCTCGAGGTCACTGCCATCGAGAGGATCGGCGCCGCCTGGGAGGACGTCTTCGTGGGGGAGGTCGTGGAAGTCACCCCTCATCCGAACGCCGACCGGCTGCGTTTGGCGACGGTGTCCCTGGGAGGGGAGCGGCACACCGTGGTGTGCGGAGCTCCCAATGTGGCGGTCGGGCAGAGAATCGCCTTCGCCAGGCTGGGGGCGAATCTCATCGATGGGCACTCGGGCAAACCGATGACGCTGAAGGCGGCCAAGATCCGCGGCGTGGAGTCGGCGGGCATGGTTTGCTCGGAAAGAGAACTGGGGCTTTCCGGCGAGCAGGAAGGGATTCTGGTCCTGGCCCCAGACGCTCCGCTAGGTGCTCCCTTCGCGGAATACTACGGCGAGACCGTGCTCGAGATCGACATGAAGCCCAATCGGGCCGACGGGCTGTCGGTCGTGGGCGTAGCCCGTGACGTGGCCGCCCTTACCGGGGAGAGCGTCCGCGAGCCCGATCTCACCTACACCGCCAGCGCGGGAGCGGTCACAGATCTAGCCAAGGTGATCATCCAGGATCCCGACCTCTGTCCTCGATACACGGCGGCGGTGATCGAGAACATTCACATCGGACCGTCGCCGCCCTGGATGCAGGAGCGGCTGAAGGCAGCGGGCATGCGTCCCATCAATAACGTGGTCGACATCACCAACTACGTCATGTTGGAGCTCGGGCAGCCCATCCACGCCTTCGACTACGACAGGCTCGGCGAGCACACCATCATCGTTCGCCGGGCACGGGCCGGCGAGAAGATGACGACGCTGGACGGCGTGGCTCACACCTTCGGACCGGAGCATCTGCTCATCACCGATCCCAAAGGGCCGGTGGCGGTGGCGGGAGTGATGGGAGGACTGGACACCGAAGTCACCGAGAGGACAAAGAACATTCTCTTGGAGGTGGCCACCTTCGATCCCCTCAGCATCCGGCGCACCGCGTTGGCACTCAAGGTACCGAGCGAGGCGTCGCGCCGATTCGCCTGGGGATTGCCGCCGGAGCTGGCGTCCATCGCCTCCCGGCGCGCCACCAAGTTTCTGGTGGAGCTCAGTGGAGGGAGGGCCGCCGCCGGCCTGGTGGATTGCTACCCCGGAAAAGAGGAAAAGACTCGCATCGACGTTCCACGCAAACGGTTGAGACAAGTGCTGGGTATCGAGGTCTCGGACGAACGCGTCGAGGGGACGCTGCGATCGCTGGGATTCGTCGTTACCCCCAAGCTCCCGGAGGGCTGGGAGGTGGAGCCGCCATACTGGCGTCGCGACGTTCGGATCCCTGACGACGTTGCCGAGGAGGTCGCTCGCATCGTGGGCTACCAGCTCATTCCGAGCGAACCGCTTGCCGGAAGCATTCCTCCCCGGGTGTCCCAACCGCTTCGCGAGCTGAGGGAAAAAGTCCGCGACGTCCTGGCAGCGGGGGGAATGCAGGAGATCATCACCTATCCCTTGACTAGCCTCGAGGTGCTGGGCCGCGTCGTGTCTCCGGAGAGGCTCCATCACCAGGAGCCTCTGGCAGTCATGAATCCGCTCAACGCCGGGGAGGAAAGACTCCGCACCAGCTTGCGGGGCTCGGTGTTGAGCACGGTGGCGGCCAATCAACGACTGCAACAGGAAGCCTTCTCGGTCTTCGAGACCTCGCGAGTCTATCTTCCGGGTGAGGAGCAGCTTCCCAGAGAGCTTGAGCATCTGGTCGGTGCGGCAACCGGTCGACGCGCGGATCGATGGGGGCGTGCCACCGAAGACTGGATCGGGTTTTTCGACGTCAAGGGGATTCTGGAGCGACTCTTCGACCGGCTGGGAGTGACTGTCCTTTATCAGGCAGGCGAAGACTATGGCTTGATTCCCGGCCGCACTGCCGCCATCCGCGCCGGCGATCGGAGAGTGGGAGTTCTGGGCCAGGTTCATCCGAGGACGGCGAGCGATTTCGGAATCGATCGAGACGTCTACCTTTTCGAGATCGTCTTGGACGACCTGCTACCCCTGGTGCGTCCGGTGAGACATTATCGGGCGCTGTCCCGATTCCCGCCGGTGGCGGAAGATCTGGCGGTGGTCGTGGATCAGTCGCTACCGGCGGCGGAAGTGCAGGCGGAGATTCTGAGTCATCCTCTGGTGTCTTCGGCGGAGCTCTTCGACGAGTACGTCGGCGATCCGGTTCCCGCCGGAAAGAAATCCCTGGCCTTCTCGGTCTCCTACCAAGCTTCCGACCGGACGTTGACGGAGAAGGAAGTGGCCAAGGCGCGGGAGCGTATCGTGAGCCGCCTCCAGAAGGAACTGGGTGCGGAGCTCCGTGGTTAATCCCGCCAGCGACCCGCCCAAGCTACCTTTCCGCGCCTACCTCTTCGATCTCGATGGAACGCTCATCGACTCGGTAGAGCTCATTCTGCGCAGCTATCGGCATACCGTTGAGCTTCATTTGGGTTCGGTGCCGCCCGACGAAGTCTGGCTGGAAGGCATGGGCACGCCCCTGTGGCGACAACTGGCCGCTTTCTCCGAGGACGCGCAGGTGGTGGAAGCGATGATCGCCACCTATAGAGACTACAACCGCCGGCATCACGACCATCTGGTGGGGGAGTTCCCTGGGGCGCGCCAGGCGGTCGAGACTCTGCGCGACTGCGGGGCGAAGCTGGGTGTGGTCACCAGCAAGCTGCGCGCCAGCGCGCGCCGGGGTCTGGCGATTTGCGGATTGGAGGGTATCTTTCCCGTCGTGATCGGGGCGGACGACGTCGATCGTCACAAGCCAGACCCGACTCCGGTGCTGCGAGCACTCGAAGAGCTCGGTGTGGAAGCATCCGAGACCATCTTCATCGGAGACTCGCCGCACGACTTGGCGGCGGGCCGCGCCGCCGGGGTATCGACGGGCGCTGCCTTGTGGGGGCCGATCGCCCGACATCTCTTGGAACCTCACCAGCCCGACTACTGGCTCGAGCACCCGTCGGACATCGTCACGCTGGGTGGTGTTTGAGGCGGTATGAGCGTGGTGTAGGCAGGAGCGGAGAAGGGGCCCCAACCAAAGGGTGGACTACACCCCGACCAGAGTGCGTCTTATCGGGGCCCTTCCACACTCGCCCCCTCCCCGCTCGGGACTCCATAAGGGCAAGAAACGGACCATTCCGAGTGTCCCGGGCGGAATTCCCTATTTCGCAGAAAGTGAATATGTTAGGGGCTGAGTGGCCTTTCCCTTCGGCCGCTTTTCGAGGTGGTAGTGTGGGTTAATCACGACGTATCGGGGGGGGGAAAAAGACGCAGGAACTCTCTCGGTGATCTACGGCACAAAGTCCCAGGACGAAAGAATATACAAGTTGGAGCGGCAGGGACGGAATCCCAACCTGGAGAAGGAAACTTGGCGCACGACTCCTTCCCGATTCCGTCCCCGCCACATTCTTGGGGACTGAACTTAGAAGCCCAGCCGTGGCCTTCTGAATCGCCTTTTGGCTGACGGTATTACGTACCTTATATGCCAACTGCCCCCCTTCGTCAAGTCGGTAATCCTCCGGTGTGTCGATGTCCGAGGGAAGCTCGAGATCGACCTCGACTCGACGAACGCGCTGGGGGATAGGCTTCGATGAGTTTCCAAACAGCCTTGTCGCCATGAAGCCCACGCAGATCGTCGAACGCGGATCGCGCAAAGACGAACGGATGGCCGAGCTCGCCCCGATAAGAAGTGACCGCGGCCCAGGATCGATTCGCGAGCCACTCCCGTGAGACGAGATCGATGACCTCGCTTCCGACCCCAGGTTGATCGCCGAGGAGCAGCATCAAGCCTGCACAATCACCCGCGGCATCCAGCCCGGCCAACAGTGAAGAGTCACAACCCGAAGGATATGCGGTGTTGTCCACCACCATAGCGCGTCTAAAACCCGAAGACTTTTCGATCTCCGCCGCCGAGCGACGCAGGACCACGATGACTTTGTCGAGGATCGAGCCGTTCGCGAAGCTCCGCGATGTCTTCCGGGGCGGCGCTTTCGCCGAGCATCGCCTGCACCGGATCGCCGGGGAGGAGATGGATCAGCGAGAACACGAGGGTGGCCACTCCCAGGAGAACGGGAATGGTGAGCAGCAACCGGCGGACCAGGAAACGAAGCATCGATCGTTCACTTAAGGGGTATCTCGGGAATCATCCAGGGGAAGACGAACGCCTGCAGCATGACGATGATCGCCATGATCGTGGCCAGCGCCATGCTGTGCCAGAACACGAACCGCAGGATTTTCCCCTCTTGTCCCGTCTGTCCCGTCGACGCCGTGGCGACGACGATGCTCTGCGCGTCGATCATCTTACCCATCACCCCGCCGGTGCTGTTCGCTGTCACGATCAGGACGGGGTCGAATCCAAGCTGCTGCGCCGTGATCTTCTGCAGGCTGCCGAACAGCACGTTCGAGCTGGTGTCCGAGCCGGTCAGCGCGACACCAAGCCAGCCGAGGAACGTCCCAAAGAACGGGTAGAGCCAACCGGTCTTCGTGAACGCCAGCCCCAGCGTCGCGTCCGTGCCGCCATAGCGCGTCACGAATCCGAGCGCCATCATCAGCATGATGGTGAGCAGCGCCACGCGCATGCGCCGGGCGGTCCCCACGGCGACGGCGATGAACTGCCCGAACGGGACGCGGAGATACAGGGCCGTCGCGATCGCGGCGAGCAGGATGGCCGTGCCGGTCGCCGACGCCCAGTTCAGGGTGAACCGCGCAGCTTCCGCGCGCGTGCGCTGATACGCCGCATCATCAAGGCGCGCCCGATCGACGGGGATCGGATCGACCGGATAATCGCGGAACACCAGACGATCGAGCCCCGGGACGCTCCAGGCGGGCGTCAGCATGGCGCTTGCCACCACCGGCTGCCCGGATCGGTAGCTCGCGAGCCCTGACGGTCCGCCATTGAGCAAGGCCTTGACCGGCGCGGACCCCCAGAGCGTGACGGCCACGCTCAGAAACACCCACGGCACCCACGCGCGGCGTACCGCCGCGGGGGAAAGATCGATGCGAGGTGGCTGCACCACCTGCGCTCGATTCGATGAACGGGCCTCCGGAAAGTCCCACACGTCCTTGGGCTGCCACAGGCGGCAGAACAGGGCCAGCGCGGCGATCGAAGCGAGGCCGGCCGCGATGTCGACCAGCTCAGGGCCGATAAGATTGCTCCATAGATACTGCACGGTCGCGAAGGAGCCGCCGCACACGAGGACTGCCGGCCACACGGACCGCAGGCCGCTCCAGCCGCTCATCGTGGCCACAAGCCAGGCCGGCACGATAAGCGACACGAACGGCAGCTGGCGGCCTGCCATCATCGAGATCGTCATCGCGGGAATATCGGTGACGGCCGCGAGCGTCAGAATCGGGGTGCCGATGGCGCCGAACGCCACGGGCGCGGTGTTCGCGATGAGCGAGAGCCCGGCGGCGTAGAGCGGCGTGAAGCCGAGGCCGATGAGCAGCGCCGAGCAAATCGCGACTGGCGTCCCGAACCCGGCCGCCCCTTCAATGAAAGCACCGAACGAAAACGCGACGAGCAACGCCTGGATGCGCCGATCGCTCGACAGCCGGCCGACAGATGCTTTCACGACGTCGAACTGCCCGGTCGCGACCGTGAGCTGGTACAGGAAGACGGCGTTGAGGATGATCCAGCCGATGGGCAGGAAGCCGTACGCCGCTCCGTAGATGGCCGTCGCCAACGCCGTGACGAGCGGCATCCCGTAAACGATGGTGGAGACCCCAAGGGCCGAAACCAGCGCGGCCAGGGCGGCGATGTGCGCCCGCCACTCAAGCAGTCCCAGCGTGACGAGAAGCAGGACGATCGGGAACGCGGCGGCGACCGTGCTGAGCCACGCGTTTCCGAGCGGATCGTAGATTTGAATCCATGCTTGTGACATAAAGGGTCCAGGAGACGGGCCCCATACTATGATGGCGCCATCAATTTCTGCATCGAAATCACGACATGCCCAAGTTCGCCGCCAATCTGACCATGCTCTTCAACGAGGTCGAGTTCCTCGACCGCTTCGAAGGAGCCGCCCGATCGGGCTTCGAAGCGGTGGAATATCTGTTCCCCTACGGCTACGACCAGGGGGTGCTCCGGGGCTGGCTGGCGGCACACGGCCCGAAGCAGGTGCTCCACAACCTCCCGGCGGGCGACTGAGCCGGGGGGAGCGCGGCATTGCCGTCCTGCCCGACCGGATGGACGAATTCGAAGCGGGCGTCGATCGCGCGATACAGTACGCGACGGCGCTCGGCTGTCCGCGGGTCAACTGCCTAGCGGGCATCAAACCGGCGGCCCTGGATGCGGCCGTCGCCCATCAGACGATGATCAGGAACCTTCGATACGCCGCCGCCAGACTCGACACCGCGGGCATCAGGCTGCTCATCGAGCCCATTAACACCCACGACGTGCCCGGCTTCTTTCTGTCCAGCACCGAGCAGGCGATCGACATCGTCGGCGGCGTCGGGTCCGACAATCTCTTCCTCCAGTTCGACATGTACCACATGCACCTGATGGGCGAGAACGTCGCGCGCGCGATCGAGCGCCATGCGCCGCGCATCGATCACATACAGCTGGCCGATGCGCCTGGACGTCATGAGCCTGGAACCGGCGAGATTGACTACCCCGCGCTCTTTGCCCTCATCGATCGCATCGGATACTCCGGCTGGGTCGGCTGTGAGTATCTGCCGCTCGTATCCACCGAAGCGAGTTTTGGGTGGCGGCCGGCGTCAGCCGGCGCGGGCATTCCGAGGTGAACCCCATGTCCCAAGGTGTACAGGCCCCTCGCGTCGTCAACATCGAAGATTTGCGGCGGATCGCGAAACGCCGTCTGCCGCGCGTCGTGTTCGATTACATCGATGGCGGCGCGGATCGCGAGGTCACGTTGCGCGAGAACTGCCGCGCCTTCGACACGGTCACGTTCCGCCCACGGTGCGCCGTCGCGACCCCCGCCTGCGATCTGCGGACGACCGTCCTCGGCATTCCGCTGTCGATGCCGCTGCTGCTCGCGCCGGTCGGCAGCAGCCGCATGTTTTATCCGCGCGGGGAAGAAGTCGCCGCGAAGGCTGCGGGTGCGGCTGGAACCGCGTACATCCTTTCGACCCTTTCCGGCTGCCTGATGGAAGACGTGGCCGCCGCCTCGAGCGGTCCGGTGTGGTACCAGCTGTACCTGCTGGGCGGCCGCGATGTGGCTACCGCCGCGATCGCGCGCGCCCGCGCGGCCGACTACTCCGCGCTCGTCGTCACGATCGACACACCGGTGGCGGGCCTTCGCGAGCGCGACATCCGGAACGGCGTGACGGCGCTTCTGACCCGCAGGCTCGGACCGATGCTTCCATTCGTCCTGCAATTCCTGAGGAAACCCGGCTGGCTCGCGGGATTCCTGGCCGACGGCGGGCTGATGAAATTTCCCAACGTCGTGCTTCCCGGCCAGGGCGCGATGCTCTATGCGGACGTCGGCGCCGCCCTCGAGCAGTCGATGGTGAGCTGGCAGGACCTCCGGTGGATTCGCGACGCATGGTCCGGCCCCATCGTCGTGAAGGGCGTTCATATCGGCGACGATGCACGCCGCGCCGCGGACATGGGAGCCAACGCCGTCGTCGTGTCCAACCACGGCGGCCGGCAGCTGGATGGCGTCGCCGCCACCTTGCGCGTCCTGCCTGAAGTTGTCACTGCTGCCGGAGATCAACTCGAAGTCCTGCTGGACGGCGGGATTCGCCGCGGCAGCGATATCGCGAAAGCCCTGAGCCTTGGCGCGCGGGCCGTCCTCGCCGGGCGCGCCTACGCCTATGGATTGGGCGCCGCTGGCGGCGCCGGCGTCGCCCGGGCGATCGAGATCCTGCGCGCCGACCTCGTTCGCACGCTCAAGCTGCTCGGCTGCTCGTCGGTGGCCGAGCTGGACCGTTCGTACGTCGATGTGCCGCCCGACTGGCCGACAACGTCCCCACGCCATCAACAAGTCGGTCGCTAAAGCGGTTCGGTCGTCCCTTCGGCCGCGAATGTCTGTCAGAATACAGGGAACCTGAGAACAGCGGTGTGAGATCCTGATGGACGCTCCCCGTCGTTGCCGCGGGCATTGTCGTTGTGGCAGCGCTCGTCTGGCTGCGTGCGGGGACCGCCTCGATCGCGACGACTCCTGTGAAGTCGTCACGGTCTCCCCGCGAACCTTCACCGCTACCGTCGTCGCCCTTGGTGCGGTCAAGCCGCAGATTGGGGCCGAAGTCCGGTTTGGCTCGCGGATCTCCGGCCGCGTCGGGCGCCTGAGCGCCAATATCGGCGATCGTGTCGACAAGGGCCAGATCATCGCGGAGCTCGAGCATCAATCTCGATCTCATCCGACTCAAGGAACCCCAGACCGACCGGTAGGAGGAATCTTCGAATGCTGCGCCGCGGCCAGCACTTTCTGTTTGGTGGGTCTTAGCATCCTTATAGATGGTATGACAAAGACCGGCAGCGTCCAACGGGCACCGTCGAAGCGACCGGATGCGCCGTTCACCAGACGACAACCGGCGCCAGCGCCGTGCCGGCAGGGCGTTTGTGCCGGAGCAGGCGCCGACCATCGAGCGCGTGCTGCAGCTGCTTGTAGCCGCGGCCCCCGAACGCGGACGGTGGCTGTCCCTTGGCCTCGCTCTCCTGACGATCCCGATGCTCCAGCTCTGGCGTGGCGCGCGCAGCGGCAACGGCTGGCTCACCCTCTGTGCCCTCTCCCGCACCCTAGCCCTCGACGAGATGGAGAAGGCCCGCTCCAAGCGGCTTTACCGCCTGCTGCGCAACCCTTCCCTCGACGGCACCGAGATGACCCCTCTTCTCGGCCGCCTCGCGCTCTCACTCGCGCGCTTCGCCGACCTCGCCTCCCACGAACTGGACCGACTGCTCGCAGCCTTCGATCGCGGCGAGCCCGCTGCAAAGCTCACTCGATGAGCCGCCCGGAAGTTCTGCGGACCGCCGTCGAGTCGTCGCTGCTCTCGTCGATTGACTACTCGATCGATGCGACCCTCGAGCTCGAATTCCGCAGTGGCGCGATCTACCGCTACTTCGCCGTCTCACAAACCGTCTTCGAGAGGCTGACCGCCGCGGAGTCGAAGAGCGCCTACTTCAACCGCAACGTCAGGAACCGCTTTCGCTACCAGCGGCTGGTCTGAACCACATCCCCTCTCCCCAGCAAGAGCAACCCCCCACCACTCTCCCGCATCCTTCCGCCGCCCGTGGACGCCACCCTTGCGGGGCTGGATGAAAACTGTGGGGCGGCAAGGGAATCTTTTCTTACTTCAGGGAGGCGAGCGCCGCCGCTGTTCGTCGGGGAATCTCGGAAGGTCTGGTGGTGCGCAGCTCATCGAGCTCTCTTTGAAGGCGCAAGAGATCGTCGTGGTCGTCGATGTCGTACCAGACCGGCAATAGTTGAAAGGTGCGTGCTCCATGGGCAAGCGCCTTGGTCGACTGCTTCAGCACGCGATTGCTTCCCCAGCTAATGTCCCGGAATAACTCCGGAACGGATCTTGAGGTACCCACCAGGTAGTAACCTCCGTCTTCGGCCGGGCCCAGGACGACGTCGTGGCCGGCGAGAGCCTCGAAGGCCTGCCTGAGGTAATCAAGGGGAAGCGTGGGGCTGTCGCTTCCTACCATCACCACCCGCTCCCGGTCATCCTGGAAAGCTCTGTGAAAGACGGTTGCCATCCGAGCTCCCAGGTCATCACCTTCCTGGAGAGCCGAGCGCCAGCCGCGTGGCACTTCGAGCCGGTGCGAGGGGTCCAGGGGCTCGCTGAGGTACAGCCACCGCTCCAAACTCGATCTACGTAATCGCGTGAGTCTTTCGAGCGTGTCCTCCACCAGGGCCCGGTGAAGAACGAGAGCTTGTTGTTGGGTAAGCGGCGGAGTCAGCCGGGTCTTGACGCTACCGAGGCGTGGCGCACGGGCAAAGACCGCCAGCCTTTCGCGGCTCAACGACGACTCGAGGACAAACCGAAACTCATCTCTCCACTGAGACGGGAGCCGGCCCGGTGGCGCGGGCGAGCAGGTCGCGCAGCTCCACGTTTTGGGCATCGGCCAGGAGTCCCCGTTCGCAGGCGCGACGCGCCAACCTCAGTTCTCCGGCCTCTAGATAGGCGCGCGCCGCTTTGACGAGCGGCGTCACTTGATGGGGCGTCTGCTCCGCGACCTCGATGTAGGTTTCGGCCGCCGCGCTATGGTTGCCCATTCCCTGGTAGGCATCGCCCAGGCGTTCCAGGACCGCGGGGCTCCTTTCCGCCAGCTTCATGTAGACGTGATAGGCGGTGGCAGCCTCGGTGAAGTTTTTGCGTGCTAGGTACAGGTCGCCCAACTCCAGATGGGCATCGGCTTGCATGGGCGTGGCATCCGCGGCGTGCTGCAGCTCGTCGAAGGCTCTCGTTTCGTTTCCGATCGCCAGGTAGGCTCGTCCCAGGGCGAGAGTCGCCGGCCCGTTCTCGGAGTCCATTCTGACGACGGACTCCAGGGCGGCCACTGCCTTCTCCAGGGCCACACGGTCGTTGCGCAGGATACCTTCCTCCAACCACAGCTCCCCGAGGCGAAGGTAGGCTCCCGGCAAGTTGGGATCCTGCTCGAGAGCGAGCCCGACCGCCTCGATGGCTTCATCGTTCCTCCCGCGCATGCGGTGGACATCCGCTAAGAGCAGATAGGAAGAGGGGTCCTGCGGTTGGCGATCGATCTCTTCATCGGCGACTCGCAGCGCTTTGTCCGCGTCGCCGGACTCCATATAGAGCTCGATGAGGGCCAGGCGCGCTTCTCGCGCGTCCGGCCGTAGGGACAAAGCGGTGAGGAGGTCCGACTCCGCTTCGTTGGCTCGACCCAGGGCATCGAGAACGGCCGCCCGCAAGTAGTAGGCATCGACGAAATCCCCGACCATGGCGATGGCGTGGCTCAGTACCTGCAAAGCGGCTTCCTCTCGGCCAGCACGAAAGCAGGAAAGCCCCAGTTTGTAGAGAACGGATGGGGAGTCGGGGTCGAGCGTCAACACGTCCGAATAGAGCGCGGCCGCTTCGTCGAAACTGCCGCGATCATAATAGATGTCTGCTTGTTGCTGGGACACGCTCAGGGGATCGGCGCCCAGCCTCGATGCCTGAGACAGGTCTTCCAGTGCCGCCGCAGTGTTTCCCTGTTTTTTCAGGGCATCGGCCCGTTTGAGATAGGCCAGAGGCTTGTCGGGGCGGAGACCGATGGCCAACCCATAGGTGCGGGTCGCCTGATAGGGAAGTTCCTCCTCCATGAGCTGGTCGCCCAGCTTCACCAACTGTACGTACTGATAGTCGCGGGAGAAGACCTGATAGGCGACGAGGAAGAAGCCGATGGTGGCCAGGAGAACCACGACAGGTAGAGCCAGGCTCCGCATTGAGTCCCCTAAGTACTTCGTCAGATGGAGGTTAACAAAGCAGCCGTGGCAAGTCAAAGGGGCACGTTCAACTCTCCACCACTATGCCGCAGCCGACCCATCCGCCTTGGCCTTACGGAACGTGAACCCGCCCTCGGAATCGAAGTCCACTGTCACCCGGTCCCCTTCGCGGAACTCGCCCTGGAGCAACCGCATGGCCAGCTCGTTCTGCAGCCGCTGCTGGATGACCCGCTTGAGCGGCCGCGCGCCGTACACCGCATCGTAACCCTCCTCAGCGAGTCGCTGGCGGGCCGCGTCGGTGAGCTCCAGGGTCACCTTGCGATCCTGGAGCATCTGACGCAGCCGTCCCAGCTGGATCTCGACGATCTGTCCAATCTGTTCACGGGTGAGGGGGCCGAAGACGATCACTTCATCGACGCGGTTGAGAAACTCGGGCCGCAGGTGGCGACGAAGCTCCTCCATCACGCGCGAGCGAATGGCGTCCTGGCCCACGCCCTGGCGGGTCATCTCCTGAATCGTCGGGCTGGCGATATTCGAGGTCATGATGATCACGGTATTCCGGAAGTTGACCAGGCGACCCTGTCCGCTGGTCAGCCGGCCCTCGTCGAGGATCTGGAGCAGCACGTTGAACACGTCGGGATGGGCCTTCTCGATCTCGTCGAACAGCACCACGCTGTAGGGTTTGCGGCGCACCGCCTCGGTGAGCTGGCCGCCCTCCTCGTAGCCGACGTAGCCGGGCGGGGCCCCGATCAGCCGGGCCACCGTGTGCTTCTCCATGTACTCCGACATGTCGAGTCGGACCATGGCCTGCTCGTCGTCGAACAGAAACTCCGCCAGGGCCCTCGCCAGCTCGGTCTTACCGACGCCGGTCGATCCCAGGAACAGGAACGAGCCCAGCGGCCGGCTCGGATCCTGCAGACCGGCCCGGGCGCGTCGCACGGCATTGGCCACCGCGCGCACCGCCTCCTCCTGCCCCACCACACGCTGATGCAGGCGCTCCTCCATGTTGACCAGCTTCTCGACTTCGCCCTCCAGTAGCTTGCTGACCGGCACACCCGTCCACTTGGAGACGATGGCCGCGACGTCCTGTTCGTCGACTTCAGTCTTGAGCAGAGGAGATTGCTCCTCGGCGGTGAGCTTCCTTTCCATCTCCGCCAACTCTTGTTCCAGTTGCGGGAGCTGGCCGTAGGAAAGCTCGGCTGCCTTGTTGTAGTCGAACTGGCGTTGGGCACGCTCGATCTCGAAGCGGGTTTGGTCGATCTGCTCCTTGAGCCGGCGGATCTGCTGCTGCGCCTCTCGTTCGCGCTGAAGCCTGGCCTCCAGGGCACTACGCTCCTCGCCCAGGTTGGCGAGCTCCTGCTCGATCTGCTTCCGCCGCTCCTTGCTGGCCGCGTCGCGCTCCTTCTTGAGCGCCTCGCGCTCGATCTCGAGCTGCATCATCCGGCGTTTGAGATCGTCGAGCTCCTGCGGGTCGGAAGTGATCTCCATCCGCAGACCCGCCGCCGCCTCGTCCACCAGGTCGATGGCCTTGTCAGGGAGGAACCGGTCGGAGATGTAGCGGTCGGAAAGCATCGCCGCCGCCACGATCGACCCGTCGGTAATGCGGACGCCGTGGTGTGTCTCATATCGCTCCTTCAAACCGCGCAGAATCGAAATGGTGTCTGCCACGCTCGGCGGATCGATCGGGACCGGCTGGAAGCGGCGCTCGAGCGCCGCGTCCTTCTCGATGTGTTTGCGGTACTCGTCTAGGGTGGTGGCGCCGATGAGGTGGAGCTCGCCGCGCGCCAGCATCGGTTTGAGCATGTTGGAAGCGTCCATCGCACCCTCCGCCGCGCCCGCTCCCACCACGGTATGTAGCTCGTCGATGAACAAGACGATGTCCTCGCGCTGCTGGATCTCTTTGAGCACCGCCTTGAGACGCTCCTCGAACTCGCCGCGGTACTTGGCGCCGGCGATGAGGGCGCCCATGTCCAGGGTGACCACTCGCTTGTCCTTGAGCGACTCGGGAACGTCGCCGCGAACGATCCTCTGAGCCAGGCCCTCCACGATGGCGGTCTTGCCGACACCGGGTTCGCCGATCAGCACGGGATTGTTCTTGGTCCGGCGGCTCAAGATCTGGATGACGCGGCGGATCTCTTCGTCACGGCCTATGACCGGATCCAGCTTGCCGCGGCGCGCCAGGTCGGTCAGGTCTCGGCCGTACTGCTCGAGGGCCGCGTAGGTGCCCTCCGGCGTCGGGCTGACGACGCGCTGCGTGCCACGTACCTCACGCAGTGCGGCCAGCAGACCGTCCCGCGTGACTCCGCTCTGCTGCAGGATGCCCTCGGCCGCCCCGCCGGCACGGGCCAGGACGGAGAGCAGCAGGTGCTCGGTGGAGACGTACTCGTCTCCGAACTGGCTCAATTCGTCATGGGCGCCGACCAGTACCGTGCGCAGGCGGGGCGAGATGGCGACTTGCACGCCCGCTCCGCTGACACGCGGCAGTTTGCCGATCTCGGCTCGAACTTTCTGGATGAGGGCTCCGACCGGGAGATTCATTTTCCCAAGGACCTGTGGCACGACGCCGTCCGACTGTTCCAAAAGCGACAGCAGCAAATGTTCCGGTTCCACCTGACTGTTTCCGCTGCGCTCGGCAGTGCTTTGCGCTCCGAGAATCGCCTCCTGTGATTTCTGAGTAAAGCGATTGAGATCGAATGCCATGCTGTTCCTCCCTACGGCGACCTTTGGGCCCCGGGGCGGGCGGGGCGGGTTACCACCACCAGCGCCGGGCGAAGCACCTGTGCCTCGAAGAGATAGCCTCTCCGTCTCACTTCCGCAACCGTGACGTCCTGGATGTCGCCCTCATGGGTCTCCACCGCTTCCTGGGTCAGTGGAATCGAGGCCCGCCTTACCGCTCTAAGTGCCTTTCCATGCAGATGTTAATCCAGTTGCGGAGGCGAAACGATGCAACCG
>Ga0209321_10001593_pt1 | contig 15489 bp, 16 predicted proteins | sample Rifsed16ft4_FD_184012 | JGI IMG/M metagenome (GOLD analysis project Ga0209321, IMG submission 184012) | Soil microbial communities from Rifle, Colorado, USA - sediment 16ft 4 - CSP-I_5_4 (version 2) | ecosystem: Environmental > Terrestrial > Deep subsurface > Rock core/Sediment | place: Rifle... | reverse complement strand
ACCCATGGTCCCACGTGAGACACAAGGACGGCAAGGCAAAGACGACTCGGGCCCTGCGAAGAGCAGGGAGGCCAAGCTCGGTTGCGTGTTCACCCAGACAAGCTTGGACTTAAGCTTGGACTGGGTTGACTTCACCAAATTGAGACAATAATATGGGGCCATGGGCGGAAAGAAATCTATCAAGCCAATCACCTACATGAAGACCAATGCCGCCGATATTCTCGCCACCGTCTCGAAGACGCGGGAGCCGATCATCATCACCCACAACGGCGAGGGCAAGATGGTCATCCAGGACATTGAAAGCTATCAGACGACCATTGAAACTCTCGCCATGTTGAAGCTGGCCGCGCTTGGCAGGCAGTCCGTTTTGCGGGGAAGGGTCAAGCCGGCTCGCAGAGTATTCGAGGATATCGAGAAGAAACGCAAGACGCGGCGTGGCTGATTACGCGGTCTTCCTCACCGAGGACGCGGAGGCCGACCTAGCGGAAATCACGGATCACGTCGAGCGGCACGACTCGCGGGAACGCGCGGACTGCATCTTCGAGTGCATCAAAGAGGCGATTCTCAAGCTCGAAGTGCTTCCCGGCCGCGGGCGTGTGGTGCCGGAGCTCGGGGAGGTTGGGGTTTTGGAATATCGTGAGGTGTTCTTCACACCCTACCGCATCCTGTACTTGGTGTCCGAGAAGCGGGTCTACGTCCACTGTATCTTCGACGGCCGGCGTGACGTCGAGCACGTCCTGAGCCGACGCTTCTTGCGCTGAGAGAGACCTCCGATGATCCGAGGAACCAACTTCAGTTGCGGCTCCTTGTCGCCTGCATTAACCTCGAAGTAACGGCAGGTAGGCCGTCACCATGGTAATCGCGGAAGGGACGCTGACGTTCAAGGAGTTCGCCGTGAAGGAGCCGCTTCCACTCTCGGCCATCCAGGAAGCGGTGTTGGAGTTTCTCCAGGGGCGCGACGACGCAGTGGTCTACGGCGCGCAAGCGGTGAACGCGTACGTGGACGAATCTCGCATGACTCAAGATGTGGACATTCTCTCCACGCGCGCTCGGGAGCTTGCTGACGAGCTTCGCGACTACCTGCACGCGCGGTTCCAGATCTCCGTGCGCGTGAGAATCATCAAGGATGGTTTGGGTTTCCAGCTGTACCAGGTGCGCAAGCCCAAGAATCGCCATCTGGTCGATGTCCGACTCGTCGAGCAGTTGCCTCCGTCGAAACGGATCGCACGAGTTCTCGTGATGACCCCCGATGTTTTGGTAGCCTCGAAGGTCGTCGCCCTTCATCGGAGGCGCGGAAAACCGAAGGCCGGTACGGATTGGCGTGATGTGGCCATGCTCCTCCTGGCTTTTCCGCACCTGAAGAAGCATCCGGGGCCGGTCACGAAACACCTCATTGCCTCATCCGCAGACGGCTCGGTCTTGGATACGTGGAAGGATCTCGTGTCGCAGGAACTGAGCGCCGAGGAAGAGGACGAGGGCTTCTAGGTCTCATCGGCCGCAGCACTTCTTGTATTTCTTTCCGCTTCCGCAGGGGCACGGCTGGTTGCGCCCGATCTTCGGTCCCGTTCGAATGGGGTCGATGCCGTGCTCAGGGTAGAAGTGGTCCTCCTCGTGGTGGTGATGGCCTCCGTACGGGGTTTCGAGGGCGACGGCTTCATCCAACCTCTTTTGGATCGCTTCCGCTTCCTCTTTCCGGCCCTGGTCCTTGTAGACATCCTGCAGCCGCTCGAGGATGTCGAATTCGTCCCGTACGTTTGAGATCGCAAGACCCCTCTGAAGGAGATCCTCGGCCCTGGTGGGATCCAGCTTGCCACAATCGAACCGGTAGCAGTCGGACCAGCCGATCCAGCCCCATCCCCATTGGGAATCCCGGGAGAGCCAGTCCTCGTAGAATGAATCGACTTTGTCCGTCTCCCCGAGGCGGCAGTGGAACGAGGCGAGAGCCCGCCTCATGTTCTCGGTGGTGAGATCGTTCTCAGCTTGAAATCTTTCAAGGTACTCGTTCGCGTACCGAATTCCGTGATGGAAGAACTGCGAATCCTGCAAGCCGGCGTTCCAGAGTGTTGCCTCGAGATCCTGCACCCAGTTGAACGCGAGCCACTCTGTGGAGACCGCTTTGTCGAACTTGCGGATGGACTGGGATCCGGTCTCGTCGAAGAGTTTCAAGAACAGCGGCCAGGCCTCGAGCCAGGGCCTGCAGGCGCCGACCGCATCGTTGTCGTGCCACCGGCCGTAGCCCTCGGCCAACAACTCCTCGAAACGCTCGACCTCAGCGCCTGATTTCACGCCGGAGGAGAGTAACACAGCGGCGTTTGAGCTTGGCACTCCGGAAGGGCTCCCTTATAATCAATTTAGAAGCCAAGACTCCTATCTGTACATCTGAATGAACGTCCTGGGCATCAACGCCTATCACGGCGACGTCTCGGCAGCGCTCGTCCGCGACGGAGAGCTCGTCGCCGCCGTTGAAGAAGAGCGTTTTCAGCGCGTCAAACACTGGGCGGGGTTTCCTTTGGAGGCCATTCGTTCGTGTCTCGAGATGGGCGGCCTGAGGTCGGAAGACGTGGATCGGTTCGCGGTCTCGAGGGATCCGAAAGCTCACCTCTGGCGGAAGGCTCTCTACGCCTTTCGGCGCCGGCCGGGGCTCGGTCTCGTCCGAGACCGGGCTCGGAACCGCGCCAAGATCGCGAGCCTCCCGTCCGAGATCTCGATGAGCCTAGGACTCTCCGAGGCTCGGGTTCAAGCGCGGCTTCACTGGGTGGAGCACCATCCAGCGCACCTCGCGAGCGCCTTTTTCGTTTCTCCTTTCGAGGACGCGGCGGTCTGTGCTATCGACGGCTTCGGGGACTTCGTGAGCACCTCGTTCGCCATGGGGCGAGACTCGAGGCTCGAGTTACTCGACCGGGTTTTCTTTCCGCACTCGCTTGGGTTGCTCTACCTCGCGATCACTCAGTATCTCGGGTTTCCCAAATACGGCGATGAGTACAAGGTCATGGGGCTCGCGCCGTACGGAAAACTGGACTTCGTCCAAGAGCTCCGGAAGCTGGTCGCACTCGAGCCAGGCGGTCGGTTCTCGCTCGCGCTCCCTTTCTTCAAGCACTGGTCCGAGGGAGTCTCGATGACCTGGGATGAGGGGGAGCCCACGATCGGGCCGGTGTTCACGGAGGAGCTCGAGCGCTTGCTAGGACCGGCGCGGCGGCCGGATGAGCCAGTCACGACGAAGCACGAGGCCATCGCGGCGTCGCTCCAGGTGGTGTTCGAAGAGGGCGCTTTCCACGTTCTGAACGCGCTCTACGAGAAGACCCGTTCCAAACGGCTTTGTCTCGCCGGTGGCTGTGCCATGAACAGCGTCGCGAACGGGAAGATACGCAGTCGGACGCCCTTTGAGGAAATCTTCATCCAGCCGGCTTCGGGGGACAACGGGACGGCGCTCGGGGCGGCGTTCTACGTCTGGAATCACATCCTCGGAAATCCGCGCGGCTTCGAGATGAAGCACTCCTACTGGGGACCCGCTTTCGAGGAACCGGAGCTCGAGGGCTCGCCGCGGCGGTTCGATGGCACTCACGACCTCGTGGAGTGGACCGCCGAGCAGATTGCCTCGGGGAAGGTCGTCGGCTGGTTCCAGGGGCGCATGGAGTGGGGAGCGCGGGCGCTCGGAAACCGCAGCATCCTCGCGGATCCCCGCCGTGCCGACATGCGAGAAATCCTGAACGTGAAGATCAAGCTCCGGGAGAAGTTTCGTCCGTTCGCTCCGTCGATTCTGGAAGAGCGGCTCGACGACTATTTCGAAGGCGCGGTAAGAGACCCGTTCATGATTCAGGTTTATCCTGTAAGAGCCGAGAAACGCTCCGTGATCCCCGCGGTCACGCACGTCGACGGTTCGGGGCGTCTCCAGACGGTCAGCCGGGAGACGAATCCGCTCTACTGGGAGCTCCTCCGTGCTTTCGAGACGCGCACCGGCGTCCCGGTCCTTCTGAACACGTCGTTCAACGAGAACGAGCCCATCGTGTACCGGCCCCAGGAGGCGCTCGACTGCTTTCTTCGCACGGACATGGATGTGCTGGTCATCGGAAACCAAGTGTTCGAGAAGAAGGCCGCGGCCGTGAAGCAAGAGGCGATGAGCGCGTGGACCTGAGCACCAAGAAGATCCTGCTCACGGGAGGCTCGGGCTTTCTCGGCCGGCACGTCCTCAATGCGCTCCGGGACGAGGGCGCGCGGGACGTGGTGGTTCCCCGGAAAGCTCAGTACGACCTCACTCAGGAAGAAGCGGTCGCACGCGTCTATCGCGATCATCGGCCGCGGGTTGTAATTCATCTGGCGGCGATCGTGGGGGGCATCGGCGCGAACCGCGAGAAGCCGGGGCAGTTCTTCTACGACAACCTGATGATGGGAACCCAGCTCATGGAATACGCGCGCCGGAGCGGGGTCGAGAAGTTCGTAGGCATTGGCACGATTTGCTCCTATCCCAAGCTGACGGCAGTCCCTTTCCGCGAGGACGAGATTTGGAGCGGCTATCCGGAAGAGACCAACGCTCCATACGGGCTCGCGAAGAAGATGCTCCTGGTCCAGGGCCAGGCCTATCGGGCGCAGTACGGGTTCAACGCGATCCACCTCCTGCCGGTGAATCTCTACGGGCCGAGCGACAACTTCGACCCCGCGAGCTCGCACGTGATTCCGGCGCTCATGCTGAAGTGCCAGGAGGCGATGGATGAGCGCACTTCCGAGATCGTGTGCTGGGGGGACGGCTCGCCGACGAGGGAGTTCCTCTACGTCGAGGACTGCGCCGAAGCTTTGGTGGCCGCGACACGCCTCTATGATGGTCCGGAGCCGGTGAACATCGGCGCGGGCTTCGAGATTTCGATCAAGGCTCTCTCGGAGCTCATCGCCGAGCTGATGGAGTTCGAGGGCGAGATCCGGTGGGACGTGACGAAGCCGAACGGGCAGCCGCGGCGCTGCCTGAACGTCGATCGAGCGCGGGAAGCGTTCGGCTTCCAGGCGAAGACCGACTTCCGCTCCGGACTCGAGAAGACGATCCGCTGGTTCCGCGAGAGCCGAGGCTCGCGCTGATGCTCGTCGTCTTCTTCAACCGCTCCTACTGGCCGGACTTCGGGGCCACGGGCCAGCTTCTGACGGAGCTCAGCCAGGATCTCGCGAAAGAGCACGGCTGCGACGTTTCCGTAGTCGCTGGCGGCGGGAAGAAGTCTTTCGGTCTCGTCTCCCGCGAACGCCACCAAGGCGTCGATATACTGCGCGCGAAAGAAACCCGCCTCGCGCGAAGGAGCTTTCTCGGCCGCTTCACGAACTATCTCAGCTACTTCTTCTCGGCCCTCTGGGCGAGTCTCCGGATCGGCCGGCCCGACGTGGTCGTCGGCCTGACCGACCCTCCGATCATCGGGCTCGTGGCCTGGGCGGCCGCGCGGCGGACGGGAGCGCGGTTCGTCTTCCTCTGTCAGGACATCTTCCCCGAGGTCGCGAACCTCTTGGAGGACTTCCGGAGCGAGCGCGTGAACTGGGTCCTCGAGAGGGTCAATCGTTTTCTCGTACGCCGCGCCGATCGCATCATCGCCCTCGGCGAGACCATGAAACGCCGACTGGTGGAGGGAAAGGGCGCGTCCCCGGAGAAGATAACCGTCATCCACAACTGGGCCGACTCCGGGCTTCTCTCGCCGGGTCCCAAGGACAACCCGTTCTCTCGCGAGCATGGCCTCCACGATCGCTTCGTCGTCCTTCACGCGGGTAACATTGGTTTGTCCCAAAACCTCGATTCGGTTCTCGACGTCGCTTCCGAGCTCGAAGACGTCACCTTCCTTTTCATCGGCGACGGGGTGCGGCGAAAGCCGCTCGAGGAACAGTCGGTACAGCGCGGTCTCAAGAATGTCCGGTTTCTTCCGTACCAACCCCGCGAGCGCATGCGGGATTCCTACGCCACGGCCGACGTCTTCCTCGTGTCTTTGAAGCGGGGTCTCGCGGGCTACATCGTGCCCAGCAAGCTTTACGGAATCCTGGCGGCCGGTCGACCCTACGTCGCCGCGGTCGAGGAAGACTCGGAGGCGGCGTCCATCACCCAAGAGCACCAGTGCGGACTCGTCGTCGCCCCGGGCGACGTGGGAGGAATGACTCATGAGATCTCGCGGCTCTACCGCGACCGCGACCTCGCTCGAAGGCTCGGCGAGAACGCCCGGCGCGCATCGGCCCATTTCGAGCGACGAAAACAAGTTCGCGCCTACCATGATCTCTTCCAGGAACGACTCCAAGCACCCCGTTCTCGCGAGAACGCCGCTCTCGAAACGAGTCTTTGACGTTCTCCTTTCGGGAGTGGGGCTCGTCCTCGCGATTCCCGTGGGCGCCGCCGCCGCTCTCGCGATCAAGCTCGGAGACGGCGGTCCGGTCTTCTTTTCCCAGGAGCGCGTGGGGAGGGGAGGCGTCCCGTTCCGGAGCTACAAGTTCCGCTCCATGGCGCCGGATGCCGACAGGAAGTTCGGGACCGTACAGGCGGGAGAGCACGACCCGCGGGTCACCGCGGTGGGAAGGATCCTGCGGAAGAGCGCGATGGACGAGCTTCCCCAGCTCTGGAACATCTTCAAGGGAGACATGTCGTTCGTCGGTCCTCGAGCGCTCGCCGTCCAGGAAGTCGAGCTCAAGGGCGACGGCCGCTCGGTTCGCCTCGAAGAGATTCCAGGATTCACCGAACGGCACGAGGTAATCCCCGGACTCACCGGAATCGCGCAAATCTTTGCCCCTCGGGACATACCGCGACGGCAGAAGTTCCGTTATGATCGACTCTACGTGCGAAAGCACAGCTTCTGGCTCGACATCAAGCTCATCCTGGTCTCCTTCTGGATCACTTTCCGCGGGAAGTGGGAAGTGAGAGGTGAGAAGTTTTGAACGACTACGACGTCCTGGTAATAGGCGCCGGTCCCGCCGGCTTGTCGGCGGCGCGCCGTCTCGCAGAGTCGCGCGTCCGCGTGGCGGTCCTCGAAGAGCACGAGCAGGTGGGAAACCCCGTGAACTGCAGCGGCATCCTCGGGCTCGAGGCGTTCGAACGCTTCGACCTCCCGGCGACGCTCACCCGGCACACGCTTTCGGAGATCGAGTTCATCTCACCCCGGGGAGAGCGGTGGTCGTTCGCGTGCGAACGCCCCCTCGCGCGCGTTGTGCTCCGAAGCGAGCTCGATTCCTACCTCGGCGAACGGGCCGAGGCCGCGGGAGCCGAGATCCGACTGCGACAGCGGGCGACTTCAGTGCGAAGAACGGAGAACGGCGTTCGGGTCACGGTGAGCTCCGACGGTGTCGAGCTGTCCTGCCGCGCTCTCGTCGTCGCAACCGGGGCGGGAATGCCCCTTTTGAAAAAGCTCGGTTTCGACGAGATACCGGATACCCTCCTCGGCGTCCAGACGGAGATCGATTTCGCCGCGGAAAGGGTCGAGGTCCATCTCGGCCGTGAGTGGGCGCCCGAGGGCTTCGCCTGGGTGGTGCCTCTGGGGGACGGCCGGGCCAAGGTCGGTCTTCTGTGCGACCGCGACGGTCCGGCGACGCTGCGGCGGTTCCTCTCTCGCCCGGACGTCGCCGAACGAATCCAGGGGCCGCACGGACCGATCCGCTGCAGCGTTCTTCCGCTCGGATTTCTGCCGCGAAGCTACGAGGATCGCATCGTGGTCGTGGGCGAGGCCGCGGGACATATCAAAGCCACCACCTGCGGCGGGATCTACTACGGCATGCTCACGGGTGAAATCGCGGGGGACGTGCTGGATTCGTGTCTCGTCAAGGACCGGCTCGATAGCGCGAGCCTTTCTGCCTACGAGGCGCGCTGGCGCGAGCTCCTCGAGGAAGAGATCGCGTCGGGCCTGAAGCTCCGCAAGAGCGTGAAGCTCGTCGGCGATTGGGGCGTCGAGCGTCTGATCGCCATCGCCCGCGCGAACGGCGTGGAAAGCCTGATCCGAGAGAAAGCCGATTTCGACTGGCACCGGGACCTCATCCGCGAGGTCTTCGGGCACCGAACGATCGGCCGGCTTCTCCTCCGGCCGAGCGCGGGCTCTTTCGGCGCCGACAACTCGCTTCGGGAGTACTCGCCAGTTTGAGGCCCAACGTGGCGGCGGCCCTCGCCGTTTTCATCGCGGTCGCGTCTTCCGCCGAGGGGCAGACGGTCGATCTCATCGAGCGCGAGCTCCTGGGAGTGCGGCGGGGCTTCTTCCGCCTGGGGCCGATCTACGTGACGCCTTCGTTCCAGATCTCGTCCGGGTACGATTCGAACGCGCTCTCGACTTCGGTCGCCGAGAGCGACGTGACCGCGAGGGTGGGCCCCGGGATTCGGCTCTCGCTGCCGCTCGGGAGCGCCGCGTTCTTCGACGTCTACCAGGAAGTCGACTACGTCTACTACCGCGAGCAGATCGACCTTCGGCGCTGGTTCGACATCACTCGGGTGGGCGCGGGGTTCGGGGGTCGGCGGTTTCTGTTCGAGGTCACCGACGATTTCCGCGACGAGACCGGACGGCCCACTTCGGAGTTCGACTTCCCTGTGGAGCAGAGGACGAACCAGCTCGAGGGCTCTCTCGCGCTCGCGCTCGGTTGGCGGCATCTCCTTAGCTTCGGCTACGGCCGGTCGCTCTTCGAGATCCAGGAGGGGCTCAACGACCCCACGGTGGCGGCCCGGCTCAACCGAGACCAGGATCGCGCCTTCCTGGATTTCGAGCGAAGGCTGACCGCGAAGACCAGCGCTATCGCCGAGGGTTTCTTCGAGACCTTCCGGTTCGACGACACCTCCCGCGACGCGGATTCCCACGGCGCTCGGTTCGGCTTCGAGTTCAGTCCTGGCGGTGGAGACCCGCTCGCCACTGCCGAGCTCCCTCTTGCAGGGTCGTTTGTCAACGGAAGGTTCCTTCTCGGCTTTCGCAGCGTCGCGCCCATCGATCGGGAACGGGTCGATTACACCGGGCTCATCGGCTCGGTCGACGTGACCTTCGGTTTCGGCGAGGGACAGCGCCTGCAGGCCCTCTATTCCCGCGACGTCGTGCCCTCGATCTTCGACGAGAACTGGTTCTTCGTCGAGAACCGGTGGGGAGCGGCGTTCACCTTTCAGATCACCGAGCGCTTCTCGGCGACGCCGGGCTTCTCGATCGGACAGAACCGCTACCCTCTTCCCGCCGAGACCGAGGAAGGCGAGGAGCAGATCTACGACGACCACCGGACGTTTCGTCTCGCGCTCGACGTTCGCGTCACCGAGCGCTGGACGGTGGGAGTCGCGTCCGACTACCTCGAGCGGGAGTCGAACGTGCAGGCGTTCGCCAAGGACCGTCTCCAGGTGGGTTTCACCATGAGCTTCCGGCCCTGAGATCCATTTGGTATCATGAACGAAATGAAAACCGAGAAACCAGACGACAAGAGCCGGAAGGACTCTTCCTCGAAGAAGCCCTATCGCCGTCCCGAAATCCTCTATCGGGAGAAGCTCGAAGCGATGGCCGCTCTCTGCGTTCCACGGCCCCCGGCGAAGGCGAACTTAGGCATGTGCCCGACGGGGCCACTCTCGAGCTAAAGACTCATCGAACTCGGATGTAGCGGGAGGCCCGGAATCGGGCTCCCGGTAAGACCTTCCGCGGTTCCCGGACAGAACATCCCCGGACCTCCACGCGCGAGGTTCCGTTTCACCTCTTCCGATAATCGCCGGACTTCCTCGAGCTTCGCGTTGCCGCTCCAGATGTCCCGGATCGAGCGCTGGTGGAGGTTCCCTACCGGCCGGCGCCACTGGACGCAGGGATAGACGTTCCCGAAGGGATCGACGGCGATTCCCGAAGAGCCCGCGCCGCAGTGCTTCTTGGAATCGACGGTGGGAAGCTCCGCGTCTCCCTGACGCACGACGTCGTCAGTTCTTCCGTAAGAGAAGAGACGCCTCAGACCTTCCGGAGTCGCGGAGAGATCGAGAGGCGAGAGGTCTCCGTCGTCGCGAGGGGTCACGTCGGGGTCCACGGTGAGCGGCGCCCCGAAACGTTCCGCGAGTGCGAACATCCCCTCGATCTCGGATTCGTTCCACCGCGTGAGGGTGCTGTTGATCTTGAAGCGAAGACCCTCGGCTGACATCTCTTCGAAGTTCGCGAGGAGCCTTTCGAAGCTGCCCGCAACCCGCGTCTGACGATCGTGGGTTCCGGCCGAAGCCCCGTGAAGGCTCACCTCGACAACGAAGGGATCGATCTCCTCCTTGAGGCGCCGCAACGTCCGGCCTCGAAGCGAGTGGCCGTTCGACTTGATGCGGAGGACGAACCCCAGGTCCCGGCCTTTGGCCGCGATCTCGAAGAACTGGGGGTGGACGAGGGGCTCCCCTCCGCTGAGCGTCAGGTGAAGGCATGAAAGCGAGGCGAGATCCCCAAAGAATCGCTGGTAGTCGTCGAGCGTCATCGGTCTTCCCTGGAGGCCGAGGTCGTTGTAGCAGAAGACGCAGTCGAGGTTGCAGCGATAGGTGAGCTCGACGAGCGCCGAGAACAGAATGTTCTCGTTCCAGGTCCGGACGGCCGTCTTCTGGTAGCTCACGCTTCCTCGACCACTCCCGCGTCTCGAAGCTCAGAGAGAAATCTGGCGAGATCGCTCGAAAGCGACTCCCGGTCGACGTCGTACTGCTCGAGGAGAGCCTCGAGGACTTCCCGGACGCTCCGGCGCGCATCCAGGAGCGAGAGTACGCTCGCCCCTACATCGTTGAGGGCGATGACCTCCGCGTCCTCCTGACGCACGATGACGGCCTCGTCTCCCACCACGCGGAACCGCACGTCGGGTCGCGGCTTGAAAATGGCAGCGTCGTTCGTCATGACTCGATGAGCGGCCAGAAGGTCCCCTCGCGCCGGAACGTGAGGACGTGGGCCGGCGTTCTGGCGACGAGCGCCCCGAGGTTCGCCCACAGACGGTGCGCGAGGAAGCGCGAGTGGTTCACGAACGGGGCACAGGCGATGAGGCTCGCGAGCGCCTCTCCCTCTCCCATGGGACGAAGCGCGTCCTCGGTCCCTTTCTCCAGACGGTAGATCGCGCGCAAGGGATAGGAGCCCTCGTGGCGCGTTCCGATTTCGGAAAAGAACGAGCTTCCCTCGAGCACGAATTCGGAGGTCACGACGTTCAGATCGTCGCTTATGACCGAACGCCCCGTGGATTGTGCGGCGTGGGAGATCGTGGATTTGCCGGCGCCCGAGGGTCCAACGAAGAGGTGAGCTTCTCCGGATGAGACCACCGCGGCGCTGTGAAGGAGAACGCCCCCCTCGAGGAGCAGGACGTGGGCCGCGAGGACCCGCAGGAAGTTCTCGAAAGCGCCGTGGAAGGCGCCGGACTCTTCCATCGATACCCACATGCCCGCCGATATTGTGTCGCCTTTCCATTCGAGGCGAGCCATCCAGTCGATTCCCACCAGGTGAGTATGATCCGGACCGTAGTCGAAATCGAGCGAATAGTTCCAGCCGCGGCGGTCGATCGTGCGGAAAACCGAGGGGTCGACCTGGAACAGGGAAACGCCCACCTTCGGCGAGTGTGCGGAGAAGGTATAGAGAGGCTCGAGCGTCGCCCGCTGGAGTGGGCTCAATCCCTCGATCCGGAGGGGGATGCCGGCGACTCCGAAACGGGCTTCTTCTCCGCCCCAGGGAATTCCCTCCGTGCGAGCCGGAAAAGCGCCGGGATCGACGAGATAGGTAGCGCTCACGGAGTCTCTCCGAGGAGCGGTCGGGAGCGGCGCGGTTTCACCGCGAGCGATGCGGCGCTCGAAAGGAGCCGAGCCCAGCGGACTGGATAAAAAAGCGGCCAGGCCCAGACGGGGCGCGGGCGATACCGGAAGCGAACGTACGAGGGAGAGGGGAAGAGATACGCTTTCAAAAGGGCCGCGCGCCCGCGGAAGGAGAGTGTCGAGAGCTCGTTCCAGGCGCGCTCCGGACCTCCCTTGTGGTCGTGAATGGCCATCGACACCGTTCGTGCGTACGCCGCGAGGGGAGAGGGGAGCTCGATGCCGAGCCGGGCCTCGACTTCGGCGGCGGTCGCCGCCAGGGCCGCTTCCCAGCGGAAGGATCGCGCGGCCTCGAAGAGCGCCTGCCAGTTCACTTCGGATCGCAAGGAGAGGAGGTAGAAGTCCGAAAGCCAGATCAAGGGAAGGCGCTCGTCGTAGTGCTGGAGCTTCATGTGCCCCGCGAGATAGAGGAGGCTCGCGGTGGCGTCGAGCCTCGAGGCCCTCGAAACGACGCACCGGCTTCGAAACCAATCGAGGCTCGGCGCCCTGCGATCGGTATCGTGGCCCACGAGAGACCAGTGGAGGTCGACGGCGACGTCTCCTCTCGTTCCGGAGACGTAGAGCCGCGCGTGGCGGATGGCTCGCGCGAGGCCTTGGGTCATCTCCGGAACTGCCGGCCGATAGCCGAGGGACGCGAGGGCGCTTTCGGCCAGCGTCACTTCTTCGGTGGCGACCCAGAGATCGAGATCGCTCATCGGGCGAAGCGCGGCGCTCGGGTAAAGGCTCGTTGCGAAATCCGCGCCCTTGAGGAGTACCGGCCGAACGCCTCGAGAGGCGAGAGCCGCCGTCAGCTCATCGAGGGCGTCGAAGAGCAGCACGTTCCTCGCCGCGCTTTCATAATAGACTCTTCTCAGGGCCGGCGACCCGGCGCCACGCGAGCCGAAGTAGAGCAAAGGGGCGACGCGCTCGGCGGTAGCCGTCTCGGAGTCGAGAGCGAGGCCCCTGAGTGCCGCGAGCAGTGGTTCCATCGGGAAGCTCAGCCCGCTCGTTCCACCGTCTCTTCCGCGTAGGTCCCGTACTCGTAACTGTGGTAGGTGTAGTAGTAGTTCTGGGCGAAATCGGACAGGTTCACGTCGTTCAGGACGACTCCCGTGACCTTCCCTCCGACGCGATCGATGAGGTCGAGGCTCTGTTTCACGGCGTTGCGCGAGGTCTGTCCGCTCCGCACCACGAGAAGGTTCGCGTCGCACTTGACGGTGAGGTAGTGCGAATCGAAGACCGGGAGGAGCGGCGCGGAGTCCAGCACCACGTAGTCGAAGCACCGGACGCACTCGGCGAGAGTCTCTTCCATTTTCTTCGAGCCCAGGAGCTCCGCCGGTGTCGGGCTTGGGGGGCCGGCGAGAAGCGCGAAAAAGTTGGGGATGGGCGTCGAGACGACGCAGCCGTTCTCGAGCGTCGTCTGGCCCGAAAGAACGTTCGAGAGGCCCGCGCGGTTCTTGAACCGGAAGATCTTGTGGAGCTGAGGATTCCTCAGGTCGGCGTCGATGATGAGCACTTTCTTGTCGAGGTCGGTGAGCGACATCGCGAGATTGCAGGCGACGAAGGTCTTTCCCGCGTTCTTGTCCGGGCCCGTGACCAGGACGACGCGCGGGGGGCTTCCCGGCTTCGAGAGCAGGAGCGAGCCCCGGAGGAACTTGAACCGCTCGGCGACCATGGAGACGTCGTCTTTCGATCGCGACGCCACCTTCCGCTGCGCGAGCGCCAGGGCCGTGCGGGTGGTGCTTAGCCTCTTGATGCTCGTGCGGCCGGGCTCACCTTCCATCTCTTCCGCCGCCAAGCTCTTCAGGCTCAAGCCGTCCCACATGGCGTCGGAACCTCCCTCGAGCCGCGGGACCATGCCCATGTACGGAAGGGGCACGTGGCGCCTCAGGTCGTCGATGGTGTAGATGTTGGTCTCCCAGTAGTCGAGGAAGAACGCGAGGCCGAGCGCGAGCCCCAGGCCCACGATGGTTCCGAGAAAGAGACTCCGCCTCAGGCCCGGTCCGTTCGGTCCCCGGGGCACGAGCGCCGCTTCCACCACGCGAACGTTCACCGGCTGCTGCTCGCCGAGCTCCGCCGTAAGACCGGTCTCCGACTGCTTGCGCAGGAGCTGCTGGAGCATCATCCGCTGATTGTCGATCTCGGCTTTGATCTGATTGTAGTCGGTCGTGAGCTTGTTGAGCTTCTGCGCCGCGCCCTTCTCGGCGTTCGCCTCCCGAGCCAGGAGCATCTCCCGCTCGCGCGCCTCCCGATACTCCATCTCCGCCGCAGCGACGACCTTCGTCGCCACCGCGCGCTGCTCGTTCGCGAGCCTCTCGTTGACTTCCTGGAGGGATTCTTTCGCCCGCTTTAGCTCCGGCCAGTCGTCCTTGAACCTGGAGGTGAGGACCGCCACCTCACGTTCGAGCGCCGCCCGCTCCCCGCGCAGGGCCTCGACCGTCGTATGACTCTGGACTTCGAGGAGCGCACCCGGGTCGGCGGAGGCGATGCTCCGGTAGCGCGCTTCCGCCGCGGCACGGTCCGCCCTCGCCTGGGTGACTTCGGTATTGAGATGATCGAGCTGTTTCATCACGCTCGTCTCTTTCTCGTCCACCATGATGAGGTCTTCGCGCTGGCTGTAGTCCTGGAGGAGCTTCTCCTTCTCCTGGATCTCCTGTTGGATCTTCTCCACCTGCTCGCGGATGAATCCCGCGGTATTCCGCGCCAGGTTCGACTCCCTGTCGCTGTTGAACGTCGTGAACTGCTGGGCGAGGGCGTTCGCGAGATCCGCGGAGAGCTTGGGCTCGGCGGTGGTGAAGCGGACTTCCATCAACTGCGTATTCCGGATCTGCGTGACCCCGAGCATGCCCAGGACCGCTCCCGAGAGGTTCTCGAGGTTCGCGTCCGTGGGCTCGAGCTTCCCGCCGCCGGTGAAATAGGGATGCTCCCAGAGCCGGAGCTGCTTCACCACGCGCTGGGCGAGATCCCGGCTCTGAAGGACGCGGGCCTGGGTCGGATAGAACTCGGTGTACCCGCTCCAGTAGTCGGGGATCATGACCTCCTGGACGAGGTTGATCTTGCCGCGATCGATCTGAAGGACCGCCGTCGCCGAGTACATGGGTGTCTGCATCAGGGTGCGGGCCGCGAACCAGCCCAAAACCGCCGTCAAGACCGCGAGGATGAGCCATCGTCTCTTGAGGACGGTGTACCAGTAGTCCCGCAGATGGGTCTCGGTCTCCGGTGGATAGTAGTCGAGCCCTTCCGGCTCGGCCCGCGAGACGACTTCAGGGATCCAGGTGCCGTTCGACATAAGAACGCTTCAATGCGAATTAGAGGCCTGATTTTTTGTCAGTTTATGGGAACACGAGGTCCATGTCAGTGCAACATCCGTGCCAGGGGCGATCCTGGGCCAGAAGTGTCGCCTCTCGAGGAAGTTGACTGCGGGAGAAGCCTTATGCGGATTCCCCGGTAGTCCATTTCGAAACAGATCAGTGGAGCTCCACCTGGATGCGGACAGTTTCCTTGTGGCCCTGTGGGTTCGTCACCTCAACCAGGATCTCGCCCTCGTGTTCCGCGAGAATCTCTACCTCCAGAAGGCCTTCGTTCTGCACCTCGGTTGCGAGGACGGAAGCGCCCGGGCCGGGAACGACGACGAGATGGTCGCCGAGGCCTTCACCGAAGAGCCCGACCTTGGTCGGAGTTCCCGCGACGATGGAAGTGGGGATGACCTGTTTCACCGAAAATGAGGGTGTGGGTCGTGTCACCTGGAGGAGCACGGTGCCGTCTTCATC
>Ga0209321_10001592_pt1 | contig 15491 bp, 14 predicted proteins | sample Rifsed16ft4_FD_184012 | JGI IMG/M metagenome (GOLD analysis project Ga0209321, IMG submission 184012) | Soil microbial communities from Rifle, Colorado, USA - sediment 16ft 4 - CSP-I_5_4 (version 2) | ecosystem: Environmental > Terrestrial > Deep subsurface > Rock core/Sediment | place: Rifle... | reverse complement strand
AAACAAGCTGTAGCTTGTTTCTATATCTGGCGCGCCTGGCAGGATTACTCCGGGCATCCTGCCCTTCGCCCTTTCAGGGCCAGTGCTGCGCACTGTTCAAAATTGTTCCAGACAATTTTGTCGAACGAAGTTTCTGCATCAAGTCTACCAAACAAACCAAATATAAAACGGACAACAGTCCGTTTTATATTTGGCGCGCCTGGCAGGATTCGAACCTGCTACCCTCGGCTTAGCTTACCAACTACTGCTTTCGCAGCCTCAATATGAGTTTGTGGTCTGGACTATCTCTTCACCATCTCAGGTGCCACACGTATAGTCTCTACGGATCCTCGATAATCTGAGTTTCCACGGGATTGCCATCAGCCCAGAATTACCTAGTTCTGGCTGTTAAGGTTTCCCCGTTACAGTGTGGTGCACTTTAACAGTTTAGTTTCCCGTTAAAGGCTCCTATTCAGTGGTTTGCACCACTGCTTAAAGGCCGATGCTCTATCCGAATGAGCTACAGGCGCAAATACCAGTTACAAGATACAAGTTAATTGGTCGGGGCAGAGGGATTTACTCCGGGCATCCTCCCCTTCGCCCTTTGGGCCGTGCTGCGCACGTTCAAAATTGCTCCAGGCAATTTTGTGAACCCCTGATGATGTTCCAAACCTGCACCTCTCTAAAATATCAGGTCTCTTTATCTGTGAGAGACCTGATATTTTAAAGATTGGTCGGGGCAGAGGGATTCGAACCCCCGACCCTCTGCTCCCAAAGCAGATGCGCTACCAGACTGCGCTATGCCCCGAATTCAACACTAAAATTTACTGTAACATTTCCGTTCGACTGCTTTGCTCGCAGTCTGTCACTATGCTCGTCCATCCAGGACTCGCCAAGTGACCCGGTCATGTACATCCTGTACATGCCGCTCACCGAACTGCGTTTGTCCACCGGACAAACGGTTTCGATTCGCCCCAAAGCAGATGCGCTACCTGTGCACCGCTCCTGCACATCCTCGGCTCTGGCTTCCTGCTTCGCCCTACCTCCTGCATCCATGCAGTCGTGTGCTCGCGGTATTAGTACATCCATGTACGTCACTGCGCTATGCCCCGATTTCACTACCAAAACCACATTTCAATACTAACTGATTTCAAGGGGTTGCGATAATACGCGCCGCCCCGGCATGCGTCAATTTACACAGCCATTATATACGCCGCCAGATGGTACCTGTGGACGTATCTTCCAGCTGGATACCTTTTTCATCCAGCAGGGCGCGGATGCGATCGGCTTCTTTAAAATTCCGGATCTGCCGGGCTGCATTCCGATCATTAATATAAGATTCGATTTCTTGAGCGGTCAGGATGCCACCGGCATTACCGGTCTGGCTTTGCAGAAAGTGTACGGGGGAATCCTGCAACAATCCCAGTATTCCGCCCAAATAGACCAAGGTTGCTGCCAGTGTCCGGGCTTGTTCAGATGTCTTGTCCAGCTTGTTAATATCACCTGCCAATTCATGCAACAGGGCGATGGCTTTGGGCGTATTGAAATCATCATCCATCACGGCATTGAATCTTTCCGTCATCGAAGGTTTCAGTGTAGCATCACCCGTTTGTATATCACGTAGCGCCGTGTATAAACGAACCAGGGCTGACCGTGCCTCACCCAGATTCTCCATCGAGTAATTCAACGGGCTGCGGTAATGACTGGAAAGAATGAAAAAACGAATCTCTTCTGCACGGAATAGCCGCAATACTTCACGCACAGTGAAAAAATTATTCAGCGATTTGGACATCTTCTCATCGTTGATGCGCACGAAACCATTATGCATCCAGACATTAACGAATTTTTGTCCAGTAGCGCCTTCGGACTGGGCAATCTCGTTTTCGTGATGCGGGAACTGCAGATCCATTCCGCCGCCATGGATATCAAAATGTTCTCCCAGACAATGCGTGGCCATCGCGGAGCATTCGATATGCCAGCCGGGGCGTCCCGGTCCCCAGGGTGATTCCCAGCTGGGTTCACCGGGTTTGGCGGCTTTCCACAAAACGAAGTCCAGCGGATCATCCTTGGCTTCCTGGACCTCGACACGGGCACCGGAGCGTAATTCATCGATTTGTTTACCGGACAGCTTGCCATAGCCGGAAAATTTACTGACATCAAAAAACACATCCTTGTTTTCTCCCACATAGGCCAGCTTGTTGGTCAGGAGCCTGTTAATCAGATCGATGATCTGTGCAATGTGCTCCGTGGCACGAGGTTCCTTATCGGGGGGCAATACACCCAGGGCCGCAGTATCTTCATGCATGGCCTGGATAAATCTTTCCGTGAGTTCAGTAATAATTTCACCATTTTCATGGGCACGCTTGATGATCTTGTCATCAATGTCCGTGATATTACGCACATAGGTGACTTCATAACCGCGGGAACGCAGGTACCGGGCGACCATATCGAACACGACCATGACGCGGGCATGCCCCATGTGACAGTAGTCATAGACCGTCATGCCACAGACATACATACGGATCTTGCCCGGTTCGATAGGTTTGAATTCTTCTTTTTCCCCGGTCAGGGTGTTATAAATGCTTAACATTCCGGTCCTGAAATTGATAGTGCGGGCGCATGTTAACGAAAACCAGGCTTTCCCTCAAAGGAAATAGTCTATCCCATTTGATATATTGTCGACTATGCGGGATTGAATGCTAAAAGCCGCTGATTCAAAACACAATCCTGAATAACGGGGAACAGAATATGAAAGTAAAATTGACCACCACACACGGCGCCATCATCCTTGAACTGGATGCAAAAAAGGCACCGCTCACGGTAGAGAATTTCATATCTTATGTGAAGTCTGGCCATTATGATGGCACGATATTTCACCGTGTCATTGAAGATTTCATGATCCAGGGCGGTGGAATGGACAAGGACATGAATGAAAAACCAACCCGTCCGCCGGTAAAAAACGAGGCCAATAATCGTCTCAGTAATCTTTTTGGCACCATCGCCATGGCCCGCACGTCTGATCCACACTCTGCCAGTGCCCAATTTTTTATCAACTCCACAGACAATGCCTTTCTGGATTTCAGCAAGGAAACCGGCGATGGCTGGGGTTATTGTGTCTTTGGCAAGGTGATTGATGGTCTGGATGTGGTGGAGCAGATCGAAGAAACCGATACCACCTCGCGCAAGGGTTACCAGGACGTGCCTGTGGACGTGATTATAATCGAGAAGGCAGAGATAATCTGAAAATTTGTTGAAAAAACCATTAATCACTTACTGAACAACCTGTTATTTCATGCAAACCCTGTTCATCTCGGATCTGCACCTGACTGCTGAACGTCCGGACAAACTGCAATTGTTTAAAAAGCTGCTGCGCGGTCCCGCCCTCAACGCAGATGCATTATATATACTGGGGGATCTGTTCGAGACATGGGCCGGGGATGACGACAGAACACCACCACATCCCGAGATCATTTCAGAACTCTCGGAATTTACCCTGGCAGGCGGCCGTTTGTATTTGATGCGCGGTAACCGGGATTATTTAACAGGACAACGGTTTGCACAGGAGACCGGTGGGCAATTAATTGAAGATCCGGCCCTGATACGGCTCTACGGTACCAAAACCCTGATCATGCATGGTGATACGCTTTGCACCAGTGATATTAAATATCAAATATTCCGGCGCGTTGTGAACAATCGTTTTTCCATCAGACTGTTTTTATTATTGCCTTATTCACTGAGGCAAAAGATCTGGCATGGCATACGGAATGTCACACGTAAAACCACTGCAAGAAAATTACCCAATATTATCGATGTATACCAACCCGCTGTAGAAAAGATTATGTTGCAATATGGGGTATTAAACCTGATCCATGGTCACACCCATCATGAAGCCATACATGAATTTGAACTGAACGGCCGTACAGCCTTCCGCTATGTCTTAAGTGACTGGTACAGGAAAGACGGCGTGCTGGTTGCCGATAACAGCGGACTGCGTATGATGCGGGTTGAGGAATATCTGCAATACCCGTAACTCGTAATTCGTTATTCGTAATTGGCAACAGGACATCCAAAATCACGAATTACGAATCACCAATCACGAATTTATCATGTCATCCATCCGGAAAGTGTCATGATTCCCAACACAGTCAACCACGCCAGCAAAGTCCTGTTCAGCAACCCCTGTAATGCGTGCAACCAGTAAATCTTGTCTTGAAGAACAAATTCGTCATCTGCTGCATCTTCCTGCTGTCGATAACTTAACGCACCCAGACCCCCGGCACAGATGACATCATCATTTACAGACAATGATTGTTTTTCCGCTTCACGCCACGCCTCCATGGCATCCACCATATTCCCGGTAACCGCATTACCAAGGGTAAATAATCTTGCCGGCAGCCAGTTCAGAATGTTGCAAAGATCCTGGGCCGATTCCGCATAATGTCCATGGATATTACTTTGTTGTTGCCGGATTATACAGGCCAGCCGGTATAACATGGCCCCGAATGGACCAAGCGCAATAAACCAGAATAAAACGCCGAACAGTCTTTCATTGGCGTCAATAAGGATATTTTCCAGCAATTCCTGGTCATTCTGAAATGCACCATCATTGTCCGAAAATGCCGGCATGAGATCCTTGATGCGTTCCCGGTCGCCTTGTTCCATGGCATCAATCAGTTCATCCAGTTGTGGATTCAGATATCCGGGACCCAGTGAATAAATCAGCACAGCCAGGGAGAACAGCAAGGCAAGTGGAAAAAACAGTCCGGTCAAGATCCACACAATCAAAACTACCAGTAACAATGGTCCGGATAATGTAATTATAATTCCTCCGGCACCATTCCAGACGGCATGCCGGGCCAGCCGGTTTTCAAGCCAGCGCACATAATCATTGAACCAGGCAAACCGGCGCAGCTTGTCGTCCACTCCAACGAAATGCTCAAAAGCCATGCCTATCAATATGATTATCAATATCATTGCTATATCTCCTTATCAGTTACACTGTTCCAGTAAATCAAAATAATGTTTCCATTCAAATTTTGGTCCCGGATCGGTCTTTCTGTCCGGTGCAATGTGGCAATGACCAACTATGTTATCTCTGGTAATCGCTGGCCACTGTTTCATTAAGACCGCTGTTAACGCGGCAAGTTGTGTGTATTGTTCATCAGTATAAGGTTGATCATCACAACCCTCCAGTTCTACACCAATCGAGAAATCATTGCAGCGTTGTCTGCCACCGAATTCAGAGACACCGGTATGCCAGGCCCGTTTGTTAAACGGAACATACTGGGTGATCATCCCTGCCCGGTCGATGAGAATATGCGCAGAGACCCTGGTATCGGCAATCTCTGCAAAATAAGGGTGATCCCGGGTATCCAGATTATTCATGAACAATTGATCAATGTATCCACCGCCAAACTCTCCCGGCGGCAGGCTGATGCCGTGGATCACCAACAGTGCTATTTCTGTATTGTCCGGCCGCTCATCCCGGTTAGGTGATTCGACTCTGCTGATATCCACCAGCCATTCACCACGAGGATCGATCTGGATTGGATTGTGTATCGGTAATGTCAAATTATTGAAAGTCCGGGTTACGTGTTAGGCTTGAAAAATAAGCTTGTGTTAACTGCAAAAATATCCATATTGACAGTTTAATTATAAATTCATATGGCGTCTTGCTGATCATACTGAAAATAATAATCAATATTTAAGGTAATTATGCGTGCAGGTTCTGCAAAACATACTCGATAGACTGGCGGGGATCATCTGGGGTGAATATGTCCTCATCCCGTTGTTGGCTCTGGTCGGTATATATCTGACCATCGGCCTTCGGGCCATGCCCTGGTTACATTTTCCCCGTGCCTGCAAACGTCTCTGGCAAGGCCGGATTGCTGTAGACAAGGAAGGGGATATCTCGCCTTTTCAGGCACTCATGACCGAGCTTTCAGCAACCATCGGTACAGGTAACATTGCCGGTGTGGCCACAGCCATTTATTTCGGTGGTCCGGGCGCGATCTTCTGGATGTGGGTCGTTGCCCTCTTCGGTATGGCCACCAAGTATGCCGAAGCTGTTCTGGCGGTACGTTACCGCGAGGTAGATAGTCTCGGTAACTATGTGGGTGGCCCCATGTATTATATTAAAAACGGCCTCGGCCCGCGCTGGTACTGGTTGGGGATCCTGTTCTCCCTGTTTGGAATGTTAGCTGCTTTTGGCATAGGCAACATGGTGCAGTCAAACACTGTTGCACATGAACTGGAAACAACATTTGCACTGCCTGCATGGATTACCGGCACGGTACTTGCCTTGCTGGCGGCTGCAGTCATCCTGGGAGGTATCCGGCGCATCGCGGAAGTGGCCGGAAAACTGGTGCCTTTCATGGCGATAGTCTATTTTACCGGCGCCCTGGTTATCCTGCTGCTGCAGTTCAACAAGATACCTGCTGCAATTGTCCTGATAGTGACAGATGCCTTCTCCGGTACGGCAGCCAGCGGCGGCTTTGCCGGAGCAACTGTGTGGATGGCCATCCGTTGGGGTTTCGCCCGCGGTATCTTCTCTAACGAGGCAGGCCTGGGCAGTACGCCTATTGTCCATGCGGCAGCAAAAACCAATAATCCGGTCAGACAGGGCATGATAGCCATGCTCGGCCCCATGATTGACACGCTGATCATCTGCACCATGACTGCCCTTGTGATCGTGGTCACCGGTGTGTGGAACAGTGGTCAGGTAGGTGCGCCTTTGTCATCGCTGGCGTTCACAACTGGTTTGCCGGGTCCCGGAGGTTATATCGTGAGTTTCGGACTGATACTTTTCGCCTTCACCACAATTCTGGGCTGGAGCTACTATGGCGAACGTTGCGCGGAATACCTGTTTGGCGTGAAGATCATCAAACCCTATCGAATCATATGGATTATCGCCATATTTATCGGGTCAACCCGGGATCTCAACCTGGTGTGGGCCTTTGCCGATGTACTGAATGGCCTGATGGCCATCCCGAATCTCATTGCGTTGCTCCTGTTGAGTCCTGTTGTTTTTGCAGTGACGCGTGAATACCGTGCAAGAGATGAATACTGATGCCGGCATTGCCTGATAATATTCAAGAGACTGTCGCTATTGCATTGCGCGAAGATGTCGGCCATGGTGATCTTACAGCTAATTTGATTGCTGCCGGCACTGAAACTACAGCGACGGTGATCACACGCGAAGCAGCGATACTCTGTGGCACAGCATGGTTTGATGAAGTCTTCAGGCAACTGGATAATTCCGCACAAATTTCCTGGTCTGTACATGACGGTGAATCCATACACAATGGACAAACTGTCTGCAAAATTTCCGGTATTGCACAGGCCATACTCACAGGAGAGAGGACCGCCCTCAATTTTTTGCAATTACTCTCCGGCACTGCAACGGCAACCCGTGAATACGTGGAAATACTGAAAGATTGCAAAACACAGATACTCGATACCCGCAAGACCCTGCCGGGTTTACGCAGTGCCCAGAAATACGCCGTATTATGCGGTGGTGGGAAAAACCATCGTATGGGCCTTTATGACGCAATCCTGATCAAGGAAAACCACATCCTTGCCGCCGGCAGTATCACAGCAGCGATTACAACAGCAAAAAAACAAGGAGTCCCCATAGAAACTGAAGTGGAAAACCTGTCTGAACTGGAAGAAGCACTGGCTGCCGGGACTGACAGAATATTGCTCGATAATTTTGATCTGGATGGTCTGCGTCAAGCGGTGGCCATTAATAATGGACGGGTGATCCTGGAGGCATCAGGGGGTGTAGACCAGGAAAAAATCCGGTCCATTGCTGAAACCGGGGTAGATTTTATTTCCATAGGCGCACTGACCAAGCATGTCAGGGCCATCGATTTCTCGATGAAGTTTCATCGGTGATTAGTAACTGGTGATTGGCACTTTCCTGCCAATCAAAAACCCTAATCACCAATCACCATTCACCATTCACCCGTCGCTACTGTGCATCCATACACCCGCGACATTAGTGCATCCTGCACGTCATCACCAATCACGAATTACGAATTACGAATTACGAAAATTTATAATTTGCTTTTGACGATCTCGTAAACCTTCTCCGTCAATTCATCCATACCCACCATAATATCTTCCAGTTGTTTTCTGCGATCAGCCACAAAGGCCTCATCCTTGATACCACCGATATTAATGTATACATTCAATGCTGCACTACGCAGGGCCGCCTGGCCTGCCAGCACAGCAACACCGGCATCGCTGATCACATTCCTGTTCCCTTTTTCCGCAATCGGCTGGCAAAGCTTGATCACTTCTGCCGCTAATCTGGCACAGGCCAGTGGCACATCGGCCGCTTCTTTTAATGCAGACTGAATTTCGCTGGTGCGGACTGCCTTTTGTTCATCCGTGTCCTTTGCCATACCATAGGCCCCCATCACCCGGTTAAACACATCAACATCTGCCTTGATCATGTCAGTAAGTTGGGCACGGAGATTTTCTGACTTGTCGAGTATCATCCGGGCCTCTACATCGACATTTTCATAACCTTTCTTTCCCACAGTAAAGTTGGCCACCATACTGATCAATGCGGCCCCCATCGCTCCTATGATTGCGGCAGCACTGCCACCACCAGGTGTTGATGCCTTACCGGCCAGTTCATCAAGAAATAACTGGATAGATTTATCTTTTATCATTAATTTTCCCCTCACGCAGAATTGTCAGATTATGTATTTTGTCTAAATTATATGGCAGATTGGCGCCCTGCTGGAACCAGCATATCACAGAGTAGTTGTGGCATTTGGCAGCATAGGTTAAGTTATTGAAGATTAAATTACTGACAATGGAATACTTGTTGAATTGAAAATTAACAAATACTCCATGCTGTGATACTAAATATTAACATCCTGAATATAAGAAAATAACAAGAGGAACGCATATGAAAAAACTGCTATTTCAACTCGATACCAGCTCCCATCCTGCCGTATTCGATACTGTCGTTGCCTACGATGGTGGTGCTGATCATGTGATCGGACATGGCAACTGCACACCGGAAAATGTCACCCCGCTGGTAGAAGGCGCAATCTTTACCCGTGCCCCCAAAGAAAAAAAATACACTGCACTGTTTGTCGGTGGCACTGATATGGCCGCAGGAGAAAAATTGCTCAAGGCCGTGCAAAAAGTGTTTTTTGCGGATTTCCGCGTGTCCGTGATGCTGGACAGCAACGGCAGTAATACTACAGCTGCGGCCGGTGTTGCCAAATTATTGAGCAGTGGCTCGATATCGGGTAAGAAAGCAGTAGTCCTCGCCGGCACAGGTCCTGTAGGCCAGCGTGCTGCGGTGATGCTGGCCAGCGAAGGTGCGGAGGTTGCCCTGACTTCCCGAGGAATGGACCGTGCTGTACAGGTCTGCAAGGATATCAAGGAACGTTTCAATGTCGATATTCAACCCATGGCCGCTGCTGACAATGATGCTCGCGGCAAGGCAATTGAAGGTGCCCAGATCGTATTTGTGACCGGTGCCGCCGGTGCACAGCTATTGAATAAACATCACTGGGAAAATAATCCAACTATAGAAATGATGGCAGACGCCAATGCCACACCACCCCTTGGTATAGAGGGTACCGACATGATGGACAGGGGCAAGGACCGCAATGGCAAAATCATTTGGGGTGCAATCGGGTTAGGCACATTAAAACTGGGTCTGCACCGTGCCTGCATTGCAAAACTGTTTGAGCGTAATGATCAGATACTTGATGCTGAAGAGATATTTGCCCTGGCAAAAACCATGTCATGATAGATCCTGATGATTAGCCAATTTCTAAACATAGCTATCCGTTAACAGTGATAACCCTTAAACGCAATATCTTGCGCAGGCTGATTCACATTATCTGTATTTTAACCGGGATCATGCCACTGGGCCTGTATGGCCAGAATTTTGAAGACGGCAAGGTCGCCTATGAAGCAAAAGACTACAAAAAGGCGCTGGAGATACTGCTGCCACTGGCTGAGGATGGCAATTCACAGGCACAGGTCACACTTGGCATCATGTACGATTATGGGCAGGGAGTCAGTAAAGATCCTGTAGAGGCCATGAAGTGGTATATCAAGGCCGCTGAACAGGGCATCCCCGTTGTTCAGCATGATGTCGGGGTTAAATATTTTCAGGGCAGTGGTGTAAAACAGGACTATCTGGAAGCGGCGAAATGGTGGGAACAATCCGCCAACGCCGGGCTGGCTGATTCACAATTCAACCTGGGTTTGTTGTACTACCGGGGTTTGGGTCTGCAAACCGATTACCAGAAGGCAGCGGAACTGTTTCAAAAGGCCTCAGAGCAGGATCACCCGCATGCACAATACAGTCTGGCGGTCATGAATGCTTTCGGCCAGGGGATGGAAAAAAATTATGCAGAAGCATTAAAGTGGTTCGGGGAATCAGCGGAACACGGTGTGGCGCAGGCACAATATAACCTCGGTGTGTTTTATGAAAACGGTTACGGCCTGACAAAGAACATGGACACGGCCAAACAATGGTATGCCAAGGCGGCCAAACAGGGTCTGGAGGAGGCCAAGCAGAAACTGGCCGGATTATCCCAACAGATTTCACACCCCGAACCGGCTGCATTATCACAAGCCCCGGCAATGGCACCGGCAGAAGAACAAGTTGCAGTTGCCAGTCAGCCCACACCGGCCACTACATCAGTGCAGCCTGCCGCAAACGGGATAAAACGTGAAGACTGGGTTAAACAACAAAGACCGGATTCATATACCCTGCAGTTAAGCAGTGTCCTGCATGAAAACGATATACTTAAATTCATAAAAACTAACAAGCTTGAATCGCAGGCCGCATATATACAGGTCGTGGTAAACGACACTACCCGATATACTGCCATCTATGGCGTATACAATACCCATGCAGAAGCAACGCAGGCTATTAAACAACTGCCTGCCAACCTTCAAAAGGACAAACCCTGGGTCAGGAATTTCGGTGTATTGCAAAAAATGTTGCAATAGCATTTTGTGAATCCGACAAACGACAGGTTGTACTAGCTTCATGGCCAATTTCAGAGACATCTTGAGCAATTCCAGCGAAGAACTACTCAAGGTCTTTTATATGTTTGGTGGCGATGAATTCATGGCAGATAAAGCACACCGGCTGGACAAGATAGCCAAAGAACTCAGGTTAAGGACGGAACAATTGATCTGCGCAATCGGGTTCAACCCGAATTTGGGTGATCTGACCGAGATTATCCATCTCCTGGGTTACAGTAATATTGATGAACTGGTGAAGAAAAGGAATGAAATATTCATCACAGATATTTACAAAAAAGTATCACTGGATAATATCCTTACCATATACAATGTCATCAAGGACTTCCCGGAGACACTTCAGGTAATGCAATATCTGGCAGAACAGAGGTTGAAATCCATTGAAACGAAAATAGAAGCAACTGTTAACTCCATTATTATTGAAAAGTACAAGGCGGAAATCAGGTCAATCTATCTCGATAGCATTGCCGGAATAGATTTCGCCGAGAAGCGTCTGGATAAAATTGACAGTGGATTCCGGGCGCTGCTCAACGAAGTCACCATCATTACCGAGAGCAGGATCATCCCCGCCGGGGACATTTTTTTCAGGGATACTGTTTTACCTGAAGAAAAAAGAAAACTACTCAATAAAGGCTTAATTCCATTAGAATTGGTACATGCCAGACTGGAGGATGGGACTATCTCACCACGTGAAAAGAAAATGCTGCAGGATTATTTAAGTATTACCAGACAAAACAGTGCATGAATAACCTGATTTATAAATTCCATGATTAGCTTTACAGAATTATTGACCGCATCAGATGCCGATCTGGTAAAGATCTTTTACAAGATAAAAGTTGAGCCCAATGATGATTTTATCAAAAGGATCAATAAAACCGCGGCCCGGCTGGGATTAAATCATTCGCAACTGGTCTGTGCGCTCGGTTTTAATAAAAATATACGTGAACTGACGGACATTATTTCTGTCCTCGGCTTCAGGTCATACAAACTCCTGTCCTACCGGCAAGACGAGCTGTTCACAACGGACACCTATCAACAATTATCAATTGATAACATCCTTGATATTTATTCAGCACGCCTTGAAGATGAGCTGATCATGGAATCATTGCGCGCACTGCTGATGCCACGGCTCGAACATATCGAGGCGGACATAGAGAAAAATGAGGACCCCGGCCATATCATCAGTTATCGCATGGAGGTGCACGCCATTTACACTTCCGGTATTGCCAACAAGGAGTTCGCCGAAAAACGCATTAACAAAAACAATATTGCCAAATACCGTATCATGGCCAATGAACCGGGGGCCATCGTCGAAGCCGGAGTACTGCCGGCCAGTAACCTGTTTTTTATGGAGTCCATTTCACCGGAAGAGAAAAAAGACCTCATCGAGAGAAAACATATTCCCGAAGCCCTGATTAAAAATCGTCTGCAGAATTCCAAAATATCCCAGGAAGAACGGGACATGCTTGAGGAATATATTTAAGTTTCCAATTCACTACAGTAATCAATCAGGAATTTTTCCCATATATTTTTTCACTGATTTTCTAACATAATTACCTGCTGCCAACCAAGGCACAGGTTGATCCGCTATTTTAAATACGGAATCCTGTGTCATGAATAATAAATATAAACCGTTACAAGTACTTATATCCGGGATGTATGGGAGAGTCGAAGATCATGTTTTTCAGCAAATATATTACTACTGCCTTGTTAATTTCCATGGCAGTCAGTGGCCAGGCCATAGCAGATGATTTGCTGCAACCAGAAACAATTGAGGTCATAGGTATTACACCAACCCATGGTGTTGGATTACCTGAAACCCGTATCCCTTATAACGTTCAGTCTGCATCCAGTGCAGACCTGGATCGCAGCCAGAGTCTGGATATTTCTGATTTAATGATCCGCAATTTGGGCAGTGTCTCGGTGAATGAAAGCCAGGAAAATCCCCTACAACCGGATATTCAGTATCGCGGCTACACCGCCTCACCCCTGCTCGGGTTACCGCAGGGTCTCGCCATTTATCAAAACAGTGTCCGTGTCAATGAAGTCCTCGGCGATACTATAAACTGGGATTTAATTCCCGAATCTTCCATTGCCAGCATTAATCTTATCGGTGGCGCCAATCCGTTATTCGGGCTGAATACCCTGGGTGGCGCACTCAGTATCACGACCAAAAACGGTTTTACGCACCCAGGCAACAGTCTGGAGGCCTATGGCGGCTCATTCGGGCGCGTGGTCACAACCGCTGAGAGTGGCGGCAATAATGGCACACTGGGCTATTATGCGACCCTGAATTATTTTGATGAAGACGGCTGGCGCGATTTCTCACCTTCTGATGCAATAAATTTTTTCACGGCGCTGAGTTACCGCAATGGACTCGATACAACACTCGATCTGACCTTTAACTATGCTGATACTTTCCTCACCGGTAATGGGCCCATTCCAGCCGATCTACTAAATCGTGACAGGGAAGAAGTTTTTACTTTTCCGGATATCACGGAAAACACCCTGACATTTATCGATCTGGAAGGTGAACACTGGCTGAGCGACACCGTGCAATTATCCGGTAATATATTTTATCGCGACAGCGACGCCGATTACTTCAATGGCAACGAATCCATATTCGAGGATTGTGATGATTCTGGTGGACCTTCAGGATTGCTATGTGAGGAAGATGATACTATACCCGTCACCGATCAGGCTGGTAACACGATTTCAAGTACGAACACCGACGGCTCACCACGGGATGCCATAAACAATATCGATGCCCGCGAGCAGCGCGGCTATGGGGGAAGTTTGCAGACGACGTTCCTGCATCGCCTGTATGATCACGATAATCAGTTGATAATAGGCAGTTCTTACAGCCAGGGCTTTGCCAGCTTTTTATCAAAAACCGAAATCGCAAGTCTCAATACCAATCGCAGTACCAGTGGTGCTGGCATATTTGTCCCGGATGAGGGGACCTTCATCGACACACAGAGCCGCAGTTGGTCTATCTACATTACTGATACGCTATCATTGACCGACAAGCTGGATTTGACGGTATCCGCGCGTTATAACAATACCGGCGTTAAAATCACAGACCAGGGTGGACAATCACTGTTCACCGTGCCAAGGCCAGCGCTCAACGGCGAACACGACTATGGACGCATCAATCCGGCCGTGGGCGCCACCTATGCCTTCATGCCGGGACTCGCTGGCTATGTGAACTATAGTGAATCATCGCGTGCACCCACGCCCATCGAACTGGCCTGTGCTGATCCGGATGAACCTTGTACTCTTCCCAATGCATTTCTCGCCGATCCACCGCTAGACCAGGTGGTAACTACAAGTTGGGAGGGTGGTTTTCGCGGTATTTTTCAAGGTTCAAAATGGCATGTGGGTGGCTTCCGTTCACTTAATTCCGATGACATTCTGTTCATCAGTACCGGCGGCGCAACAGGGAATCAGGGCTTTTTCAGTAATGTCGGGGAGACACAGCGATTGGGCATGGAACTGGGTCTATCCGGCACCTGGCAGCAGCTCGACTGGTCAGTAAATTACAGTTATATCGAGGCCACTTATGAAACTACCTTTACGGCATCCAGTCCGAATCACCCTCAGGCCGATGTCAGTGGTGATATTCAGGTCTTGCCAGGCGATCACATTCCTGGAATTCCAGCCCATAATTTCAAGGTTGGCGGTGATTATCTACTGACACATAAACTGCGCATTGGGGCCGACCTGATTTATAATTCGGGTGTTTACTTTCGTGGTGATGAAGCCAATTTACTCGACACAATTGATGGCTATGCCACAGTCAATGTCCGTAGTGAATACCAATTCAATAAAAATTTGAGCATTTTTGCCAGAATCAACAACTTGTTTGATACTGAATATGAAACTTTCGGTCTGCTCGGTGATGCATCTGACGTAGCATTCAATCCACCATTGGATGGTGACCCGCGCTTTCTGTCGCCGGGCGCACCAATATCAGGCTTTATCGGAATCAAATTTCAAATGTAACGAAACCTCCCTCCTCGAATAGCTGTAACTAGGGCGCAATATGCGCTCTTTTTTTTATTTCCGGACTTACACTAAAAAATTCAATATCTGATTCGCTGCGATTATCAGTTCACAAAACTGTATGGAACAAGTTTTGAGCATTATGCGACGCATAATGGCCCATGAGGCAAGCTACAGGGATGTGGCGATTAAATTTGCTTGAAAATGTGTTCCAGACTTTTCTCGGTCTCCGCTCCCAGTTCGACTCTCGACCGCTGTTCCCGACGCGGTTCTACCTCCCCCGTCCATGGGGTCGTACCGATTACTTCCCTGTAATCGTACCACCCAGATCCATGTAGGCGTCCCATTAAATTTGTCGAACCATTTTAAATAATTGCCAGAAGTTCGATGCCCATCACCTAAGGCAAATAAAAAGCCTGTTTGATTACAGGCTTTTTATTTGCTTGGTGCCGAAGAGAGGAATACTCCACACG
>Ga0209321_10001589_pt1 | contig 15513 bp, 21 predicted proteins | sample Rifsed16ft4_FD_184012 | JGI IMG/M metagenome (GOLD analysis project Ga0209321, IMG submission 184012) | Soil microbial communities from Rifle, Colorado, USA - sediment 16ft 4 - CSP-I_5_4 (version 2) | ecosystem: Environmental > Terrestrial > Deep subsurface > Rock core/Sediment | place: Rifle... | reverse complement strand
TGGGGGTCCCAAGTAATAAACCATTTATATGAATCTTGCTTCCTAGATTTCGGAAGTAAGTTCTATAGGAAATGGGTTCCTAGGATCTTAATCTCTGCTGATAACACGACAAACCTATCTCTGGATATTAGGTCTTCAAATGATAACAATAGAGTAACTGGAACACTAAAACCCATTAGATATAAAAATTCTATAGCTTGGGGGGATGTACTACCTGTTTGGGGTGACCCAGAAGCCCTATGGAATGTTCAAGGATTGATCGAGGAGTGGAGAAGGTTTCCAGCTAGGGGTTTGAGGTGTAACTATAAACAAATAATTTTCGAAAACGCACAGGTAAATATTATTAGTTCCGACTTATTAGGCGTTGTAACAATAAACCCCACTGCTAACACAGCAACACTTGGGGGAAGCTACACTTGGTTGGTAGATATTGTAGACTACTACATAAGTTTTGAGCATGATGGGTACATAAGAGAATTTAAGATAACCGCTAGAACTCCTACCACTATAACCTATGAAGACACTTCTAATAGTGACCCCATTGCAGGAAACTATAAATGGGTTATGCGGGGGAAACCTAAAGGGGAGGTCTTGCTCCTTAATGGATATATCATTCACTGGGCGTATATATCTAAGTCTCACACCCCCTTTAGCTCTTCATCACTAGGGGGCAATCCTGCGTGACAAAAACTTTAAAGCGACTAGATTTATTAATAAGAGAGGTAGAAGATCCTCATGCCCAGGAAAATTTTTGGCGACTTAGGAGTCTAATCAGTGATTTAACCAATTCTGGGATACCAGGGCCAGCAGGTCCTACGGGGCCAGCAGGTCCTATTGGACCCCCTGCTATAACTGTTCCGAAATTGGTAATAACTTTCAATACGGATGTGGGCACATTAGCGACACATCTTTTACGGGTTAGTGGCGACAATACTGTAGTCCAGATAACAGACAACCTATCCACAACAATCCCCAATGGAATATTTGGAGTTGGGTATTCTAAACCATCCACCCTACAAATTGATGTTTTGTTTTCGGGAGTGATGGGGGGATACAGTGGTTTTACTATTGGAAATCCCCTGTTTATATCAACTTCTGGAATTCCAACACATACAGTACCTACTACGGGAATGGTTCAACAAATTGGATTCGCAATATCTGCTACAGAATTTTTTGTAAGTATAATGCAACCTATGAGAAGAAGTTAGGAGAAGACGAAATATGAATTTAGACGATATTGTAAGCGAGGATAAAGATACTACCGTTGTTCGCACAGCCTTAAGTCCTGTGGAATATTGGGAGTGGCGAACTACAATTGCAGAATTAGAGGTGTCTAAGCAGGCACTAGCTAGAGCGGAGTTGGAATATAAATTATTGCAAAAAGAAATTGATAATTTTGTTTCATATCAGAAGATTTTCTTTTATACTAAGTTTAGTCAGGCAAAGACTAAGTTTCAAGAAATGCAATCAGAATATGATAAGTTTAAACTTGGTCTTGAAAAAAATCTGGGCCAATCTTTAAATAATAAAATCATAGATGATATTTCCTTTGAGATAAAAGAATTGCCTGCTGAACCCGATAAAAAATAACTTTTGAGGGAAACCTCAACATAGTGTCCAACGATGGACAGATTGGAGAAATGGATGGCTCAAGTAAAACTATTAAAAATTGCGGCTGATGGGGTTCCTTTAGAGTTTGGTTCTACAGATGAGATCACTCTAACCTCGTTCACCATTACAGGTGGCGGTCCTGTATTGTCTGCGACAGGTTTAGATTTAAACAATCAAGACGTGTCTGATGTGAGTGATTTAGTATTTAATGACCCAACTGCTGGCACCATAAATCAAACAGCGGGTAGTTTAATTGTAGATAATATTATGGCTAAAGAGCGTGAGAATACAATCACGACAGCTGGAGGCATTTCTTTCCCAGTTATTACGGATGTTGCTGGGCAGGTAGATGCTTTTAGATTGCCAGCTCTTGCGGGGACTCCAACTGCAACCCCTACTACTGGGGGCGAGGGCCATCTATTGTGGGATTCAACAAATGATAAATTGTATGCTTGGACTGGATCTGTGTGGGATGACTTATCTTCCGTACAAGCTGCTGAGCAAGTAGTTAATGCGTACACCGCAGAAGAGACCTTACTAGCTCGAGATGTTGTATACATTTCAAGTGCTGATAATGTATCAAAGGCATTAGGGGATGCGACTACTAAATCCCAAGCCATGGGCTTTGCGAAAGCTGCGGCCTCTGCTACCGCCTCAGTTAATATCCAATCTGAGGGTGTTATAACAGGGTTTACAGGCCTTACAGCAGGCGCAAGATACTATCTGAGTGCCGCATCAGCTGGATTGATTACATCCAGCATACCTACAGGCACAGGCAATACCATTGTTCAAGTAGGGTATGCTAAGTCTACAACGGCAATACATATTCACATTGAGCAAATGGGTCGTAGGGCGTAAGTGGATAAAGTTAAGCCATTAGGTTTTGAAAACGCTTCACTAGGGGGTACGGAGACGTACCCCCTACCTACTGAGCTAAATCCCTCTGAGGATTTTATCGCTGTAAAGGGAATATCTTTTGAAAATCTAGAGGATTACACACTAGAAAAAATAGGAAGTATAATCTTAGAGAAAACCCCAAATAATAGTGTGAAGCCAACATACCTAGGCAGCGGAGACCCAGATTTTATAGAAATCTTTAGCGGGTTTACTCAGACAACACCCAATAGAATAGCTAAGATAGTCTTATCCTATTCTAGCGGCCTTCCAACCTCAGAAACTATATTTATTTATGACTCTGATGGGACTACAATTCTAAGGACCATAACTAAAAACTATACTTATGTCAGCGACAATTTAACTAAAGAAGAGACAAGTACAACATGATAGACTCTATCGTAAAGTTTGTAACGGGAATAGTAAAACTGAGGGGTGGTTCAGATGCCACAGTTATTGGAAATACGGGGGATAGATTAAAAGTAGCTTTAGTGCCAGGGACTCAAACTTTTGACAATAAAGACTATCTAAATGTCATTGCAACAAATCAGGTAATCAATTCTCCTTTAAACAGTAGTACAGCAAATCTAGCAGCAGGGGCGTCTTTCACAGGTACTGGTGAGGAAATATTATTTACTGCTTCTGCACAATTTTCATTAAAATCTGATCAGCCCTGTTTACTGCAATTTCAACAAAGCCCAGATGGTACAAATTGGGATATAAGCGATAACTATCTCATTCCTGCAAATGTCGGGGATAGCCGAACCATGCAGATAACACATCTTTATGTAAGAGCTAGAGTCACCAATTTGGGGTCTAGCACAACAACATATCTGCGCCTTAGCACTATTTACACAGCGCAAATGGAAGCTCTTCCAAGAGCACTTAGTTCCGAAGGCAGACTCAAAGTTGAGGTTAAAAATGCTGAGGAGTCAACTAGTCCACTAGGCAGACTTAGAACTGCTGAACATCATACTTTTTTTGAATTTTCACATCGCAGAGGACTTGCTGGGTCTAATTTAGTGTTTGATGAAAATGTATCAAGTGGCGGAAACACCACAGAGCTAATTAATAAAGCTTCAGTGCAGATGAACACAACGTCAACTGTCGGATCAAAAGTAATACGACAGACATTTAGATACTTTCCATATTTTCCTGGACGTGGAACATCTGTTTTATTATCAGGGAATTTTAATGGAGCAACAACGGGAGTTAGAAAGCGTTTGGGATATTTTGATGAGAGAGATGGATTGTTTTTTCAATTAAGTAGCTCAACGCCTAGTATTGTCCGGCGCAGTTATGTTACTGGGTCAGCAGTCGATGAAGTAATTAACCAAACAGAATGGAATGTAGATGCTTTGAATGGCTCCGGGCCAAGTGGTGAAGTTTTTAATGTATCTAATCAGACATTATTTTTCATAGAGTTTCTTTGGCTTGGATCGGGCGGGGCTAGACTTGGATGTTATGTTGGGTTAAAAAAAATAATCTGTCACCAATTCTCATCAAGTAATCAAACAGCAAATCCGTGGTCCTCTAGTGCATCCTTGCCGATCAGGTTTGAGATTGAAAATCTATCTGGAAGCTCGGGTAGCTCCTTAATCCCAACGTGTATGTCAATATTGTATGAAGGAAAACTAGAGCCAGAAAGTGGACTAGATCATTTCCACGTCTCAAGTGGTACTAATGAGTTGACCATCGGGACCAATACGCCTGTAGGCAGTGTGAGACTAAATCCAAACACAAACAGAGCTTGTATTGTTCCAATCAATATGGACTTGATTATGACTTCAGGAACAAAAGTTATTTATTGGAGATTGATTAAGAACGGGTCTTTAACTAATGCAAATTGGGGGTCTGCTGGAACGTGGTCACAATTTGACGGCGCTGCAACCTCCATATCTGGAGGTCTAGAGGTAGCGACAGGATATATAAATATTTCAGGGTCTACAACAATCTCTCCAGAGGTTTTTCTCGCTGATGCAGATCTTTTTTTGGGTAGAAAAATAGATGGCACATCTGAAATCTTAACTCTTGTTGCATCTACCTCGGGGGGAACTGCTAAACTGGTTTACTCCTCTAAAATAAGGGAATATCTACTATGAGTTCGATAACTAAAGAGACAACCTGGGAGAAGTTCAAGAGCTATGTCGATAGTAAACAATTAAATATTCAATTCTTAGATGATGACGACGATATATATGAGTTGTATGCAATAGCAGAGGGTTTTGTCGTTCTTTGCATTATAAAAAAAGACGACCCAAGAACTAGTGAGCAAGCAGACTTTGAAGACAACTATAAAAATTTTGGTAATAAGTTTAGCCCGATAAAACCTTCAGCACTGGCAGATCCAGACGGGTTTAGGTTCCGGGGGAGGCGAATTATTAGTGCTACCGCTGCACCTGGAGAAAGCTCGCATGATTATGTATTGCCCGAGGATTTATATTTCACTGGGGTTATCATTAAGTGCTCAAACATTAATTTTTATGACTATGGTAAGCTTCAAATAATAGCACCTATTGGACATAGCATAAACCCATACTCTCAAGAAATATTGGTAGAGGAGTTTGTCCCGTCTTGGGGGTTAACAAATGAGTCGCAAATGATTCAGGTGTATAGAGCTAAAATATTATCTGGGTTAATTATCAGAATTGTATTCAATAACACTGGGTCAAGTAATGTTGATTTTTGGATAAACGCTTTTTTACATAAGAGGACTTAAGTGGAGTTAAAGATCTTGTGTGCTGCTAGAAGAAATTTTCAAATAGGGTCTTTCATAATTCAGAAAGTAGAGAGAATGCCCTTCTCACACTTTGCTGTGTTGGTGGATGGTTTTGTATATGAGGCAGTCTGGCCGAAAAGCAAAGCATCTTATTTTGATCTATGGCTCCACGATTATCGGGTCGTTAGGTATTTTGATTTTAGCACAGAGGATGAGTGTATAATTAAAAAGACTAGAGGGTTTATATCTCGCAATAATGGGGTTAGGTTTTCAATATTGCAAATATTAATAATAGCTTTGAGCTATGTAATAAGCCCATTAAAATATTCCATCTTAAACGGTAAGAAAAAATTAATTTGCTCAGAATATGTTGCAAGATTATTGCTTGAGATATTTAATAAACCTTTTAAGAAACCATTTGATTGTTTGTCTCTTAGGAATGTCTATAGGGCTTGTTTGCAGGTAGAGAAGGGGAGAAAATGAGATACTGGACCTGGGGAGAAATCCGCACCAAGATAGAACAGGAATGCGACTTAGAGGATGAAACCTTTATACGAGAGTCAGAATTACTGGCCTATTGTAATGAGGCAATAGATGAAGCAGAGGCAGAAATCCATACATTGTATGAGGACTATTTCTTAAAGAAGGTAGAAATACCAATTATAGCAAATGATGAGTTATTCGCAATCCCCACATATATGTCAGACATATATGCTGATAAGATTCGGAGAATCATATTTAAAAGCTCTGGAGACACCACGTACACTATTACTAGATTGAAAGACTGGAAAAAGTTTGAACAAAAAGCTTTAGCCGACACTCAAACAACTACAGATCTATATCAGTATTTTTTAATAAATTCGACCCCTGGCAGTCCCCAAATTATGTTGGTTCCAAAGGCAAGAGAGTCTGGGACCATGGTTGTTTGGTATCTTAGAAATGCTAATAGGCTCTCAATAGATGCAGATATTTGCGATATCCCAGAATTTATCAACTTCATATTTGCCCATTTAAAAGTTAAAATCTATAGTAAAGAGGGGCATCCAGGATACCAAGAAGCACTAGAGCGACTAGAGACCGAGAGAAACAGGATGAATTCTGTACTGTCATCCAGGGTACCTGATGCAGAAAATGAGATTGAGTTAGATATGTCTTCATACAATGAAATGAACTAAAGGAGTACCACAATGAAATTAGCTGGTTATGATCCAAATGCTGTAACTTCAGCCACTAGGAGAATAAATACCCCATACAGCCCTGCTGGAGTCGCTCCTACTAGGGTTGCTGCTCCAGCTATAGCGCCTAGTGGAAAGGGATATACGCCAAGGCGAGACGAGCTGCAAGCCACACCATTTACTCCGAAATGGGGTACACAAGTCCCTACTGATGAGCAAGGAAGACCACTTACTCCAGAGTTTGCAACAACTGGAGACACTGGGACAGGGTTACTTCGTCCTCAATATAATATTCAAAACATATTAGATAGGCAGGTCCTAGAACGAGGTAGGGAAGAAGCTTTAAGACAACCAGGGGTTATGTCTAAATGGGGTCAGATGGCTCTATCCCAAGCTCAGAATCAGATGGCCTCCCAGCTAGCCGGACAGCAGGCTCAAGCACAAAACCAGCTTGCCATGCAAGGGGGGCTTAGATCCGGTGCTAGAGAGCGATTAGCTTCTCAGGGGCTTAGACAGCAGATGATAGGTGGACAGCAGGCGCTAGGCGGGGTTCAGGCTCAAGATGAGGCAACAAGACAAAAATGGATGCAAATGATGCCTGGTATGGAGCTACAAGCCGCACAATACGGTTCAGATGTGCAGAGCAAAAACATTGATAGGGCTTTACAAGAGATTGCACAACAAAGACTTCTAAAACAAAGACAATATGAGGAAGCTATGAGGGGTTGGGCCGCTGGAAAGACTGCCAGTGCTGCAAAGTCTGATGAGAGTGGCGGCCTTCTTAGTGATATTTTTAATGCAATATTTTAAACAATAGGGAGATATTTATGGACCCAATTACAATAGGTCTTTTAGCTGGGGGCGGGCTAGGACTTTTAAAAGGCATCACAAATGAAAAGAAGATGAAACAAGCTGCTAAGTTTAGAGAAGCCGCTTTGAGATATTCCCCTTGGACTGGGATGAATGATCCAGGAGATTTGAATCTTCCTGGAGCACTATCTTCCGGTTTACAGGGCGCGGCCCTAGGCGGTCTTGCAGGCGGACTATTTCCTACAGCGGGGGCCACTCCTGTAGCAGGGGTTACACCCTATGCGGGTTCAAACTATTTAGGTGGCTCAGCAATGAATACAAACCTAGGCGCAGTGGGGTCTTTTACACCTATGACAACCTCAGCACTAACCCCAGCGCAAGCTGCAATGTTGGGCGGTTGGTCCAACCAAATACCCTAACAATTAGGAGTAAATATGAATTTCTCAGACTTAGTTATGCTTCAAAATATGTCCAATGGGGGTCAGACACCCCCACAAAACTCAGCAGATATATTGGGCTTAATGCAGCTATCACAATCAGATACATCTTTCCCCATGTCGGGAGGGGATCTTATTAAACTACAACAAAAACCCAATATAAAAAAATCTATCAAGCAGCCCACAACTCCACAAAACCCTTTAGCAGGTTTAGAGTTATTAGGTCTCCAACAACAAAGAGAAGGGATACAAAATCTAGAAGGACAACTAGATGTGAAGAAAGAAATAAATCCCTGGGTCGCTGCGGTCTCTGCGGCTTCTGATATAATGTGGGGTACGGGATACACTGGAGAACTTTTAAAACAACAAGCTATGCAAGAAAAAGAAAGAAAAACATCCGCAAAAGAGATCCAAGAGGCTAGGGAAAAACTATCTAAGACTGAGATAGATATCCTAAAAGAACAGCAAAAAGAAAAGAAAAGTGCTGAGCAGTTTAGAATGTTGGCTGGGAAGCAAGAAAAAACCGCATCAGATAAGGAGCAAAAACTAGAGTCCACACTATTTGGGGATTGGCAAAAAAACCCAACCACTCAAGCAAGTCAAGAGGTAGCTACGGCATATGAGAAGGTAAAGCTCGCAGCAACGCAACCAAGCGGTGCTGGGGATATGTCTTTAATTTTTGGATATATGAAAATGCTAGACCCAAAATCCGTAGTTCGAGAGGGGGAGTTTGAAACAGCTAAAAAAACAGCCGCTATACCTGACAGAGTTTGGAACATATACCAACAATTAAGTACAGGAGAAAAACTAACCCAAGAGCAAAGAACTGAGTTCACTAAACAGGCTGAAAAAGTATTCTCAGGACAATTAGAACAACAAAAAAGATGGGATACAGTCATAAAACAAAGAGCTAAAAATTTGGGATTAGATCCCAGTAGGGTTGTCCTAGGGGAAACTTTATTCGGTAGCTCGTACAGTAGAACTGAAAATAAACAACCTGAAATAAAAGAGTGGCAAGGTAAAAAATATAAGATCCAGGGAAATAAATGGGTTGAGGTGAAATGATGGCACAAGAATTTGAGGTTGGCAAGGCTCCCTGGGAAATGGGGGAGGGTGAAAGCAGATCAGAATTTGAGGTTGGTAAGGCTCCCTGGGAAATGGAAAATGTTGTAAATGAGATGCACCCAAATATTGACTGGATGACTCGGTTTAAATTTAAGAATTTCTCTATAAAACCGGAAGTCGCACTAGAGTGGCTAAAAAAAACTCAACCAAATCTAGAATGGAAAAAAGATGACTCGGGGGAGATTGTAGCAAAGACACCACAAGAGACAACCTGGAGAAAATTAGACCCAAAAGGGTTTGATATACAAGATATTACAGATGTGATAGGCTCTGATGTGCCTGGAGGTATCACCCAGGGCCTAGCCACTGCGGCGGGGGCTCTAGGCGGCGGACTCCCAGGTGCTATGGGGGCCAGTGCTTTATCTGGAGCCGGAGTTGAAACCTTAAGACAAGCCCTTGGACAATCTATGGGGTTTGGGGGGATGGCCCCAGAGGAGATAGGGGTTTCAGCTGGTTTGGGGGCTATACTTCCCACAGTATTTGGGGGCGGGTTGGGGGTAAAAGAAGCAATAAAAGCAGCTACCAAACCTGGGGCCTCAAAAACAGCAGAAGAGCTATTAAAATCTCAGCGGGGTCTCTTAGGTCGTGGCTACGATGTAGCTGCTGGAAAGATAGGTCCCTATCTAGGTACTGTAATGTCTGGAGAGAGTCCAACTGTATTGAGAAAGGCTGCTACAATCTTACCAGAGATACAAAAAGCAGACCTAGACCCCAATATAGTAGTAAAGCCCCTTGAGGTGGCCGCTAAAGAGGTGAATAAAACTTTAAAGGGCAACACCACACAAATTGGTAAAAGGCTCGAGGAAATAAGAGATACCTTAGATGCCGAAAAGATAGGTATTTCAAAAAGAGAGTTATATCAACCCTTCTTAGATCTTGCTGAAACTATTCAAAAAGGAGCAGCAGACACTCCAGCTCAAAGGGCCGACATAGCGTTTCTTACAGACACAATAAAAAAAGAATTTTCAGGTCTCCCAGATATGTTAACCGCTGCGCAAATGGACAACTTGAGAAGGCGGTTTAAGGAGCGGGCACAACAATTTGGTATGAATTACGGAAGGTCTGGACAAGCTGTCAGCACAACGCAAGGGGCTAGTGCTATTGATGCTCAGATTAGTGGTGCTTTTGAGGAGTCTAGGAGGAAGATAACAGATATAATTGTGGATAGGCTATCCTCTATTAATCCCAACTTAGCAGGGGAGTATGTCGCGCTAAATTCCAAATACTCGACCCTAAAAACTCTGCAAAAAGAGACATTAAACAAAACAAAAAACGCAAAATCTTTTGGGGACTTCCTAATGAAATCTACTAAAGATCCAAACGCAGAATCACAATTAATGGATATTGTTATGGAGACAGGATTAGACCTACCCGATTTGGCAGCACAAACTCAGGCAATAAAAACATTTTCTAAACCTAGCACCTCTGTAAGATCCTTGGGGGGTTCGACCAGTACCTCCAAAACAATCCCACTAGCGACTGCGGGAGGGGCTGCGGGATATTACTTAGGGCAAAAATTAGGTTTTAGCCCATTTATATCTGGATTAGTTGGGGGGACCCTAGGTGCAGCGGGTGGATCGCCCGCTATGATGCGAAAATATATGGAAACATCTCAATTAGTTAGACAATTGCCCCAATATATACCTGGGTACAAATACACCCCGTATTTAACAACACCAATATTTGAAAATAACAAACAGGAGAGAAAATAATGGAAGTAAAAATTCAAGCACAGCCAATAGCTGAGAAAGATACAGAGAAAAAAGAATATGGAAAATATGACAGGTGGGATATTGAATCTGCTACTAGGACTCTAGTTGAGGCTGAAGAAATAAAAGCCGATAAAGAGAAAATGAAGTATGTGGCAATGTGTATGAAGAAAAAATATCTGGCAGAGAAAAAAGTTATTGAATCTATCGAGGATCTAAAACAAGCACGACAAAACCTAGACCAAACTACAGAAGAAGAATAAAATATCTAATATTTGGTTATTTCTTGGTATACTCAAGTAATGGCAAAACATAAACGCAAGTCAAACCAAACGAAGAACTGTGCTATTGTAAATAAAATGTCGCCGAGTAAGTTGATCCACAGTCATAGGAGAAAAACCCTTAGGCAAAAAATCATGCCTACACAAGAGGAGAGGATTATTTCTCTTCCTCGAGGTCTAAAAGTGGAAGAAGATTATTAATTTGGAGGGGCGATAATTGCACACTGCCTAGATCAGATATGTTAATTGGGTGGCAGGGGATCATAACCTCCACTTTTAAAAACTCTGACATCTTAGCCTCAAACTCCTCTTTTTTATTTGGGTCTATCTCCCAAGGACACGCAGTCGAGGGGGTTTGTGCGACTTTAAACTTCCCAGACTCATCTAGGAGGGCAAAATCTTTCACCCACTTTAGATATGATTCCCGTGCAATAGCTAATTCTGATTTAAATTTCCGTGAAATCTTTGCTATATTGTATGCTGTTTTAAAATTTGAAAACCCTACTTTTACCGACAATTCATATATTGCTTGGTTCAATCCTTCTGAATTTAATTCTCTGTAGGTTAGTTTAATACCTTGGGGGGGAAACGGCATAACATTTGTCATAATACTCTGCGAACCTTTCTAATTAATCCTTTTGTTGTTTTTATTGTTTTCTTAGGGAGGGGTTTATTCCCAGTCTCATCTTGCCATATGTTAAATGTCTCTTGAGACATTTTTCCCTCTTTTACTAATTGTGCAAATTTGGCCCGCTGAGCCTGGGATTTAAACGGCATAAAACTATTTTGATTTAGTTTTTGTAGCTTTTGTTTTAGCAGTTTTAGATGCTTTAGGTGTTTTATTTCCCATATATCGTACCTCCTTGTAGTGAATATCTATTTCTAAAATCCACTCTGTCAATATTTATCTTACAAAAAGAAAAGCCTTAATTCATTTCTTGTTTTGATTTTCGCACTAAATTATGAACATAAACAAAACAATCAGCTTCACCTTGTCTAACGTCGCGTTCGTTTTCTGGATCAATAAAAGGAAGGCAAGGACACTCTGGGCTTTCGATGTGTTCTATAATGTCGTCCATTGGCATACAATGAATTGGATCTTTTAATTTCATGGGATAAAACATCTCGTAGGTCTATCTATTCTATCTCCGATATCTAAATGAATCCATCCAGGTGTATGTGCTGGATGCTCCATGAATAAGCCATACTTCCTCAAAAGGTCTGCGTCTTCAGACCTATATTGGGGCATAAATACGTCTTTAAGTCGGTTCGCTGTATCGGCCAAATCTATAGCTTTCCCTATTGTATGTAATGACCTCTTTGAAGCTGTAGATAATTTATCGTTTATCTCTTTCGGCCTAAAACCGGAACTTACTGCTAGGCCAAAATCTAGATTTAATTCTTGCAGAAAATTATTAACTTTTTCCAACAATATAACAGCGTTTGGATACGCAATTTCCCATTCTTGAGGAAATAATGTATCTCTATTCATTACATAATCTTCTAGAGTTATCGTCCTCATTTTATTTACTCCACATCCAAGTTAAACCTAGGGGCCAAAAAAATAAACTTAATATAATCATTTCTAAAAGTTCTTTAGGTGTTGTCTCATTTATCCCTTTGACATTGCCCGCATAACTACCGCAGAAAAAACCAAAGCCGATGCATAAATAATAAATTAGATATGTCATTTATTCTCCCTTCTGGTCCTATACTGGCCCCGACCTCGACCATGCCCCCCGTGCAGCATGGCGAATTTCTCGCGCCGAGGCGCTGTTAATCTATGATCTTTCTAGACTCCGCTAAAAGATGGTCAAACTCATTCACTTGATCTATGAAGTAATCACCGACAGCAACCGACTGCGCATGGTGATCGGCTCTTTCCATAGACTGTAAATCTTTAACGTGATCCAGAACAGACTCTTTTGTGATTCTAACGAATGTTGTCCCGTCTTTTTCAAACAGCTGAAACTCCCCGCCGTAAAGCGCATGATTGTTAGTCACGCCTTTTAAAACAAGATTAGTTTTTAATTGCATGGCATCCTCTGGGATGGTTTCAAATTCTTTTACAAATATTCCTTTAGTGCCACATTTTTTTAACAGGCAGTCGCCTTGCTGTAGATAGATATAATCACTATTGTTCATCTTACTGTGCTTTGTTTCCATAATTCTCCCTTAATAATTTTTTTTTTGTTAAATCTTTATATTAGCGTCAAGTAAGCTTAACTGGCTCATAATAACTCACCATTCCGTTCCTATATGCCAATGCGTCTCTAACTGTTTTACACTCATTAGACACGCCCTCGATGTGTGTTAATCCTAGAGATGGATTTTCCATTCTCAAATACGGACGCCTGTTTCCTGAGTTGTCATAGTCTATTGAAAGCAATTGATATTTACCGCCCACAGAAAAAGTTTCCTCGCTTATAACCTCAGCGCCAAGCAATTCAATGGTTTTTTCAATCCCTATTTTTTGAATAATGAGTCGTCGATAATCTGCATTCTTTTCATTCAGAATCATTTTCTTAGTAAAACTATCTTTCGAAGTTAAGGCTATATAGTTAGGGATACTAATTCCATTCGCTTTAAAAATTGCCGATCCATCCCGCCATTTTGCTGCTGGGCCGTTTAAATTATGAAGCCTTTTGTTTTCATTCAAATGAACCTCTGAAGGCCGATCAGAAATGAAAACAGCTCCTTTGCAGAATTGAGTGAACCCAGAAGAAAACAACAGGTCTTCGTACTTGTTTATTGCCGACAGGTCTACAGGCATTTTGGTTCTTTTAAAAAATCCTGCAAAAGTTACCCGTCTGACAATGCGCCAACGGAAGCTGTAACGCCATCTTAAGCGATAAACTACTTTTAAGCCAAAGCTTCCGAGACCTAACTTTAAAGATGCCTCACCCATTGTCTCTTTGCTCATATAGATATATGGGTTTTTGTTGTCTGCGGCTGCGTCTACGGCTGCGGCGTCTGCGGCTGCCGCATCGGCGGCGAATACCGTGACCGCGTCGGCGATGCCCAGCGATTGCGAGCGCCCGCGCCAGCCCGAGGTGGCCAGGCCGCGCACTGGCATCGAGGGGCTTAGCGTGACCGTGGCGTCGATCGCGGGATTGTCCACGTTATTGACCACGCCCAGTGTCAGCGCGGTGCCTTGCGCAAGATGCAGCGCGATGTCGCCGCCGTTGTTGACATAGGCGCGCTCGAGGCTGCGACCTTCGAGCATGGCCTGGAGGATCTCGTCGGCGACGCTGCCGGCGACCGCGGCCATGGGCGTGATGTAGATTGCGCGATACGGCCAGCAGGCCGCGAGCATGCGCCGCGCAACCGGTCCGCGCAGCAAGGGATAAGCCTCGCCCAAGGGGGTGCGCAACTGCGCCAATTCCTGCACCAGCACTTCAAGTATGTCGGCGAAGCGCGCGCTTGCCTGCCGGTAAGCGGCGGCGACCTCGGCGCGTTCGCCCCAGGCCTCGATGATCAGGTCGATCGGGCCGTGCTGCAGGTGCAGGCGCCCGTTCGCGAGCAGCGCTGCGCTTGGACCGTTCCGATTCAAGTCAGATCCTTCGTGAGAGGCCAGGGGTTTTCCTCGCGCCAGCGCTGATTGACATACGCGGTCTGCTTAAGCACATCTTCCACGGTCACAACGCGCCCCATGTAGCCGCCCAGGGCGGCGTAGCGATCCAGGCGCAGGCTGAATTCGATCGGCGCGACGATGGCCGGCGTCGGCACGTAGCCGAAAGAACGCTCGGGCATGCGCGTCACGTCCACCATCAGCGTGATGCCGCCGCCCGGCCAGACATACACCGGCGCGCCGCCACAAGTGACGCGGGTCAGCGCCGCCTTCACCGATTGCGTCAGCCTGACCGGATTCTCGGTAATGCCGGCGCGCAAGCTTCCGCCGGCGCCGGCCATGAACAGCACCGTGCACAGCGCCGGCTCGCAGTTCTCGGCGATGCGCTCCACCACGAGTCGGATTGGCTCCGGCATGTCGGCAGGTTGCGGCCGCAGGTTCTGGTCGAGCACGAACCAGGCCGAGTGCTCGCCCGTGGTCGAAACCATCAGCAGGCGCATGCCCGGCCACGCGGTCTTGGGGTCGATTTTCTCGATGATGGACAAGGGGTCGGTGAGCTTGGTGCCGCCCCAGCCCAGGCCGGGCTCGGATACCTGAAAGTAGCGCCCCGGGGTGGAGCGTTTGCCGCGGATCTTTATGCCGGCCGGGCGCATGTCGAAGTGCTCGCGCAGGTATATCGTCACAGCATCGAGGGGACGCCTCTCGGCCACGATGAAGATCGACGGGGCGGTGCACAGGGCCCGCAGCAAGGGCTGACGGCCGGTGTCGGTCAGGAAGCGCTGCACCTGCGGATTCTGGTTGTTCCATCCCAAGGTAACCGCGGGTAGTCCGGCAGGCGGGCGGTGGAATGGTCGCCACCAAAATTCTCTCGGAAACGCGGCCGAGTGGAAGATGACGAGGGACGGCGACAGCCGCTGCAACGCGACAACTTCCCCGTCTGCAACTTCCTCCGACCGGCCGCGGCGGTCTGACGCCTCATGCGCCGCTGCTGAAAGTAGCGGAGCCGCCATCGCAAGGATGGCGCCGAGCGCCATGATGCCAAGTGCCGGCGACGCGACGCGCCGCGAGGCACCAATCGTGAGGACGGTCGTCGCCATGAAGATGACCTGAAGTGGTCCAAGCAGACGCCACGGCAGCTTCGCGAAGGCCACTTCGATTGCGAAGCAGAGCACACAGAAAAG
>Ga0209321_10001588_pt1 | contig 15519 bp, 14 predicted proteins | sample Rifsed16ft4_FD_184012 | JGI IMG/M metagenome (GOLD analysis project Ga0209321, IMG submission 184012) | Soil microbial communities from Rifle, Colorado, USA - sediment 16ft 4 - CSP-I_5_4 (version 2) | ecosystem: Environmental > Terrestrial > Deep subsurface > Rock core/Sediment | place: Rifle... | reverse complement strand
GTTCTAGTTTCTCATTGGCGGCTTTCACGTCGTTGCGAGCATTCAGATAGGCAGTCTGGGTCTGGAAACCGTTAAACAGGTTAAAGGAAACAGTCAGCCCGACTCCCCAGCGATAGTCCCTGTGCCGGATGTTATTCAGGGTGACATCATTAAGCGCGGAGCCATTCCAGGTCCGGCTTCCTCCGATAGTTACGGTGGGCAGGTAGCTTGCCCGGGCTGCTCTCATTAAGCCGACCCTTACATCCACATCGCTTTCACTCTGTCTTACCAATGGATTGTTTTGATAGGCCAGCTTAAGGCATTCCTCGTAGGTCATGGTCATCGGAGTTTGTCCTAACTCCTCCTGAACATCAAAAGCATAGTCAACATCCTGGCCCATCACCGCGTTAAGGCTGGCTTTGGACTTCTGCACTGCGTTTTCAGCAGTCAGAAGCTGAAGCTCGGACTGCCCGAGTTGGACCTGGGCCTTGAGAAAGTCTGATTTGGAAGCAGAGCCTAATTCAAATCGGCTCTGGGCTACCTTCAGTTGCTCCTGACTGCTTTTGACCGCTTCCCCTTGAACTTTTACGAGCATCTTCTGTTTGAGTAGGTCGAAATAGGCCTGCTTTACCTGAAGTATCAGGTTCTGTTTGTTGAATAAAAGAGAGTAGTCAGAGGAGTTCTTGGCGGCCATCCCGCTGCTTAAGTTGAAGACGTTGGCTCCGTCAAAGATAACCTGGGAAAAGCTAACTCCAGTCGTGTACGACTTGTATCGTGAACCCGCAGTCCCCGGGCGGGGCACACCGTTGATATCGATATAGCCGGAAGTAGGGCCGAGAGTTGACGAATTGTTGCTAAAACTGACGTCGAATCGGGGCAAAAATCTTCCCCAGGCGCTCCAGAGGTTATTACCCACAGATTTGTTATCCCAGACCGCAGAGCGGTAATTCCAGTTGTTCTTAAGGGCAATATCGATGCACTCTTTCAGGGTCAATACTTTTTGAGCCGAGCCCTGTACCACCAGTATTGCTACCAACCCCGAAAGAAAAAATAACATTTTTCTCATACTTTTTGACTCCCTTTTTTATTTCATTCCAAAACTTAAAAACTTTCCCAGCAGGCTGGCTGTCAAGATATAGGCTCCCCAGACCACAAAACCGGCAGTCATTGACTTTTTCAAGCTGAACTTGTACAGAACTGCCATTCCCAAACCAATCAGATAAACCTTCCAGAAATTGAAAATATCCAGGTGGCTTAAAAGATTATAGAACAAATTATCTTCCATCGAACTCGGCAGAAAAAGAGCCAGGTCGGTGTGAATCTTCATAGTCTTCTTAGCCAGAATCATCGGGACTTTTATTAAATCCTCCGGGATTGAGACTAATAGGGAAAGACCGGTGACCGAAAGCATCTGCACAAACTTACCTTCCCCGCCTAAGAGTATATTGGCCACAAAGAAAAACACCGCTGCTATGGCAAAAAATGCAAAGGCCTGATACAGAATTCCCGGCACTGCTATCACCGGCAAGCTCAGCCTACTGGTAACCTGTTCCACAGCGGTACCCCGCTGTTCCTCCGTAAAGTCAGGATTACTGGAAATATTGGCCAGTATATCAGAGAGGATGATAGGGTAGAGTATAACAGTAGCCACTACGGTCAATACCAGAAATATAACCAGCGGTAAAACCCAATTGGGCTTACTCTGCAAGGATGCAAATACGACTCGGGGCTGGAAAAGGACCTTTAGCACACCACTTAAAGCAGACATTGGCTCAGATGTTTGTACTCCTGTTATTTGGGGTTGTTCCAATTTCCCTCCAGTAAATTCCTCAACTTATTCTTTTAGACGTAAGAAAACCCAGAAAGTTTCAGAAATCAAGCAGGAATGAAGAGAGCAAAGCTGTAGCAGATTATAAGCAAAACTACTTTGACCGAGTACAGTCCCTAAGAATGAATAACCGCTACCTATCGACTGAGGCTAAATCGTTCCCCAGTCCAAAATCCCCTAATACTCCACTTTTCTTTTACTTATGACCAGGAATACAATCAGAATAATAGTGCAGAGAACCGCGGTAACTCCTTTGCCGGCCGGGGAAAGCTTGCTTACGCCCACAATGAGAGGGAGTATCAACAAAGCCACCAGGTTCATCACCTTGATAAGAGGATTTAAAGAAGGTCCAGCAGTATCCTTGAACGGGTCGCCCACTGTATCGCCAATTACTCCTGCCTTGTGAGCCTCAGTCCCTTTGCCTCCGTACAGTCCGGCTTCAATAGATTTTTTAGCGTTATCCCAGGTTCCGCCTGAATTGGATAACATTACCGCCAAAAGCTGCCCAGTCAGAATTATCCCGGCCAGGAAACCTCCCAGGCCTCCTACGCCGAACAAGAATCCCACTATAATAGGGGAGAAGACTGCAATCAATCCTGGTGTCACCAACTCCTTCTGAGCCGCAGCAGTAGAAATGTCCACACAGCGGCTGTAGTCTGGCTTGGTTTTTCCCTCCATTATTCCTGGCATCTCTCTGAATTGCCTACGGACTTCCTCCACTACTTGAAAGGCTGCTCGGCCTACTGCCCGAATGGCGATAGAGCTGAATAAAAATGGCATAGCCCCCCCGATTAATAATCCCACAAATACTCCTGGTAAGTTCACCTGTATCCCCAGCTCGGCAAAATTTAAACTGGGGTCCAAAATATCAATCTCCGAGGAAAAGGACCGAAATAAAGAGACGGCTGCCACTACTGCTGAGGCAATGGCAAATCCTTTGGTAACTGCTTTGGTGGTGTTGCCCACTGCATCCAGTTTGTGAACGATTTTGTAGGCTCTGGGATTGTTATCTTCCTCCAGCACTTTGGACATCTCAAAGATTCCGTTGGCGTTGTCAGAGATAGGTCCAAAACTGTCCATTGACACAATGATTCCGGTAGTGGTCAGCATCCCCATGCCGGCTAACGCTATCCCATAAGCAGCCAAAGCCAGTCTTATATTCTGATTTGGCTCACCAGAAAAGATTAAGAAAGAGGTGAATACTGTCAGGGCAATAACAATTATTGCTGCAACAGTAGATTCCATTCCTTCAGAGAACCCTGCCAGTATTGTAGTCGCAGGTCCGGTCTTGGTTGCTCTGGCTGTTTCTTTAACCGGCTTATACTCCAGGGCAGTGTAATATTCAGTCAGATAACTGATAATCACCGCTAAAACAATCCCGGCAAAAGTAGCCCAGAAGAATCTGAAGTCCGGAGTCCCGAAAGCATCTCTCAGATAAAAATAGTTAACCAGGCCAAATCCGATGGTGGAAATCAGGGCTGAGACCACAAATCCCTGCTGGATGGGGCGCATGGGATTGAAATCCTCGCGGTCTTTGCCGCGCACCGACCAGGTGCCAAAGATAGAGGCAAATACTCCCACGGCTCTGACCAAAAGAGGGAAAAGGATCATTTTTAAAGCTAATTCTTTACCTTCTGGGGTAGGATTAACTACAGCATAAGCTGCTCCCAAGATCATGGCTGCAACTAAGGTTACCTCATAAGATTCAAACAAGTCAGCCGCCATCCCGGCGCAGTCTCCCACATTATCTCCCACATTGTCTGCAATCGTAGCTGGATTTCTAGGGTCATCTTCCGGAATCCCAGCTTCGATTTTTCCAACCAAATCTGCCCCCACATCAGCAGCTTTCGTGAATATCCCGCCCCCCACCCGCATAAACAGAGCCACCAAACTTCCCCCGAACCCAAAGCCGATCAAGACCATCATAGCCTGCTCTTTGAAGAGCATAAAGATGATGGTAGCCCCTAATAGTCCGGTGCCGACCGTGAACATACCGGTTACTGTTCCAGCCTGAAAGGCGAGTTCTAAGGCTCTCTTAAAGGAAGAGCGAGCAGCGTGGGCTACCCGCACATTCGCCCGCACCGCTACGGACATACCAACTATGCCGGTGGCGGCAGACAGGCAGGAACCTACTAAGAATGAAATGGCTATCCCCCAGACTAATTTCCAGTTCACACTCCCATCTGGTAAAAGGTAGACACCTTTGTACACAAAAAACAGAAGCGCAGTCAGAAACAATATAAAGAGCGCCAAAACCCTCATCTGTCTGGTGAGATAAGCCTTAGCACCTTCCTGGATTCCCTTTGACACTTCTATCATCTTGGGCGTACCCTGCTCAGCCTTCAATACTCTAAAGGCTAAAAAGATACCGTAAAGCAGACCTACAACGGCTGAGAATAGGACAAAATAGAGCAAGTAGTTGACACCAGAAGTAAAAGGGGGCAGAAATGTTTCAGCTTCTCCAGCTAGAGCTGGTGCAGACAAGAAAAAGAGAAAAGCAAGTGAAATTGTGAACAAAGTAAGATTTTTCGTTGACTTCTTTACAGGCAAACGCATTCAGTTTCCTCCGTTTGAGTTAGAAATTTCGCAATTTATGCTGCTGAACAAGATTTGGCAAGTTTAATTTTAGGGGAAAAAGACAGACGCTCTACAGGGATTGCGTGGGAAACAAAAACCTTTTGTTATTTGACTTCGAATTTAATTGGCAGGGTCATCCAAACTGCCACCGGTTTGTCATTCTGGATAGCAGGAGAAAAGATCCACTGCTTGACCGCTTCCGTAGCCGCCTCTTCAAAGCCCGCATTTGCGCCAGAGGCCTTCAAAATCTGGACCTCCCGAACTTTTCCTTCCTTGTCAACCAGAAGATCCAAATAGACTACACCTTCTATGTTTGCCTTCCTGGCCAATTCAGGGTATTTCGGAGGAACTTTGGTTATTATTTTCGGCTCTACTTCGACAGCCACAAACTCGCCTCTGGTCGGCAGAAGCTCCTCCTCAGGTATATTAATAGAAACTTCGTCTCCTTCAGAAGTAAGTGCTGGCACGGTCTCCTTCAACTGTTTCTGGGTAATAAACTCAACTTCTACTACCTCTTCGTCCGGAACCGGCTTGGGGGTTCCCACTGAGGGTGGAGCAACTTCAGGCAGGGCAATCGCTAACTGAGGCTTTTCCTGCTGGGTTAAAGAAGGGGGTGGTCCCAACTCAGCTAAGGACGTGATGATTCTTCCTTTTGCATCCAGGTCCTCCTTAGTCAAGAAACTGTAAAGAAGGAAACCTCCGATCACCGCCAGGTGCAAAAGGGCTGCTACCAAAAGCCCCTTTCCCAGATTCTTTTGGTAGCTTTTCTTTAATTCAAAGGCTCCGTAGGCTAAGGTGGCGCTACTTTTCACCGGTTCCCTCCCCGGTAGGGGTTAAGATTTTAGCCAGCGCTTTTTGATCAAAATCATCCAAGAGAGCGATACTAAAGCGAGAACTGTATTCTGGGTTGGTCTCTTGCATTCTGCTTTCGATGACCTGAATCTCGTCGATGATGTCCACCATAATGGAGTACTTGGCGTCCTTGTCTATCTTGATAAACATCACCATATCCGGATGTTCTTTGATTTCCTCCAGTAAGAATAACCTCAACGAGTCAACTGGCAGAAGCTCAGGCGGATCTTTCAGGCCAAAATTCTCATACATTTTTCCATCTGCTGTAACTCTCAGGAACAGAAGGTGAGATTCCTTGACCGGTATCTCTTTAGTCTTATCCGGCGGTAAGCTGATTTCCATGGCCTTAGGAGCGGAGAAAAGTGTGGTCACCATATAAAAGATCAGCAGAAGGAAGGCAATATCGACCATAGGGGTCATATCAATCCTGACTCCGATCCTTCTTTTGGGCCTTCTTAAACCGGTCTTTTTAGCCCGGGACGGGCCTTCCAGGTCTACACCAGCCATAAACTCCCTTCTCCTATATTATATACAATTCTAAACCCAGAATATTTCAAAGATTTAAGTTATCGGCTCGGTGTCCAACTCGGTCACCAGGTGAAACTGGACAATGTTCATCTTCTGCAGCGCCTCCATAATCGAGGCCATTGTACCATAGCGGACTTCCCGGTCAGCCTTAATTACCAGACGCATTTTATATCCCCACTGGGTGGCCCGGATCCGATTAATAATCTCTTCTAAGGTCTCGGGATTGGCCTCCTCATAGACCCGATCCAGGACACTCTCCTTTTTACCCTTCACGTCCCTTTCAGATTTCACAATGTACTCCAGGTAGATGGAATCCTCCTTGGTGACCGAGATGTTGAGAATGTCAACATCTGGCAAATCGATCTGAGAGTGGGAGGAGGGGACCGTAATCTGCTTTTTTTCGGGGGGCTTAAAAGTGGTAGTGGTCATATAAAATATCAACAATAAAAAAGCCACGTCCACCATGGGTGTCATATCAATCTTAATACCTACCCTTCTTTTGGGTCTTTTAAGCATAAGGCAACCTTAATTAGACCCCAACCTTTTCAAAAGACTCGGCTTCCTTGGCCTTCACCAGCTGCATGACTTCGTAAGAAGCCTCGTCCACAGTATAGTTGAAGGCGTCCACCCGGTTCACAAAATAATTATAGGCCACAATACCGATAATGGCGTTAAAAAGCCCACCGGCAGTATTTACCAATGCTTCTGAAATACCTAGGGCTAGTTGTGAGGCGTCAATTACTCCCCCGACCCGTTGAGAAGTAGCGGAAAAAGCCCTGATCATACCGATGGTGGTCCCCAACAGCCCCACCAGTACTGCAATGGAGGCAATAGTCGATAGGGCAATCAAGTTTCTCTCCAAGAGGGGGACTTCCAAGGCATTAGCCTCTTCTATGGCTCTTTGAACCTCATTGATTCTTTTCTCAGAATTCCTCTCGGCGACTTTTACCTGCTGATATCGTTCTATCCCGGCTCTCAGAATATTGGCAGCCGAGCCTCTCTGCTTGTCACAGGCGGCTATGGCTTTCTCGTACTCCTCCTGCTGGATAAAGGTAACCAAATCCTTAAAAAAAGACTGAATCGAAGACCGGCCCCGGGCTTTCTTAATCGTTATAGAGCGCTCGACGATGAAGGCAAATAACATCACCGAGAGAGCTATTAAGAGTGCCACCAGGGGACCTCCTTTCTGGAGATATTCCGGTAGCTGCAACCAGATAAGGAATCCTAAGGCCAGGGATACTATCAAGACTAAGGTAATGAAGACCGACTGTTTCACACTTCCTCCTGTTTAAGCTAAAATTCTAATATAATTATCTTCTCTTATTAGTCAAACTCTTTAATCGCCAACGATCGAGCTGTTGATTAGTAAACCAGCAAATATGACCCACAGTCCCCAGCCGGTCAGAGATATCAATCTGGCTATATGGAAAGTTTGTCCTAACTGGTCAACTCCCAGAAGAGCCCAGGCTGGAGTAGGAATGCTCAACAAGGTTATGGCCAGGGCAGCAGTCCAGAGCAATACCGGCACCAGACCTAAGCGGTCGAGCAGAGTCACAGTCTTACCAGTTCCTGTTTTCCAGCTGGCAACTACACTGACCAGCTGAAGCAACCCCAGAAGGGCAGCCAGAAGTAAAAAAGAGCCGGTCAGAGCTGCCAGGATTACCGCCTTCTGACTGACCAATGCCAAGTAGGCTGAAAGATTTCCCAGATTAAGCAGATACTGCAGTCCAGAGACTGTTATGTTTCCGATTCCATCCACGTAGGCCGTACCGACCGGAAAAACAAAAAATCCCAGCACTATCAAGAGCGAACTAATCGTGACGATGGTCCGGTCTAAGCTGGTCAGGGTGGGAACTTCGATTAAGCTGTGTTCCCTCTCCAGGAAAAAAAACTTGAATTTGCGGCGGCGGACCTTTTCCAGATATTTCTTCTCTTCTTCTGGAGATTCAAATATCGGTTTAGCCTGTTTGGGGAAAACTTCAAAGCCTATGTAGCGAAAACGCTCTTCTGCTGGTGTCTTCTCTGCCATTTTTACTCCCTCTATGGAAAAGTTAGAAAGACCCCTCAAAACTGCAGGATATCCAGCCCTTCTTTGGCATCCTTGTTGTTCGGATTGATTTTCAAAACTCTGTCATAATACTGGCGGGCGCTCTCCTTTTGCCCGGTTAAGGCATAGGCCTGAGCCAGCCAAAGGTTAAACTGTTCGTGCGCCGGCTTACATTTGACCGCTTCTTTTAAGTGGGGAATAGAGGCGCCGTGTTTTTTCTGCATCAGATAAGAGAGGCCTAAATAGCCTTTGGCTTCACAATCGGCCGAATCAACCTCTACAATCTTCTCGTACCAGTATCCAGATTTTACATAGTCTTTTAACTCTGCCATATTAATCCAGGCCAGCTGACCGAGTGCTTTAGTATTGTCGGGCTTTAAGGCGACAGATTGTTCCAAAGCCCACAAGGCTGAGTCTGTCTTCTTAGACTCGATGTAGGCATAGGCTAAGTTGGTGTAGGTATTATAACTAGTGGAATCCAGGGCAATTTTTTTGTGATAGTTCTCGATCGACTCGGCAAACCTCTTTTGTTTATAATGGATCAATCCCAGATAGGAATAAGCCTCGCTCATACCTGGGTCAAGCCCGATGGCCTGGCTGAAAGACTTAACTGCTAATTCAAGTGCACTAGAATCAGCTAGATAGAAATTAGTCACCCCTCGTCTGAACCAAAATTCCGCATCCGCCTTGCCCCATTTATATCCTGGCTCGCTCTCCAGAATTAGCTTTTCATATTCGGCATAGAATTTTTCGGCCTCGGTGTAGTTTTTAGTTTCCTGATAAGATTGGGCCAGGATGTATAAAGCTTCTCGGTCCGGCTTGGTCGCCAAAGCCTTGGACAGATATTCAATGGCGGGTTCGTACTGCCTGGAGGAAAAATACATCTTGCCCAGGTTCAAGGATACTTCCGTAGTACCGGGTCTCAATCTCAGGTACTCTTCGTAGGCCCAGAGCGCTTCCGAAAATTTGTTCCCCCAATAATACAGATTGCCCAAATCCAGATAGGCCTCGGCAAAAGTGGAGTCTTGGTGTATGGCTAATTTATACTGCTCCAAAGCCTCATTGAACTGGCGGTTCAGAAAATAGGCCCGCCCTAATTTATAATGCAATTCCTTAGCCAGGCTGGGGTCCAACTTAAGTGCCTGGTTGTATTCGCTGATGGCTAAGCTGGTCACGTTTCGCTCGTAGTTAATATCCCCTAAGAGCTTGTGATAGGAGGAATTGTTCGGCTCGGCCGAAAGAGCGTGCCTGGTATTTATATCAGCCTCGCTGTATTGCTTCTGCTCGAACTGGATCTTGGCCAATAGGTAATGCATCTGAGCCAGCTCGCTCTTTGAGCCTTTAGAATTAATTCCCTCTTGGGCATATTTGGCGGCCTGCTCTAACTCTCCCAATTGCAGATGAGCAAGTCCCATCTGATAGAGTAGCTCTGTCTTGACCTTCTTTTGATAGGCTTTCTGATAGGCTCTGAGGGCCTCTTTGAAGTCCTGCTTTTGAAAGTAGGCATTACCTAAGTAATAATTAGCGTCATAGTCATAGGGGGACTGAGAAAGATGCTGGTTCAGCAAGTAAATAGACTGCTCGTAGTCTCCCTTTCGGTAGGCTTCGATTCCGGCTTTGAGTTTGTCCTGGGAATAGATAGTGCCCCAGGTCACCAAAAGGGACAGAAACGCCAATAGGATCGGGTTGTGCTTTCTCTTTCTAAAGTATCTTGCTCCCATAAAAATCACTCAATCTGTAGTACTTGTCGCCGACTGTCAAGCGTTTTTTGTTCCTTACTTTCACAAATCCCATTTGCCCTTCTCTGAGTATTTTTGGCTCTTTGCCGCACAGAATTCACCACCTATTGTATACTCAACTTTTGTGCCAGAAAAGGGCTAAATTTGAGATAGGGACTCAAGGGATTGATCTATCTTCTATTGTAAAGAATGAGTCATTCGCAGGTAACTGCTAACCTAATCAGAGATATCATACTTACTTAGCTATCTTACTTATCTGTATACGCTTAACAAATTCTGAGATTTGTGCATCTTGAACAAAAATTGGGCGTCCAACTGGCCATTCAGTACTCTAAAATCCAAGCTTTTCTACCAAGTACTCAGTAATATAGAAGAGTCCTACCCCGACAAAGACCATAATTGACATCCAAATTCCTTTCTCTCGGTTGACCTCAGGGATTAAATCTGAAGCAGCCACATAAAGAGATACCCCGGCTGACAGAGCCAGGGCATACCCAAACCAGAGCTGGAAGGTTTGCATCAGAATGGTCCCCAAGATAGTGGCAGTAGCCAGGATTAGGGCTGAGAAAAGAGCCCTTCTCTTGCTTCCTCCGGCAGCCAGAGTGATGGAGGCGATAGTGAAGCCTTCTGGGAGCTTGTGTAGAATAATGGCGGTAAAAATCAAAAACCCCAAGGAAGAGGAAACCAGAAGGCCACTGGCTATGGATACTCCATCGAAGAAGGCATGCACGGTCAAACCCAACAGAGCCGAGAGGCCAACTGTTTTATTGAGGCTTAGTTCTTCCAGGTGAGTTTCCTCTCCAAAGTGAAAATGGGGAGCGGCGGTATGCTCAAAAAAATGGATTAAGAAATAGCCCAGCAGAATGAAAACCGGCGCCAACACAGTATGCTCCAGACTGATTGGAATCATTTTTAAGAAGACCGCTGCCAGAAGAAAACCAGAGCCAAAGGCGATGAAATATTTCAGGAAATGAGGATCCAGCCTTTTGGCAGAGACCACTACTAATCCTCCCAGAAGGTTTGCCAGCCCAGCCACCGAACCGAGGATAAGACCAAGCAGAACCAAATCCGTGCTCATTGTCATAGATTCATCAAATTTTATGCTGGAGTCGTGTGCTTGTCAACAAAATTCCTTGACAAGTTGATGGGCAAGAGGTTAAATAAGTTTTTATGCTAAAACTTTACGGAGGAAAAATGGCTAAAATCAAAAGATATGCCATCCTACTAGTTTCGGGCCTTCTTTTGTTACTCTCCTGTTCTCAGAAGAAGGATGTCATCAAGATTGGTGAGTATGGCTCTTTGACCGGCACTACTGCGACATTCGGAATCTCTACTAAGAACGGGATTGACATGGCAATCCAGAAGGTCAACCAAGCCGGGGGAGTGCTGGGAAAGCAAATCATGGTAATCGTGGAAGATGACCAAGGTAAACCGGAAGAGGCAGCCACCACGGTTAAAAAGCTCATCAACCAGGATAATGTCATCGCCATCATTGGAGAGGTGGCCTCCTCCAGAAGCTTGGCTGGCGCTCCCATCTGTCAAGCAGCTGGAATTCCAATGATTTCGCCAGCTTCAACCAATCCCAAGGTCACCGAAGTGGGTGATTATATTTTCCGGGTCTGTTTCATTGACCCATTCCAGGGAACCGTAATGGCAAAGTTCTGCTGGAACACTCTCCAGGTTAAAAGCGCAGCCATTTTGACTGATATCAAGAATGACTACAGCGTGGGGTTAGCCGAGTTATTTGCCAGAACTTTCACCGAGTTGGGGGGGAAAATTGTGGCTCAAGAATCCTACTCCGAAGGGGATATAGATTTCAAGGCTCAGCTGACGGCTATAAAGGCCAAAAAGCCAGAGACCATTTTCATACCCGGGTATTACACTGAAGCCGGTCTGATTGCTAGACAGGCTCGAGAATTAGGCATTAAGGTAATTCTGACCGGTGGGGATGGATGGGATTCCCCCCGCTTTCTGGAGATTGGGGGGCAAGCTCTGGAAAACTGCTTTTTTTCCAACCACTATTTTCAGGATGACCCCAATCCAATGATTCAGAACTTCGTGCAGGAGTACAAAACTAAATATGACGAAGTACCGGATGCCATGGCAGTCTTAGGCTATGACGCCGCTATGGTTTTAATTGAGGCGATCAGAAGAGCAGGAACGACTGACCCCCAAAAAATCAGAGATGAGATTGCCGCTACCAGAGATTACGAAGGGATAAGCGGTAAGATCACCATAGACTCCAACCGCAATGCCAGCAAGTCTGCGGTCGTGATAAAAATCGAGGGAGGAAAGCTTAAATTCGTGGAATCAGTCCCTCCGGAACAACCTGCCAGCTGAGCAAGCCTCAGCTAAAATTGCCCAGGCTTGGAAAGGATCGATTGCTCCCAAAAGATTCAAAACCAGAATGGTCTAAAAGGACAGGCCTCATTTTAGGACCTGTCCTTTTTTAAGTCGCCAAATGCAGGAATTCATCCAACAGTTAACCAACGGAATTACCTGGGGTTCAATTTACGCTCTGATAGCTTTAGGCTACACCATGGTCTATGGGGTCTTAAGGCTGATTAATTTTGCCCACGGGGATGTCTACATGGTGGGTGCCTTTGTGGGCTACTATGCCTCGAGTTGGTTTGGTGTGAATCACCAACCTAGTTTGGGCGGCGCCGTACTGGTAGTTCTGGCCGCCATGCTCGCTTGCTCAGTACTGGGTTTAATCATAGAGAGGTTTGCCTATAAGCCCTTGCGTAAAAAACCCAGGCTAGCAGCCCTTATCACTGCCATTGGGGTCTCCCTCTTGCTGGAAAACGGCGGACAACTTGTATTCGGAGCGGATCCAAAATTCTTTCCTCAGATAATCCTGGCCAAAGAGATAAGGATAGGTGGGGTAATAATAACCAGTCAACAGTTGATCGTGGTGGCTGCTACGGTTTTGATGCTTATTGGGCTGCAATATTTCGTCCAGCGCACCAAGACCGGCAAGGCCATGCGGGCAGTCTCCTTTAACCGAGAGGCCGCCAGTCTGATGGGTATTCCGGTGGACCGAATCATTAGTATCACCTTCGTCCTGGGATCTGCCTTAGCAGGGGCGGCTGGAGTCTTGGTCTCTCTGACTAATCCCAAGATCGATCCAATCATGGGACTTCTGCCCGGATTGAAAGCCTTTGTAGCTGCGGTTCTGGGTGGAATAGGCAATATACCGGGAGCCATGTTAGGGGGTTACGTCATGGGAATAGCCGAAGTAATGGTGGTCGGATACATCTCATCCACTTTTCGGGATGCGATTGCCTTTGGGATACTGATTATGATCTTAGTCTTTAAGCCCACCGGACTTTTAGGCTCACCGGCTGGTGAAAAGATTTAGGGTAATGAGACAGCTGAAAAGAATAGGAGCACTCTTGCTTGGGGTGGGCCTCTTCTTATTGGTGGACCTGGTTTTCTCTGATGCGGTCAACCCCTACATTCTGCAGATTATTATTTACTCTGGCATCAATATCATCTTGGCCGTGAGCTTAAATCTAATAAATGGCTTTACCGGCCAGTTTTCAATCGGCCATGCCGGCTTCATGGCCATCGGTGCTTACAGTTCAGCCTCTTTGACCTACTATTTGGCCCCTCAGATTATGGCCGCTTCATTTTTACCTCTCTTGGTCACCAAGTGGATCATTTTTATTTTAGCTCTGGGAATAGGCGGAATAGCATCCGCCCTAGCGGGAATTTTGGTTGGTATTCCTTCTTTGAGATTGAAGGGGGATTATCTGGCAATAGTCACATTGGGATTTGGAGAAATTATCAGAGTGGTAATTCTGAACATTGACGCAGTGGGTGGCGCCAGAGGGTTTGCTGATATTCCGGAATACACTTCTCTTTTCTGGGTTCTCTGTCTGGCAACTCTAACTATTGTAGTGATTCGCAATTTGATGAACTCCTCCCACGGGCGAGCATTTCTATCAGTCCGGGAAGATGAGGTGGCCGCCGAAGCGATGGGGATAAATACCACTTACTATAAGGTAACCGCTTTTGTGATCGGTGCCTTTTTTGCCGGAGTGGCAGGAGGACTTTTAGCGCATTATCTTCTGTACCTGCACACCAACAGTTTCACCTTTATGAAGTCGATAGAGATAATCATAATGGTGGTGCTGGGGGGGATGGGTAGTATTTCTGGCTCGATTATGGCGGCGGTGATATTAACTTTGCTGCCGGAAGTCCTGCGGCCAGTCAAGGAGTATCGCTTGGTGATTTACTCTGCTCTGCTCATCATAATGATGTTGACCAGGCCCAAGGGGCTATTTGGTACTCAGGAGTTGAGTTGGAGTTGGGTGAAGGAAAAGATCCTAAGAAAGTCGGTCCCAGTTACCTAAAAGATGTCTGGGTTCCATAACCGATCCGGCTCGTAACTCAAAATCCATGACTATCCAAGTTTTCTCCTGCCAGAATCTTCATCTTAACTTTGGGGGGTTAAAAGCGGTGCAGGATTTTAATCTGGCATTACAGAAAAACGAGTTGGTCGGGCTTATCGGACCCAACGGGGCCGGCAAGACTACCGTGTTCAACATCATAACCGGAGTATACCAACCTGATCAGGGTTCGATTCAATTCTGTCAGCATAGATTGAACGGATTAAAACCGTACCAGATTTCAAAACTGGGAATCTCCAGAACATTCCAAAACATTCGCCTTTTTCTCAATCTCACTGTCAGAGATAATGTCCTGGTGGCCTGCCACCAGCACACCAATTATGGATTGGCAGATTCTATCCTTAAGACTAAGCATTATTCTAAGGAAGAAGGGGAAATCAAAAAGAGAGGTGTGGACTTGTTGGGAATCTTTGGCCTGGAAAAGCTCCAGGAAGAATACGCAGCCAATCTCCCTTATGGCCAGCAGAGGAGATTGGAGATTGTCAGGGCCCTGGCCACAGATCCGAAACTGATCCTGTTAGACGAGCCGGCCGCAGGTATGAATCCTCAGGAGACCACTACTTTGATGCAGCTTATCAAGAGAATCCGCCAGGAGTTTGATTTGACCATTCTTTTGATTGAACACGACATGAGGGTAATTATGGGGATCTGCGAGAGGATTTTAGTATTAGACTACGGAGTCACCATCGCTCAGGGACCACCGGAAGTGATAAGAAAGGACCCCAAGGTTATCGAGGCCTATCTGGGAGAGACCAGTCAAGAGTGAAAGAGACTGAGACAGACCAAACCATTCTGGAACTGCAGAATATCCAAGTTTATTACGGAGCCATTCATGCGGTTAAAGGAATCTCTCTTTACCTCAAAAAAGGGGAGATTGTGTGCTTGATAGGTGCCAACGGGGCCGGAAAGTCGACTACGCTTAATGCCATCTCAGGAATTGTCAGACCCAAAAGTGGCAAAATAATCTACCGGAGTGAATCCATCGAAAAAAGTCCACCCCACCGCATTGTACAAAGGGGGATATCCCAGGCCCCAGAGGGAAGGAAAATCTTTGCAAATTTGACCACCCTGGAGAATCTGGAGATGGGGTCCTATCTGAGAAAGGATCACGATAAGGTCAAGGCAGATTTGGGTCGAGTATTCACACTTTTCCCTCGTCTGAAAGAGAGGAGCAGACAGAGCGCAGGTACTCTCTCTGGAGGGGAACAGCAGATGTTGGCGATTGGACGGGCTTTGATGTCAAGCCCCACTCTTTTGCTCTTAGACGAGCCTTCCTTGGGTTTGGCTCCTCTTTTGGTAAAGCAAATCTTTCAGACCATCTTGGAAATAAATCAACAGGGAACAACGATTCTGCTAGTTGAGCAGAACGCCCATATGGCCCTACACATCTCCCAACGGGGTTATGTCATCGAAACCGGCAAAGTAGTTCTGGAAGACAAAGCCCAGAATCTGTTGAATAATGAGAAAGTAAGAGAAGCCTATTTAGGTGGCTAGGCAGACAAGATTCAGGGGAGCCTGGATTCTCATTCGGCTCTAACTGCAATCGCCAGTTGC
>Ga0209321_10001585_pt1 | contig 15542 bp, 13 predicted proteins | sample Rifsed16ft4_FD_184012 | JGI IMG/M metagenome (GOLD analysis project Ga0209321, IMG submission 184012) | Soil microbial communities from Rifle, Colorado, USA - sediment 16ft 4 - CSP-I_5_4 (version 2) | ecosystem: Environmental > Terrestrial > Deep subsurface > Rock core/Sediment | place: Rifle... | reverse complement strand
GTTCTTTCCCGCGTAGAAGCTGAAGCAAGTCATGTCCGCGATAGAGCCGACCCTCTTTCCCGCAAACTGCGCCCCATGTGCCTGGGCAGCATCCTCTATCACAGTGATACCCTTCTCCCTGGCAAAATCCCCAATGGCAGCCAGGTCTGCCGGTAGCCCGTACATGTCGGTGGGAATAACCGCCTTCGTCTTCCGCGTCAACGCTTCTTCTACGCTGTCAAGCCGGAGACAGTAAGTGTCCTTGTCGATGTCGGCAAACATCGGCGTAGCCCCGGTCAGGGCAACAGCATTAGCTGCTCCGATGAACGTGAAAGAGGGAAGAATCACCTCGTCACCTAGTCCCACCTCTGCCGCAAGCAACGCAGCGTGCAAGGCCGCGGTTCCGTTCACTACCGCAATGGCGTGCTTTGCCCCGACGTACTTGGCGAAGCTCCTCTCAAACTCGAGAACCCGGGGACCCATACCGCTCTTGTCAGTAAGAATCCCGCTCCTCATGACTTCCACAACAAGGTCAATCTCCTCCTTGCCCAGATTGGGCTGGTTGATTCTGATGAGCTCGCGCAAGGTCCTCGCTCCGTGCTCATCAGGGTACAGCTAAAAGAGTTAATGCCTCGTCCTCTACCGATAGATATCCGCAGTCAATTCTGTACATGAATGATTTGAACGCGGACCATATTCGAGAGGTTCAAAGTAAACATGAGGGCTTGCTAACCCTTGAGTATGAGGGCGCGATTGAGAGACGAATCAAGATACCGGCCTCATCCTTGTCTGTCTTCGCGCAGAAACTGTCGAACTTAGAATCTCGAAAATAGGCGAAACAGATTCAGGTTGCACTCCCTAACACATCCAGCGTCGCCACAATCGGTCGCATGGAATGTGGCTTAGAAAACGTGCTGAAATCGATGAAAATGGGCTTAAACTGGGGGTTTTAGACCTACAAACACCGCAAGCACTGTTTCCTCCACGTTTCAAAGCCCCATGACTCGGGAACATTTATATCGCGCACGATTTTCTTTCGAAAATTGTGGCGTGTGATAGCTAGACTTGTCAGCTGAGTTTGGTGGACAACCCATAATCATTCTAAGAGAAGGAACCTCCCGAAACCGTGGGAGAGAAGCCCAGAAAGCAAACATCACGGCCGCCAAGGTCATCGCGGAATCCGTCAAGAGCTCCCTCGGACCCAAAGGAATGGACAAGATGCTCGTGGACGGGTTCGGAGACGTCACGATAACGAATGACGGAGCAACCATTCTAGAGGAGATGGAGGTGCAGCATCCAGCTGCCAAGATGATGGTGGAAGTGTCGAAAACACAGGACGACGAGGTTGGAGATGGAACAACCACCTCCGTCGTCGTGGCCGGAGAACTCCTCAAGAACGCCGAAGACCTGATTGACCAGAACGTCCACCCCACGATAATAGTCGACGGCTACAAGGCCGCCGCCAACAAAGCACTGGAAATCCTCGACCAAATAGCCGTGAAAACAGACCCCCTAGACAAGGCCATCCTCCGAAAGGTCGCGGAGGTTTCCCTTGCCAGCAAGATTCTCGCCGAATACAAGGAAACGATGGCAGACCTTGCCGTCAACGCCATTCTTCAGGTCGCCGAGAAAACAGCCGACGGGTACAAGGTTGACATCGACGATGTGAAAGTGGAGAAGAAGCCTGGAGAGTCACTGTCCGACACTGTTCTAATCAAAGGAATCGTCCTCGACAAGGAAGTGGTCCATCCTGGCATGCCCAAGAGAATCGAGGACGCGCGGATCGCGCTCGTAGACGTTCCCTTAGAAGTTGAGAAGACAGAGTTCGAGGCCAAGATCAACATAGAGAACCCCGAACAGATGAAAGCCTTCCTCGACGAGGAGGAAAAGATGCTAAAGACAATGGTGGAAAAGGTTGCCAAAACCGAAGCAAACGTCCTCCTATGCGAAAAAGGAATAGACGACGTATCACAACACTACCTCGCGAAAGAAGGCATCCTCGCAGTTCGCCGAGTCAAACAATCCGACATGGAGAAACTGGTCAAAGCCACCGGTGGAAGAGTCGTCAGCAACCTCGACGACCTCAAAGCCTCCGACCTTGGACACGCCCAGCTCGTTGAAGAGAAGAAGATAGCAGACGACAAGATGGTGTTTGTAGAAGGGTGCAAGAACCCAAAGGCGGTAACCATACTCGTCAGAGGAGGAAGCGAACGGCTTGTTGACGAAGCAGAAAGGTCGATCCATGACGCTCTCTGCGTTGTCCGCGACGTAGTCCGCGACCCCCGCGTGGTCGGCGGAGGAGGGGCCCCCGAAGCAGAGATTGCCCGGCGGCTAAGAAACTATGCCCAGAAACTCTCAGGAAAAGAACAGCTGGCAGTACTCGCCTTTGCAGAGGCTCTCGAGGTCTTGCCAATGGCGCTCGCCGAGAACGCTGGACTCGACCCCATCGACATAATGGTCCAGCTCAGAGCAGCCCATGAAAAAGGACAGCTGTGGGCAGGCGTAGACGTCTATGATGGAAAGGTGGCAGACCTCAAAGAAAAGGGTATTCTCGAGCCGCACGGAGTAAAGATGCAGGTAATCAAGTCCGCGGCCGAAGCCGCCTGCATGATACTCAAGATAGATGACGTGATCGCCGCCGCAAAGACGAGAGAGGACAAGGGTCCTCCGAAGGGAAAGGACGAGGGCGGCGAAGACGCAAGTGACTTCTAGGGACCCCGACAGTATAACCATCGGGCCCCCCCAGCTCACTCGTTTCGAGAAAGCAAGAGTAGTCGGAGCAAGAGCCCTACAGGTATCCATGGGCGCCCCCATTCTCATAGATATCAACGACCCTACTGTGTCACCGATAGACATAGCACTCATGGAGCTGGGCGAGGGAGTCCTCCCAATCAGTATCAGAAGGTCGCTTCCAGATGGGACGAGCCAGAACATTCCCCTGAGCTGGCTGCTTCCCCAGACCGAAAGGCGAAAGCCCCGAGGAAAGAAGGAAGCATAGACGCTCTCAACTCGTGATCAGCGGTTGATGAGCGGCGACGCCGACGAGCGCTATTCTCTGAAGGCCGCTTCGACCGTGATGCTTCTCCTGTCCTTGCTGAGTCTGGGGCTTAGGTTCGGACTTGGCCGTCCTTTCTTCAGCCCAGAATTTGAGGCGTCTCTCGTATACGTCCCAGCAGTCGCACTTTCCGCTGCCTGGTTGCGGCTCAGGTCAAAAGAAAGACAGAGCACATCGCCCTAGGGCCCTTGCTTCAGGGGAAGCTTAGCGCTCATCACGTGCGCGTCTGCGCCATCATGGTAGTAGTGAGACGCGGTTCTAACCGTGTCGAAACCCATCTGTTTGTATAGCGCCACCGCTTCGTCGTTCACTGCTCTGACTTCTAGGAAGCATTCCTCTGCCCCGTGGAGCTCAAGCGCTTTGAGCGAAGCGTTCACCAGCTCTCGGCCCATTCCATGCCTCCGATAATCCGGCAGCACCGCCACGGAAACGATGTGCCCCTTCTTCACCATTCTGAAACGACGAACGTCAGAGAAGCCAAACTCCAGCCTGCACATGATATACCCCACCACTTTCCGGTCAATCTCAGCGACGATGAACGCTTCGGGACAGGTCTTGTAGACTTCCATGAAAAAATAGGGACTGTAATTCTCCGGAAGACATACACGGTTAATCTCTATGACAGCGGATAGGTCATCGGGACGAAACGGCCTCAGAAGATGGGGAAGCTCCAGCATCGACGAGTTCCTTGGCCAGAAAACAGAATTGTCACGTATAATATCTTGTCGCTGAATTCGATAAATCGCGGCGATGTGACAACACGTTTAAATCGGCAAGAGTCGGGCGGCCGCTGAAAGCGGCGCGCGATGGGCGAACCCTCTCAACCAGAGACCCAGACAACATTCGCTGTCTACGTCGGGCCGCCGCTCGAGACAATTCGCTCTATTGTGGCTTCACAGTTCCACGTTAAAGACGCCTTCTTGGACCCATATGGGGTACCGACGGTCCAGATCACTGCCGAGCCAGTGAAAGAGAAGTTCCAGACCCTTCTCCGCCAACTAACGGAGCATCGTCTTGTAGCCGCGATAAGGGGTTCAGGGGACACGCTGACGATTAAGACTTTCCAGAAACCCCAGATTAGGACCCCTCGCAGAATCATAAACCTGGTTCTCTTCCTGGCGACAGTGGCCACAGTCTTCGGCGCCGGCTATCTCATCTGGATGGTTTTCGACATTGCCGCTCCCGAAGCTAACTCCTACTTAATGGGAGCCCAGTTTGCGGTGGGCCTCTTGGCCATAATTGGGCTCCACGAGTTCGGCCACCAAGCAGCCGCTAGACACCACAACCTGGAAGCTACTCTGCCTTACTTCATTCCAGGACCACCGCCGTTTGTCCCGTTCGGCACCTTTGGAGCACTAATTTCGCTGAAAGAGCCGCCTGCGAATAGAGACCAGCTATTTGACCTGGGATTGAGCGGCCCACTAGTGGGTTTCATAATAACCATTATTGTTGGAGTGGTGGCTGTGGCCGTTGGACTTCCGCTTGATGAGGCTCAGCAGGATGTTCTTAGGAGCCAGGGCGTGCGATTCATCAGCGGATGGCCTGACGTCCCCGCATTATTCATTTTGATGGATCGCGCTTTGGGATTTCTACGGCCGGACATTGGACCCAACACAATTCTGTACAGTCAGTTTGCCCAGGCTGCGCAGATAGGGGCACTGCTCACTTTTCTGAACCTGATTCCCGCTTGGCAGCTTGATGGAGGACACATATCGCGAGCGGTCTTCGGACCCGAGGGACTCAGGGTAGTTACGATAGTTGGGGTGATCGCCCTGTTCGTCACTGGATACTACTCTTTCGCTATACTACTGCTAATACTCATGAGCTTCTCGCGAAGAGGGTCCACTGGAGTCGAGCCTTTGGACGACATAAGCCCCATCAGCAACTCACGGAAAATTCTATACCTCCTAGGACTAGTAACCCTGGGTCTGACCTTCTCACTTTCCCCGTTCTGACAGGGTAATGCAACAAACCCTACCGGAACAGCTTTCGAGCAAACTCATTATCCACACACTAGAGCTGACAAGGTCGGGGCGCTCGACCGCCGTAGGCATATTGGCATCACACGCTCGTTGCACATCAGAGGTTGCAAAACGAATACTCAACTCTCTCAAGGTCAACATTGAGAATGGTCAAGTGTCATTATCCACCGAGGCCCGCCTTCGGCTCGCCCGCGAGGCCAGTAGAGGGGGATTCCTCGGCGACGTGGCCAGAACGCTGGAATGGCAGGAGTTCGAATCGTTCACAGAAGCGTGTTTGGACGAGGCCGGGTACAAAGTCCAGAAGAACGTACGGACTCGGGAAGAAGGAAGGGTACGGGAGGTGGACGTCGTAGCTGCCAGAGGCAACCTGGTCCTCTGCATAGACTGCAAACACTGGAACACGCCGTCCTACCCGTCGAAGTTTACCAGAGCCCTGGAACATCAGCTCGAAGCCACATACTCGCTTCTGCAAGAACTCCGCCGGAAGGAAACCGGCTCACTCTTGGGCCTGCCCGTGGTATTGACACTGCTTGAACCTCGCGAAAAGCTGAGAAACGGAGTCGTCCTACTCTCCATAGACCAACTTTCAGACTTTACGGAAAACCTAGCACCATTCTCTGAAAGCCTCCCCTTCATATCCGCAGGTGGCGTGCCGGCAGAAAACCCTATCAAAGGACCATAGCCAGAGGCTGCTGATACTGATGAAAATAGTCGTAGTAGGAGCGGGAACCATGGGCTCCGGCATAACCTACTCCTCTCTACTGGCCGGGCACGATGTTGCTGTTGTAGAACAGGACCAGAAATTTCTAGACTCTGGAATCCGAAGAATCGAAGACTATATCGCCAAAGGCCTTGCAAAAGGCATCATCCCCTCCGCCAAAGCCGAAGAGGCAAAGTCAAGGCTCAAGGCAACACTTGGCTTTGAGGAGGCATGCAGGAACGCCGACCTCGTAGTCGAGGCAGTATTCGAAGACCCCAAAGTCAAGGAGAAGGTTTTCGCAAGGCTCGACAAAGCCGCCCCGAAAGAGGCGATACTCGCGTCGAACACGTCCTCCATCAGCATAACCAGGCTCGGCTCCGCCACTAGGCGGCCCGAGAAAGTCGTAGGGCTGCACTTTTTCAACCCGGTCCCAACGATGAAGCTTGTCGAACTCATCAGGGGCGAACGCACCTCAGAGCAGACGGTTGCCGCGGCCTCCCGGTTCGTAGAGACCCTGGGAAAGACGGTGGTCCGGTCTGCTGACAGAACAGGCTTCATCGTCAACAGGGCGCTCATGCCCTTCATAAACGAAAGCATAAAGCTACTGGACGAGGGAGTCTCGTCTCGCGACGATATCGACAAGGCCTTTCTACTCGGAGCCAACCACCCCATGGGACCCTTGCAGCTGGCGGACTTTATCGGGCTAGACGTAGTCCTGTCGACCCTCAAAGTTCTACAAGACGATCATGGCGCCTGTTTCAGGCCCGCAGCATCGCTCGTCAAGATGGTTTCTCAGGGAAAACTCGGACGAAAGTCCAAGAGGGGCTTCTATGACTACTAAGCCTGACAGCGCAGAATCCGCCGAGTCCAAGGCCAAACATCTCACTGAGATGATCCTGAAAGGTGACCATGAACTCGCCGCCGTCTCAGCCGCGGAAATGTCTAGAGATCGAAGCGAGGTCAACGACCTAATCGACACGGTCTCTGAGGCCATGAACATTGTTTCAGACCTACACGAGATTGATAGATTATCCACCGAGCAGGTTGAGAGTTGCGAGAAGGCTGCAGAGAAAGCGTTGGAAGTCTTACGGCCAAAGATCCGGGTTGAACAGGCAAGGGTCTTAGGACGCGTCATGGTCGCTTCCCTTCAGGGAGACCCGCACAGCTTCGACAAGACCCTACTGATGGCGATGCTGGAGATAGGCGGCTTCACAGCCCTTGACGGCGGCTCAGACACGTCTCCCCAAGACCTGGTGGAGAAAATTGTGCAGCTGGAACCGGACGTCCTGGCGGTGCCGCTGGTCACAGAATCCGCGGCCAAGAATTTCGCAGTGACAGCTGCTCTGCTGAATTCGAACCAGTCCCCGCCCAAGATAGTTGCCTTTGGCAGGGGAGCAGCAAGGCTCGCGGAACTCCCTCAACCCGTAGAAGAGGATACTCTGGGCGCGCTGAGCCGGATTGCCGAACTCCTGATTCTGAAGGGGTAGCGTCTACCTTCTTCTTCGGAGGAGCAGCATAAGGTTCCTCGTGCCCCTAGCCCGCCACACTTGAAGGGCCCCGATGGCAACCGTGACAAGGGCCGCGGAGACCTGGGACAGTATGAACCGTGTAGAAGCCTCCATTCGTGAAATGCCGAACGTCCAGTTGTAAAAGTCGATGACGGCCTGGCGAAGCTGGGGGATGGTGGTTGTTGCGGAGTCCGCGAACCGGACAAACCCGAGAGACACGATTATGTAGGGTACAAACAAGACGATCGTGAACGGGACAAGAACCAGGGTGGCGACACGGAGCATTCGAAGCGGGTACAGAATCCTTCTGACCTGTTTGTCAGGCCCCGCCCTAACGTAAGCTATGTTTTCGAACACGCTCATCCAAAGAGTCAGTAGAAGAACAGCATTGCCGAGCGAGAGGCATAACGCGATGGACACCGGAAGGGTCCATGGGCCAACTGGTAATGCGACCTGCTTGTCGACGAGGCCGCGGGCTATCATGTAGCTGAAGAAGAAGAGTTCGACAGCGACTGCGACCGCCGCAAACAACAGGCCGGGAACCCATCCTCGCAAAACTTCCCATCTGAGGAATAGTCTCCTGTAGGTTTCCGTCAAGGCCAGGCGCTTCGCCCGCTCAAGGCAGATTCCCGGTTAAAAAGCCCAGCGGGGCACGTGTAACCTGTTCGTTTCTGGGGAAGTTACGGGACCTTAGTCTATTCCTCGAAGGACCAGATTGACAAGACGCACGGAGAGGGTTCGCTAGGGAATCCTCTGTAACTCAAGCCTCAGTGGGTATGATTGAAAAAAGGCACACCCTCATCAGCCATTCTGCTGCTTTCACTGACAGCGCTGCTAGTGGGCATTGCGCGAGCTCCGACGATCAGCCCTGAGGAGAGCACGACCCTGTTTGTAGGCGACACATTGATTCTAAGGTCGGACCAGCCTTCGATTGACCGAGTAGTCATCAGGGGAAACCTCAGCGCAGCATCGATCCCGAGCATCACATATCCAGCCAGAAACTTCACCCTGACCTCGAACGCCTCGGAAACTTACGTCATTAATGCCTGGCTGACCTACCCTGGACCCTACACAGCAAACGTTGCGATGAAGAGCTCGGTGGACGGGTCGACCACCCAGTTACCCTCCTACTACGTGTCGAGCGGAGAGCTTAACCTGACAGTGACGGCTGTTTTCCAGCCACGGCCGGGAACAGGTGGGAATGCTCCGGTTGGATGGTCCGCCTTCTACGACTGGGTTGCCCAGTTCGGTGGGGCATTCCCCGCATGGGTTAAGGGACTCTTTCTGTTCCTCGGAGCCCAGTTCGCCTTTGTGGGCTACAGGTGGGTACGGTTTGAGGATGAGCGCCGCAGGATTGAAGGCCACATTCCCCCTCTAGACCGGGGCAACAAGGCCTACCTCTGGACCGACATACTATTCCGCGGACTGTTGACGGCATTCGCAATAAGTTTGGCCGTCATGGTCGGAGAGGCCTTGATCATTCTGCTTGCAAAGTACCTGTTCTTCGTTGACCTGTCGATCGTTTCACTTGTCGACTTTTTCTCCCTATTCTTCATCGCTGCCCTTGCCAGTATCGTCTACCTGGCAAGAGAAGGCATGGACCGCCTACTGGACCTGAAACCGATCATGGAGGACTAGCAGTGGCGACCCGTAGAAGAATGGCCTCCAACGATGACCAGCTGTCAGAGTTCCTGTTCGGCTCCGTCAGGCCCTGGTGGGATAGGCATCCCTGGCTCCGGCGGGGGTTCATAATAGCCCTGAAGGGGGCGGACAAATCCTACGCACGATGGAGCAAAGCCAAGGTTTCCCCGCGGAGATTCAGAAAGATTCAGGAAAGGCTTGACAGAGAATACCCTCCTGACAAGTTCTCCCCATCCAACCTGATAGGGAGAGACAAGGAATTCAACCTGTTACTAGACTCCTTCAGGCTTCACGTCCTCCGCCATCCGATACTGGCAAAATACTTCGGCAGGGATGAGCTCCCGAAGGCCGTCTGCCTAGCAGGAGACAGCGGCACTGGGAAGACGTTTCTGACCATGGTGGCGTTAAGAGAGATGCTTCTCGAAGGCTTTCGCAGGGGCGTCCTCGTAACTCCCGTGATTCTGAAAGGCTCCGACATCTATTCAGAGTTTTACGGCAAAAGCACAAGGCAGCTGGGGAGATTCCTCGACTATGCCAGCTCTGTTCCGTCGGTGGTCTACATTGACGAGTTCCAGAGCTTCGGACGCAAAGTGAAAGGGGAAACAGGAGCCGAGATCGAGGATACTAGGCTTCAGGACGAACTGAACCGGTGGCTGGACAAGATCGTCAGCAGCAAATCTCGTACCCTCGTAGTGGTGGCCACCAACACGTATGAGAAGATCAGGGAGGACATACGGAGGAGGCTGAACAAGGTCAGCCTCAACGAGGGCGTGACCCGGGAAATGCTGCGCGCGGTCGTGGAGGACTTTCTGAAAAGGGAAAACTGGACTAGTCTGGCACCTGACGGCCTGCTTGACCTAATGGAGCGGGAGGTCACGGTGCGGCGCAGGAGCTCCCTAACACCAAGCGACATACAGGAAATCTTCAGAGATGTCAGAAAGTCGAAGGAAGCGCCCTTCAGGGAGAAGTTCAGGGACCCGAAAGCTTTGTTCAAGAACATGGACATTCCAAAGTTCACCGCTACAGTGGAAGACTTCGCGCGGGCCGCGAGGAATGTGAAGCTATACTCTGAACAGGAAAAGTCCCAAGAGGTTGTGGACGCAGTCTACGTGGCGAGGCCCACACAGACAAGGGAGGGTGACATCGGAGGGCTGCACGACGTAAAACACAAGATTCTGAATCATATCGCTCTGGCCTTCAACCCTTCGATGCAGGAGCTCGGCCACCAGTCAAACCCCCGGTTCTTCCTTATGGGCCCGCCTGGAACAGGAAAGACCCTTCTCGCCATGGTTGCGGCGGCGGAGAACAGTGTAGGCTTCATCAAAGTACGCGGGGGCGAACTGATGAGCGGCGCGAACTATATGGGCGACCCGGAGAAAAGGATCAAAGACCTGTTCGCCCTGGTTAGACAGAAGAGCCCGTGCATCCTTCTGCTGGACGAGGCGGACGCCATTTTCTGGGGCGGAGACCCTTCGAGCAACAAGATTCTAGCACAGGTGAAGGCCGAACTCAGCGAGATAAGGCCCGAGGACAAAATCGTGGTGATTGCCACGTCGAACAAGGAACAGCTCATTGACCAGGCCACGAGAGACAGGTTTGAACCGAACATATTCTACATTCACACGCCGCTGAACGACAACGAGTGGAACGAGGTCGTTGCCATTCATCTGAGAAAATTCCAGCGCTCCGTTCACCCAGAGGTGGAAGCGCCCAAGATCACCAAGATGTTTCGACGCCAGAGGATTCTGAGCCCCCGCGGAGCCGCTGAGACGATTGGCGAAGCCCACCGGCTCTGGGCATCTGAGGTTGCGGCGGCTAGAGAGATGAGTGAGGCCAAAGGCGATGTCTCAGTTCAGAAGCGAGTTAGGGGTAAGTACCAAGAAGACCTCGAAAGACTCGACAAGGTGCTGGCGAAGTACAGGGAGGAAGGAATAGGCTTGACTCCAGGCGATATCACACAGGACAACTACAAGATTCGACTATTGCATTTCGAACAGGCAATCTCAAGCCTCGAGTCGCTCGAGGACATAGAGCATCGCCAGATTGCTGAATCGCTCATCCTATCCCAGGCCATCTCAGGAGTGACCTATGGCTTGTACACCAGCGAGAGAGGATCTGGAGGCATACTCACAATACAGTGCACTGTCAGACCGCTCACTCCTGGAGAGCGACACGTCTCCGTAACTGGGCAGGCTAGCTCAATGATGATGGGACAGACCTCTGTTCCTGACGATTCAGTGGTTCAGAGCGCGGAGAACGCAGTGGAAGCAGCCAGGTCGTGGCTATGGTCCAGGGTCCGGGTAAACTTGGCCAATTACCATGTTCATTTCCAGATTCGGAGCATCCTTGAAGGCGCCCCGGGCCAGGGAGTCTCGGGGCCAAGCGCGGGGTACGCCATGCTCAACGCGCTGATATCGGAGCTCTCAAACATACCCATACCACAGTCGAAGGTGATGACAGGCACAATCGGGCTCAAAATGGACGTGGGACCGGTCGGAGGCGTGGGAGGCAGAGGAAGGGAGGCCGGAAAACTAGTGGGAATATTGAAGGCGGAGAAGGTTAAGATTACAGACCTTCTTCTCCCGGAAGCAAACTTCAGGAACGCGACAGACGAGATGAGGATGATCCAGGACGAAGGAATCCTCGTTCATCCCATAAGTAACGCCCACGAAGGACTGCCGATACTGTTCGGCATCAACACAGAGGAGCTGGCGAGGAAAATCAGACAGACGCTAGCTGACAGGGAATCCTTCATGGTTGAATCTACTTCGAGACGGCTCGTAGGAAGTTCCTGAAGACCTCAGCCCCCCGGGACGTGTGGGAGACCTCGGGGTGAAACTGGACCCCGAAAAGGTCAAGCTTCTCATGCGCCATTGCCTGGACTTTGCAGCCCTCGGAACTGGCTAAGACGCTGAAGCCCGGAGGGGGCAGCACCACCTCATCGTTATGGGACTCCCACGCCGTAAATGAGGGCTTCAGCCGTTCCAGGATTCTACCCTCGTCCATGACCGAGACTTCCACAGGACCGAACTCAGGTTTCCCCGCAGCGTCCGTTCTTCCACCATAGACCGTAGCCAGAAGCTGGTGTGTGACGCAGATACAGAGCAAAGGGATGTCGACGCTCTTTATCAGGCGGGCGGCCGCGGCCAACTCTTCAGTCAGGTCGCTCATCGTCCGGACCCGTTGGGGACCCCCGCCCATGAGCAGCCCGTCAGCACCCATCGCGTGGAGCTGTTCGATGGTTGTGGTAGAAGGGAGGAGCCGAGACTCGACCCCTAGGTCCTGGAGAGTTCGGGCTATGAGATGGTTGTACTGTCCCTTCACGTATACAACCGGTACGAACATTTCTCATTCAAACTCGATCGTGGCCGGAGGCTTGGGCGTTATGTCGTAGAACACCTTGCTGACGTTCGTCGTTTTGAGAACCTCTACGGAAATGTCCTTCAGAGTCTTCCAGGGAAGCGGCGTTACCGCTGCAGTCATGAAGTCGCGCGTAGACACTGCCCTGACCAGCACCGATAGAGGATGGCCCCCCTTCTTCTCCTTGACAAGAAACGCGACCCTTGTAGTCTCAGCGAACTTCTCGACTATGCGTGACTGAAGAATCCGAAGCTTGTCGGGAAGCCATCCATAGGTTTCTCGACTGTCCTCTTGCAATCTGACCCCGACGAGCATCCCGTAGGACCTCTCGTCCCCCTTGACGCCTGTAACTCTGTCTTGGAAGACGTCCACGTGAAGCTCGCCTGGCGGCAACGCCAACGCCAACCCGGACACTTCCCTGATCGACTTTGCAAGCGGGCCCTCGACATACCTGTTCTCAATGACCGCCGCAAAGTACTGGTCAGAATGCATCGGAGCTAGTTTCCGCTCGACAATCCTTGTAACAGCCTTCAGCATCTGCAGTTTGGCCTTGGTGGCGCTGCCAATGCAGCGGACGAGGAGACCTGGGCCGGGGAACGGTTGTCTATCTGCCAGCTCAAGGGGCAGTTCGATGTGCTTTCCGAGGCTTCTGACCTGGTCCTTGTAAAGGTCCGCAAGTGGCTCTATGATCTTGAAACCATAGGTTGCCAGCGGGTCGATTCCCACTTGCGCCAGAACGTTGTGCTGTGTCTTTATTCCCCCTTGGGTTTCAATCCAGTCGGGAGCAATTGTGCCCTGCACGACGTATTCGCATCCGTCTCTCTGGGCCTCGTCGCGTAGAACCTGGTAGAACGTTTCTCGAAACTTTCGTCTCTTCTCTTCAGCCGTCGTTTCGTCTCTCACCGAGGAGAGGAATCGTCCGCTCGCTTTGACCAGCCTCACCCTAAGGTTCAGCGGGGGCCTTGAGAGAGCTGCCTTGACGCTTTCGGGCTCGTCCAGCCTCATGAACCCCGTGTCGATCAGGACCGGTGTGAGGCTGTCTCCGAGGGCCTGTTTGGCGAGGAATGCTGCGATTGTGCTGTCTATGCCGCCTGAGATGGCGGCTATGGCTCTCTTTCCAGATAGGCTGTCGCGGAGCTGGGCGGTTTGCGCCGACAGAAAGCTGGCCGGGTGGAAACCCTGGACCTGAGCCGACACCTTCCGCCACTTAGGACCGGGGCCGAACTGGCGAATTTATTCTTTATGAACTTGCAAGTTACGCGTCTAGGGGAATACTCCTTGGCGGTAGCCGTCCCGGAGATCATTGGAAAGGGGACCTGGCTGGACAGGGTGGCCCAGGAGATTCTCGACCGTGAGAAGAAGCTCGGCCGCCATAGAGGCATCATAAGGGTCGAGAGCGGGCTAGCTGCCTCGGGGATACCCCACCTGGGTAGCTTCGCCGACGCGGGACGTGCTCACGGGGTCAGGATGGCTCTCACTGTGCTCGGAGCCGATTCGGAACTCATCGCGTTCTCCGACGACAAGGATGGACTGAGGAAGGTCCCCGCGGGACTGCCAAAATCGCTCTCGAAGTACATAGGATACCCGGTCTCGAACATTCCCGACCCCTTCGACTGCCACGAAAGCTATGGCCTCCACATGAGCCTGCTGCTTCTGGACGCCTTGGACAAGACTGGTGTCGAGTACAAGCATGTTTCGGGGGCCGAGGCCTACAGGAAAGGACTGTTCAACAGCCAGATTGACAAGATTCTGAGAAACGCGGATCGGGTCGGCCGAATAATCAAAGAGACGCTAGGCCAGGAGAAGTATACTGAGGTTCTGCCGTATTTTCCAATATGCGGTAACTGTGGGCGAATCTATACGACCAAGTCATTGGACTACGATCCGTCTACGCATCTGGTAAGGTATGTTTGCGAGGGAATGGAGCTCCGCGGAAAGAGATTGACAGGATGTGAGCACAAGGGGGAAGTGGACGTTCGGACCGGAGAGGGAAAGCTCAGCTGGAAGGTAGAGTTCGCCGCTAGGTGGTCTGCGCTCAAAATAGATTATGAACCATATGGAAAGGACCTCATTGATTCGGTCAATGCGAACGACCGAGTAATGGAAGAAGTGCTGGGTGAGACACCTCCATACCATACAAGGTACGAGCACTTCATTGACAAGACCGGAGCGAAGCTGGCCAAGTCAACGGGGAACGTGATCGCGCCCCAGTTGTGGCTGAAGTACGGCTCGCCACAGACCCTGCTTCTCTTGATGTTCAAGAGGAGCGTTGGAGCGAGGCACGTCTGGCTGAGAGATGTGCCCACTTACATAGCCGAGTTCGATGAGATCGAAGACGTATACTTTGGAAAGAGAAAACCTGACGATAAGAAGGAGCTTGCTCGACTCCGAGGCCTGTACGAATACTGCTGGAATCTAAAACCGCCACATAAGCCGACTCTTCACGTTCCCCACAATCTGCTCGTCTACATGGCCAAGGTTGCACCTAAAGGCCGTGAAAAGGAGTTCGTAATTGAGAAGCTTGCCGGGTACGGCTACAGGGCAGATGCTGGGGACCAGCGTTTCATGGAAAGGCTGGAGAACGCGTTCAACTGGGCCCGAGAGATGGAGTCTATCGCCGCGCTGGAAGTACATGTTGAGGGAGAGGAGAGAGAAGCCGTGCTGGAGCTTGCGGGAATAGTCAACGCGAGCAACGACGAAAGCTATTTGCAGAATGTGATATTCACAGTAGCAAAGAAACATGGACTTGAACCTGGCAGGTTCTTCAAGACGCTCTACAGGATACTCATAGGCTCCGACTCTGGCCCACGCCTGGGACCCTACATTGTTGCGATGGGCCACGAGAACGTGGCCTCAGCACTGGTAAGAGCTGCAAAGGCCGGAACCTACTAATGGCAGCAGTCGCCTTTCCCCAGCTGTTGATCAGGCCCGTTCTACGCGGTGACTTGGACGCGGTCAATGGTCTCGAGAAACTTTGCTTCAAAGACCCGTATCCGCCGTACTTCATTGACCGACTAGCGGAGGCCAACCCTGAAACCTTCCTAGTTGCCATCACCGATGACGCTTTGGTCGGATATGCGGTAGTGGACCGGTGGAGCGGACATGACCACCTCATTTCCATAGCTGTTCATCCCAACAACAGAAGGGGAGGAATCGCGAGAAGGTTGTTGGCCGCGCTGGAGGAAAGGCTAGAGAAGGGGAGACTCGTCAGACTAGAAGCAAGAAAGAGCAATCTGCCTGCGATAGAGTTCTATCGCCGACAAGGGTTCCAAGAGACGGGAGTCATAGAGGCCTATTATTCTGACGGTGAGGACGCC
>Ga0209321_10001583_pt1 | contig 15559 bp, 15 predicted proteins | sample Rifsed16ft4_FD_184012 | JGI IMG/M metagenome (GOLD analysis project Ga0209321, IMG submission 184012) | Soil microbial communities from Rifle, Colorado, USA - sediment 16ft 4 - CSP-I_5_4 (version 2) | ecosystem: Environmental > Terrestrial > Deep subsurface > Rock core/Sediment | place: Rifle... | reverse complement strand
GGTCGCTGGAGAAGAAGGCTGTCGAGCTTGGAGGAGGAGACCCGCACAGGGCAGACCTTCAGGACATGGTTCTGATAAAGAACAACCATATAGCACTTGTAGGGAGCGTCAAGAAAGCCGTCCAGCTCGCTAAAAAGAAGGTAAGTTTCTCTAAAAAAATAGAGGTCGAAGTTTCAAGCATTGAAGATGCCATTAAAGCTGTAAAGGCTGGCGCCGACATCATCATGCTGGACAATATGCGCCCTGCTGAAATCAGGAACGCCGTAAGCGAGCTTAAGAAACAGGAGCTTAGGGACAAAATAGAAGTGGAAGCCTCTGGAGGAGTTAATTTTGATAACCTTGCTGATTATGCAAAATCTGGTGCCGACATAATTTCAATGGGGATGCTCACCCATTCTGCAAAGAGCATAGACTTCAGCATGCGTTTCAGGCGCTAGCGCTCAAGTATGAACGCCTTCTTTGGAACGGGAATCTCCCTAACCCTTTGAATGAGCATCTCTCCTTTTTCTGCGACGCCGCAGACTCTAACCTCTTCAAGAAGTTTCCTTGCCATTTCAATCTTTCTTGATTTAGCACTGTATATAGTGAATAATGACTCACCTTTTCTGACGCGCTCTCCAAGCTTTTTATGCAGCAGTACTCCTGCTTCCCTGTCCTTTGGCGCACCTGCAGCCCTTGCAACCTCCACCAGACCGTTGTTATCTATCCAAAGCAAATTCCCAGCATTCTCTGACTTTGCATCGAACGTGTATTCTCCAACCTCTATGTCCTCAGGCGTAACATTCGGATTTCCTCCCTGCTGGGAAATGATTTCCCGCATCTTCTTTTCAGCCTTACCACTCTTCAAAATTTGAAAAGCAATATCATAGCCGTTATTTCTTCCCACCATTTCGAGCAGGGCTCCAGCAATATGGCAGACCTTGTCTATCTGTTCGGGCACAACCCTTCTCCTCATCAAAATTTCAAGGGCTTCTCTGGCCTCCAATGCAGGCCCCACGGCATAGCCTATCGGTTGCTCGCCGCTTGTAATGGTGCATTGCGTTTTGATATTAACACGCCTTCCAAGCTCTATGAAATCCTTTGCAAGTAGGTTCGCTTCCTCTATTGTCTTGATTTTCGTCCTTGTCCCAGTAGGTATGTCGATAACAAGATTGTCCACATTTGCGGCGCGTTTCTTGCTCATGATCGACGGTAACAAAAGAGGGTCTATCGAAAGGGGAAATTCTATCTGGACGAAGATGTCGTCTGCAGGTGCAAGTTCTAGAGAGCCTCCCCAGACAAGGCATCCATTGGTCTTTTGAACCACTTTGGTAATCTCTTCAATTCCAAGGTTGACGGGCATCAGGACCTCGGCTTTGTCGGCAGTACCTGCAGCAGAGGTTATGGCCCTCGAAGAAGACTTTGGTATGGTGCAGCCGGCGGCGGCCAGAACTGGCACTAGTAAAAGGCTTGTCTTGTCCCCAGGCACTCCTCCAATGGAATGCTTGTCTACTACAGGCCGCTTTTTGATTTTCAGAAAGTGCCCGGTTTCCACCATAGCATTAGTCAGACTAGTAGCCTCGTCAAGGTCAACGCTCTGCATGTGCAGGGAGGTCACAAAGGATGCTATCTCTGTCTCTCTAAGGTTCCCTTCAACGACATCCTTCACTATTTCATGAATCTCATCATAGTTTAGTTTCCTTCCTAACAGCCTATTCCTGATAAACTGGAGCGATGACGGAAAAGGTGCAACCTCAACATCGACCCTATCATTATCCCTTAGTTTCAGTATCCTGCGAACTTCATCAAACACTCCAATCGTTCCATTAGACAATGTCTTGGTTGCGATGTTTACTATTGCAGTAATCTCTCCTCTACTGGATTTTACCCTCACTCTCGACGAACTCTTGACGCCCAAATCTGCGGCATCGTCTTCGGTAAGAACGACGATAGGCTTCCCCGAATCAATTCCGAGAGTCCTTACACGAAAGGATACCATTTTACTATATGTGCATTTACTTGCCTCTATTTAGAGGCTTTAGCCTTCAGCCTTTCCTGCACGGTTTTGCCCGTCAACTCCCTAAGCGCATCGGACGCTATCCATTTAGCGCTCTTAGGATCCATCTTTTGAATTTCTTTTGCGGTTTTTATGGCTTCCCTGTTGAGTTCAAGACTGCGCTTGCCTATCTGCCGCAAAGCCCAGTTTACAGCTTTTTTGACGAAGTTTCTTTCGTCAGTAGCAGCGGCCTTTATGTCAGAAAGGAATTTTGCAAATTCTTTATCTGGAGCTTTCTTGTCGTGAACTACTAGGTAGGCCATAAGGCTAAATCCTGCTCTCTTGATAAATTCCTTATCGTTATTGCTCCATTCTATTGCCTTCTGGTAGGCAAATTTCGTTTTATCAAAAAGATTACCGCAGCATTGATCGCAAATATCCCAGCTGTCAATCTCTTTGACCCAGCTCTCCATCTGCTCCTCGGTAATCAGTTTCGGATCGTCTATGATGGTTGCAAGGATTCTAGCTTCATGTATCCCCGAAGACCATAGCTTCTGCGCCAAAAAGTGATCCTTACCTATTTGCTTGGCCATTGTCCTAATATCTGGAACTGAAATACCTAGAGTGTTCTTCGGGTTGATGCCGAACCTTGCCATCCCTTCTACGTTCCTGAGATTCTTCATTGCATTGAGTCTTCCAATTATGACAGCGTATTCCAAGCTCGTGCATTGGAGAGGGAACTAACTTATCTATGTCTTGTTTCTAAATGTTATTGCGTCAAGTGAATCTAAGGTGATCTCCAAGATACTTATCGGTGTTTTAGGGGTTGTATTTTTGGTGATTGCAGGCGGAATAGTCTTTTTCACATCAATTCAAACGCAGCAAGCAGGACAGCCAAAGTTAGAGCTTCCAAAGCAAGTCTTCAACAATGCCCCTCCAATAGGAGCCGACCCTGCAGACATGCTGCCTCCTACAACAGTTGTGATAAAAGCTGTAAGTAAAAGTGCCTTCACGCCGTCCTTCGTAAACGTTCCAGTAGGCTCTACAGTAATATGGGAGAATGTCGACAAAGAGATTCACACTGCAACTAGTAAGAACTTTACAGCCGACGGTATTCTTCTGTTTCACCGGCAGTTAAATCCCGGAGACAAGTTCGAGTTCAAGTTTGACAAGCCTGGCACCTATTACTTCGACTGCGTGATAGCATTTCACGAAATGTCAGGCACCATAAAGGTAAGCCCATAACTCAAATAGAGTTAGCAATCTCAATCTTGTCGGATATTATCTGGATAGGGTCCTCCATCCAGTCAAGAAGCTTAACGGCCTTGTCCTTGATGGCTCTCCTTCTACGCTCATCTGAAAGCAACTTCTTCGAAACTTTTACTATGTCATCTACATTCTTGGGTTTCAGAACAAGCCCTTTCTTGATAAGAAAGCTTTCAACATCATAGCTGCCCCTGAAAAACGATATTGTAGGAACCCCCAGCAGAGCCGCTTCAGCAGTCATGGTTCCTCCCATACCTATGAACAGGTCACAGTTCAGAAGCAACGGGATGCCATCTACTATATTGTCAGGCGTTATGATCTTATTGCCAAAGTTCTTCTGTAGGATTTCTATTTGCTCTGAATACCTTCCCAAGGTTATGATATTGCAATTGGAGAATTCCTTGACGAGTTTAGCTAGAAGACGGTAGCCCTGCGAGGGTTTTTTGTTGCTATTTTCAAGCAGATATGCTGCAAAGCTCTCTTCAAGCCTTACCGCTATCGTCTTCTTACCTTTTTCAAGATCAAGTTCTGACTTTGCTTTCGAAAGATCGGCCCTCTTGAGCCATGCAGCTGGATCTAATGCTCTGTATTTCGTAATGTTCTTTGCATCTATTCCATACCTTGTCCAAGCTCTGGTCGAAATTACCCAAGGAGTGAAGAGCCTCTGGCACAAAGGTATCGTGAGCTTTGCAACTGCTGCAGCATGAGGAGAATCATTGATGCAATAGTTCTTGATGCCTAGTCCAAAGGCAACTCTACAGCATTCAGGGGAGCTGAACGATATGGCAATATCAGGCTCCTCTTTGCTTACTAAATCTGCAAGCATATGGATTCTTTCTGCAGAAGCTACGAGTTTCCCATAGAGGTCTTTGCCTCCGTGCTCACCAATGAAATGACCATCAATGCTCCTCTTCTTCATAATAAGTTCAACTTCCCTGTATTTCCTTGATGTTACCAAAACAACATTTTTCGAGCGGAGTTCCTTGATTAACGGCTCAAAGAATAGAGCCTGCTTTGGAGTAAGGATGTCAACCCAGACTTTCATGCAACGCTTGCAGATTCGCCGATCTAAATAAATAGAAACCCTTGAACTGCTTGACTCGTGCAAAAGAGCTCTGCAGTTTCGGGCTTCTACAAGCTTTCGCCCGAAGAAAGGCTTCGATTCGTAAAAGAGTTTGCCGATCTAACTGATGAAGAAGCTGCAACCCTGCATTCTATGCGCACTTTGAGCCTTGATAAGGCGGATAAGATGATAGAGAATGTTGTTGGAGGAATTTCGCATCCTCTTGGGATAGCTGTAAATTTTCTGATAGATGGCAAGGATTATCTTGTACCTATGGCCATCGAAGAGCCTTCGGTAGTTGCTGCTGCGAGCAAGGCCGCCGCTATCGCCAGAAAGAAAGGCGGTTTTAGGACAAAATATTCGGGTTCAATAATGCGTGCCCAGATTCAGGTCGTTGATGTTGACGTAAAGAAGGCTGCTAAAGCCGTTATGAAGGAGAAGAAAAGCATCATGAAAAAGGCAGCAGAGCAGAGCCCCACATTGCTATCAATTGGTGGAGGGCCAAAAGACCTGAAGACCAGAGCCATCAAGACGCCTTCTGGTTCAATGCTTATTGTTGAGTTATACGTTGACTGCAAGGACGCTATGGGTGCCAATGCTGTAAACACAATGGCTGAAGCTATTGCTCCTATAATTGAAAAAGCCACTAAAGGCAACGTTCTGCTGAGAATTTTATCAAACTTAGCAACAGAAAGGATAGCATTCGCATCTGCAACATTCGACAAGGAAGAGCTTGGAGGAGAGTATGTCATTGAAGGCATCATCAAAGCCTACCATTTTGCCGATTTCGATCAGTATAGGGCAACTACTCACAACAAGGGCGTAATGAATGGAATTATAGCTGTTGCAATGGCGACTGGACAGGACACTAGGGCAATAGAAGCTGGCGCGCATTCTTACGCAAGCATTACCGGACGGTATAGATCGTTAACTTCTTGGAAGAAGGACAGAAGAGGAGACCTTGTGGGCAGTATAGAACTTCCAATAGCCGTTGGCATTGTTGGAGGATCATCATCTGTAAATCCCTCTGCAAAAATTGCACTAAAGATACTCGGTGTAAAAAGTGCTGGCGAGCTTGCTAGAGTCATGGCATCTGTTGGGCTCGCTCAGAACTTGGCAGCTCTAAGGGCACTCGTCGCTGAAGGGATTCAGAAGGGGCACATGCGGCTGCACGCAAGAAACATAGCTGTATCTGCTGGGGCCAAGGGCGGAGAAATCGACAAGGTCGCTGCCACTATGGTGAAGGAGAAGGCTGTAAAGTTTACCAGAGCCAAGGAAATTCTGGACGAGATTAGAAAATAGTTCTTCCTGCGCCTAGGAGTCTAGTTGTTACGCCCGCCCCTGTGCAAAAGATAGGGAGGGGTTGCCATATGCAGCAACAATATGGTTACTAAGAAAACGTACTCTAGCCCAAGCAGGTTGGGAGCGGGCTTTTTTTTATCCCTCTGCAAGATACGGACGTTTACAAAAGCTGAGATTAATCCATCAATGTAGCCTAATTCGTATTTTCCCCAGATTCGTTTTTAGGTCGGCTTTGTATCCCATCGCTGATAGAAGTTGAGCTACCGCAAACTCCACAAATCTCCTAGACATTTCCGAATTCAGCACCAACGTAAACTCCTTCTCTGTGTTCTTCTGCAATCGAAACCAATTACAATCCTCTAGCCTCTCTAGGGCAGCTTGGGGACTCCCAATCTTGCCCTTGAATTCCTCGGCTTGATCCCTTGCGATACGTATACACGAATCCCAGAATTCGTGATCACTGGGTAACGCTTCCACCATTCTCATGAACAAAATCCACCGCTCGATATCTATTATCTGGTGTTCGCCATTTGGAAGTAAATCTAGATAGGTCCTGATCTTCCTTTCCATATCTCCTTCAATGACGTCTCTGTACTTGCAATAGAACTTGACAGCCCTCCTTATCAGTTCACTTACAGACACATTAGCTTCTTTGCTAGTCTTCCTGAGGAGTGTTTCTTCATCCTTATCAAAAGCAAATGTAATTCTGCTTGGTACAGATGTCATTTTGTACGCTTTGGCAATATCCATTTTTATGTCTACCTATATGTCAATTGGATTGCTAGAATTATGGACGTTCATTCTATTATTCCTAACTTTTATGAACAGTTCATAAATAGCTTTTAATTTGATCTTCAAAAATCGCCATCTGTGCAGGCTGCCGCAAATAACCAAATCGAACAATTGAAGGCTGAGAAGGACGGCCTTGATGTCGGCCAAGACATTTCTCGCTACGCGGAGCTAGGATGGGAGTCAATTCCTGCAGGTGATAGAGATCACAGGCTGAAGTGGTGGGGCGTCTACTTCAGGAAACGCACTCCGGGATACTTTATGATTCGAATTAGAATTACTAATGGAATAACGACGTCATCCCAGCTTAGAGCAATAGGGTCCATTGCAAACAGGGTTGGAAATGGTATAGCTGATATCACTACTAGGCAGCAGATAGAGCTCCGCTCTGTCAGGATCGAAAGTGTTCCGGAGATGCTTAATCAACTTCGCAATGTTGGGCTTGTGACTCTTCAGACTGGTATGGACAACATCAGAAACGTAGTTGGTTGCCCAGTTGCTGGTCTAACACCAAATGAGCTTCTAGACGCCTCTCCTATAGCCCAAGCTTTTACTACAATGTTCGTAATGAACAAAGAATACACTAACCTTCCGCGAAAATTTAATGTTACCATCACAGGTTGTTTGGAGAACTGCACTCACGCCGGAACCCAAGACATCGCATTTGTACCTGCAACAAAAGAAGTCGAGGGCGAGAGAATAAAGGGATTTAATGTATTGGTTGGAGGCAAAAACGGTTCGGGTGGCTATAGAGTTGCTTCTGCATTGGATGCGTTTGTCAGGCCTGAAGAGGCTGCAGAAGTTGCAAGCGCTATAACCCTCTTGTTTAGGGATCATGGATTCAGGGAAGGCAGAAACTCGGCTCGCCTCTCTTTCCTGATAGACGCATGGGGAATTGAGAAGTTCAGAGAAGCACTAGAGTCTAGGCTTGCTTATACTCTATTACGAGCTGGGCTCGACGCTAGGCTTCCGAAGGTAACAGATCATATTGGTGTATTTCGTCAGAAGCAAGCCCATACGAACTATGTTGGCCTTAAGGTTCCTGTTGGCCGAATAACTGGTGATCAGCTTGAAGACGTTGCTCGGCTCGCCGAAACTTATGGCAAGGGTGAAATTAGGCTGACGACGAATCAGAACCTCATAATTCCTCACGTATCAGACGAGAAACTCTCCACCTTGCTTGATGAGCCCTTGCTTAAGGTCTTTGGGTACAACCCGACTCAAATCATGAGAGGCCTTGTAAGTTGTACGGGGATAGAGTACTGCAACCTTGCTGTCATAGAAACCAAGAATCGCGCATTGCAAATAGCCCGAGAAATTGAGAGGAAAGTGGACCGGAAGCAACCCATTACAATCCACTGGTCTGGATGCCCCGCAGGCTGCGGTAATCACACGGTGGCTGATATTGGACTTCTGGGTAGGATGGTCAAGTTAGATGACAAGATGGTTGATGGAGTGGACATCTTCGTGGGGGGCTCGTCAGGACCGGATGCAAATCGGGGCATCCAAATCATGGAGAATGTACCATGCGATCAGCTGCCGCAAGTTTTGGAAGGGCTAATTCGATTTGGAGCCTTTGATAAGATAAGGAAGAACCTGAGGGCACCTCAACAAACATCATTGCAACCCCGTGTAACTACCAAGGAGATCGTCGATTCGAAGGTTTTCATCAGGCAGGATGAATTAGCTGAGGGTGCTAGTAAGGTGGTATTTGTGAACGGCACTGAGGTTGCCGTTTTCAAGCATCAGGGACGCTTTATCGCAATCCAGAATCGCTGTCCTCATGAGGGAGCTTCGCTAGCAGAGGGAAGCGTAGAAGGTAACGAAGTGGTATGCCCCCGTCATGGCTATAGATTCGATATTGGCACCGGTGCTTGCTCCACCGAACGTACACTTTGTGCCAGAACCTTCAAGCTGGTTCCACAAGATAATGGTTTTTTGGTAAAAGAAATTGACGAGAAAACTATCCAGCCAATAGTTTCCGGCGTAGCGGCTACACAATCACATGCTGGAGAAGCAGGGATTCAAATTAGGTGATGTAGTATGACTGAAACTCAACTTACCAATTCTGTTGAGATCGATTCTCCAACAACGGTTCTTGAGAATACCCCGGTACGACGTAAGCGTGAGGGTATTAACTACCCGAAATTTGCTGAACAGTTCGCCAAGATAGATTTCGAGACGAACCCGATGCCCGTCTTGTGCCTCTACCCGATCCCCGAACCTATCTTGCTTTCAGAGCTGAAGATAGAGATATGCGGTATAGACTCTAGGAAAAAATCCATACCTTGGGCTGAACTGGAGCATATTCCTCGCGTAAGGATGCGAGTACCGCTCATCTGCCAGATATTCAATTGGTCAGAGGAGGTTGAATGGGAGGGAATACGCCTCGTAGATTTTCTAGACCACGTTAAGTTGTTAGAGACGCCCTATGATGGTTTTTATGCCTTTTACTCTCGTGACGGAGGGTATTTTGAGAAACTCTCTAGGGACAATGCGCGAGATCCACGGGTTCTGCTGGCAACAGGTCTGAATGGAGCTCCACTTCCAGAGGTTCACGGAGGCCCCTTGCGACTTGTGGTACCCTTCCTTCAAGGATACAAAAGTGTAAAGTGGTTGTCCTCTATCAGAGCTTTCAAACGTGATCCGATTGGCATTAAACGCCTTCTGAGCCAGAGCAACACTGGAAGATTAGGACATCAGTGGTTACAGAGGTACAACATTACACCTCCTATTGGAAGAGTAGGGGAACCTCGGTAAGAAGGTGACTCATTGGAGAGGAAATTTCTTAAGGTAGGCCACTTCCCAACGCTTCTTGGCTCCTTCCTCTACTTTGATATCAGCTTCATGGTCTGGGTGATGGTGGGAGCTCTGGGCGTGTACATATCTCAGGATTTAGGGCTGACTCCTACTCAGAAGGGCCTACTAACCGCTTTCCCAGTTCTGGGTGGGGCACTACTTAGAATTCCCTTTGGGATAATCGCAGACAAGATAGGATGCAAAAGGACGGGCATCATTGGAATGATGCTTACCTTTGTACCACTGTTTTGGGGATGGCTCTTTGCCAATAGCGTGTCGGATTTCATTGCCCTCGGACTTCTGCTCGGGACAGCAGGTGCAAGTTTCGCCGTTGCTTTGCCAATGGCCAGCAGATGGTATCCAAAGGAGTATCAAGGGTTAGTGATGGGAATAGCTGGGGCTGGGAACAGCGGAACCCTCATTTCAACGCTCTTCGCGCCTAGGCTAGCCTCAATTTATGGATGGCAAAATGTCTTTGCGTTATACATGATTCCACTTGCTTTAACTCTAGGCGCATTCACCTTTTTTACAAAGGAGAGCAGTAATAAAGAAATCAAGAGGGTTTCTGAATATGCTCGACTCCTCAGATCTAAAGATGTCTTAGCGCTTGCCTTTCTCTACAGCGTAACCTTTGGTGGATTTGTCGGTTTCAGCAGCTATCTTGGTATATTCTTTCATGATCATTACGGCCTAAACGCTATTGATGCAGGGACTTTCACTACAGTCTGTATACTTGCAGGAAGCTTCTTCCGACCTATAGGAGGGTACTTAGCGGATAGAATAGGTGGCGTAAAGATGTTGTTGCTACTACTTTCGTCAGCTTCTGTGACAACGATCGGGGTAGCTCAGTTGCCTTCTTTGTATATTGCGATCGTGCTGCTCTTCACCACGATGCTTTTCTTGGGAATGGGGAACGGCTCAATTTTCCAGCTGGTGCCGCTAAAGTTTCCTAAACAGATAGGCCTTGCTACGGGCTTAGTTGGTGCAGTAGGTGGTCTTGGAGGTTTTATGCTTCCCTTGACCCTCGGTACTGTAAGAGATCTAACAGGTTCGTACGGGTTTGGGTTTGGGCTTTTTAGTCTTGGTTCAATGCTCGGCGTAGCCCTTCTCAAGACAGGAATTTTGACATGGACATATTCAGTAAAGGTTGCACCTCTAATCTCGGCTCCGATAATACCCAATGTTAGCGTATACGAAGGAGAATACTCAAGCAACAATATCAAGATTGGCCTCGGGGAAGCCTATTACACACCATTAGCGGTAGAAAAGAGTAAAGATGGCTCAAGCCCTAAGCCTAGATAGTCAGGCCAGAAAGAAATCTGACGTGCTGATGGATTCCTATGGACGTGTAGCTCGAAAACTACGAATTTCTGTCACTGACAAATGCAACTTCAGATGCTCCTTTTGCATGCCTGAACATCCATCATGGCTCCCTAAAGAGGAGATTCTTTCATTTGAAGAGATTGAACGCCTCGCGAAAATCTTTGCTTCACTTGGTGTAGATACGATTAGGTTGAGTGGTGGCGAGCCTCTAGCCAGAAATTGCATGCATGAACTTGTAGCAATGCTGAGAGATATTCAAGAAATATCTAACATCAATATGACCACCAATGGGTTCTTCCTTGAAGAAAAAGCGAAAGCACTGAAAGAGGCAGGCCTGAACGGCGTAACAGTTAGCTTACACAGCTTACGGAAGGAAAGATTTGAAAATGTTACAGGAAAGTTTGCTTACGAAAGAGTCCTTAATGGTATTACGGCGGCTATGGATACGGGGCTGAAAGTTAAGATAAACTGTGTTGTAATAAAGGGGTTCAACGACGATGAGGTTGGTGACTTTGCTTCATTGGCTCACAAAACCGGGTTGACGATCAGATTTATCGAATACATGCCTTTTGACGGGAAGAAACTGTGGAACCCAGAAAAAGTCTTCTCTGGGAGAGAAATAATTGAAAGAATAAGGGAGTCATACGAACTCCAGCCTATGCCAAGGGAACCAGGAAGCACATCTACGCTCTTTGAGTTTTCCGATGGTCAAGGCAAGATAGGACTCATAACATCAATCACTTCTCCCTTTTGTGGAGATTGTGACAGGGTAAGGCTAAAAGCTAACGGCAAACTGGTTCCTTGCCTTTTCAGTTCTAGTGAATATGACCTACGACCACTATTGAAGGAAGGTGCTTCAGATATGCAGATTGCAGATTTCATAAAGGGATGTTTCTGGAATAAGGATGCGGGTGTGGAAACAAAATTAGACCAAGTGCTTTCTATTAGGCATATTAGACCTATGCACTCAATTGGTGGCTAATTTCAGGTTCAACATTAGGGAATTCCACTAGCGCTCAAATTCACCAGATCTTGGTTAGGAGACCTGAGCAACCTCATTGGGAAGGTAGTAAACAAAACAAACTCTGTAAACTCCCCTATAACCTTAAAAAACGGGAGGCCGTATAACAATCGGTAGTTTTCTGAGGGGGTTGGTGAAGGCTAAGCGTTTGATGCCACACAACTTAACGCACCAGTATGCACAAAGGATCGTATCAGGATGGTTGGGTTAATTGGAGGATGGCAAATTGGGAGTTAAGGTATTCGTTGCATCTGTTTTCGCTAGGGAGTTCAAGTTGAGCCCAAGACTTACACTGGAGGTAAAAACAGTAAAAGATCTTCTGTCAAATATCGAGAAGATGGCTTCTGGCTTCAGGGATAGCATCTACGACGAAACTGGGAGGATTCGTCCGTATGTGAATTTGTTTGTGAATGGTACGAACATAAGGTCCAGAGAAGACGCACTGGACACTCTGCTTAAGGACGGAGACCTAGTGCATATATTCCCCTCTGTAGCTGGAGGATAACCATGGAGTTTGGGGCGGTCTAGTTGACTGTTTTGGTTCTAGTAGGTACGGCCAAAGGTGGTTTTATCTTCGAAGGTTCCCCATCAAGAAGAACCTGGAAAATGCATGGGCCCTTCTTCGAGGGTTTCGACACTTACGACATGATTGGAGAAGAGGGTAATGGCCGTCCGAGTCTTTATGCCGGGGTTAACACTTGGACATGGGGACCAGTGATCTACAAAAGTAAAGACTTCGGACGCACCTGGACGAAGGCGAAGAGCCATCCTCGGTTCCCCAAGAAAAATCCTAATCAATTGAGCGTCAAAAGGATATGGAACTTGCAGTTCGATCTAGATGGGCGCCTATATGCGGGAGTAGAGCCCGCTGCCTTATTCGTGAGTGAAGATGGTTCCAACTCATGGGAGGGATTTGATTCTCTGAACTTCCATCAGACGCGCAAAGAATGGCAACCTGGAAACGGTGGGCTTTGTCTGCATACGATTTTGGTACATCCAAATCAACGTAAGAAACTACGCGTAGGAATTTCAGCTGTAGGCGTTCTAGGGAGTGATGATGGAGGAAAGAAGTGGCGATTCATGAATAAGAACATTCGAGCTGATTTCCTACCGGAGAAGTATCCTGCATACGGGCAATGTGTCCATAAGATCGACTTTAATCCCTCAAGGCCTGAGACACTGTTTCTTCAAAACCACGGCGGAGTATATCTTAGCAGAGACTTCGGGGAAGGTTGGCAGGAAATTGGCGGATCGTTGCCGAGCGACTTCGGTTTCCCGATTGGAGCGCACCCTCACGAGCAGGGCAAAGTCTATGTTGTACCTGTAAAGGGCGAAACACGCTATCCTCCTAATGGCGAGTTTCAACTTTGGGTTAGTGAGGACAGCGGCAAGAGCTGGCATAAGAGCTCCAAAGGACTGCCCCAGAGGTCTTACTTTAATGTACTTCGGGAGGCGATGGCCATGGATGGGAAGGAGCGGTGCGGTATCTACGTGGGTTGCACCAACGGCCAGGTGTTCTGCAGCGTTGATGATGGTAAGTCATGGCAAAAGATTGCTGAGAATCTGCCACGTATATTTTCCGTGAGCTGCATCAAGACTTGATCGTTTGATTCAGGGCTACTAATGTTCAAAGAATTGTTATGGCCGAGGATTATATCAACAACGTGGACTGCCTTCTTGGCCGCTGCCCAGTTTCCACTTGCATAATGACTCAAATTTCTATTAGAACGGAGTATGGTTAGATGGAAGCATTTGAGCTAATCATAGTATCTTTACTTGGCTTAGCGGGTTTGTTCTACACCATGGGAGGTTTTGCCGGCGGCTCGATGTTCATCGCCATTCTGCTGTTGTCAGGGCAACCACCCGGTCAAACCGCTACTGCTGGTCTAATCTTCAATATTTTTTCCACAATGAGCTCTTTGACTAGATGGAGAATACATGTGTCAAAAGATCTGCTATGGTTCATTGTGGGCTCAGTGCCAGCAGCTTTTTTCAGTGGCTCGCTAATATTACCCGAACAAGTACTAAAAATAATCATGGGAACCTCGATAGCCGGAGGCGGACTGGCAATCATAATAGCAACATCGCCCTTGCGTACCATTAGACTTGGCGTAACTCTAAAGATCCTCTTGGGCACCATGATAGGTATTGTTGCAGGAGCGACGGGCATTGGAGGTGGCGTGTACTTGGCCCCTCTGCTGATTCTTGGAGGAATAGCTGAGCCTAAGAATTCGGCCGCGACCACGACGGTCTTCATCATGCTAAATTCATTGGCCGGGATCGCAGCTAGAGCTCCCAGACTAATACCCATCCTTCCGAATCCGCTTCTCTTGATAACAATACCCGTAGTTATCATAGCCGCTCAATTGGGAAGTTATTTGGGCTCGAAAAGATTAGCACAATTAGGTGTAAGACGCGTCATAGGGGTAATTTTGGTAACCATTGGAACGTATTTTACAGCCTCATCGATCTGAAAGATAAGAACGACATCTAATTCAAGCCAAAATTATCCTCCAGCTATCGGAGGGAGAATGACAAACTCATCATGATTGCTAAGATGGAACTTTCTCATCTTGTTGCTATTAACTGAAGAACCGTTCACAAGTATTCCTATGTTTTTCTTCAAGGCTCCATCACTTTCCATGACAAATTCCTTCAATTGATATCCATACTTAGAGAAGAGTTCTGAAAGAAATTTGTTTACAGTTGTTGGATTTCGAATTGGTATCTTCTCTTCCCTCTTTTTTGTAATCTCTCTCACCTTTGCAAAGTATTTGACCAAAACATACCTTTCCGACGATGCCTGCATTTATCATAAAATTGCAACACGAGTATATTAAACTTGAAGGAAAAACTATTCCTAGAGAAATTGCATCAATTGCTTATCTTAACAATTTATTTGTTCTGATAACTGGTTCTTGTGCAACATTGGCACGCGTGACCATTCTACCGCAACTACGCAAAGCAACTCTTCTCTCATCTTTGTTTATATATGCTCCCCCCAGACGGGGGGTCGTGCAGGCGAGCGGGCGTGCCTAGGACGCACAGAATCTGATAACTCTACAAAGGATTTCTTTGTATTGCTTGTTCATACAGTTTCTACAAGCAAATCACTATGAGCGTAGGGGCCCCTATCGTTATCTAGGCCCTAGAGGGGGGGTATAAAAAGCGAATAATTGGATAACATGAAGAGTTATCAGAACCAATTTATTATATCGTATACGAAGTGGTTATGGGTTCGTCAGACCTAATGCTAAAGCCGGGTATTCATAGAAAAGGTAAGGTAAATCTCTTAGATGCACTGAGCTACATACTAAAATCAAATCTGTCTGGAGAGATAGGTGCGTTGCTAGTCTTCATAGGGGTTGCCCGTCGCGAGGGGAGAGGGGGGAAGGAAGTCGCCAAACTTGAAATGGAGTCTTACGAAAAGCATGCGAACAAAGCAATCCTAAAGATCTGCAACGAGGTAAAGAGGAAATTCAAAGTTCACTTTGTTTCAATCCATCATCTTGTAGGGCAGTTTCGTGTAGGCGAGCCCGTGGTCTTAGTTGTTGTGGGAGGTGCCAGAAAAGAGAATGTCTTCTTGGCTATGCAAGAATCGGTCAAGCGTTACAAAAAAGAACCCGCTTTGTTCAAGAAAGAGCTATATGTCGACAACAGTTATGCTTGGATACAGTAAAGGACAATTCACAATCTATTTGGAACTCAGTCCATTTTCTGCTTGTGGAAGTTTAGGATTTTGCTATGAAAACTGCGTGGGATATCTCAGGAATGATTAGTTTCATACCCAAAGCAACTCCTTCCGGGGATCCTGGAAGGCAGAAGACAGGCTTACCTGAGATTATACCCGCAGTCGCCCTTGAGAGGTACGCTGCAGTACCTATCTTTCTGTAACTTTCATAACGAAAAATCTCTCCGAAACCGGGTATGGTCTTTTCAAAAAGGGGAGTTAAGGTTTCCGTAGTAACATCTCTACTTGCGAGACCCGTACCCCCTGTCAAGATTACCGCGTCAATCTTCT
>Ga0209321_10001582_pt1 | contig 15560 bp, 11 predicted proteins | sample Rifsed16ft4_FD_184012 | JGI IMG/M metagenome (GOLD analysis project Ga0209321, IMG submission 184012) | Soil microbial communities from Rifle, Colorado, USA - sediment 16ft 4 - CSP-I_5_4 (version 2) | ecosystem: Environmental > Terrestrial > Deep subsurface > Rock core/Sediment | place: Rifle... | reverse complement strand
GCGAACCCTTTTTGACTGGATAGCAACAGCGTCCAGTAGCCGGTGCTGATTTGCAGATATCCAGGGACCTTCGCAATCAATTGCAGCATACGGAATATCTATGGTACCGGACAGGGATCTGAGCAAAGCCTGGGAATTCATCGCGGGCTGGCAGTTAAAGCACCCGATATTAACTAATCCGTCAAATATCCCTCCATTTACAGAGTGCACGAATCTACCAACGGTAATGGGTGTTTCTGTGTATCCTGCGAGAGAGGCAATCTTGCTGCCTTCTTTTAGAATAGCGTAAAACGGCGCAGCAATATCGTAGAGCAGTCCGGATTTTTTCATTATGTTGCGATACCGCTTTGCGTAAAAATCAAACCCGGACAAGAGAACCCTTGACTTCAAGGCTTCAAATGCTGCTCTCCGATCGTTCCACGGATTAACAATTGAGAGAACAAGGGATGGGATACTGAATATTTTTTCGGGCGAAAGTATGCCCCTTTTAAAACCATATCTTATCAGTGGTTCGGATGTGAGCCATGTTACGCCCTCACCAAAATCAACAACCTTGGCAATAATCCCGCGCTCCAGGAAGAAACGCGTGATGGGCTCATGGACAAATGTTACATTAAGCCCCCCAAAAAGAAGAACCCTCGGTGTGCGGTCAAGGCTGCATTTGAGCGGAATCTTGCTCATAATGCGCGCCCAGTTTTTTATGGCGGCGGCGAGTGCCATCTTTCCTTGTTCTGCACTGTTAATGATTCTGTCGGTTTCGTCATCAAATTTTTTCAGTGCGGAATTTTCGTCAACAGCGAGGCAGTATAATGTATTTCTCGCCTCATCAAGCAAATCACCCACCGATATAGCAGAGGCAAGCTCAGAAGCAAACAATGCCCCCTGCCCCGCATAGTTGTTTTTCATTCCTAATCCGGCAAGATAAATTACATTTTTAACATTCAGCCTTCTGGCAAATGTCTCCCATACTACGGGCCATGCCCCGTACTGGCAGGAGCCATCCTGGTCAAGATTATAGTAGATTGATATTTCGTCTTTCCCCCTGTTTTTAATGAGATCCGTATATGTAGAACCTGTTATTGATGCACACGGCAAACATTCCCTTCCTGAGCATAATTCTCTTGCATATCTGAGCACCTCAGGTGTGGTTGTGCCGTTAATTCTAAATTTCCATCCCCGTTTTTTAAAAAAAGCGCCTATCAGTCGCGAGATATAAGTATTGGTACCGATGGGCCAGACATGCACAACCCTTGGATCATCCAATTCCACCCTGTTTCCATCGCTGTCTATAGCAAAGGTGTAATCATCAGACAACCGCGATTGTCTGACCAGGGGACTATCCATGAATTACGGCCTTTTGGGATGTAAAGTTTTTTTTATCACCCTGAACATTGACAGAGGCATATCTGTTCGTGCGGCGGCGTTCTTCTATTATATCCAGAAATGCCCCGACACGGGTCTCAAAGCCTGCATGAGCGGTGTGCGAATCAATTTCAAGATAGCAAAATACCTGTCCTGCGAGTTTTTCTCTGACCAGGTGATACATGCTGGCATCCGGGCCGCAGGAAAAGCAGGAAACAAGGCATATGTAAAGATTCTGTGATGCTTTTACATGAGCCACAGCATTCATTACCTGCTGTGTGTAATGCCAGACATCACTGGAATGTCGGCTCACATCCAATAAGGGCAGCATATCAGCCGGGATGACATTATAGCCCCGGCTCGCGATTTTACGCGGCAGTGATAGGTTAGCCTCGGGCGCGCATGTGATGTATGGTCTTCCGGCAACGATAATGCTTTGTTCCTCAGTCAAGTTACTTAGTTCTTCTTTACTGCGTTCCATGTATTTTTTTGTAAACTCCTTGTAGTGCGACAGGCTTTTCTTCCATGCCAAGCGCGCCGTTTCTTCACTAACGCCCAGGATTTGCGCCATTTTTACAATCTCCGACTCTGAGGTCTGTTTAAGGTCATTGGACAAACCTATGTGGGGAGACAAAATCTTTCCGGAAATCTCAGAAAATGCCCGCTTGGCGAGATCAGGAATAGCGCATGTTGTTGGGCATGTGTATCCGTGGAGAAAGCCCCTGGGAGTCTCCATATCAATTACATAGGGCAGCAATATGTAATCTGCTCGGCGCTCCATAAGATTATAGACTGCCCCATGAACAAGTTCGCCAGGATAACATACAGGAGCAAGAGTTTTGGCATTCCCCTCTTTTGAAGGCTCCGAGAGAATAACATCATACCCAAGTTCAGTGATGATTTTTGTGTATAGCGGGAACAGTTCGTATGTTGTGAGCGCCATGGGAAGACCGATCGTGCCGCGCGGAGCCGAGACCCTGTCCGGACCGAAGTTCTGAAGCATAATGGAATTGCGGACAGCCACCAGGTCGCGACCTTCCCGGGCACGGACCCGTTTCTGCCTTTGCATTTCATATTTGGAACAGTGACCTCCGAATGGATAGGGTTTATTTTGTATGGACATAATCTGGATCTCGCATTTGTCCTCGCATGCCAGGCACCTGAATGTTTTTTTGATTTCCATAGTGCCAGCGAGGATATTATTAAGATTGTATGCCCGCAAAGCAACTTCTCCGTTCTGCAAGCGATCCCTCGCCATCAGGGCGGCACCAATGCATCCCATTAGCTCAGGGTATGAGGGGACTATAACCTTCCTTCTGGTGCGTGCCGCCACAGCCAGCGCAGCTGATCTATTGAGCGCTACTCCGCCCTGAAAAACCACATAATCTCCGATGCTGCGTGAACCTACCACCCGGGAGATGTAGTTATCCGCAATGGAATAAACAAGCCCGGCAACAACGTCATCCCGCGCTACTCCTTCCTGAAGAGCATTTCTAATATCGGAATTGATGAATGCCGCACACCGCTCCCCGAACCCAATTGGACTAATGCTGTTACAAGCATTCGTGCTGATCTTTTCCATGGCAATACCCATGTCCAACGATGCGGATTCTTCCAGAAAGCTTCCTGTTCCGGCAGAACATCCCTCGTTCATAGCATAATCTATGGGCACTCCCTTCAGAAACGAAATAAACTTTGAATCCTGTCCGCCTATCTCAAAAACAGTGTCAACCTGCGGCATCTCCTCCCCTGCAGCGCGCGCGTGAGCAAGAATCTCGTTGAAACTCAATGAGTTGTCAAGATAGACAGAGACCATTTCCCTTCCGGAGCCAGTAACTGCTGCTTGAATGATATTGATGGCGCGGGCGCCAATCTGCGAGATAATGTCTTCTATGCATTTTTGCACAGCGAGAATGGGGTTGCCGTGGGTTCTCAAGTAACTGCTTGCGCCGATGGAGCCATCAGAGGCGTTGAACAATACTATTTTTGTTGTGGTTGACCCTGCGTCCACACCAAGGATATAATCTGCCCCTGTCATGATTTTTCGCTCATTCTGTGGCCGGACCCTGTAGTCCAGTAATGATTCGCTTTCCTTAAGCGATCTCAATGTTTCAAAGCCCTGAACTCGCGCCTTTATCCATCTGTCCGGCGGAGGAATAACCATAGTCTCTGGAAGCTCGGATGCGAACAATGAGGCGCCGAATGCTTCCAAGTACGGGCTTTCCTTAAAAGCCAATATGCGTGAAGCAGGCATGAACTCCTGCAGAAATTCAAGAAAGAGATTATTCAAAGCCACTCCCCCTGAAATAACGACCGACTTTGCCGGCCATTGTGACTGTTCTACCATTTTGCTGATCTTGTTTGCCAGATCGTGTATCAGTGTCCTGGCAATATCTCCGGGGGTACATTCGCCCTTATTGAGTTTGTGCGTTGCGTCGGATTTGCAGTGGACGGAACACCGTGTTGCAATCCTGGTCAGTTTGCCGTTGCTTGCCGCGGCAAGCCCGTTCTGAATAGAGTATCCCATTCTGTGAAACTGCTGGACAATAAACTCGCCTGTTCCTGCAGCGCATTTAGAGGAGGAGATAATATTTCTAATTTTGCCTTCTTTCATTGTATATACGCTAAATGTTTCTCCCCCAAGTGAGAGAAGAATATCGGGTTTCACCTTGAAAAACGCTACGGATTTTTCAAGACACTCTGCTTCAGACCTGTAAGGAAGATCAATAAGGGCATTGGCTGTTGAACCGGTAACCACAACACGCGCATTGGCGCTATTAGCGCAGCGTTCGGCTATCTCCTGAACCCTGCCGGCTGGATTTCCTTCGTGCCGGACGATCTCTGATAGAGCCTCCCCTCCAAACATCCGCTGTACCCATTTCACTGATACAGCGCCGATCTCCAATCCGCCGAAGAAGTCGGACATTTTTTTATTAGTTAAAGAAGGGATGGCCAATTTTTCTCCGATAAGCAGGGCTCAAAATTATTATATCGGAACTCTTTAATTATAATAGTAACTAAGAAAAGTTCAGTTCTCTTCATGGAATATAAAATAATAGCAGAATGCAGATGCGATGTCAAAAATTTTTATACAATAAGATGGGTTATTTCCTGTTATTTAGACAAGATATCATTTATAATGAATAAATGCAGATCGTAAGAAAAAGATTAATACTGTTCATTTCTATCGGCGGGATAATGGCTATTTTTCTGTTCCTGATGAATATTTACCGCAAAACATTGAATGTCAAAACACATACGGTAACGCCTGGAAATGTTGAAGATATTGTCTCCTCCCTTGAAAGCGGAATACTTGAACCAGTCCGCAGGGCACGCCTTAGAGCTGAAACAACAGGTACAATTCTGAAAATTCTAAAAAATGAAGGCGAAAGGGTAACCAAAGGCGAAGCAATTATTAAGTTTAACAGCGATGAACCAAAAACAAGGATGGAGATTCAGAAATCTAATCTTGAAATGCTTGAGGCGCGGTTTGAAATAATTAAAGTAAATCTTGAGAATTTTAATAAAAGGTTAGAAAAATTAAGGAAATTATACTCTGAAGGTGGTATTTCTGAAAACCAGATTGAAGATGCAGAAACCCAGTTGAGATCTACAGAAAGTGAGGTCATTGCCGCTGAAGCTGGTGTAAGGCAGGCACAAGCAGTACTGGAATTGGCAAGGATTGAATTAAGCAAAACAGTACTCTCAGCGCCGTTTGATGGCATTATAACGGAGATAAATGCAAGAATAGGCGAAGTTCCATCCGGAGCGCTTAATGATATTTCAATTGCACCACTGTCTTCTCAATCCGGATTAACAATGCCATCCCTCCCCTCAGGGAACTACCTCTGCGAGATAATAGACGATTCCAGTTTCTATGTGGAAGCAAGATTTGATGAAATAGACGCTCTGAAAATAAAGACCGGAAACGAAGCAATGCTTTCTTCCGATGCTCTTCCTGAAAGGAATTTTAAAGGCGTTGTAAATGCTGTTTCCCCTGCTGTGTCCGGAAATCAGGACACAACAAGAAGCGTTACTGTAAAAATTGTTATAAAAAATACAGCCGAAGATATGCTGCTTGCAGGTATGTCATTTGACGTTGATGTAATTGTACACTCAGTGGGAAATGTCCTGGTGATCCCGACAAACACAATTATAGAAAGAAAAGGTGAACAATTTGTGTATGTGTTAAATGGAAAGCGCGTGAAAGAAATCGCAATAAAATCCGGCATTACAAATTGGGAATGGACAGAGGTTAGGAACGGGCTGAAAAAAGGGGATAAGGTTATAACATCCCTTGAGATAAAGGATCTGAAACCGGGTGCCAGAGCCAGAGAAGAGAATGGAACCACTGATTAATCTGCATAATGCATCAAAGGTTTATAAAATCGGAAAACTTTACATAAATGCGCTGAAGGATCTGAATCTGATCATTGAAAGTGGAGAATTTATCTCCATTATAGGACCTTCCGGTTCTGGTAAATCAACGCTTATGAATATAATCGGGTTCCTTGATATTCTAACCGAAGGGAGCTACCACTTTAGAAGCAAAGATGTCTCCTATCTTGAAGAAGACGAACTTTCGGGCATGAGAAACAGAGAAATTGGTTTTGTGTTTCAGAATTTCAACCTGCTTTCACGCACAACCGCTATCAAAAATGTGGAACTACCCCTTCTCTATGCGGGAGCAGACAGAAAGAGAAGGCAGTATCTTGCTGAAAAAGCGATTGAAACTGTAGGTCTCAAGCAGCGACAATTACACAATTCAAACGAACTTTCTGGAGGTGAAATCCAGCGGGTCGCAATTGCGAGAGCGATAGTCGCCAACCCACAGATTATCCTTGCCGATGAACCTACTGGCAATCTTGATTCAAAAACAGGAAAAGAGATTCTTGAAACATTTGAAAGATTGCATTCGCAGGGGAGAACCGTAATCCTTGTCACTCACGATCCTGCTGTAGCTGAAAAAGCAAACAGGATCATATCCCTTCTTGACGGCAGAATAAACAGAGATGTAAGGAAATAATATGGATATTATTGAGATGATAAGGGTTGCCTTTTCCTCCATTGCCGGCAACAAACTCCGTTCAGCCTTAACAATGCTCGGAGTTCTCATAGGCGTCAGTTCTGTAATATTACTTGTATCCATTACAACAGGCTTTAAGGAATTTCTGATTAGTCAGTTCTCCGGTATGGGAACAAACCTGCTTATAGTAAATCCCGGCAGAACGGAAACAAGGCGGCATGGCGGTCCGGGCCTGGCAGGAGTGAGAGACCTTACTATTGATGATGTCAACGCACTGAAAAAGAGAGCCACCGCCATTGAAGGGACGACGCCTCTTATAGTTGGCACTGCAGAGGTTAAATATTTAAGCAGAGCCAGAAAAGTAGCGGTTTTGGGAGTTGACGAGGAATTCACTAATGTTATAAATATGCAGGTATTCACAGGACGGTTCTTCTCAAAAGAAGATGCTTCATCCGCAAGAAGGGTTTGCACCATTGGACAGACGGTCAAGGATGAACTCTTCGGAAACGAAAACCCTCTCGGCAAATTTATCAAAATAGGAACTTCAAGATATAGAATAATAGGACTTATGGAGAAAAAAGGCACTATTCTCGGGACAGAGGATCTGGATGATCTTGTAATTATCCCTGTTATATCCGCACAAAGATTATTCAATACAGAGGCTCTTTTCGGGATACGTTCAAAAGCAAGAAGCAGATTTGTAATTGAAGAAGCAAAGCGTCAAATAACAGAAATAATTAAAAAAAAACATGGCAACAAGGAAGATTTTACAGTAATAACGCAACAAGCAATGTTATCAACTCTTGATTCTATTCTGAAAGGGCTCTCAACCACGCTGGCTGGAATTGCGGCTATTTCGCTGCTTGTAGGGGGCATTGGAATTATGAATATCATGCTTGTTTCTGTACGGGAAAGGACAAAAGAAATAGGTATAAGAAAAGCCGTAGGCGCCAAAAAAAGGGATATCTTATATCAGTTTCTTGTAGAATCCATAATACTAAGCCTTTTAGGAGGCATTACCGGAATCATGCTTGCATTTGTCGGTACGGTTATAACATCAATGCTTGTTCCCCAGATCCCCCCCCTTCTCAGTCTATGGTCCGTGCTTCTCGCTACAGTCTTCTCAATTCTCGTAGGAGTATTCTTTGGTGTGTACCCTGCCTACAAGGCTGCCCAACTGCATCCTATAGAAGCGCTTAGATATGAATAACCGATCTCTCTTAACTGCTGATTTTATAAAAGTTATCGCTGTAAATGTTCTTTTTCATATGAGTTTCACTGCTTTTTTTCTGTTGCCATTGCTTATAAAATCCCTTGGGGGCAATGAGGCTGACATCGGACTGATAATGGGGGCATCCGGGTTTGCCTCGGTGCTGATGATTCCTGTTGTCGGCAGTCTGGTGGACAGATTCGGACGAAAAATTTTTCTTGTTTACGGGACAATCATAATGTCCATAGCCTCACTGCTTTATATTTTTATCACTGACCTTTCAATACCCGCATTCATTTTCTTGAGAATTCTTCAGGGTGTGGGTTTTGCGTTCACATTTATCGCTGCGCAAACTATTGCAGTTGATATCGTGCCGGATGAGCGCCGGGCAGAAGGACTGGGGCTATTCGGCGTGTTTACTATGACCACACATGCTATAGGTCCTGCAATTGCCGAACTAATACAGGTTCATTTTGGGTATTCTGCGTTGTTTATTCTGTCAGGATTTTTTGGGGTAGCTGCTATGTTTTTTGCCTTAAAACTTAATGAGACTCATACAGTCAAGCAGAATTTTATCAATCCATTAAAGTTTATAGCAGAAAACCATCACCTGACCGGCATACTGCTGGCTACAACAATATGCGGTGCAGGTTTTGGATCCGTTCTCGTATTTATTCCGACATATATGAAAGAGTTGTCTCTCAATCCAATCAGCTCTTTTTTCCTTTCATACACTGCTGCAGCGATACTGACAAGACTATTCTTCGGGCACCTTGCTGATAAGTACGACCGGGGCAGAATCGTTCTCCCGTCAATGTTATTTTACGGATTAAGCATAATTGCCCTTATTTTTGTCCGAAATATACTTACAATCGCATCCATTGCTGTCGCTTTCGGAGTTGCGCACGGCTTAATATATCCGGCAATGGGCGCTATTGTAGTGGACAATGCAAAGAAAGAAAAGGGAAAGGCAATGGCATTTTACAGCGGGGCGTTCAATATTGGGGTAACGATGAGCTCCTTTATCTACGGCTTTCTGGCGAACTCTTACAGCTACGAAACAATGTATATCACTTCCGGAATCGTAGTTATTATAGGCATGCTGATATTAAAAATTTAAAATCTATTTCAGCGTCTTCAGAAAATCAATAATTTTTTTGCGCTTCTCCTTATCGGAAACACTTGTTACCATTTTCGTCGTTGCATCGCTTTTTTTGCTGAGTTCCTTCACCGCACTTTGGGGGCTATTGAGCAATTTATCAAGATTTTCGGTTGTCCATTTCCAGCCACCGCCGGCAATGGAAGCATCTCTGCCGACGATGCCGAAAAGGTTGGGCCCCACTTTTGTTGGACCCCCCTTTTCAAAGGTGTGGCATGCAGCGCAAATCTTTGCCTCGTCCGGAACATCAGCAGGGAATGCTGCGCCGGCAAGGACAAATATAAAAAAAGCTCCAATAGCAAAAATTCCTTTCATATTTTACCTCCGGTTTTTTATTATAATTTATTTTATTAAAAAGTCAACATATGAATTTGCTTTTACCAGCAGACAGGGCTAATACTTGACATTAATTACATTGTTATAGTAAAATCAAAAAATAATGATTTCCTTCTCTGCAATCCTGTTTGTAATAGCGCTGAATGTCCAACCTCAATTAAGCAGCAGGAACCCTATTGAGATTCCAATACCCAAAAAAGATTTTTCGGTAATGATAGTGGATTCCGAGGATAATAAAATATCGCTTACAGGTTTTAGTTGTAACGGGGAGATTTATCTAAATGGCGCGTTTGGAAAGGCAGATATAGCTGTGAGTTTTGAAAAAATCAAGATAATTGAATTCAATCGCGTGGAGAATGACATTTTTGCGGTGATAAAAATGAAGGATCAGACGGAAACGAAAATCAAGGTTAAAAAAAGTCTGCCTTTTTACGGCAGGACCGGTTACGGAAATATAATTATCAAAGCCGAAGATATCACACTCATTGAATTCCAGTAGCATCTTCATTAAGCCATATGGGGAACATAATAAACGTTGGAAAACTTAACTATCTCAATACCATCATCTTTTTTCTTGAACTGGAAGCCGGTTCCGGAAATTTGAGATTCTTTAACGGACATCCATCCCAGCTGAATCATATGCTGAGAAACGGTGAGATTGACATCAGCCCATCATCTTCCATTGAATTTGCTATGAGGCCAAGGCAATATCTTGTATTGCCGGACATTTCCATAAGTTCAATCAAACATGTAAAGAGCGTGCTCCTCTTCTCAAAAGTGGCATTGTCGGAGATAAGCTCCAAAAGAATAGCTATAACCACTGCCTCTGCTACATCTGTGGCACTGTTGAGGATATTGCTGGAAATATTCATGGGCCATAAACCGGATTATTTCCCCTCTTCTTCTGATCCTTATACCGCATATACTAATGCTGATGCAGTGCTTGCCATCGGAGACGATGCTTTAATGTACAACAGGAAAATAAAAGCCGAATTTGTTTATGATCTGGGAAATATCTGGCATGAATTAACCGGACTGCCTTTTGTCTTCGCCCTATGGATCATGAGACGGAATTCGTTCTATGGAAATAAAGGAGGATTTAAACAATTACATCAGGTACTGCTGGCCGCAAAAAGGAAATTTGTTCAGAACAAGGAAAGTTATCTTGAAAATGTCCCACAGAACAAATGGATGAGCCAAGAGGATATATTACTGTACTGGCAGACGCTCAATTATGATTTGACCCCGCTGCACATGGAGTCTTTAAAAAAATTTTATGAACTGTCAGCAAAGATGACGTTCATACCAAAAGCGCCCCATATTGCTGTTGCGGATTTATGATTATGCTTGAAAGATTACAAAAAGCAATTGCCCGTTCGGGCATGTATTCCAGGAGGGAAGCAGAAAGATTAATAACTCACGGAAAGGTATCCGTTAATGGTAAAATAGTCAGCGAACTCGGGACACAGATAGATCCGGGCAAAGATATCATAAAGATAGACGGCAGAAAGGTAATAATCCGGAAAGACAAAATCGTTATAGCTTTTTACAAACCGAGAAAATGTCTTTGTACTTCCTCTGACCCCGAAGGACGGCCGGTTATCATGGATTTTTTGCCAAAAGATTGCCGGGGGCTAAAAATTGCGGGACGGCTGGATTTCAATATGACAGGACTTGTTATTCTTACAAATGACGGAGAGCTGGCCAACAGGCTTACCCATCCAAGATTCGGCAGTACCAGAATATATACTATTAAACTCAAGAAACCATCAGAAGATAAGCAGTTGGATAAGATCGGCAAGGATATACTCTCTGTCAGAAATCTTGCTGATTCATGGATTGAGGTAAAAATCCGCTGTGGTGTAGAGAAAAAACTCTTTTATCTCTTTCTCAAGGCAGGCATCATGCCGGAAAAGGTAAAAAGGATTGCTATTGGGAGCATTAAACTCGGAAAGTTGCAGCCAGGCGAATTCAGACGTCTAATTCCCGATGAAATTAAAGAACTTTCAGTTTGATTTATAATTTCACTTTACAAAACATAATGTATTTACTAAAATATTCGCACTTATAAAGAAGAGGCAACTATAAAAATTATTTACAGTATAATTTTATACTTTTTCGTATAATCGTATTGTTTGGGGGTATAATGTAAAAAGAAGGAGGGATACATGGATAAGGCGGTCATCACAGGAATCGGAGTTATATCATCTATTGGTTTTGGAGTAAATAACTTCTGGGATGGACTGATTAACCAGAAAAACGGCATAAGAAAAATTACCCGTTTTGATACCTCAATCTATCCATGTCAGTTGGCATCAGAAGTTGATTTTAATTCCAGCTTGTTTTTTGAAGATGAAGAGACATGGATGATGTCAAGAAGCACCCAGTTTGTCACCGCGGCATCCATGCTTGCATGGAAGGATGCCGAACTTGATTCAAAGCATGATGCATTAAGATCAGGCGTGGTTGTGGGTACAGCTTTAGGATCAATGGATATCTTTGACCTGTATTTTTCTGTCTTTAACAAACAGGACTACGAAAGCATTAATCCCCTTTATATAGGATTAGGAAACAATAATGCCGGAGTAGGATCAATCGCAAAAAAATTAGGACTGAAGGGGTATAACCTTACGGTTTCTTCGGGGTGCAATTCCGGGCTTGTAGCGGTTTGCGCAGGATATGAGGCAATAATCAGAGACTATGCCGATATTGTTATATGCGGCGGAGTGGAGACGCCTCTTTTCCCTTCTTTATTCACCGTTTACAATATTGCAAAAACCCTTACCCGCAACAGTGATTCAGTCACTGCAAGCAAGCCCTATGATAGATCCAGAGATGGGTTTGTGGTAGGCGAAGGTTGTGCCATGGTCGTGCTTGAAAGCCTTAAACACGCACAAAAAAGGGACGCAAAAATCTACGCAGAAATTGCAGGGTTTGGAATGACAAATGACGCAACCAAACTTAACATGTTTGACCATCACGATATAACCGGCTCAACCCAGGCATTTAATATTGCATTATCCCGGAGTGATATAATGCCGGAAGATGTAGATTATATCTCCGGCCATGCAAGTTCTGCCAAGGCGCTTGATAAAAAAGAATCAGCAGTGATAAAAAATGTTTTCGCTGATAACCTAAGGGAAATTTCCATTAGTTCAATCAAAGGGAATATCGGCCACAGTTTCGCAGCCACATCCGGATTGCAGGTCGCAGCCACATCCATGGCTGTTTTCTCTGATACAGTCCCCCCTACCCTAAACTTCAAGGAGCCCGATGATGGCTTTGAAAACATTGACTATACACCCAATATCCCTAAAAAACGCCCAATTCAGCATGCAGCCATAAATGCCTACGGTTTAGGGGGAAACAACAGCGTTTTAATTCTAAGAAAATTCCTTGACAGAAAAGCCTGACTATGTGGTATAATTATAAAAGAACAAAATTTAGTTTTGAGAATTTTCTCTGGAGGATTTATGCAAAACAGTATGATGGACTACTTAAATATCATGAACAATACAAAAAGTTAGTTTATAACGTGACAAATATTATGAATTACAATTTGAAAAACGAAAATCAGAAAATTCTGGATGCCGGGTGCGGAACTGGGAATTTCACCATGGCGCTTGCTGAAGAAGGGTTTACCGCTATAGGAATTGACAGATCAGATGCAATGCTCAAAATGGCATCAGGAAAAGTTTGTGCGGTTCCATTTAGAGACAGATGCAACTTTATTCTTGCTGACATTGAGGGGGAATTTGCCTTTTCCCGCGGGAAAAGATTTGACGGCGCAATAGCAATTCACAGTTTTTATACGCTCAGAGATAAATCTTCTTTTCTTGCAAGGGTATATGATATTCTTAATGATGGCGGCATATTTATCATCTGCGATCCTTCCAGGCGGATGTCTGCCAGGGAAATATTGAAAGAATCCCTTTTTTCTCTTAAAAAGGAATTAAAATCAGGACGTAAGATTCAGGAATTAGCTTCTATTATTGCCGGCATGATAATTGTTACAACATCCAATATATTGATTCAAAGGATGAAGAAGAATAAGTTCCGGTGCTTCAACAGAACAGAACTGATTGACTTTTTAATCTCCGCCGGATTCAAAATAATATCAGCAGAAGAGAGTTGTTTGAATAACAGCCATGTTTTTATTGTCGCACAAAAACAAAAAGAACTTCCAGATCAATATAAAAACAAGGGAATCAATTAGGAGGGTCGTATGAATATCCATGCACTTGAATTTTTAATATCATCCATTGGCATACTGTGCATTTGTGTGTTTATTTATTTGAAGAATTCGCAGAGAATTGAGAACAGAAAATTGGTTGCATTCCTCTTCTCCCTTGCAATGTGGCAATTAGCAAACTTTTCAATAATAACATCGCCAGACGAAGGTTCTGCCCTGATTATAAGCAAGATACTGCGATTCGGACTGTTATTTGTTTATTCCACATTTTTTGATTTTACCCTATCTATCACAGGGCAAAGGGAAAGACACAAACTTCCTCTTTTGCTTGCTTATCTTAGTTCGGTTTCTCTTTATATTCTCAACTGGTTTCCTGTTTTCACTCCGGGAGTTTTAAGGTATGAATACGGATATTATCTTAAATCAGGGAGCCTCTATCCAATTTTTATCGTGCTGTTATTGGGTTATATTTTTTATTCTCTATACCTTATGGTAAAAAGCATGAAGATAGATGCAACTATCCGGAATAAGATAAAATTTATATTTTTTGGAAGTGCTATCGGTATTTTGGGCAACATAATAAACATTCTTCCCATGTACGGGATCTCTATTTATCCACTTGGCACGCTTATGCTTATAATATATGTCATGATACTTACCTATGCGGTTATACAGAACAGAATTATTGAGGTGGAACTTGCAGTAACAAGGGGAATGATTTATTCCGGAGCGCTGATAATATTTGTGTCGGCATTCACATTCCTGCTTTATTTAGAGAGTTATTTTTTGCCAGGTATTGATACAAGGATACTTGCCATGGCAGACTTTTTCCTACTCTACTTGCCATCATATTTTTTCCTCGCAAAAACACTTCCAAAGACCGAAGTAACCATAAATCTGAAGTTAAGCAAAAAATATCGCTTGCAGCATAATCTTAATAAAATCCTGCAGAACATCACCGAGTTTACCGATATTAAAAATTTCCTAAAAACCCTGTCTTACGCTGTGGGCACCGGGTTTACCTGCATTTTTAAGAATGGCGGGGAGTACTTTGAGACCGTGACTCCAGAGGGCGTCAAACTTAATTTTTTATCCGAACATAAAGAATACAGTACTATACTCAGGGAACTTGAGAAGGAAAAAGAACCCATTGTCGTAAATGATAAACCCGGAGACACTAATGTGCATGCAGAGTTAAATAAATTAAATACCTATGCTGTTATACCCTTAATGGATAAAGGCGAAATCGTAGGCATGCTTACGCTGGACAAATCCCTGTCTCATAAATTCTTTTCAAAGACTGACTTTGAGATCCTTATGGACGTTGCAGAAAAGGTTGCGGAAATCCAAAAGAGAGAATTAAAAACCAACAGCAGGGTTGAGAAAATGGAAACAGAATTAAAGAAAACAAAAGAACACCTTTTCTTTGAATCAGAACGGCAGCAGGAACAATCAAGAGTCTATATGAACATCATTAAAGCTCAGGAAGACATTATAGAGCACCTCAAAAACAGCATAATTCATCAGACTAACAATATAACTGCACAAAAGAACCAGGGATCTTCTCCTGTGATAATTGATGAATCCGCCGTTATTGCTGAATCGCAGCAGATGCAAGGCATTCTGTTAAAGCTCCAGAGGGTTGCGCTACTTGAATTTCCAATTCTTATAACAGGAGGGCAGGGAAGCGGTAAACTGCATATTGCCAAATACATCCACCATATAAGCAACAAGAAAAAATTAAAGATAATCAACTGCGCCAATCTTGAAGATAAAAACATAGAATTTATTCTTGCAGAAAACGTTGATGCTAACGCTAATGATTCCTCCATGCTTACGGTTATTCTACAAAATATAGATCTGCTTGATTCTTCTTCCCAATTAGCGCTTTTCAAAATCATTGAAACAGGTTCTCTTAGATCTCAAAATGGCGCTGGTATTATATTCAAGCCAAGGTATATTTCCACATCAAAAAGAAACCTTGACAGCCTTTCCAGCCAGGGGGTTTTCAATAAATCACTCTACAACGCTATAAATGTATTCTCCTACTATATACCCTCGCTCCGGGACAGAAAGGAAGATATCCCTGTACTTACGGAGTATTTCCTTGATATATTCAATCTTAAATACAACATGAATGTTTCCCCTACCCAGGATTACAGATCTGCTTTAACCGAAAGAATGTGGCAGGGAAACGTCCTGGAACTAAAAATGGAGATTGAAAAATTAGTATCCGGATCACAGTCAAAAACAACACCACAAAAATTCATTTTTA
>Ga0209321_10001572_pt1 | contig 15581 bp, 12 predicted proteins | sample Rifsed16ft4_FD_184012 | JGI IMG/M metagenome (GOLD analysis project Ga0209321, IMG submission 184012) | Soil microbial communities from Rifle, Colorado, USA - sediment 16ft 4 - CSP-I_5_4 (version 2) | ecosystem: Environmental > Terrestrial > Deep subsurface > Rock core/Sediment | place: Rifle... | reverse complement strand
AGGATGTAATTACCGGTGGAGGAATCACTTCCTGTACATCAGGTGTTGTTATGACCGTTTCCAATAAATCTGCCAGCTTGTGTCGATAAAAGTAAGCTGCCGCACCGGCTTCGGCAACAATAGCCACGACCAGGGCAACCTCCAGCCAGGTGCCTGCAGCCGGAGGGAACCCCGGCCACCTCCCTTTGAGCGTGTTCTTAAGTCCTGTGCCAGTTCCTATACCCAGACCTACTTGTGCAGCCCGTTGCAGATATTCTTGACGACGCGATTCCAGCAAATCAAGAGGATAGACGTTATTGTCGTCTTTCAACTTTGACAATAAGTCAATGACCTTTTGGTCGTTGGAATTGTTTTCCACGTCGATTCTTCACCAGCTCTCTCCAAGTTGCAGACCGAGAACCTTTCTCAACTTGGCGATCCCGCGGTTCTGGATCACTTTTATGTTGTTTACCTCTTTGCCGATGATTTCAGCGGTCTCTTTCAGGCTGAAATCCTCCAGAAAGCGCAGGATAATTACATGACGCTGGTCTTCTGTCAACTCTGTATTCATGGCCGAAATGAGCGCATCCATCATCACGCGCTCCTCAATCTGAGTTTGAGTGGGTGTAAATTGTCCTTTCTCGTAAATGCCTACGGCTACTTCCAGCGGAGCGTTGTGCTGGTTATCGCGCGAACGGTCAACGACAAGATGGTAGGCGGTTTGATAAAGATACGATCGCAGATTTGTGCGTGGGCCTTTACCGGCTGCAAACTGTTCCAGAAGCTGCGAGAATACGTCACCGACAATGTTATCCGCCACAATCGGATCGTGACTCAGCCGCAGAGTATATTTGTAAATAGCGGGCGCGAACTGATCGAAGATGGCAGTAAGCGCTTCCTCGTCCAGCTTCTGAGCGGCTTTAAGTAGAGCGACTCCCTCTTTCATAAGAGGTCCTCGCTTTTACTTTCCTTCACTTTATACAAGACGCCAATGAATGCATACAGGTTTCGAAATGGCATGAAAAATGAACCCGCTTTAATAGTATTATAAACCTTTGCTATTGTCCAGAGCATTGATCGAGGCAAACAGCACAAAATTCCAGCCTTGATCTTTGAATAAGAGGATTTTGTTCCGATAAATCTCTAACAAGGCAAATGTAACAAAATCTGCGGCTACCGAGTCTACTTTGTATTGTTATTGATATAATTTTAGAGAGGAGATTTCCATGTTTTCATCATTTGAAGGTCCTGATCGCCGGAAGGAGGAGGAGCGGGTTGGAAAGGAAGGCCGTCTTCCACCCGGGCAGGCGCTTACACTCAAATTCCCGGTTCTGCATTACGGCCCTGTACCGCATTTTAACCCTGCTACATGGGATTTCCGTGTATGGGGACAAGTGGAGGAGGAAAAACGCTGGACATGGGATGAATTCAACCAGCTGCCTCGCACGAAAATTCAGATGGACATCCACTGCGTGACTCGCTGGAGCAAGTTCGATACCGTGTGGGAAGGTGTCTCAGCCAAAACAATGGCGGAAAACGGTCTCTTCAAAATCAAGCCTGACTCCACGCATGTGATGCAACACGCCGAATATGGTTTCACCGTAAACCTGCCGCTCGAAGTTGTTTTACAGGATAATTTCCTGCTTGCCACGCATTTCAATGGCGAGCCCATCTCATCGGATCATGGTTATCCACTGCGCGGCGTGGTGGGATTTATCCCCGGCCGCGCCAAACTGGAAACACCTTATCTTTGGAAGGGCGCAAAATGGCTTCGTTCCCTGGAATTCATGACGCGCGACCGTCGAGGTTTCTGGGAGCAGGCTGGCTACCATAACCGCGCGGATGTATGGCGCGAAGAAAGATTTGGTTAATCAAATGTTCGGGCGACAATTCAACTGTCGCCCGAACCGGTTAAGGGCGTGTCCCCAGTGTAACGGTGATATCCATGGGCTGCCCGTCACGCAGGATGGTCAGCACCACTTTGTCACCGGGGGATTTGGTTAACGTAAGATAACTTAGCAATTGATCAAAGGTGTGAACAGGTTTCCCATCAAATGCGGTAATAATATCGCCGCCCGCGTTGATTGGGATGCTTGTAGGCGTATCTCCAGCCCGGATGCCGGCTTGATCGGCGGGACCTCCCGGAGTTACACTGGTCACATAAGCGCCCGTATACGTATTCAAACCAAGCGCCTCAATTTCTGCAAGCCCAAGGTCACTGGAAGAAGAAATGCCCAGGTAAGGATATTCATATTTTCCGTCGCGGATCAGGAACGGAACGATGCGTTTTACCAGATTGATCGAGATGGAGAATCCCACGCCTGAGTTAACGGCATTCCCCGTCGCCCCATTAAAATCATCGGTCCTTATGGACTGATTGATGCCCACCACTTCGCCATTCAAATTGAAAAGCGGACCGCCCGAATTGCCCGGATTGATCGCCGCATCGGTCTGAATGATATCGGCTGTGCTGAAATGGCCTCCTTCCGGCGAAACGTGGGCAACCTGGGTTCGTCCCAGGCCAGAGACAATACCCAGGGTCATCGTGCCACTCAACCCAAATGGATTGCCAATGGCAACCACCTGTTCCCCCACGCCAAGAGTGCTCGAATCGCCGATCGCCAATGGGTGAATCTCCTCAGGAGGTGCATCTACTTTGATGACTGCCACATCTGCATCTATATCCGAACCGATGACAGTGCCAAATGCCTTGAAGCCAGATGAAAAGTCCACCTCCACTTCGCTTGAGCCCTCAATGACATGCTGATTGGTGATCACATGACCTTCGCTGTCAAAGACAAAGCCTGATCCCAGGCTGTTGCCGGAACGAATGGCAACAACACCCGGGAGCACTTGCTGGTAAAGTACTTCAAGGGTGCTGCCCTGTTCGGCGGGATCGAGCGGAGTGGGTAGGAGGGGAGGATTCGTTTGGACGTTCAGATCAGGTGTCGGCTGGGAAAGAGGCGGGAGTCCCGTTATCTGGCAGGCCATCGCTGAGATCACCAAAACTGATATAACTAGTAAAACACGTTTCATTTTTTCCTTCCTAAAATTTAAGCCGCGAGGCTTCATCCAATAATTCACGTTGTTTGGCTGAAAGATATTTGGGAATTTGTACTTTTAGGCGCACGTAAAGATCGCCTTTTTCATTTGGGTTCCTGACATGCGGCATGCCGCGTCCACTTAAGCGGAAGACCTGTTCAGGCTGGGTGCCCGCGGGGATATTGAGTTTTACTTTGCCGTTCAGGGTCTCCACATCCGCTTCGCCGCCGAGAATGGCTGTAAATACGCTGACTGTCGCTGTCGTATGCAGGTCGTTGCCGTGTCGTTCAAATCGTTGGTCGTCCTGCACATCAACGATCAAATACAGATCCAGGCCGTTTGGACCCGCTCCTGCCACGCGTACTTTTGAACCCGTGCGAACACCGGCCGGAATGCGGACTTGTTTCTGTTTGCCGTCACTTTGAATGAGGCGCGTCGTTCCGTTGTAAGCCTCTTCAAGGCTGACCTGAAGTTCCTGCTGATATCCTTGTGTCTGTGGACGTCTTGATCTGGGCTCTTCGCCTCTTATGCCAAAGATGGTGCGGAAGAAATCCGAGAACACATCGTCCATATCGCCGAAGTCAACGCGCGTACCGCCAGGGTAGCCGCCATATTGATCCCAGTTGAAGTCGCCGGGCGCGCCGCGTCTCTGCCAGTTCGAGTAGTCGCTTCCAAGCCTGTCGTAATGGCCGCGTTTTTTGGGATCGCTCAACACCTGATAGGCTTCGTTGATTTCTTTAAAGCGTTCCTCGGACTGTTTATCCCCCGGGTTGCGGTCAGGATGGTATTGCATCGCAAGCTTGCGATATGCCTTGCGTATGTCACCTTCGCTGGCTTTGCGATCCACACCCAGGATTTTGTAGTAGTCTTTGTAGTCCATGATAGTATTGTTACACCGCGCCGTATGCTAGTCAAGCATCCAATTGAATGATTAACATAACTCTAATTCATTGATCACGGATGAAATCCAGCTTTACGCGCCGCCGAAAGTTGATGCCGCTAAACGAGCGTTTTCGTGAGATAGAATTCTCCGCGTTCGAAACCGCGCTCGAGATAATATCCCCGCGTACCCACGGCCGAAATGACAGCCATCCGCTTGAATCCGTTCGCCTTCGCGACCGACTCTGCCTCTTCGAGCAGGCGCGTTCCCAATCCCGCGTGTTGCGCCGCACCCTCTTTTTCCGCACCCACGGGCAGGGACTGTCCATAGACGTGCACCTCCCGGATCAACGCCGCCTCATCCAGATCGGACATGCCTGTTCGAGGAGAGTCTTTGCCCGGCAGGGACAAACGAATAAAGCCGGCCAGCCTGTCATCCGCTGTGACATACGAAATGAAATGTTCCTGCGCTGCGCCTGCTGGATAGACCCTGTCATCAAGCTTCAGTGACTCCGGATCCACAGGCTTCCCGCGCACTTCGCGGCAACGGATACAATCGCAATGCGTGCCGCGTCGTTCCATCTCAGCGTGCACATCCTGCCGCAGGCTGGTGCGCCGGTTCCCTTCAACGACGTTTGTAGATGGAATATCCCGGATGACCCTGTTCACGCGGCAATAGCGCGGAATCGCCGGCTTGATATCGGCAATCAGGTCTATCAGCTCCTGTGTTGTGTAGGGTTTGAATTCGCCGCGCTGCCAGTATTCGTAAAGCTCCGCATTCGCAAGCAGTTGGTTAGGGTAAATTTTTATTTCATCGGGACAGAAGTCGGTCCAAAGTTTTGCGAAATCTTCGCGATCAGATTCCGGGGTTGCGCCGAGCAGGTTTGGCATCCAGTGCAACACGATCTTGAACCCCGCGGCGCGCAGCAGGGCAGTTGCGCGCCGCGTACATTGCACGTCATGCCCGCGCTTGTTGATCTCAAGGATGTGGTCGTCCAGGCTTTGCGCGCCCATCTGCACTTTGGTCACGCCGAGATGACGAAGCCAGCGCAATTCATCCGGGTTGATCTCATCGGGACGCGTTTCAATGACAAGGCCCACATTGCGGTGATGGGTGGATTCATTGATTGAATGAGTTCCTGCAAGGTTGATGTTTTCTCCCTCACCCCTGTCCCTCTCCCACTGGGAGCGGGTGTCCGGAGGACGGGTGAGGGGGGCATTCATCGCATCAAAGCATCTCTTGACGAACCATTCCTGATAATCGCGCTTGTAGGCGGACCAGGTCCCTCCAAGTATCAATAACTCGATCTTATCAGTGGGATGTCCTACGGACTTTAGTTGTTCGATACGCGAACGGACTTGCGCGTACGGATCGAATTCATGCTCCAGCCCGCGCATCGCGCCCGGTTCGTCGGGCAGGTAGGATTTGGGCATGCGCACATCGGTGGGGCAGAAGATACATTTACCGGGACACGGATACGGCTTGGTCAGCACCGTGACCGTCGTCACGCCTGAAAGTGTGCGCATTGGCTTAAGCCGAATCCGTTCGAGCAGGCGGGCCTCCTCCCTGATCTCTCCCGCCGCGACCATCTCATTGTAGATCGCCACAAGCATGGATTTGTTGAGATAACCTCCCGCGTGGAGCGGATGACTGCGGAGAGTCTTTGTCACATCACGCCCGCGTCGGATTTCATCCAGCACAAGGCGCGCCAGATCTTTTTTATCGGGTGTGAGGAGGTGAGTCTCGCGCCAGCGCTCCTGTCTTTCTGTTTGCATTACTTTTCCTTCACTTTCAATGGATGCGATAACAGATCATTTTCTTCCGGAAGGTGTTCGATCTCACTTGCTGTAAACATGGGAAGATTATACCCGTTATAATCACAGCATGGATTCGAGCACGGCCGCGCGCTTGATAGAACTCAATCGCGATTTTTACGATCGTTTTGGTAGTTCCTTCTCCGCGACGCGCCAGCGGATTCAGCCTGGAGTCCGCCGCGTGCTCGGAATGCTCAATGGGGACGAATCCATATTGGATCTGGGCTGTGGGAACGGCGAACTGGCGCGCGAACTGGCGAAACGCGGCCAGCGCGGCTCATATCTGGGCGTAGACTTCAGCCGGCCCCTGCTCCGGGATGCGGAACTTCCACCCGAGGGCGTCGGCGTGGCGCCGTGGCGACATTTTTCTGCCAGATTCGTGCATGCGGATTTGGCTTCCCCCTCCTTGCTAGATGTCATTGCGGGGAGTGGCGCAAAAGACGCCACGACGAAGCAATCCCCTCATTCGCCTGAGATTGCTTTGTCGGGCCGGGTCTCGATACGCAAAGAGCGCTACTCGACCACCAGCCCTCCTCGCAATGCCATGTTTGATATTGTGCTTTGTTTTGCTACTTTACATCACATACCATCCCATGAGCTTCGGGTGAATATCTTGCGTATAGTTCGCCAATTGCTAAAGGATGATGGACTCTTTATCCACTCCCACTGGCAGTTCTTGAACAGCGAAAAGCTCAAAGCGAGAATCCAGCCCTGGGAGGCCGCGGAAATTCCCTCGTCCGCGGTGGATGCGGGGGATTACCTACTCGATTGGCGAAATGGAGGGAACGGTCTTCGTTACGTGCATCATTTTGGTGAGCAGGAATTGGATGAACTTGCCAAAGCCAGCGGCTTCCATGTCACCGATACGTTTTATTCGGATGGCGATGGCGGCAGACTCGGGCTATACCAGAATTGGAGACTTGCTTCCTAGCACAACCCATGTAAGAATCAACGGGTTGGTCGAGTCTAGACTAAACAAATGTTCTACTTTTTAATAAGTTTACTTTGATGGGAGCGTACTATGGCAGTTGATATGTATCCGCGCATTCAAGAAAGTTTGGATGAAAAACGCCAAAACGTGACTGAGTTCCTGGAGACGGCACCGGATGCCGAGAAGGAAATCTGCTTGTGCGAGGACGAGCGTGGCGTTCACGCTCATCTGGAAGTCATCGAGACAAGCCTGGAGAAAATCGAAGATAACACCCTGGGTATTTGTGTGATCTGTCATGAGCCCGTGGATAGTGAGCTTCTACAGATGGACTATACTGCCAGCGTGTGTCTGGGTCACTTCACTGAGGAGGAACTGCGTCAACTCGAAAGTGAGCTTGAACTTTCACAAGTCGTCCAGCGCGCTTTATTGCCACAACGCGTCCCCAATATAAGAGGGGTGGAACTGGCTGCTTTCAATCGTCCTTCTGAGATCATTGGCGGCGATTACTTTGACTTCTTTCAATTCCGTGATGGAACCCATGGACTGGTGATTGCTGATGTGAGCGGACATGGCGTTTCTGCTGGTATGCTGATGAGCAGCCTGCAAACTGCTTTGCGGACGATGGCCCCCGACTCTGACTCGCCGGCCGAAATCCTGGAGAGGATCAACCGCTTTTATATTCACAACATTAACTTTACTACTTTTGTGACGGTTTTTCTGGCACGTTTCGATCCTGCCAGCCTTACACTTACGTACGTCAATGCCGGGCATAATCCTCCGGCCGTCCATCGTAAGGGAATTCCCGAGATCACCTGGCTTGGACCGACTGCACCGGCAATCGGCCTGGTCGAGGAATTCCATCCCAGAACTGAATCGATCGTATTTTCGAAAGGTGACTCATTGTTGCTCTATACAGATGGAGTGACTGAGGTATTGGACACCAGCAACAATGAATTTGGGCAGGAGCGACTGGCCGAGGTTCTTAGACAAAATAGCAACCTGACGGCGCCCGATATGCTTCAGGTCCTGCGCCAGGGTATGGGTGCATTTGGAGACAACAGGCCGCTGGTCGATGATGTGACCATGATCGCGCTAAAAATTTCAGACTAAATGTTCATCAAAAATCGGAGAAACTCTCCGATTTTTGATCTATGTTTTTCTAGAGACTAATCGCTACACGATTCCGCCCTTTGTGTTTTGCAATGTACATTGCCTGATCGGCGCGTGCAATAAGCGTTTCCAGATCGAGCGTGTTCTCATCTTTCCTCGAAACGCCTATGCTGACCGTGATATTTAGCTCCCGATTGGAAACTTTCATCGGCGTTTCCTCAATCGATGCGCGCAATCGTTCAGCTACCTGCATGGCTGTCTCTGAGTCGGTTTCGGGCAGGAGGATGACAAACTCTTCGCCGCCGTATCGGCCGACGAGATCTATCTCACGGACTGAATGCTTGCAGCGCTGTGCAAACTCCTGCAGGACCTGATCGCCCAGTGGGTGACCGTAGTTGTCATTGATCTGTTTAAAGTTATCAAGGTCCAGCATCATACAGCAGAATGGACGCTTCATACGCTGCGCCCTGAAAAATTCAATCCTGCCCAACTCGAACAGACTGCGACGATTCTGTAAACCGGTGAGAGGATCAGTTAAAGCGAGGCTTTGCACCTCCTGAAAAAGACGGGCACGTTCCAGGGAATTCCCGATCTGTTTCGCGAAGATCGACATGATCGGCAAGTCTGCCTTTGTGACGCTTTTTCCCCATACCCATAAAATTCCGAGGAGATTCTCTTCGAACATGAGTGGCAGCCGCAAGAGTACATCATCGAAGCTGATCCCGACTCCCTCGAGAATATTCGAGATGTCTTGCTCCCGCCTGTGAGTGAAAAATATCTGGATTTCTTCCCCCGGATTCGATATGACCATGGGTTGGGAGATATCTTCGATCTCCATTACAGAGTTCAATTTGCTCAACGGAAATTTATATCCCAGGAGCGGTAAACCGATGCGCATCTCGAATTGCTCAAGCACCTGGGATTCCATCGAGGTGTAATTGAAGGTAAACGTATTTTGAGCCTGATGATATAAGGCGGTTGCGCAGGTGAGATCGATCTTTCGCAGTTCCTCCCCCAAGACCTGAACGATCTCATCGGGGCTGAGCGCTTTTTCGATGTGCGTTGTAATGTGAGCAAGAGCATAAATCAAATCGTTGGAGTGGGCCAGTTGATCGAGCCATTGTCGTTCAGCCGCTGCGGCGCGCAGTTGTTCGATGGCGGTTGCCAGTTGACCCGCCAGCGTTCCCAGCAGGAGTTCGTCATCTTGGGAAAAAGCGTCAGGTCTGGTGCTCTCAGCATTGATCACGCCCAGGACCCGGTCTTTGAGCTTGATGGGCACGCAAAGTTCAGAAGAGGTTCCTTGGTCAACCTCAAGGTAATTTTGTATACCATCTACATTTCCGATACGAATCGGTTCACCTGTTTTGGCAACCTGTCCACTGATGCCCTGGCCAAGTGGAATATCGGTTGGAAGTAGATCTCTGGCAGAAACGAAGCGATAAGATGGGTGCGGGTGCAAGACGCCCTTCTCCTCATCCATCAGGAGTATCCCGAAGTTATCAGGGAACAAATTATTGCCAATAATTTCGGTCACACGCTCTATCAACTTGTCGACGGTATCCACCTGAGTAGAGACAAGGGCAACCTCATGCAGCACGGTCAGTTGTTTTACCTGTTTTTGCGCATCCTCAAGCAGTTGCATTTTCGTCAGAACCAAAGCGATTTGCTGTGCCACGATCTCAGCGTACGTGATTTCACCCTGCTCAAAATGGCGCGCAATGTCGTATCCCAGGTAGAAGGATGCCATCTTTTTGCCTTGAACGATAAGCGGTACCCCGAGCATCGAATGACTTGGAAACATCGAGGCAATCTTTGGGCTGATGTGGGAGGATGATTTTAGATCTGGAATAGCCAATGGATGCCCGAACTCCATAACCGCCGCAGCTAATGTTCTCTCGCCGGGCTCAAATCGTAATGTGGGGTAAATTTCGCTCATCGAACCATAGGCAGTTACCGGGGTCGTGATCTTGTTTTCCTCGTCCCAGAAAGCAAAGAAAGCGTCATCGGCTCTAAATAGCCTGGCGATCCGCTCCATCAGAGCTTTAAGAACCGATTCCAAATCCCGCGCTTCAAGAACGATCCTTGTGATGTTGTTAAGCGATTCCAGAAAGTTTGTGTAGTTCTGGTGGTCTTTTTCAAGCTCCTCCAGCCTGATGAGGGCTTCTCTTCGTTCGCGTGTAACGGTTCCGAGTCTGCCAACGACAAAGGCGACAATGAACAGGGCAAACGTGCCTATGATGGTGCTCGGGGCAATGGGAAATGCTATATATGAATGTTCTGACCATATGTGAATGAATTCATTTGCCAGAATAGACAAAATTACTGTCAGCACCCCGCCTCTGATGCCGAAATACCAGCTTCCGCCAATGACGGGGATGACGGCGAGCGACGCGATTGCATTCCCAACTCGATCATGAAGTATGGCGAAAACAGCCACGTATAACACAAATGCGATAGTGACAATAACATATTGGGAGATCTTATTCTGTGGGTACGCAAGTCTGTTCATTGTATGTTCATGCTGTAACACTAAACCAATATCGCCGAGAGGACAAACCTGATCCCTGGGTTCATGACTGAAGTGATGTGTTCACATGATTCGGATTCATGATGTATTGCCACCAATTATTGTGGATTCCGTTCCTGCGCCCTGCTGTTTTCGGGATGTGCTTGAGCCACCACCTATGATGTTCGCGGATATCCCCATGGCCCCATTCTGCGGAGGTGACCATTCGAGTGCTGCCTTTGAGGTCCGGGAAGTTATGTAACCAGTCATCACACTCACTTAACACAGAACCGGGGTTGTTCCAATCGTAATCATGCTGACTGTTCGGCGCGAAATGGACATTGCCCAATGCCGCCTGCCCGGGATTTTTCTTTTCATGGCGGATGAAGCGCTGCCACAAGTTATCGTCACCGGTTAATTTCTCGAAGGTCTTTTCCATAACGGACTCGGCGCGGTGCCCCAGGTTTTCGAGCATTTCGCCGACGCCGCGTTCGTAGGAAAACCCCATGATAACGAAACGCCGCTGCGCGGCATCTGTGTTTTTCAGGGGAGGGACGCTGCACCAGAAGGCGCCGGGTCCGCCCATGATGGATCCGTAAAAGCCCGCGTGTGGAAAGTTGAAGATCCATACTTCATCGATTTCGTTCCTGGCCACGCGTTGCAGGATCTCGAAGCGATCGATGATTTCGTAATAGTCCGCTTCCTGCGGCATGTATGGAGGCGTGACGCCGCGAACCACGTTGAGATAGGCCTGCGCGTCGTAATGGAAGCCATCCACTTTTGGGGGGAAACCATCCACGTCAATGCGCTGCACGATCTGATAGCGTGCCAGCCCTCCGCTGGCTTCCAGGATATCGGACATGAAACCCTTTGCCAGGTCTTCGACGCGATTCCAGTTCATGGTTTCCGAAAGTTTTTTGCCCGATGTTTTATCCATGCTGGGATCGTAGACGATGACGAGAGTCTTGAGGCTCGTCAGTTGCGGAGGTTCAGCCGGGTTATCGCGAGCAACCGCCGGCGGGGCAGGAGGCGGGACCTTTCGTCTGCGGAAAAATGAGAGGTTATTGAGGATTGGCATACCTTAACCTTGCTCGAAGCGCCGCGGACGGCGTCGGGAGCATGCAAATTACGGAAGGTTTGTCGCGAAGTAAACCTGGTCTCCGATTGCAAGATAGAGCACGTAGTTTGGGCTGACGGTCATCGCGCCGACGGGGCCGGACTCGAAAGGGTTGCCTTCCCCCGCATAGCCGCCGACCTGGTTCTGTAAGTCGAGTGAGCGCGGCGAGAAGCGGAAGACGCTCTGGTTTTCCGAATCCAGCAGGAGGATGACCGGGTTGGGCGGACTGGTCAGCGACATCTGGGTAAAGTGAGCCTGCGCAAAGATGTCGAGGTCCTGATGTGCGGGAAAGGAATCCCGGAAAACGGCCGGGTCCACACAACGCGTGGGCACTTCGGCGAGGCGGCTGAATATGCAGGTGGTTAGATGTCCATCTGCATGGAGCAGGTATAAATCATCACCGCTGACGGCAAGGTCAATGGCGTTTTCGATGTTCGGGATCTGGTTGCTGAAATAGAAGTATGGTGTGTCCGTGAAGGTGCTGTCCTTGCCGACGAATACCCATACTGCGCGCGACACGGCATCCAGCACATATAAATCCCCTCTATCCAATGCAAAGGCGGTAATGCGTCCCCAATTTGTATTGGGAAGCTTGGGAAGTGGAATCGCCTGCGGAACCTGGCCCGGCGCGCAGTAAAGCAGGTTGCCGCTTCCATCTATGCCGAGCACGGCGGCATTGACCGCGTTAACTTTCGGCAGGGCAAGAATATCAACCAGCGTGCCAACCTGATAGCCGCTGTAGGAATCCGGCTTACAGTTGAATGTGCCATCCAGTTCAAGGCTTCGACCTGTGAATGAAGCATGCAGGATGGCCCCATCTTCGGCGTCAAGCATGTAAAGATCACTTTCGCTCGCGGCCATGCGGCTGATCTGCCTGGAGCCGCCGGCTCCGTTTGCAAAGGCGGGCCCGAATTCCAGCCTGAGGACACCCATCAGATTGTCGAGGTTGGCCTGTGCTTCATTGCGCAGGACCAGGGACTCCTGTGTTTGCCGATACTCATCCGCTTTACCAAGATGAGTCAACACGCTTTGCCATGCATCGCGTTGACGCTGAGGTTCCGTCTCGCTGACAGCCTGTGCCCGTGAGTTGAGTGCCTGGCCATACAACTCATCGTATTGTATGCTCTGGCCAAACTGTAAATAGACCACGCTGGCGATGGTCACCACCAGAACGGGAATGACGATCGCGATGAATACCATTACATAGGTTGGGACGATCAGGGGTTTATTGGACGCCGCGTTCGGAAGCAGGCGCGGCAGGAATTTCCGCATGAATGCACCGACGCGTTCATTCACGCGCCGCCCGGTCTGGATCCCGCCCACCATGGCCTTCGCCATTTGACGCGTTGCCTGGGCATGTGCGTTGGTCCGGAATGTCCCTGCACGCGGGGCTGATTCGTTGGTTTCCTCCTCCTCCTCCGTTTCCGTTTCGACGAGCGTGGTCGAAAGGGGTTCTGCGGATTGCGCGCGTGGAATGGAGGATGGGAAACCACGCGCCCCGGGTGTCTGCATTTCCTCGCTGGGAGGCATCATATTCTCAGTCTGCGCAGGGATCGCATAGGCGGAGGGTTGTACCATATGCGCGGCGAAATCTGCCAGTGCATCGGGTTCCTCTTCGGGGATTGGAGATTGGTAATTCGAGATTATCGGTTCTTCGCGGCTTTGTGGTTCAAGTGATTTAGCTACGGTAACTTCTTCTGTTACAGGATCGGGTTTGGGCTGGCTCGAAGGGAGACGTGCAGGATTGATTTCCGGTCGCAGGATGGTGATCGTCCCATGCCCGCTTTGCGGCTGGATCAACACCGCGTTCAAATCGCCCTTCGTTAAAGTCAATTTGCGGTAACTTGCTTCCAGCGATGCAGGCGGGCGTTCGTTCAACAGGTCGGCCTCCCAATCTCCGGGGAATTTTCCACACAGCATAAGCAAATCATGTGGGTGCAATTCAACCTGTGAAAAATAGGCATGGATCGTTTGACCTGACCCGAGTCCCTTGCCTGAAAGCGCGGGATCATGGATGTGGCGCGACTGTCCCTCGCTCACCCAAACTGCATGCGTTGGCCCGCTGAGTAACAAGGTGCATTGATTATGGCGGATTACCGCCAGCACAACCAGGCCCAGCACATGCTGTCCACGCCCGGCTGAGGCTAGATTGCTCTCGAGCAACGTCGTGTTGATGCTCTCCGCCGCTTTGCGCATCGCGGAGGTCAGGGATCCCGGCAATTGATGGAACAGCTTTGCGGCGCTGTCCATCAATTGCCTAAGCTCTTCAATCGAAAATGGGGTGTTGCCTGAAAGCATGAAGTACACGATCAGGTTATCGTGCGCGCGCCCGCGCGCGCTCCTGCGCGGCGGTGTGACAGCCAGCAGGCCGGGGAGCGAGGCCAATTCCTGGCCGTTCATCCTATGGATGGGGAGGATATTCAGATCGAATGTGGACACGGTGTAAGAATGTCAGAAAGGTTGCCATCATTATACTGGTAAAATTTCATTGCGGGATGATGGACAACAAACGATAACCAAGGATCAAAAGCCATTTATGAACTTCATATTGCACAAGGATTTCTCCGAATTTTCTGCGACGATGTGGAACAATCTCGTCGAACAAAGCATCGCGGATACACCGTTTTCACGCCATGAATATCTCAGTGAATGGTGGAAGACTCTCGGCGGCGGCGAATGGAGCCAAGCCGAACTTGTTCTAATCTCTGCAACCGAGAACGATCAACTCGTCGGCATCGCCCCGTTATTCATTACCGAATACGATGGGCGGCAGGCACTCATGCTCGTTGGCAGCATCGAAATATCGGATTATCTGGATTTGATCGTCCGTGCGGATGATCTGCCGCGCTTCCTCTCCGGACTTCTGGACTTCCTCGCTTCCCGCTTCGCGTCCAACGATAATTGGTCTGGCATCGATTGGTATAACCTGCCCGATTCCTCTCCCACGCCCGCAGCCCTCAAAACTGAATCCGGGCGACGCGGCTGGACCCATCACGAAGAGATCTATCGTCCCACGCCGCGCATCGCGTTGAACGGCTCATTCGAAGAATATCTCTCGCGCCTGGACAAAAAGCAGCGTCACGAGATCCGCCGCAAGATGCGCCGCGCCGCGGAGTCGGGGAAAGTCCGTTTTTATGTGGTGGATAAGGATGCCGACATTGAGACAGAGCTGGACTCATTCTTCCATCTCATGGTTCAGGATCCCAACAAAGCCATGTTTCTCCGGGATGCCATGCGTGACCAGATGTCCACGACCATTCGCGCCGCGCACGAAGGGGGCTATCTCTGGCTTGGTTTTCTGGAAGTGGATGGCATCAAAGCCGCAGCTTCACTTAACTTCGATTACAAAAATAAACTGTGGGGCTACAACTCAGGAGTAAGACGCGATTTCATGGAACTTTCTCCCGGCTGGGTGCTGCTGGCGCACGTCATTCAGTGGTGCTGCGAAAATGGACGCTACGAATTCGACTTCATGCGCGGGGATGAGGAATACAAGTATAGATTTGGAGGGGTGAATCGGTATGTGATGAGGGAGAGGGTAACGCGGTAGTTTAATTTAACTTTCCGATGAATCAGAATTAATAATCAAATCCTTCGAGTATGCCTGCTTGAACCAGAAAGCCTAAAAGTAATAGTAACCCACATAACAACACTGGAATACCCAAAATGATCAACAGGAACATGCCGCTCGACGAGACATTTCTATCAAGCACAGCTTCTTGAGGGTTATCTGGATTGTAGTAAATATCCACTTTATTGTGTAATTGGTATTTGTTGACCATCGCTTTTGCGTACCCTTGCATTCCTATCGATGGCGGTACGCTTGTAGTAATAGCACCAGACTCATACTCGACAAGATTGACCTTATAGCGATAACGAACCGCAGGGTAATAAATAGGCCCGTCTTCCCCATCAACTGTATTGATTTCCGACGCGATGATTTCCCCAGTCGTACGGGACCAGTCTTTTCTCCGTGATTCCCTGACAAGAATTAAACCTGCATAGCCGAGTATGCCTCCTCCGATTAAGATGACAAGGATGGAGACGTACAATTGGCTTAGATCCATGTAGCCTCCTAATAAGTTGTCAAGTATCTAAATTGCGAATGCGTTTTGATTACTATACACTATTTCATCTTCCGATACAAGCGCGAATTCGACTTCATGCGCGGCGATGAGGAATACAAATATCGCTTTGGAGGG
>Ga0209321_10001571_pt1 | contig 15582 bp, 18 predicted proteins | sample Rifsed16ft4_FD_184012 | JGI IMG/M metagenome (GOLD analysis project Ga0209321, IMG submission 184012) | Soil microbial communities from Rifle, Colorado, USA - sediment 16ft 4 - CSP-I_5_4 (version 2) | ecosystem: Environmental > Terrestrial > Deep subsurface > Rock core/Sediment | place: Rifle... | reverse complement strand
TCCTATCCAATCGCAAAGCATTTCGGTTAAATAAGGTTCTGGTATGGATAATATTTTAACTCCACCCTTATCTTCCGGTAAAATCCACCATTGCCAATGGTGTCTATTTCTTTTTTGGTGTAAAAGCCAAGCAAAATCAAACTTTTTATCACCTGTGTCAGTCGGCTTGTAATATCCAGTTGAATTTCTACCCCTTTTAATATCTTTATTATTCCCATAAAAGAAATTCGCATAAGGAATAAACTCACTTGGCAGAAATTTACTTAAATCATGCATCAATCCTCTCCAAATCAAGCCATTTTTAAAGCACTCAATCATTACATACCATTTATGTTTTAATATATATTTTAAATACTTTAAATATTTCATATTTTAAATTCTTTTTTTATATTCCTCATAAGCTATTTTAACTCTATTTTTATGTGCTTTATTACGACATTTTTTAGAACAAAATTTCCTTTTCCAAAACATTTTAGATTTGCCGAACCTCCGTCGGCATTCTATACATCGTTTTTGGGATACTTTGCCGTCTATTTCCTGTTTCATACCCCCTAATTATACATTATGTTGATAGTCGTTGTCAACGGCTATAAAACGATTGTAGTGCGACTTCTTTTCATTTCTTCAATAATCCAGTAATATAAGCGCAAGACCAATGCGATAATTTTCCGTGGTCAATCGCAAAATCAGCCATTTCAATCGCTTTCTCTGGATTCATCGGGTCGCCTTGTATTCCCGATTCTCTTGACCATTCTCCCCAAGTTCCAGTTTCTATTTTATCATTTTTCCCTCTATGAAATTGAAGTATTCCATCCGATATTATCCCATCCGAATCCGGCCGGCTAACTATTTGATAATTTGATTCGCATTTGATAAGTTTTTTTATAGTTTCTTCATTCTTAATTTTTAACCAATCAAATTTTTCTTTATCAAAATAGCCGCAAGTTATAATTCTATCTTCTATTTTACATTTTGGCTTCTCATCAGCCCACATTATCGGCTTAAACCCCTGTATAGGGGCGTTTATAGCGGTTATTTCCGCTTGCCAAACAATCGTTCTTTCAGGAATTATCACTTCTTTTTCCGGAAGAAAACTTATTAAATTTGTAAAAACTATTGGTAAAATTATAAAAAATTTTATCATAATTTAGATTCCTGCTTTGAAAGAGATTTTTTAGTTTATGTTTTGAAGAGAAAAGTCTAATTCTCCATAAACCCTGTCAGTCAAATCTGACATTGTTGGACTTGCGACCAGCGTTATGTTTCCTTTTGAAGCGACTACTCCTCAAAAGTAAGATTCGTTTTAGAATCATCAATCTCTTCCAAAGCAGAAACCGAAGTTTCTGCCGCAATTATCCAAATTTTTCAATCCAATATTTTCTATTATAATTAGTTTTCATATGACAATTTCTACAAAGTGTAATTAAATTATTCGGATTTAAATTATATTTATCATAATCAATATGATGAATATCTAATTTTTTATGGCGACCATCTAATTCATCTTGATGAATACCACATAAATTACAAATATAATTATCTCTTTTTCTTATACTTTCTTTTAAATCATCAGTCCAATCTATCCCGTATTCTTCAAATGAAATTCCGCCTTGCCAATTCCAATGTTTTTCTCCCTTACGAGCTTTACTCATTTTTTTTCTTGTTTCTTTTGAATGTTTAATCCCTAATCTTGAAGAAAATTTTTTACCCTTATGAATTTCACTCATTCTTTTCTTGAATTCTTTTGAACGCTTTTTACCCTTATTTGCTTCACTGATTTTCTTTTTTGTTTCTTCGGAACGTTTTTTACCTACATTTATTTTATTCCCTTTTTGAAATAAACTATTCTTACCATTTCTATTCCCCATCATTATTTGACTTATTTTCTTTCTTGTTTCCTCTGTATACTTAAATCTCCTTTTCATAATAGTTTATTATTTATATTTATTTTAAATAAAAATAAATATAAACAAGAAACCATTAAAATTTCTTGTCGCAACATTTTCAAAATAAAGACAATTTATAAAAGTATAATATAATTTTGGTCTTTTTGAAAATTGCTATATCTATTTTTGCCAGAATGCCGTATTAACTCGCACATCCCAGCCAAATTTTATTTTCTTATACCTGATAAATAAATATCTCCTCTCTGATAGCGCTTATACCAAGAATAAACAATGCCGCCTAAAATCATTACTGCTGAAATAACTCCTGTTGTTTCTTCGCTACTGATATTTAAGTTAAAATAATTAAGAGCAAAACCGATTAAAACTGCTATGTTCGCCGCTTGTTCTGTAGAATATCGTTGCATTTAAGTTTAATTATATTATTTAACGACCTTTATTTATAAATTTTAAAAAAATTTCTCCAATTTTCTTTTTTATTGTTCGTTTTTATATGACAACTTCTACATAAAGAAATTAAATTATTAGGATTACTATTTCTTTTATTATAATCTATATGATGACAATCTAACTTTTTATTATTTTCCAATTCTGTTTTTTCACAAATAAAACATTTTCTCCTATCTCTATTTCTGATTACTTCTTTTAAATCTTTATTGAATTCTAATCCATAAGGTTCAAAAGATTTACCACTTTGCCAGTTATAATGTTTTTCACCAGCCATATATCCTTTTAAATTTTTATTCCACGGTTTTCGTCCTTTTAATTTTTCAATTACATCAGGTGGTAATTTTCTTCCCAATAATTTTCTTTTAACCTTATCAACAATTTCAGGATTTTTCATAGGATTATTTTCTTTCATTCTTTTTCTAAGATTTTCTTTTTCTTTATCAGTTATTTTTCTACCAATTTGTAATCCCTTTTTATTTTTATTCCAAGGTATTCCACCTTTTAATCTTCCCATATTTTAATTATATCTTGTTTTTTGCGACCTTTCAATCCCAAATTGGGGATAAACTACTAAGGACGATTTTCAATCTTCATTATTTTTTTACTTTTTCTTAAATTTTCTAATGCCCATAATGGTTGAAGATTTGTATAGTGACAAAGTTTAATCATTTCTTCTTCGGTTTTGGCTGTTCCTAATGGAATTATATGGTCTATATGCCACCCATAAAATCCGTGATTTTCCCAAGTCATTCCTTCTTTAAATTGTTTTTCAATATATTCTTTTAATGTTTGTAAATCACATCCAACTAATTCCATTGTTCTATTTTTCTTTTTATATTTAAGAGCACAATAAATATGGTTAATACGAGATTGAAGAAGAAATTTCAGTTTGAAAAGTGAGTCATATTTTTTTCGTTCTTTTCTCCATTTTTTAATTCTCGTATCAATTTTTTTCCCATTTAATTTACGATAATTTTTATCATAAATTTGTTTCTTTTTTCTAAACTTTTTTGCGTATTCTCTATTTTTTCTTCTATTTTCTTCTATATTATTATGATAATTGTCTCTGTTTTGTTGACGAAATATTAAAGATAACAACCTATGATTACGACATACGCCAATTTTATTATCAAACCTTATAAATTTATTACAGAAATTACATTTTTCTTTGGTCTGTCTTGTATTTTTTTCTTCCATATTTCACTATCAATCCTAACATCTTTTGCAAAAGATTTCCAGTCCATTAAATGCCCAAATAAGAAATGATGTTCAGGACATAATGTTATAAGGTTTGATTCTTGTAATTCTAAAGATTTATCCCAAAATATAGGAATACAATGATGTATCTCATTGGATTTCAAAAATCTATTTTCCTTTCCGCAAACGGCACAATTAGGATTTAATTTAAGATATTGTTTTCTGACCGATGACCACTTTGAACTTCTTTTTATTCCACCTAATTCACTTCCACGCCATTTGTCTTTAATATAATTTATTATTCCCATATAAATTTCATTATTGCTGAAATTATAATTATCCAAAAAATTGATATGACTATGGCAAAAGTGATGTCTTTCATAGTAAAGTTTTTATCTTGTCAGTTATATTTATTCCTAATTTCCGAGCCACAGTAGTGGCATATCGTAAGGGGTCGTTATTATCCAAACTTGGCGAATATATTTTTTGAAATTCAAATAAAGTTGTTTCTCCGCCTTTTGGATAAGCTTTATGGCGACCTTCGCAAACCCGAATTAGATAATCGCAAAGCGCTGAAAAACCTTCTTGATAAGTTTTAAAAATTAAAAACTTTCCGTCTAATCCTTTTATCGCTCCGGGGTTATTCTTTTCCTTATGATATTTAGTCATATTTTCAAATTGAGTTATCGCTTCCGCCCAATCTTTTATTCTTGAAATCTTTTCTGGTGTCTTAATCGCTTCTTCAACGAGAAATTCTTCAATATCAAAAGTTTCCTCTTTTTTTCCTTCTTTCATCAGTTTTACTATTCTATAAAGTAAGTCCACAATTTTTGCCATAATGTTCCATTGTTTTTTGGCAAGTTCTGGGTCGTAATCTTTTACCACCACTCCACCAAATCTAAATGCGTTTGAATTGACAACTTCTCTGCTGAAATAAAATAATCCTTTATCTCCAAACTCTTCTCCATTTGAAAGTTGAGCGATTAAGAAATCCTCTCCGTTTATTTGTTTGAAATCTATAAAAACAAAAGCGTGTCCGAACCATTGGCTTTTTGGATTGTAATTTTGAACTGTAATTATTCCATTGCTGGCAAACGACCATTCTTCGTGCCATTCCGCTCCAACCAATATAACAAGATTATCCAATCTATTCTGCCATAAAACTGAACGACAATTATCAAAGAAAGTATACGGACCATCAACCCAAAATCTTGCTCCGCCAATATGCTTTTTCGCTTTTTCTGTTAAATCTGGATAATTTGAATACTGGGCAAGAAAATCTCTGTCTTTTGAAAGAAGATTTAATGGTTGTTCCGCTTCTTCAAGTATGCCGTATTTACGCAAAACATCAACAATCTCCGGTAAAGTCAATCCCCATTGTTTCCAATCTCCTCTTATTTGAGCGGCTTTTGCCCATATCCAGAATGGGTCTAAATCTACTCCTTCTGTAAAACTTCGCATTGCCGCTGAGCCAAAAGAAGTGCAAAAATCACTTGAAAATTGATTAAGTATTTTAGTCGGTTTTCTGCCTATTCCGTCTTTCGGCAACTGCGATAAATCAACCGCTCCGAATGATTGAGAGTATTTGAAATCTCTTATTGTCGGACTGACATAATTCAATCCGCCTTTAATTTTATTTTCCATTTTGTTTTGCTTTCAAATAAATTAAATGCTCCTTAATATCTTCTAATTTTTCTTCTATGCGTATATGGCAAGATTTTTGGTCGTCTTTAGTTTCTTTCAAAATTTCTTTGATTTCGTGAAGGTGATTATCGCGAATATCAGTTATAATTTTTCCCTCTCCATTAAAAATCTTTTTTCGCAAACTTGGAATAGCCAAAATTATAAGCAAGCCGACAAAGCCGATATTTTGAATAAAATCTATAAGCGTGGTAATTTCGTTCATTTTTTTGTATTTATAAAATTAACTATTGCTCCGATATTTTGAGTGTTAATGCTAACTTGCTGAATAGTCGCTTGCCGAAATTCTTCAAAATCTTTTTTGAATTGCTTATATTGAGCATATTGTTGAACAATAAAATTACCGATAATCATAGATAAGATTATGCCGATTATTATTAAAATTAATGGTAAGTATTTCATCTTGATATTCCTCTGCCTCTTATTTTTCTTATTATAGATGGTTTCTCAGATTCAGCCCCCACCCAATTAGCATCATCCCAAACCACAAGGTCAGTATATAAAGTAGATTGAGCGCCGCCATTATTAAACCAGATGCCAGTCCTTAATCTATTTGGAATCCGAGTAGCAGAAGTCAAAGAACCACTATCTTGAGTAATGCCGTCAACTCTCCACTCCCATAACATATTCGCAACATCATATCTATATTCAATCCTATAATGAGTATTAAGAGAAAAAGTAAAACTGGCAGGAGCAGTAACGAATGCTCCTCCAGAATAATAAATAAATTTTAAGTAAAGCACACCGCTTGTCTGCGTAAGATATACTCCACAAACAGTTGTGCCTGCAGAGTTTAAAATATAAGTAGTTCTAAGTAGATTGTCATTTGCCAACCCTTCTTGGTCGCAATAAATATAAAACCTTATATAAGCAATATTCATATTTGTTAAAATTTGCTGGGCATAGGCAAGGTCATTAGTCGCATTAAGAGTAATCGCTTTCAAACATTGACTGCCTGCGCCCGTAGGCGGAGTCCCCGGAATAGCGGCATCTTCATCCAGTGTGCATCCGGTATCTACGACTTCAGTCCAAGTTTCCTCATAACCTGTGCCTTCTAAATTTTCATCTATAATTCTTGCCATTTATTCAGTAATCCACCATTCATTTGGTATTGGTTCGCTTATAGAACCAATCCAACACATTATTACTGGCGGATTGTAATAAACATCTATTTGGAATCCTTTACTAATTAAAAAAGTATTGACAATTGTTTTTATTTTAACCACATCAGCCAATTTTTTAAGCTGACTTTGGTCTATTTCATACTCACTGCCCTTAACTCTTATCCTAAATAATCCTGTTGATGTTTTGGGTGCTAAAATCATTTTATGGTGTTTGTCTCCAACATACATCTATCATCATATGCGATGAAGAAGCGGCAGAGAAACTTATTCTTAAAATATCATCCTTATTCGGCGTAGATGACGCAAAACTATTAAGAACGGTTAGTGTAGAAGTTGAAGTAATTGTTTGTTGTGCTGAAAATACTGCAAAAGTAGTAGTGGCAGAATTACGATTAGAATTATAAGTCAAATTAAAAGTAAAAGTATCGCCTAATTTTGTATTTACACCTTTAACTTTAGTTATAGTTGAAGTTGTATTAAAAGAAGTTAATAAAATCCCAGGACTATTATCTATTGTTCCTGCTGTTGAAGTCGGATTTTCCATTATAAATCCTCCTAAACATTGTTCGGGATTTAATACAACTTCTGCTGTGCCATCATAGAAGTTAAGCGTTCTGGTAGTTGTATCTATTGTTATTTGTCCCGCCGAATTAACCACTGTTCCGCCTGCTCCATTTGGTATAGTTAAAACTCCCGTAATTGTTGAAGAGCCAACAGTTAATAATCCAGTTGAAGAAGAATAAATAAGCGTTGAATATCCCGCAATCGCTCCCGCTTCATTGACTTGAACATTAGTATTTGCTCCGCCTGCCGAAGCAGAAGCAACCACTGTTTCCCAATTAATACCATTAGTAGCGGTTGAAGAAGCGGTTAAAACCTTTCCATTTGTTCCTACGGTTAATCCATACCAGCCAGTTGTATCGGCTCTTGCCACTAAAAGATTGCCAGTTGAGGTAGTAATGCTGTTTATTGTTGATAATCTGCCACTTAAAGACAAATCTCCTGCTGTGATTAAAAGAGGCGTAGTAGCGGTTAAATGCGTAGTGGAAGCATAAGCTAACGGAAATGATAAAGTTCCTTGTTTATTATTAAATGTCGTCCAATCTGCCGAAGCCAGACAACCAAACACCGAACCAGAAGCAGTATCGCAAGCCATATCGTTTGTGGTTAAAGTCAATCCAAGCCCTCCTGTTAAAGAAGTTGAAGCAACAGCTATTGGAAATGAGATATTGTTCTGTTTCCCGTTAAAAGTTCCCCAGTCAGCAGACGAAAGGAAACCAGATTGCGAAGCGGTTGAAGTCGGGAGTGTGAATACTCCTGTTGAGTTGTTATAAGACAAAGGAGCATAAGCGATTGAAAGAGATGTGGTGGTTATTTTAGCATTAAAAGTAGCCCAATCAGTTCCAAGTAAAAATCCATTCTGGGAAGCGGTAGAGGTTGGCATTGATAATACGCCATTTGTAATAATAAGAGGTGTAGTTGCTGTTATGTGAGTTGTGGAAGCATAAACAAGAGGAAATGTTAAAGTATTCTGATAGCCAGCCGTAGCGTGATTACCCCAGCCATAAGCGGTATTCCAATTAGTTGATGACGCAGTTTTTAATCCTTCATATCCAGCAGTCCAAGAAAATACACCTCCAACATTGTCATAACTTAATCCCGTGGCAGTTGAAGATAAAGAAGAAGTTGTTATTTTGGCATTCCAAGTATTCGCGGAAGTAATCCTACTATCAGCCAAAGTTCCCGCCCAAACAGGCGTAAATTGATGGTCGTCAGCCGAAGAAACTATCCTTAACTGGATATTGGTATCAGTTGAAGTTGAAAATGTTTGAGTTCCGCCAGTTTGTCCGCCCAATGAAGTAATACCTGTCCCGCCTGAACAGGTTGAAGTCGCCACTTTGCCAGTCGCTGAAACACTTAAACAACCAGTCTGTCCCGCTAAACTTGTAATGGCTAATTGAGTAGTCGTGGCTATTCCTAAATTAAATTGTATTGTGGCAGGTGAAGAAGTCGTTATGTTTATTCCCGAAGTGGAAGTTAAAAAGAAAATATCTGTATCGGGTTTGAGACCAGCGATTGTTGTTGTTGAACCGCCACCAGCTCCGCCAGCCGGAGTATCAAATGAATAAATTAAATTAGGCGTAGTGGAAGAAACTTTAAGATATTTTCCTTCATTGGAAGCAGTGCTTGAAGATATACCCGTTCCGCCCTGCGAAGGCATAAATGTTCTGACCGCTATTCCTAAATTCTCATTAAATAAATTCTTTGCCCAATCAAGAAAACCCGCTTGAGTTGTCGTGGTTATAATCACGAACATTAAAATTGTTATAAGTATTAGTTTTTTCATTATTTTAATAAATTATATCATTAAAAATCCTTCAATAGTCGTTCCATTTTCCGCTGTAAAAGTTGTTGTAAATGTTAATTTTGAGATATTAAAATGAATTGCCGGTTGTAGCCATTGCCCCTGATAATACGCCCACAATGCTAATCCCTTACCAGCCGGTTCACGGGGAAGCGTAAATGCGGTAGTAGCGCCGTTTCCAGTAAAACTAAACTTCACAAAACGAGGTTGTATCCTACCTCCGAAAATAGTTGTTGTCGGTCTTTCGGGGATTTCTTTAATTTTTTCTTCCAATCCATCTATGGCGGATATATCTAATCTTTCTTTGCCTTTAAGAGTTTCAAGTTTATCTCTTATTTGCCCGGGATTATCTGGCGAACCATTTAATCCGTCTTTACCATTCATTCCGTCCCTACCACTAACTCCATTTTTACCATCAATTCCATCAATTCCATTTCTGCCGTCTTTACCCGCCTCTCCTTTTTCGCCTTGTTTTCCATTTTCGCCAGCTAATCCCGCCTTGCCTTCTCTCCCTATCACACTTTCTAAAACTTTATTTAAGTCAGGCACATTATCTTTAATATCTTTCACAGCAATATCAAACTTATCCTTAATTTCTTGAATTGATTTTTTTAATTCGTCTTCTAAAGCAAAAATAGCATCAAAAAGTAGAAGGTCTTTATCTTTTCCTCCTTTTTCAGCAAGTTCTATAAGTTGTAATTCTTTTTTAGTTAATTGTCTCATTTTTAATTAGAAATTCTTGTAATTGTTCCCTTGTATTTTTTTTAATCCCATACTTTTTATGAAATTCTTTATGACAATTTTCACAAAATGTTATTCCGTTTTCTATACTTGTTCTTAATTCTTTTTCTTCAGCGAAATTTCTTATATGGTGTGCTTTTAAACTTCCACCTTTTTTATTTTCGCATTTTTGGCAAGTGAAATTATCTCTTTCAAAAACTGATTTACGCCATAAACAATATTCTATACTAACTCTTATTTTATGATTTTCTGGCGTTCTTCCATCAACATATAGAGGACTTTCTTTGCCCCTTTTAACACTTTTTTTTCTGGCGCATTTTACACAGCGTTTTCCATTATAAGATATAACTTTATTACAATCTTCACATTTTGGTTTACCTCCCCTCCAATTTGGATTTTTTTCTTCTATTCTACCTTTCATTTTAATTTTTGTTTTTTCTGGATTTTTAAACCAACCATTTATTTTACGAGTTTCTATTCTTTTTCTTTTGTGTTCTTCAGAAAATTTTTTACCTAACCAATAACGAGCATTATTTTTACTTATCTTTTCTTTTGCTTGTTTAGATTGTTTTAAAAGATAATTTTTATGTCCCTTTTTAAATCCTCCATAACCTCCATTTCCGTTATATATCCCCTTTTTAAACCATCCTTTATTTATTCCATTTTTAGGTATTCCTTTTGGCATATTTACATTTTAACATATTTATAGTATTATTTGAATATGGGCATTACATCTATTTTTCTATTTTTAATATCGTCTTTAATTTTTGGTATTTGGGCTGGATTTTTTATAACTTTAATTTGGTTATTATTTTGGTTTATCGGCGAATTAAAATCTTAATCAAAAATATCAGCAATCGTTTTTGCCCCTTTTTCTCCAATCAATTCTAATCCTTTTCCAGTTTTATAAATTATTTTTCCTCCAATAGTTTTAATTGGAGTCATCGTTGTATCATAAAAAGCGGACATAAATGAACCAAATCCCCCCTTAAAAGCACCCTCCGTCATAGCTTTTCGTCCCCACTGCATAAGTCCTTTAAGATTTCCATAATCAAGGTATGCCTGTTTAACTTCTTCCCCTAATGCTGAATAAATTTTATGCCGTGCTTCTTCTGCCGCCATATTTTTGACTTCGTTATAAGCGCCAGCTATTGGTTTTCCTTTATATGCTTTCTCTGGAACAAATTTAGCCCAATCCGACTTAATACCTTGAAGACGAGAATAAGAAACATTTGGAATATGTTTATAATCATCTTTAAGCGAACCAAGAGCATCTAATAAATCCCTTCTTCTTGCGGCGTCTTTTGTTTCATTAACAATTTTTTTCTCAATGTCCTTAAAAAAGGATTTCATATTAACTTTTTCCTTTGTTTGAGATAAAGCGGGATTTATCATATCATCCCATAAATTAGTTGTCGCTCTTTTAGCTTGAACCCCAATCATTGTTTCTGTGCCAACTAATCCTTTTCTAAAAGCTGTTTCTCCCGCGGTAATTGGCGCTTGTGCTATTTCTTTTCCTTTTAATGCCGCCATAAATCTTTGTGAAAATGGAACTTTGGCTTTATATGCCTGCACTAATAGAGCTTCTTTTGCCGTTAAATCAAATGCTGACTTAAAAACTTGTTTTCCCCCCGCCGCAGTTATTTTACCAGTCCCTGATACTGCTTTAAATCCGTATTGAGTAGTTTTTGCGCCTCCCTTAATAATACCCTGTGCTGATTTAGCGGCTGGATATAAAGACGCTATATTTACAACCGCTTCTAAATCTGCGGCGGCTCTGGGATTTTTTTCTGCCCAAGATTGATAACCTTGTATTGCTTTTTGCGCTGTTTCTGTTTGAGCAACTTTCCCTAATCCAGTTTTAATTGGTTCTTCAATAATGTCTGGGATAATTGCGCCAATACCTTTCATAATAATATCAGTAAATCCGCCAGCAATTTGACCACCGGTCTGTAAAATTGTTTCTGGCAATGTTTGTTTTCCTTCCTGAAATCTCTCTCCAGCTTTTAATGTTTCAGTTATTCTTCCGCCAATATCTTCTTTAATTCCGCTAATAATTCCTTCGGCTTGCGGTTTATCAAAAGAAATTGTATATCCTTTCTGTTGAGCTATATTTGAAATTTCTTGCGAAGTTAATCCTTTTCCAATCATTATTTCATATTGTTCTTGTGTTATTTTAGGCATATTATTTTCCTATTATAGCATTCCAAAGATTAGACCAATATCCTTGTGGTTTTGAAATAACTTCATCAAAAATTGCTACTTTATTTTCAGGAACACCGATTATTTTCCCAACTCCAATATCTTTTTCTATTTTAGTTAATCTATCAGTTAAATTTTTATAACTATCAACAAATCCCGACACATTTACGCCTGAATTAGCTGAATTAAGAAGTGTTTGTTCGTAAGCCCTTTTAGCATTAGATAAAGTCATTGCCGCGATAAATTTATTTTGGTCTGTGGTTGAACGGATATTCGGTAATGTTTTAAGATAGCGTTCAATGTCGGTATCAGTTAATACGCCAACTTCGCCATATAAAGCCCGAGCTACACTTGGCACAAGAGCCGTTACTTGTGCATTAACAGCCCGAGCATCAAAATCATAGGGATTTAATGATTTAAGATAACCAAGAATTGGGTCATTGGTCGCTTTATCCAAACTTTGCATTAAATTATCAGTAAGGGCAACAACATTAGCGAATTTTCCAAGTTGTTCTCGTTCACTTGCTACCAATTTTGTTTTAGAACCAGCAGTTTGTTTTAATCTTTCAATCATATATTCGGGCGTGCCGTATTCTAATTGTTCTCCGCTTGGGGTGGTAATAATTTCTGATGTCGGCGTTAGTATTCCAGTTGGTTTTATTTCTTTTTTATAAATTCCGCTTTTTGCCACAATTTCTAATGCTTCTTGCGGAGATTTTGCGTTATTTATATCCCTTAATATCATTGCGCTCGCTCCATTTTTAGCGGCTTCCAATCCTATTTTATAGATATTTTCTGTTTCTATTTCTTGTTTTTTTATTACAGCACTTTTTGCCGTTTCAATATCTTTTAATTGTTGCGCTCTTTTTTGTTCAGATAAAGAAAATTCAGGACTCTTTATAATTAAATTATAATTGGCGGTTTTCGCTGCTATTTCTTCTTTCATCGGGTCAAATTTTGCCGCCACTGCCCTATCAACTAAATCATAAGCTAACGCTAAATTACCTCTTGCCGCTTCCAAAAAAGCGGAAATACCAAGAGCTTTAATGGAATTTTGAGTTAAGAGTTCTCTTTGCTTTGCTCCAAGCATTGCCGAAGTCACATTCACGCCTGCTTGTTGTAAAGGAATCGCCAATGCTTCATTTTGTAAAATTCTTAATTGAGATGTTAAATCAAGAACTGTTCTTTGTTTTCCTAAAACATCTTGAGAAATCTCTTGTCCCGCTCTAAAAGCTGATTGTCCTGTTAATTGTTCGTTTAATGCTTGTATTCGTTCCGAAAGCGTTTGAGCTTTTCTTTCTTCGGGAGCTAATCCAGTTGGTTGAATTGCCTGTCTTTCTTTATATGTTTTAATTCCCGCATCTCCGCTTGTCGCTTCTTCGTATGTCATAATACCGCTTCCCAACTTGCTTATGTCATAAGCAGGATTATAAGAAGGGACAGATATTTGTTTAGATAAATCAGCGGCCGGCGTAATGCTTGCTCCGGTAATTGGCATTATTCCAGTTCCTGTCCATAATCCACCACCAGTTAATTGAGTTGGAGGATAATCGCCAATAGGACGGGTAATTTCACCGCTTGGTTGCACGATTGGCTTGATATCCATTTTAAGTTTATTAGGATTAACACCACTCGCTATTGCTCTGTTATATTCTTCCTGTACTCTTCCGGGTGAAGAACCAACAATAGACATACCTGATGTATTTATCTGGTCAACATATTCTTTTGAATATAACTCATCTTTGGTATATGCCATAGTTTTAAGGTTTTAATAAAATAATTCTTATACTTATAGAATTTCCCGCTCCGGGAGCAACGCTTAATGTTGCTGTCAATGTAGTTCCCGACACAACTAATTGAACATAACTTGCCGCAGGCGTTGTAAAAGCAGTTAGAAAATATCCTATTGGAATTGAACCGCTTGAAACCGAAGCTGTCCCCGATGTATTCGTTCCTGTAATTGTAATATCGGCTGTTTCATCTTTTAATTCGCTTTGTCCCACCGCATTTGCTCCGATAGCCGTTTGGTCTATTACTCCCGCCGCAAACATTCCAGCAGAATTTATATCGCCTGTTCCTATTGATATGCTTCCGCCAACATTTGAAGGAGCTACTATTCTGCCCTTAATATCAGCCGAACCCAATCCTGTTTTACGACTTAAAATATACCTCAATTCTTGAATTTCATTTTTTAAATTATTTAATTGTTGCTGAATATCTTGTGCCATTAAAAAATATCTAAATCAATAATTTCATACTTCATTTTGAAACCTGTAATTTCCGCAAATCCTTGACTTTCCAATCTAAACTGAATTTCCTTAAACTGCGGAAGCGTTGCCCCTGAACTTTCAATGTTTATAGCGGCGTGCGAAATGCTATTATCCGTTGTATGTGTAAAAATAGTCGTCCAGCTTGTTTCTTCGTCTTTGCGATATTTTAATACCACTTGTCCCGCCGCGGGCAAAGGAGCGGTGAATACTTTTACACCATTTAATTTTTTCGTTTCACTCGAATCATCATTATTGAATATCTGGCTTTCATAAATTGAAGTGTGAGTATAATTCGCCGTATCATCGGTTTTCTCAATACTTCCATCGGCGCTGTGATTTATAAACCAATAATCGCCAGCATTACCGAAAGAATTGATTTTGTAATTAGCCGTATCAATATCTTCTTCCACGAAATCTAAACTTAAAGTAAAATCGGAATGTATATTCTTTCTTCCAAAACACCATATTCCTAAATGAAAAGTTGATTCTGTCGCTGTGCTTAATCCAAAAGGAATAGAAGCTACCCAATACATCTTATTACCCTTTACCTTAACTTCGTTTAGAAACCTGCCGAGCGTAACAATTTGATTAGCGACAATTTCTTTATAAACTTCCGGTATTCCTCCGGCCCAAACTTTTATAATCATTGAACCCCTTGTAAGTCCAAGAGGAGACGAAAGATATTTATCGGTTATTCCAACAATTCTGCCCTCAACATTTCCCAAGCACATTAAAGCTCCTTCGCCCCAATCAATAATATCCGAAAATACGGTCGTTGATGAGCCGTCCCACATATAAACCATTGACCTGCCTGTGGGCGAAGCGGTAACCGAAGTCCCAAAAGCCATTCCAATCATTATGTAATTTCCGTATCGGGCAAGCGAAGTAATCCGCATATCCGAAGGCAAGGCGGGCGTAACATCGTCCGTAACCGCTCCAACGGAAGAAATCTTTATAAGTTTGTTGTTGTAAGCGATAAAAAGATTATCCCCGAATATAAGTCCTTGAACAGTCGTTATAATCGTTGAACCAATTGTCGCCACTGAATTGGTAATCGTGCTGTCTAATACCCATTTTGCCACCTGATTAGTTCCTTGTAAGAACCAAAACGCCCCAGCCCATTCTATAAAACAACCAAGTATTCTGGCGGCGTTTCCTTCTGCTGTGGCTGGTAAAGTCCAATTTCCCGTTGTCGGGTCGGCTTTTGACACTACTTTTGGCTGACTACTGGCGTTTTTCCCCAATCCGTAAAGTTTTCCGTTTGAACCAAGCGTAAAATGCCTGACATCGTATTGTTTCATTCCGTCTGCAGTTGAGCCGTCATTTTCATCGGTTTCGGTTGAACGATGAGGCGTAAGTTTATAGCGGTTGCTAAAAATATCAAAATTCTTGATTAAAGAACCGACAATGGAAGATTGCTCACGCGGGTCATCACTCATTCCGCCTGAAAAATTATTTATCTTTTGTTCGTAAATCATTGTTGCCAAATTATATTTGTCATTTATATAAATTAAAATTCTTCATTAACCAATATATAACTATCTCCTGAACTACCTGCTCCACCATTTCCGCCATTTGGTCCAGAACCATTATTACCAGCAATAGAAACATATCTATTGGTTCCTCCA